>Ga0315899_10000503_pt1 | contig 46983 bp, 34 predicted proteins | sample LakEriMetagenome_2_FD_203518 | JGI IMG/M metagenome (GOLD analysis project Ga0315899, IMG submission 203518) | Freshwater fungal communities from buoy surface, Lake Erie, Ohio, United States - Buoy 4 MA112 | ecosystem: Environmental > Aquatic > Freshwater > Lake | place: USA: Lake Erie, Ohio...
TACGGTCCAGTTTGTAGGTCGTGGGTTTCCGTCCGCTTATCACAGAGGTCTCAGCATTCGGTTTGGCAACGCTTATCCATTCTCCTTTGACAAATGCCTCGATCGTGACAGACGCTGGTGGAGCGATTGGTCCCTTGGAATTATCATTCAAAAAGAAGAGTTGGAGCGTCTCGATCGGACGAGGTGTACCAAAGTCGACTTCGATCCAATCTGATTGGTTGGGCGATCCCGCCGCCGTCCATCGATTGGGTGGATGCTGCAGATACCAATAGTTACCGTCGTTGACCTTCATGAGAGGTGATTCGCCGCTCGCGTAGGAAGATGTAAGCCGTGGGTAATAGGTACCATCGTTGTTGACCGCAAAATTGACAAGCGTCTTCTCGACTGTGGCAGAATTCGCAGATTCGGTTTCGGTTGGCTGGGCGAAAGCATTGTCCACCTTGACTGGTCCGAGGCTTGGAGCCGTGAGGACGAGCCTGCCATCTAAGTAAATCTGCAACCCCTTGCCTCGACCGTAACGCTCACCGGTTTTATCCCAGAGAATCGTTACATCTTTATTGCGATATCGAATGTCTTCCAACAGAAGATAATCCCAATCAGCGGGCGCCAAAGGCACCAGTTCCAGCGTCGCATCATCGCGAGTCTTAAAGCCGACCAATCCTGTAATGACAAGATCGCAAAAGGCGGAATGAAAGTAATGCTCAGAGTGATTGTAGCCATCATGTCCTTCAAATGAACCCGTGTCGGGATGCAACGCTTCCGCTAAGTAAGGACGGCCATCCTTGCGGTGAGAACGGGCATAAATGCTGAGTAAATCGACGTAGTCAGCGGGCGTAACAACTTTGGTTCCGCGTTGAATTAGGTTCGCCATGGCTTTGAGCGTTTGCGTAGTTGCATAAGGCCACGATTGCCCGCTCCACCAGCAGCATGACTTTTGAAGCAGAAACATCGGATCGTTTCGTTCCACGGTGGAGGGGCCATAGTCCGCATAAAAGGCGTCGCGGTCCATCACTTTTTTCCAAGCGATATCGAATCGCTCGTCATCTAACATTTCAAATTGCCAGGGGACGTAACCGATTAATTCGCGACCGTGCGGGCTACCGGCATGTTGGCCTGTTTCGTAGGTTCTCGTTAAGGCCTTGTTGATGTGCCCGTCCCGTTCTTCGTCGTTCTTGAAAACGGGGAATAAGAATTGTCGCTTTTCGTCCCACATCAATTCAATCATCTTTTGCTTGAGACTACGAGCCTTGGCGCGATACTGTTCCGCGATAGCGGGCTTGCCCGCGGCATCGGCAATTTTGGCGATTGCCATTGCGTCAGCCCACATGTACGCGTTAAACGAGGGGCGATAGCTTGGAGCACCTCGAAGAATGTCTGGTGTTTGGCGGCTATTGATGTTGAACTCCATGCCATCATCATGCCCCGTCTGCCAAAATAGTCCGACCTCCTTTACAAAATGACGCCTCTCCCAACCTTCGTAGTTGGCAATCAAATCATCCAGAAGATCGGTAGTAAATGAGATGTTTGGATGAGTGCGTTCCACTTCCCAAACCGAATCGGCGAGCCATGTCGAATAGTTGCGTGGCTGTGCTCCTGGTGTTCGCAACCAATACTTGGAGTAATCTCTGGCAATCTGCGGCGAACGTAGCCAACGAGCTTCATAAAGCTGATGCCCGGCGGGGCAGCTAATAGCACCATATGCTCCTGACCAAAACGGTCGGTCAATAAACTCCGTGAAAAGATAACCAGTGTTCGGAGCCCCGTAGGTCAAGTGCTTGGTGATCAAGTCCCAGCGATAATAGTAGGTGAGAGTAATGTCTTTATCAGGGCATTCAAAGAAAGGAATGTTTTCTTCATACCATTCCCAATCCTGATTGTCCCAAAAATCGAAACGCTGGAGCATTTCTCGTTTATTCAGAAAGGCCTTGTCCCCCTTTAGCTGTGCACGAGCAGGTTCCGCCCCCAGCCAGAGAAATCCCAAGCAACAAAAGGCTAAACGCACTGCGGAAAAACGTTTCATACTCATCGTGGCTATCTGTTCTGTACGATTCTGAAAAACTCGCTTCCATCGTTAAGCGAGATACAGATAGTTTAGTTGAGAATGTAAAGGTTCAGAATAAGGCTACGAGTGACAAATCATTAAAAAAACACAGGGGCTCTTAGGCCCTTTATCTCGCGGCTATATTTAGCCGTCAGTTGTGATCCAAAGTAAAGAGATTTGCTTTTGATATCGACTGCGAAGGGCCGCGATCGAGAGCTAGAACCGTAGCGTAACGGCAAGCGACAAAAACAAGACCATTTGAAGAGGCTCTGCCCATCGAACCGTGCCGTTCGATGAACGGAGTTCTTGCATTTGGTGTATTGCGATTAGCACCAACGCGACGAACTCAGCGTTAGCGAGAGACATCTCAAATGCTCCATTTGTCACGGCTTTCATTTACCTTGTACTATCTTGGTCCTCGCCTGCGGGATTCATAGAAGCCCTTAGCCGATAAACAATGGTTTAAGATGTCTTTCGTAAATATTGTAGCTAACATGTTCGGCGACGATGTTGGTATTTGCCTTCAACAAGTCGGTGTACCTAGAGCCTTGCTTCGCTGCTACTTTAAATGATACATGCAGGAGTTGCCTCATCGAAGGGTTGAAGCTTTGATTGCTTTGATCGTGACGAATGGCTTGGGCTAGTTGGCTGCCGGACCATTTCGAAACGGAATCTGCGGTGGGTAGGTTGGTTCGATTAATATCGATAACGCTGGCGTACGGAGCACAAAATTCGTCGATATGCGAGAGTGCGTAACTATAGATTTCCTTTACCAGTTCTAAACCGTCTCCACCGGCTTCCGAGAGCCCAATCACTTCCTCTAGCCAGGTGGTGCCTGCGGTCTTAATGTGAATGCCCGATCCGGCTTCTTTGATCGCTTTAGAGATAATGGGATACAGTTGGAACTTATCACTTCCGCTATGGACGCTCAATTTCAGTGTATTAGGTAGACCAAATTGTTTGATAGCCTCCGCGACCACAACCAGATCGTCCCGAAACTCTTGTTCGAATTGAATCAGGTCACCGACATAGTCGACCCCTTTGTTGAACCTACCCGTGAACTTGGGGGCAATGGTTTGAACTGGGATTTTCTGCGCAGCGAGGGCTGCTAGTATCACGAAGAGTTCCACAGGCGTTTGCGGCTTATCCGTTTCGTCCATGGAAATCTCGACGATCATAGCATCATCACCTTTGATCGCAGCAATATGTTGGTAGACTCGCCCTGCTTCTAGGATTGCAGCCAAGTACTTTGATGCAATGGTATGCATCGTGTCCGCCGTAAGCTTGATCGGACTCGATAGTCCCGCGAACGAATGATCCCCTACTAGCGATTGGTTTTGCTTCAGGAATTGGTCGAGATCGGTCTGTTGGGGTGGCTTGCCAATGAAATCGGCGACATCGATGGTGTAAAAGTCGCTGTAGGGGATGAATCGATCTACGGTTGCCAATCCGATGTGGTCCGCATCGACGTGCCATGGATGGGCCCAGCCTCGTGACTTTACAGCCAGTTGAGCCGCTTCATAGACCGACTTTGGTTCAGAACCTACAAAGGTATGCTCTCGGTTCGATTTGTTCCAAACTGGAATCACCAGGACACCTTGTGATTCCAGTTTTTGAAACGCGCTGAGCTGCGCTGCCGCTTGATGGGCAAAACGGTCGCCAATGCCAAAGGTGAAGGGTTCTATGACCTTCATGTTGATTTCCTATGCCCTACAAGTGAAACAGATTCTCAGATGGTTGGCCGGTTTTGCCCTAGTGGTTAGGCTATTTGTTAGTCGGTAATTCCAACAAACGAGCCAATCGGTAAAAGTCGGACGTTCTTTCGATGAATCGAACTTTGGTAACCAAATTGGTGGGGTCAACAAGTTGCTCAAAGGGAACGAACGACACATTGAATTGGCCACCCACGGACACCATGACGCCGTTAAGCTTTTCTTCGACGAGAGCACGGTAAGCTCCAGCGCCAATCTGTGACCCGAGCATAACGTCGAATGCGGTAGGAACACAGCAGCGAGATTCGTAGCCCATTTGAACTCCGTTGATCTTTCGATTCTTACCTGTCAGTTTGTTGTAGGCATCACCCAGCATCTTGGCCATGGCCTTGCCGATATCAATGTTGGAGATAGCGATGTGTCCGTGATCATCCCGTGCGATGCCTGATAGGTAGGAATAGGGCAGGTATTCGGCCAAGCCTTCTGCGATAACGATCACGCCGTAGTTCCGTCCGAGCTTTTCGCGAGCCACCATCATAGAGGTCATCTTTTTCATGACAGCGTCTAGATTCATGACCTTGCGAACCTTTTGAGTTCCGTCCGGTTGCGTTACTGTCTCGGAGCTTTCTAGTTCTCCAGTAATGTCCTCGACACTCAATACCAAACACGCATCGCCGGCGATCGCGGCCCCATAGGCCAACCAACCAGCAGATCGTCCCATGGCTTCCACCAAGAAGTAGGCCTGACCTGCGGCGGCATCACGATTCAAATTGCGAATCTCGGCTGCAATCGTTTCGGCTGCGCTAAAATAGCCAAAAGTGAAGTCGATACCCGAATAATCGTTGTCGATCGTTTTGGGCAGGTGGATAACGGGCATTCGGGTTTTGTCGGCCGGAAGCGTATCCTGATACAACTTCATTTTGTTTGCGGTCTTGAGCGTGTCGTCACCGCCGATACTGATAAGGGCATCAACGCCGAGAGAGCGTAGTGCGTTGTAGACTCGACCTAGTGGAGCGGACTTTTCTGGGTCACGCAAATGATCGGGATTGGAGACTTGCTTCCCTGGGTTGGCCCGAGCGGTACCGATCATGATCCCTGGCTCGGTACGAGAAAACTCCAATCGATCCTGGGTTATTTTGAAGTAATCGGTCCCTTCGATCAGCGGCTTTGAGCCATCGAAATCTATCAACTTGGAATATCCATGCTTTATCCCGATAACTTCGATTCCAGCGTTTAGGAAGGTGAATGCGGCTCCGGAAATAACAGCATTCGCAGCGGGAGCCGGTCCACCGGCGAACAGAATTGCAACTCGTTTCATAGCAATAATCAATCAGAAATAGTGATACTGGTTGTCGGTGTAAATTTGCCTGCGGATTGTACTGGCTTTAGCCTGAATGTCCAACGCCTTGGCAGCCTAGGCAGTTTGGCGAAGGCTTTCTAGAAATTCGCTTTGTGCGGTGACGGTCTGACATAGTCGCTTTGTAGCACTTGTGATGATTGAACGCATAAGTAACAAAAGTCCGATGGTATGCGTTAGTCTGGACGCCCGAACTGGGACGAGGATATGTGACGCTTAACAGGGACTCGGTTGATGCCGAACAAGAAAGCTTGCAAAAATCGACTGCTGTTGCGAAAGGATTCGCGGAACGCGGTCTTTAAAGATTGCTTTGCAGCGGTGCTAAGAGTGTCCGGGCTTATTGCGACTACTTCGATGGGGTTTGGTCAAGAAGTTAAGGAATTGCCACACAGGGCATCGCATGAAGGTGTTTATCGACCCTCGGCACCAGCGAATGTTCCACCGTCCTCGTCGAACTATCTACCTGCATCCCCCTGGTCAAAGCAGGTTAGCTATGAACAGCCCAGTGCACCTGAGAAAGTTGCGACGCAGCAATCCTATGTACTCAAGCAGCCAACTCGAAAGCCCTTGCTCGAGAAAAGGAGCGATCGACCTGCTGAGTTGTCTTGGGGAAGGATACGAGAAATTCAGCCACAAGACCGGGGTGATAGCGAGTCGCGTTCACAATCGGGAACAATAGAGTTAGTGGACATCCCATCGACGCGGCAGCAGTCTAAGAGTTCATTCCAGGGATCAAAGCAGACGCTGGAAGACATTCCGCCGGAAGGATTTGACTGGCAATTAACAGAAGTTGATAGTAACGCTGTTATTCAAACCACGGAATCGGGCTCCAATGGATCCGACGACGAGGGAATATTTTTGGTCCCAGCATCGCCTCGGGAACGCGTTTTGGAGTCGCGAGGTGTGGGGCAATTTGCATCCACCCGCGAGACGATGACTCGTCCAAAACCTGTCGTAGATACCGCGGAACCAGAATCTACACCAGCGACAACGTTGCCGAAGACCTCTCTCCAGGAGGCAGAGCGGATGCGGATCGCACAAATTCAAAGTCATGAGTTGCAGTCTGTACCAATCGAGCCAGTTTATGCCGAGCCTCGTCTTTTAGAATCTCCTATAGGTTGGAAAGCCATTCGCGAGGATTTAGCCAAGCACCTTGAGAGCTGTGACGCGTTGTTACGACGTGGCGCGACCCACAGTGCTCGTGCAGAAGTTTTGATTGGGTTGCGTAAGCTATTCCGTATTATGGATCTTCATCGTGGCGTGACGCACAGCGAAACGTGCTTCGAGGCTGCGTTAACAGCCATGCGAGAGGAATCAGATTTTCATAACCTGCAGATGGGCCGGAGCGTAGCATCGATCGTTGCCATGCACACAACTCCTGCTTTAAAGAATCGACCATTGGAATCTGTGACCGCAGAACTCGCATGCCAGCATTACCGAGCCTATGCTCGTTTTCAACTGGCGCAGGCTGCAGACGGACATTTGTATGCAGCGGATTTGCTCTATGCGTTAGGAAAGACACTCGAGAAGGACGCGGATTTTAGTTTTGAACGAGCTCAACAATTTCGGAGCCAAGCAGTCATTTGTTACCAGACCGCTATTCAGCTTCGTCCCAATCAACATCATGCTTCGAATCAATTGGGATACGTGCTCATTCATCTAGACCGAATTGAGGAAGCCTACGATGCCTTGCGAGCATCGATCGAGGCCGAGCCAAACGCGCCGGCCTGGACCAATCTTGCAGAAATCTATCGTCGGCGTGGAGCAACTACAGAAGCCAATTACGCCGTGCAGCAAGCCATGGCGCTCGGGGGAGGCGAGCCAAAGGAACAGCTCGACATTACTCAGGTTGATCCCGCGGTATTTGCCAAGTTCAGTCCTGCTCATAACGCCAATAGTGCTCCAGCGCCCATGGCATCGCAAGGCAATAGTCAGGTGCCTGCTTATCAGCAGGCAGCTAAATCGGGCAACTTCTTTACAAAGCTGTTTCGATGATGAAGAACGTCCAGACGAGAGCGATGAGAGCAATTATGAGACCGTTACCATTGATCGCTTCGGCGATATTTTATGTTGGAGCAGCCAGTCTGGGGGTAGGACAACATATGGAATTCGGGGGACCGATACCACAATACGAAGTATCTGGGCCATGTCAAACTTGTTCGACCAGTGCTACCATTGCATCACCGGTCTACATGCAATCCCCATCGCAACCCACGGGTGTTACCAGCGGAGCCTGCCGGCCATGCATTACAGGCATCGACTGTTCGGTATCATCGATTGGCGAGAAGCGATGGGGCGATGCACGCTCGATTGATTTTGAGCCGTTGTATCACGGAGAATACATTGGTCCAGTTCGGCTACCAGCGATGCTCGAGTACAAGGTACGAGTCAACGACGACATTACCTTTACGTACATCCCAAAGCGTGATCAGGTCAACTTCGAGTACCGCTTAATGGTTGGCGATGTTATTGCGATCAGTTCTTCGTCCGACGACAATCTAAGGCAAGAGAAGATCCAAATTCAGCCCGACGGTAAGATTCACGTTAAAACCTTGTCTGCACCGGTCGAAGCTTCAGGGAAAACCATTCCGCAATTGCGAAAGGATTTGGAGGTGCTATACGGGAGAATAATAAGAATCCCAGCGATCAACATTGAGCCCGTCACGCTGAATACCGCTCTTGCCGATTTATTGGACTCCGTCAACGGTCCGTTTGCCGCTGGCGGTAGATTCTTTGTTGCAACAGTCAATCCCGATGGTCGTATACAATTGCCCAGGTTGGGGGGGATCTACGTCTTGGGGATGTCGCTCGAGGAAATTCGTCGCGAGGTCAATCTGCGCTATGAGGAGCGGGTAGTCGGAATCGAAGTTGAGCCTCGCTTGACACGACAGGCGCAGCATTTCATTTTTGTATTTGGCAAGGTTGCCCAACAAGGTCGATTCGAGTTGCTCGGGCCGACGACTGTCTTAGGGGGGCTCGCTCTCGCCGGAGGTCCTGTCCTCGGGGCAAATACCAGACAAGTTGTAATTATGAGACGAGCAGAAGACTGGCGACTGGTGGCAACCATGCTGGATCTACGTGGTGCACAGTTGGGTAAAAGGCCGATTCCATCGGATGAGATTTGGTTGCGAGACTCCGATTTAATCATTGTTCCCGATCAGCCCATATCTCGGGTAAACGATGCCGCACAACAAATATTCACCAACGGACTATATCGTGTTATCCCATTCCAAATCCAGACCCAATAACCCCCAAGTTGACGAACTAGTACAAGAGTCAGAACAAACGAGCAGCGGTCTTGTGACTTCGCCAAAAGGGCTTAATCTAACCGGATCATGCATACAGAAGCGACACCATCGATGACCAAGTACAATGTTGTAAAAGTAGAAACCAAGCAGCATAAGCGCGAATTTATGCAACTGATTTGGTGGCTCTACAAAGACGATCCGAATTGGATTCCTCCTCTGCGGATGAACCAAGAGGAATTGGTAGGTTTTCGGCCTCATCCCTTCTATAACGATGCGAAATGCCAAGCATTCATCGTGTACAAAGATGGCAAGGTGGTGGGGCGAATCGTTGCGATCATCAATAACGGGCACAACCGGCGGTACAATGAAAAGCGAGGCTTTTTCGGTTTTTTCGATTGCATCGACGATCAGCAAGCTGCCAACGCTCTGTTCAAAGCGGCTTGCGACTATTTGCGTTTGGAGGGGATGACCGATGTTCGTGGTCCTTGTAATCCCTCTTTAAATTACGAGATCGGTACATTGGTCGAGGGGTTTGATACGCCGCCCACCTTTATGATGACCTATAACTGGCCTTATTATGACAAATTGATAACGAGTTTCGGTTTCGCGAAGACGCAGGATCTCTATGCATTTGATGGGCACATCAATATGCTCGATAATTTGGATCCGAAGCTGAAGTTTGTCATTGAAGAGGTAAAGCGGCGGTTCAACGTTACACTTCGTCCGGCGAGTCGAAGAAACTTTGGCAAGGAAATCGAACTGTTTCTCAACATCTACAACCAAGCACTACAAGCGACCTGGGGATTTGTCCCATTGACGGCAGCAGAGTCGAAGGCGATTGGGTTCTCGCTGAAATTTTTGATTGATCCTGCTGTTACGTCGATCATAGAGATCGATGGCAAGCCGGTGGGCGTGGGGCTTGGTATGCCCGATTACAACCCGATCATCAAGAAAATAGACGGTCGACTCTTTCCTTTTGGTGCCTTGCGATTGCTATGGGAAAGGCGAAAACTAAAGAAAATACGTGTGATCAGCACCAACGTTGTTCCCGAATACCAACGCTGGGGGTTAGGTTTGGTTGCGTTGGAGAGAATGCTCCCCGATTGTTTAGCCAAGGGCATCGAGGAGGCCGAGTTCTCGTGGGTGCTGGAAAGCAATGATTTGTCGAGAGGATCGTTAGAGCGTGCGGGAACGAAACGTTCCAAAACTTATCGGCTCTACGATCTATCTCTCAATGCGATCCAATAGTTTTGTGCATGGACAGCTTGGGTCGCCATTTGGATTTTTACTCCGACGTGCTGCCCCAGAGCAAAGGTAATATTGGTATATTTTAGATAAAGTGGCGCCGATCTAGCTCGCAAGAGTATCGGTTGTCACTACCCCTCCACTCGTTTCTAAAGCCAAGGATGTTATGAACGATACACTCGCACTGATATTGGCGGGCGGCAAAGGAACCCGACTCGAGCCTCTCACTCGCGATAGAGCGAAACCTGCCGTGCCATTTGGAGGCAACTACCGAATCATTGACTTTGTTCTTTCGAATTGCTTGAACAGTGGCTTGCGGAAAATGTTGATTATGACTCAGTACAAAGCCATGAGTTTGGATCGGCATATTGACTTGGGCTGGCGAAATTATTTCTGCCGAGACTTGAACGAGTACATCGATATTCTACCGCCGCAGCAACGCATCGATGAAAGCTGGTATCAGGGAACCGCAGATGCCGTCTATCAGAATATCTACGCCATAGAAAAAGCTAGACCGAGCTATTTGATTATCTTGGCTGGTGACCATATCTACAAAATGAACTATCGCTCAATGCTTGAGTACCACAAGCAAAAGCGAGCCGATCTAACAGTCGGCGCTCTGTCGGTGGATTTGGAATCGGCAAAAGAGTTCGGCGTCATGCAGATCGACGAAGATCAAAGGATAATCGGATTCCAGGAGAAACCTCAACAACCGCGGTCTATTCCCGGAGATCCGACACGCGCACTGGCATCGATGGGAATTTACATCTTCAATGCACGGTTTCTTATGGAGAAGCTTTGTCAGGACGCGAACGACCCTAAAAGTCATCACGACTTCGGGAAGAATATTATTCCGTCCATGATTCAGAGCCAACGGGTGTTTGCGTTTCCTTTTCAGGACGAAAACCGCAAAGTAGAAGCTTACTGGAGAGATGTTGGAACTCTCGATGCCTATTACGAGTCCAACATGGATCTGGTGAGCATTGATCCGAAGCTAAATCTTTACGATGAATCCTGGCCCATCCGTACTTATCAGCCGAATTTACCTCCACCGAAGTTCGTGTTTGGCTCACGCGGGGAAACCGATCGCATGGGAATGGCTATCGATTCCATCGTTTGCTCTGGAACGATTATCAGTGGTGGGAAAGTAGAACGCAGCGTGCTGAGTCCCAGGGTTCGAGTCAATTCCTACGCGCATGTATGCGATAGTATTCTGTTCGAAGGAGTCGAAGTCGGCCGAAACGCAGTCGTACGCAACGCAATCATTGACAAGGATGTAAGAATACCGGCGGGTATGCAGATTGGTGTTGATCTAGAATTGGATATGGCTCGCGGCTTTACCGTGTCTCCCAAAGGAATTGTGACTGTAGCCAAGACAGAAGACTTGTCTCTGTTTGACCGCTTTACCCATCGTGATCAGCAATTGAGCCATTCTACGCTTCATGCTTTCGGGCATTCAGGCCCACATTCGGCCCATTTAAGCAAATCGACAGACATGTCAGCAAAAGTGGAACCACTGTTTCGAGAAAGAGAATGAATACACCGGTTATCTACTTGATGATGGGATTACTCTTCGGAACGACATTCCTGGCCTTGGGAATTGCGATCGGAGTTTGGATTAATAAACGACAATCTGGTGACCCTATTACTACCGCACCCGAAACGATTGGCTCGTTTTCACGTTCAGAAACCCAGCACATTCTCAATGCCCTGCGTAGTTTCGCGACTTGGACTTCCGACTTCTCCGAGGACTTTCATCGGTATCGAACCCAGATGAATGACCTTTCGGTCAAAGCATCGAACGAAAACACTTTTCAAACCAAAGAAGATGTCAAAGGATTGCTGGGGCAAATCGTCGTTGCAAATCGAGAATTGCAATCGAGGCTGGAAAACGCCGAAAAGAAACTTGACCAACAAACGCATGAACTCGCTGGGTACTTGAACGAGGCGCGAACCGATGGTCTGACGGGATTAGCAAATCGACGAGCGTTTGATCAACGAATCGATGAATGCTTTAAAAACTGGACGGAACGAAAGCAGGTTTTCTCGTTAGCTCTCATTGATATCGACCATTTCAAGAAGATAAACGACACCTACGGGCATCCGGCGGGCGACGCCGTTTTGAAAGAGGTTTCGAGTCGACTGCGTGTCCATGATGATAGCTGTTTGCTAGTTGCCAGGTATGGTGGCGAGGAATTCGCTCTGTTGTTCTCAGAGCCGTTGCAGGTCGCGGCTGGCAAGATGGAAGCGATTCGTTTGATCATCCAAAACACGGCCGTGACGGCCGAGGGGCATACCATCACGGTCACAGTATCGACCGGAGTCTCCGAGATCGCCGCAGATGATCGAATCGCCAAACTCATTCGGCGAAGTGACGAAGCACTCTATTCGGCGAAGATGTCGGGACGAAATCGGGTTTTCGTCCATACGGGAAAGCTCTGCGAGGTTTATGGCATTCCCGGGCCAGCTCTCCAACCGATCGGGGCTCATGCAACTGCATCCTCATCAACAGGTGGGGGCGCCGCAGATGTAGCCAAGGATTCATTAAAGGTTCAACTACTCAATCGATTAGATGAGCTGTTGGCTGAAGAGCAGCGAAAGTAATGCGGTCTTCAGAGCTTGAGAACAATTCTCAAACAAGCGATTCGCCTTTGCCAAAACGATAGGCGCTGCTTTCATAGAGCGAATGAGCAGTGGGTAGTTTCGCCGTTAGCTCAGTTGCCCGTCGATCGTCACTGGGGTGTGTAGACGCCCATTCTGGAGTATTACTAGTGCCCGCCTGCGCAAACCGTCCCCAGAATAGCGGAGCCTCGCTCGGATCGTATCCCGCTTTAGCCATGAGCATTAGCCCAATCTCGTCCGCCTCTGTTTCATGTTTTCGGCTATAGGGTAGCAAAAGCCCATACCTAGCTCCTGTCCCAAAGGCTTGCATGGCCAGTTGCTTTGTCGCAGGGGTAACGTCGTTCATCATCCAGCCGAGCATGGTACTTACACCGGACACACCCGCCTGTTGACTCATACGCTCCGCGCCGTGATGCGCAATGGCGTGCGCAATTTCATGGCTCATCACGACAGCTAATCCTGCTTCGTTTTGACAAGCTGGAATAATTCCCTCATAGATTGCGACTTTGCCGCCCGGCAAACAAAACGCATTTTGAGTCGGATCTGCGAGTAGCCGAAAGTCCCATTGAAACTTTGGCTGGTTTGCTTCCGCTGCGATTCTCTGGCCGACTCGACTCACAATTTGTTGCCAATGCGTGTTCTGCGACGCGGGAACGGATTGCACCACCTCATTGAAGCTCTGTTGGCCAAGCTGCAATTCAAGGGACGTTGGAATCAATTTAAGCTGTGGTCGCCCGGTAACCGGCGCGCTACGGCAACCGCAACAACCCAGAAATGTGGCCGTCCCTGCCATTAAGATTTCTCGTCGATTCGGCATCTTTTCAACCAGATTAAAGCCTGACTCGTTCCGCAAAAGTATTCCTCTATCGAAAACGTGGGGGGCTGAGCAAGTTCAAAAATTAGCCATGAACTAGGTGTCCCGAACTCTTTGCGGCCGTAGAGCCTCCAGAAAATCGTTGGGCTGTAGCACGAAGAATCAGTCAAAAGCGGCTTTTTCGATCAGCTAGGCTAATAGAGGAGGCGAATAAATCCTTGCCGCGAGGGATTGGGGCGCAAGAATCAAGCTGCTCGGAAAGGGGGAGCGTAGGTTTTGGTCTAAAACTCGAGGTCGAAACACTTTCGCACCCCCCCGAATGGTGGTGTGGTTTGAATTTTTCGGATTCGAATTGCCGAGCCGCGGGGTTCCAAGCAGACTGGATTGGGCAGGGATGCGAGTGCAGAAAGCTATCGAAAGGAAGTTCGGCATTCATTTTCCTCGTAAGAACGTCCCGGTTCATGGCAAACGTAGATCGTGCATACAACCATATTCGAAACGAACTTGCTCAAGTGGGCTTGCTCGCAGACGGTGTGTACCTCGATGCTGTCGAGCTATGCATATCGCATGAAAAAAGTGGCTGCGGTGGAGAACGTGGATACGTTTTTGAGTACGTAGGCCATTACGCCAAGCGAGGTTACAGGCCTGGGGTGATTTATCTTCCGCGTGATTTACCGTATATCTCACACAAGCCTGGGCATACGTTGATGGATACAATTCGCCACGAATATGCCCACGCATGGTATTACATCGATCCAAGTTTCTTCAGGCAGGAATGGTTTGTGCATACATTTGGTGCACCGTACAGCAATGCTTCACCAGATCCCTATCGCTCTTGGAGGAAAGAGTTAAAGCGTGACCCGGACTATCAAAAGGGCAAGGCGCGAAGGAAGACTGACAACGCGAGGCTAAACTACTACTACAACCATCTTTTGCAGAACTTTATCACGGATTATGCGACCACGAATGCGTCTGAGGACTTTGCGGAGACGTTTATGTTTTTCCTAAAGTACCGGAGATCGCTAGAGCGTTTTGCCAACAGGCCAGCTGTTTACCACAAGCTTCGCATGGTAGAGCGGGCGGTTGCAGTGGCAGCACGGCGTGCGAAACAGTTTACGGATCGTTCGTATCGTCGTCGGACGGCGTAATGATTATGCACTCGCGCCGCTGATCCAATTTCTTAATAGGGTTGCGGCAGCGTCGGGATTTTCCCGAACCATGGCCGTTAAGTCGTTCTTGATATCGCCGCCTGTGGTTTTAAATCGAGGAGGCGAATTGGCAGCGGCGTCTTCTCCATCTTGATTGGCTTCCTGGGCTATGGCGAGTTCCTCGCCAGCTAGTCCAGTCAGATCGATATCGGCTGCTTCATCGATTGGCAAGTTGAAACCTCTTTCAAAATCTTCGTTGTTGGCTTTGTTGCCAGCGGCCACGAATCCTTTCAGGGAGAATATTGCGGCGAGTGCGATAGCCCCGAGCATAAGTGTTTGCCAAGAATCTTGTAACCAGTTCAGGGCAAGAAAGGCGAATGACGGACCGGTGATTTCTTCGACTGGGAAGTCGATATATTCGTCAACGGTAACTCGTGGCAAATTGTCTTCGCCGGGGACTGTGGATTGGGTAAGGGTCCCCAGCAACTTCTTGACACTGGTCTCAACCTTTTGTCGCAACCCTTCGATATCTTTTTCCGTCGGCGCGACTTTGGTTTCATCAAAGTTGGGATCGCGAGCCTTTTGTGCGACGATAAACGCCTTTCGGTAATAGGACGTTGGGATCGATACGGCTATGGTTGCAGATTTGACTTGAAGCCCAGCCTTCTTCGTGTTGGTAACGGTATTGCCTGCTACAAGTTTTACATTTTCGGAGGATTCTTTCGACTTGGAGGTTTGATCTGGAGTTGTAAGTGAAGCGCTGCGGTTCGAGATGGCATTTGGTTCCGCCCCTGGACGGCCTTGAGTACTCACCTTTTGCGAGTCCTCGTCTTTTTTGGATGTGCTCGTTTGGATTGTTGTTGGTTTAGGATCAAAGCTCATCTTGCTCGTCTCTTCCATGAGTGTCGGATCAAGTTCGACATTCACATCCAGGCGGACATCGCCGTAATCTTTCAATAGATCCAAACTGCGTCGTCGCAGATCATCTTCCTGTTGTTTTTTGACTGCGTAAAAACGTTCTTGCTCCAATGTATTGGGGTCGTCTTCGCCCATTGTCGTCTGACTAGTAGAAAGGTCGAGCAATGCGATATCCGATGCCTTGAGACCGGCCATCGACTTCTGGACCCAATTCATGATCGAGCGTTTCTGTGCCAGGCTGAGAGGAATGCCACCTTTGGGCATTACAGCAATGCTGCATGTCTTTTGTCTTGTAGAACTAAATCCTTCTCGTTTTTCATCGTACGACACAAAGGCCTGCTGTATGCCAGGCATTGATTCGAGAGCAGCGGATATGCTTTTTAGTTTGGCGGTAAGGTGTTTGGCTTCAGTAACTTTATTGGGCTCGAGCAGAGAGTTACTTTTCATGGCTGCATCCAAGGGACCAAACATCGTATCGGGCATGGCATTCGCATCCGAGATTGCCTTGTAGTATTCTGCTCGACTCGCTTCCGGGATCTTGATTCGGTCATTTACAGTATCCCAGCTTTTGAGCCCCGCATTGCTAAACGCTACGCTGAACCGAGCAATTTCCTGATCGTTAAATGTGCGACCATCGAAAAGGTATTCTGTTTTCGCTTGGCTAACAGACTCGCCGTTCATTAGGAATGCAGCGCTGACGAGAATCGCTCCCGTTAACAGTACGCTCAGCAAGCGAGCCTGAGGGGTCATGCCGGCGAATAAAGTCTTCGCATCTTGAAGTAGCTTATTAAAGATGTTCATATTACTTTAGATGGACTAAACGCGGATGGAGTTGATTTCTTCGTAGGCTTGCATCAATTTGTTGCGAATCTGAACAAGCATCCGAAAGGACATGTCTGCTTTTTGAATGCTTGTAAATACTTCGGCTTGGTTTACATCATCCCCAGAAAGCAACTTTTCGATCATCTCATGGGAATCGTGTTGCATCGAATTGACACGTCCGATCCCAGCTGTCATAAGATCAGCGAATGGGCTCTTTGGCTCGTTTTGAGATGTGACTTGCTCTCGATTCGCGAGTTGATCCATCATCTGATAGACCCGCTCTTGGTGTCGCGAGAATAAATCGTGAGAATGAAGCTGCATTGTTAAGCCAAGATACTCAGATTTTGCCTGGTGATGCCTTTCGTCATTTCAATCATACCGACGTTGGCTTCATAGGCTCTCGATGCTTCCAGAGCATCGACAAACTGTTGGTTCATATCGATGTCTGGATAAGCTACGTAGCCTTTCCACTTCCCCTCAGTGATGGCAAGCGGATGTTCAGGCTGATATCGATACTTCGGTTCCGATTGTTTGATCTCAACTCGTTCCACCTTGACTCCGGCGGCTCCACCCTCGGCTTGCTGTTCATCCGTTTTGAAGATCACAAACCGCTCCTGATAGGGCTTGTTCTCTCCATCCTCGTTTTTCAGGGTGGACATGTTGGCAATGTTTCCTGAGATGGTATTAAGTCGGGTTCTTTGAGCGACCAACGCGCTCGTGCTAATATCCAATGGGGAAATCATGGACAACCTCCGTTGTGGGTTTCGCCGTATTCCAAACAATCTCGAAAAAACGAGACATGAGATAGGTCGAGCTTTAACAAATCCTAGAAAAAATTCCAAGATGCTTTTCTATGGACTTGGAAAGCTGCGCAAAATGGGAGACAAACAGCCTCGATTAGTTACTATTCCACCGAAGAAAAAGAATGATGTCTATGTTGATGCGACTTTTTATTGTCCTTTCGTTAGTGCCTATCATGGCTATCAATCGAGTCGTTTGGTCACAGGAGTCCCGCGCTTTTAATAGTAACGACAAATCAACGGTGTCTATGAACGGTACAACCGAAGTCTTTACGGCGGGGATGAATGGGTTCGTGTCAATTCGAATCCCTTCCGTATTAGTTTCGAAATCGAAGGTTCTCCTCGCCTTTGCGGAGGGACGTGCGGCGGATCAAGATCAAGCGTTTAATAGGATCATTCTGCGGCGCAGCTTCGATCTGGGAGCCACATGGTCGGACGTTAAAACGATAGCGGAGGATGGAAATGCTGCCCTGAATAACCCGTGTGCGGTCTTGGAGGATAAGTCAGGCGTAATCTTTCTGACCTACCAGTCTTATCCTGGAACGTTATCGGAACGGAGTGGACAAATCGAGACTGGATACGATGGGGACAAAATCGTGCGATGCTGGTTAATTAGCAGCACCGACGACGGTGCATCATGGTCTGTTCCACAGGAGATCACTCGTAAGGCAAAGCGTGAAAAAACAGTGACTACGATCGCAAGTGGTCCGGGCATCGGTATTCAGTTAACTGGTGGTCGTCATGCGGGACGGCTGGTGTTCCCGTTTAACGAAGGCCCGTTTGGATCGTGGAATATCTACTGCGTTTATAGTGATGACCGTGGTTTGTCATGGAATAGGGGGGAGATTGCCCCCGGTGGCTTGATCGAAGTGAACGGGAAAAAAACTAGTCAGGTCAACGAGTGCCAAGTTGTCGAATTAGACGATGGCAGACTGATGATGAATTCACGTCGCTGGGGGGGGGCTAAGGTGAGAAAGGCGTCGCTGAGCGAGGACGGTGGGCAGACGTGGGGGCCGGTTGTAGATGTACCTGAACTCAAGGACCCGAGTTGCATGGGATCGATCATCCGTTGCAAGCATCCCATAGAGAACAAGCAATCGCTGCTTTTATTCTCTGGGCCCAATAGTGACAAGAGAGCTAACGGGACGATTTTTGTAAGTGAGGATCAAGGAAAGACCTGGGCGAAGTCCAAGATTATTGAGCCTGGACTCTTCGCCTATTCCTGCTTAGTCGAACTACCCGACTCATCGGTCGGATGCCTCTATGAAGCAGAAGATATGTCCAAAATATTGTGGACGAAGATTTCGGTTCGTAGTTTGCTGGAATAACGTTGCTCACTTTGGTGATTTAGTTTACCAAAGCGATGTAATACACGATTTCTGCGGTGGGCTGGGTTCGAAAAAAGCGATACGCACTAACTGCTGCACCCACCACAGCCTCCTCCTCCACAACCACTGCCTCCATCAGAGCCCCCGCCGCAACCTCCCGTTGTGGTGGTGTCGCCGCGCGCGCTACCAGCGTTCATTCGTTCAGCTAGCTTGCGTGTATTCGCATCAAGAATGTTGCTGCCATAAATTCCGTTGAATCCCATTGCTGCAAAATCTATAGCCAAGGGATGCATAGAATAGAGGAGCATTCCGCCTTCTAAAAGATTCGGGTTGGAATCGTTGTAATCGCTTTGCGAACTTCTACGTGTGGCACGGATCGTTTCAATTTCCTTTTCGAGCGCTAACTTTCCTTCGCGTGTAAGATGCGAGGAATAGTTAAGGATAAACGCTAACCCGATGCAAACGAGTATCAGCAGGAGTAGATAACCCACAGGTTTCTCTCGCGAAATACCAACCACGAATTTGGCGACGCCTATGAAGAACACTGCGCCAAATGCTAATATGCCCGGCCAGGTAAGCCCAATTCTCTGGTCGACAGATTGGAGTACACCAAGTTCCAACAGGCTAAGCTTAATTCTGTCGCATTCGAATTTTATCGTTTCAGTTGTTCGATCCGCTCTAATACCTTCTCCCATTTGGGCTGCGCGGTAGAGGGCATTGGGGATGGGGGCCATTCGCGGATTGTCAGTATTTTTGGTAGCTACAAATCGACCGGATACAGTTTCGCCAAAGATCAAATTCTTGGCGGCTAGATCGATAATCGCGGTCTGCGCGACGGCTTGGGGACCGCCGCGTAAATAGGCTAATTGCCAGGGGTCCAATTCTGGTATCTTGGTCGTGTTATTGGTTGGCTTGGTAAAAAGTAATCGATAACCAAGTGTGACTGTTGAGGCTACAAAAATAGCCAACCCATACAGATTTAGAAACTCAGGTCCATTCATTTCCAGGGGATTCATAATTTCTTCTCCTTAATTCTTCCTGAGAATACCTGATATTTGTCTGTTAATCCATTGCGATAGTCCATGACCTGGGCGAGGAATCAAGATGTGTGTCGCTGGATTGAACCAATGTCCAGCCCCGGCATTGGCGAACCTTTTGTCTGGATCCGGCCAGATGTCATCGGGTGGTTCACCAAAAAACTCTTGGTATGAGTTGATTGTTTGTTGATACCATTCTCTGAATTTGCTCCCCTCGGCCGGTCCACCTGCAGTCGGTTGGTGATGGATCACAAATCCAGCTATTCGCTGGCAGAGGTCTTCGTAATAGCTACGGGTATATAGCAAATGGAGGTGCCAAGCAGCGTCTACATCCACCGAGGGAGTGACGGGATGAGAACAAGTGAGCAATAAAAAGAGAAATTTGCGGTATTCGTAAACGACAGCTAGCGATCGATCCAGGCTCCATGCTTGTTCGCGAGCAAGCCGTAATTCAAACGTCAGTGTATAGTTCGGAGGTGTGATGGTGAGCTTTTTCAGCTGTTGCCAAAGTAAATCTTGCTCGAGGCTTTTCGATTTGTTGTGAGCGGCCATAAATTTCTGAGGCAGATCGATGCTTACTTAGAGAGTCGTTTGAATTCGCTTCTGGATAATCTGCAAATGGTAACTCACGTGTCCTACTAACATATAACCGAGTGCTCTCACGGTGACAGGATGTCCCGAGGCGATTCCTCGGTGATCCCACTGGTTTGGCTTTAGTCGACGCATGAGGTGGACATTAGCGCGTCGCAGGCAACATAGCTCGTCAATGAGCACGTTGAGATCTGGGCTGTTGTAGTCACAGTTATTGACGTACGGTTCCTGTTCCATGCCAGGCAACGGCTGCAGATCTCCGCAAGCGAACCGATGTAATCGATTCGCAAATATTCGTTCCGTATCGATCATGTGCCCGATCACTTGCTTGATGGTCCATGTATAAGGTACATGGACTTTTGAAGCTGTTGTATCATTTAGGATCTCTAACAGATTCGTTAGTTCTCGGATTTGAAGGGTTGCTGTTTCAAATAGATCACCCTGGGGGACCAATCGAATGTAGGTCGCATAGAATTCAAACGCTTCGTCCGGTCGAGGGGGCTCTAATTCAAAAGTGGTCATAATACATTGTTATAGGATTGCGATGGAAAACTTTGGATTCGGTGCCGTTAATCATACACGCTTTATGAGGTTAGATATCAGGCGGGCGCAATTTTAAAAACCTCAACGTTGACGCCCGGAGAATAGTGGGCAAGGTCTGGGGTAAGCGTTGAAAGCGTTAACCCTGTATTCGTAACAAGTGAATCATCGAGCGATTCGATCTGGACGGTTTGGAATGAATAGGGAGTGTGATGAACGGTTCCCGAGTAAATTACACCAGCCCGTTTTACAAAAAGTATGTATCGTTCCAATAGGAAGTGTTCAATTGTCCCAGGTTTTGCCGTTTCCAGTGTGGGAGCCAGTAATGAGTTATCGCGAACTGTGACTGTTGAGCGAATATCGCCTCGGGTGCATTGGTATGTTCTTTGATTGTCGCGAAGCTCCGTTTGCATTCTGGCATAGTAGTACGGCAAAGACCAACCTATACGTGCAGCCCAAACTGCTAGGCGAGAGCTGGCATCCAAGGAGAAAAAGTAAACACCAGGTCTTCCCCTGTGGTGTACATAAGTCCGGACATTGGTTTCTAGAAAGTTAAAAGCCAAGCGTTTGGGTAGCCATGGTGGGCAGATTTCGCACATCCGGAATGGAACTAGTGCGACGAAAGCTTGTCCGTCGTACGTATCAATTTCTAGTTCCTCTGGGACGATTTTTCGCAGTTGGCTGACAGAAACAGTCCAGTGCAAGAAGAGCAGGTCACGCCAAACCTGAGTGCCACTGTTCGGGCCTTGGGGGCGGTTCATTCGATCACGATTAATCATTTTATGCGTCTTGTGTTGAGGTTCTGAGAAAGCCGCTTGGGTATACACCAATTTAACATCCAAAGCACATGCGGTATCCTTTGGGATGGGTCGACGATCTAGGAATCCTGCTTACAATTTACAGGCACGGTTACATCTTCGTCCGGAGTACAAACTCTTGGGGGGAGTAGTCTATTTAAAGAAAGCGATTAATTATGAGTGTTGTTTCAACCAATACCAACGCAACCCTTGGATATGCGAAAAGCATCTTATCCGATATTGAATGCGAGACCATGTGTGAGCAGCCGATGGGATTAAACCATCCTGCTTGGTTGCTAATTCACTTGGCAGGGGCCGCAGACTATGCCGCTGATTTATTGGGCGGCAAAGGGGTTTGTCCTGCGGAGTGGAGTGTTTTGGGGGATACGAAAAAGCCTCTTTCGTCTAACCGAGCTGATTATCCCAAGAAACAAGAATTGTTAGATACCTTCGAAGCTGCCTTTCAGAACGCAGCGAAATTGTATGATCTGGCGAGCGAAGCTGATTTAAAGAAGCCTCAGAAGCTTGGCTTTTTTGAGACGGAGTTGCCAACCGTTGCCGACATGGCGACGTTCTTGATCGTCGCTCATACCAACCTCCATTTGGGACAGCTATCAGCTTGGCGGCGGGCTATGGGCAAAAGTCCGCTGTTCTGAGTGTAAATCCATTACACGAAAACGGTTGAGCGCCGGGATGGTTAGCGGCAAGGGTGGTGGGGCATGCGATTTTCGAAGGCAGATTAGTATCGGCCTACGCGACCAACGCCAATATTCGAAGTGGGGGCGTTTGGCGCCCAGCTTCCCTGTGTGCCAGCACTCTGGGGACTTGTCCTCTGAGGGTTGTTTACCCTCGGATCAACAGCACCCCAAAAGTAGGGACTTTGCTGGTTGAACGCTGTTTGGTTGGGGAGATATGAGTTTGTAGGACTGGTTGTGTATCCGGCAACGTTGTAAGGGGGCTGACCGTTGTAATTTGCGCTGTAATAGTTGCCGTAAGCAGGGTCGCTCGGTTGATTGACCGCATTGGTAGATGGAAAGGGAACAGCGGGTCTGGTTTGGTTTTGGAAATTTGCGGGTGTGTTCTGGTATTCGACTGGCGGGACTCGATTCGAATTACTTGGGGCAGCGAAGTTTGTCGCAGCCGTTGGAGCATAATAATTGCCTGGGTTGCCAGTGACCCAATTGGAATTGGGTGAGGGATAGCCAGGAGTTTGCGGTGTGGATTGATAGGTAGGGTAAGCGTAGTCCGTGTAGTTCATCGGCTGCTGATAGGGTAGGTTTTGAACAGCGGCGTAATGCGGATAGGCCGGTTGTGTTTGTAATGATTGCCCCTGGGGGAAATAGCTGATGGGTAGACCGTTCATAGTCTGTGATGCAGCCGATTGGATCGCTTGAGCCCCCCAAGCTAACAGAGGGTTCGAAGTCAACGGATGTTGGCTTGTAGGTGGTTGCGGGTTAACAGGCCGTGTTGTTCCGTAGTTCGATTGGGTGCTGGCACCAAAGACGTTGTAGAGCAATTCCGGTTTGAAACCAAGCAAACCCAAAATCAAAAGACCAATCTCGGGCCAAAAAAACTTGGATCGTTTTTTGCTTCTCCGAGAATTTTCCATCGCTACGCAACCTTTGCCGCTTTTACACCACCTCGGGTAGTGCAAACGTGTACTGAGCTTTCACATGAAGTCGATGTGCACATATTTCGCCTTCGCAGAGATGGTTCGCTGGCAAAGACCTGGTCGCGGATGGTACTCGGGAGTCCCACTATATTCCAAGATCAGAATCACAACATTATTCAGAATTTTTGGCAGCTTAGATTGCTAGCATGAAGGGGATGTGAAAGGAATTCCAAGAACACCTAGCAAGCCGCACCTTTAAATATTGCATGACAATAAAACGAATCAACCCAGGCGCTGGACGAGGGAAGCCAGAACCTGGGATGATCCTAGTCGAATCAAAGAATGATTTCGAGCTATTCTTGAAAGGGGCGTTTAGCTGATTCCGGTCAATGCGATTTCGACAGTGAACGGACCGTGAGGTGATTGGAACTGTAGCATTTCAATATGGGCGCCTGGATCAAAGTTTACGGTATGACCTTCGCCACTGACCACGGTAGGTAATCCGATACTGACTCCATCCAGGCCCAAACGATCCTTGCTCGATCCACCAATCATATTGGTTAGCTCGCCGACGGTATCGATCACGTCTGCATTTACGTTTTCAGGCGGAGCGCCCAGAAATGCAGTCGCCGCAGCGAGTGCAACTTCTTTTTCCACGCTTAAAACGAGCGAGCCTCGCATTGATCCGGACAGACCAATGATTCCACTTAGGTGGTGGCGCACAACATTAAGATCGTTGGTGATGACGCCAACTAGGGAGACCTCCCAGTTGAGCATCATCGAAAACACATCCTTCGTGCATTTAACGAAGGGTGCGAGAAACCGTTTTTGTTTCTCAGTAAGTTCTTGATTCTTGATTTGCGTGGGAACGGTTGTTGACATACTATCCTTTCTTGGAGTCGATAATCACTTGGAGCATACTCCAAATTAGGCTGTTACAAAAATTAGGCTGTTACAAACTTATCTAACTTTGCTCGGAGATCGTCTGCTTCGAACGGTTTGGTCAGGTAGTCGCTTACGCCCGCTTGGATTGCGGCGATCACTTGACCTTTTTGTGCTTCGGTGGTCACCATGATTATGGGAACCGTGGAACCTTGGGCACGAATTTCGGTGACTACGTCTAGTCCTGTCTTGTTCGGCATATTCCAATCAGTCAGTATTAGATCGATGTCATTGCTTTTGTATGCGTCGATCGCTTCTTGGCCGTCGGCTGCTTCAACAATGTCTGAGACTCCGACTGAGTTTAATGAGCGGATGATAATCTTCCGCATGATGCCGGAATCGTCTGCTACCAGAACTTTCATGATTTCTACTTCCCTCTACTGTGACGCTTCAAAATATTTGATTAGGCATGTATCTGTGGTAGTGATCTCGACTAAGCTCACTGCCGGAATAACTGTTGGTCAAAGAATTCTTCATGTCAAATAATCATTTTTCGATTTTTGCTCAAGTTTTCATTAGTTGGTAAAATCAACCCAGGCCGTTTATTACGTTTGATACTTATATTTTAATCAATCCGACAACACGATTTTCTTTTTGGGAAATTCATAGCGAATGCCGTGGTCCTTCCGTTAGGGTAAGCTACTCTTCGTGAGCATGAATTAATGTCGAGCAAACGGTCTTTGGTTTGTTATCAAGCGTTTGCACACAATCGTTGAATGGCCCCCCACTCTTGAAGAGAAAAGACAGCTCATGTTTCAGGATGATGAACTCGTTAATGAATTCGTGGTTGAAAGCGCAGCTCACCTAGCTGAAGTTGAAGGACAGTTGTTAGCTATCGAGGCGTCTGGGGAGGATTGCGATCCGGAGCTAGTGAACACCGTCTTTCGTGCGGTCCATTCCGTTAAGGGAGCCGCAGGATTTTTGGGTCTGACTGTGATCAACTCCCTGGCTCATAGCTTAGAAAACGTTTTGAATTTGATCCGGAACAAAGAGCTGGTACCCAATTCGCATATCGTTAATGCGTTATTGAGAGCGGCCGACCAATTGGTTTCTCTCATTAATAGTGTTGAAACAAGTAACGATGTGGACGTATCGCATCTGGTAACAGAGCTCGAGGCAATAGCGATAGGTCAGGAGGACGTGACTCAAATAGTTTCTGAACACCAAGAGCACATTGAAGCGATTCAGGAACAAATATCTTCAGAAATTGGTCAATCACCGTTCATTGAAACACCCTCTTGTTTCCCTGGGGAGACCGAATGGTTAGACCACAACGCTCAAATCTCGTCCGAAGTTCAGAGTGCGCCTGATTCCGTGTTTTGCGAGACACAATCCAGTGAACCACCTGCTCCAGTTCTCCAATCCAAAACCTCAGAAAAGCGGGGTGTCAAAAAGGAAATAAATCCTATGGACAAAACCAAAGCCAAATCGAACTCCGATGCAATGGCAACAAAACCGAAACCAGCAGATTCTATCGTTCGGGTCAACGTCGCAATCCTCGACCGATTGATGAATTTGGCAGGTGAGTTGGTATTAAGTAGAAATCAGCTCATATCCGCTGTCTCACAAGGAATGAAGGAAGGATTCGAGGCAATAGCCGCGCGAGTCGATCAAGTCACGAGCGAACTTCAAGAAACCATCATGCAGACTCGAATGCAGCCAATCGGATCAGTCTTTGGGCGGTTCCCGAGAGTGGTTCGTGATCTTAGTGCTAAACTAGGCAAAGAGTGCTCGCTCGAGATTGAGGGAGACGAAGTAGAAGTCGATAAGACAATTGTGGAGGCCATGGGAGATCCACTGACACACTTGGTCAGAAATAGTGTTGATCACGGTATCGAAACTCCCGATCGAAGACGTGCTGCTGGTAAATACAGTACGGGAACTATTCGATTGCGTGCATTCCACCAAGCAGGAAAAGTATGTATTCGGATTGAAGACGACGGCGCAGGAATGGATCCTGTCAAATTGAAAACAAAGGCGATTGAAAAAGGAATCATCACAGTTGAACAAGCGGCGATGATGACCGAGAGTGAGGCCTATCGATTGATTTTCGCACCTGGCTTTTCTACCGCTACACAAGTCACCGACGTATCAGGACGTGGAGTCGGCATGGACGTTGTGAAGACCAACATTGAACAGCTTGGGGGAACAGTCGATATTGAAAGTATGGTTGGAAAAGGTTCTGCGGTCCACATTACACTGCCGCTTACCTTGGCCATTGTTCCTTCGATGATTATAGGATGTTCTGGTGAGCGATATGCGGTTCCGCAAGCCAACATTGTCGAATTGGTGAGAGTGCCTCAAGGGGAAATGCAGCAGCGAATTGGAGTTGTGCAAGGAGCTGAGGTTTTACGGCTTCGGGGGGCTCTACTTCCGCTGGTTAGACTCGATAAAACTCTGGGACTTCGCGCAGCAGATGCGAATGACAGACCCACCAGTGCAAACATACTTGTCTTGGAAACAGGGCAAATTCGATACGGATTACTTGTGGATTCCCTCTTTGATAATGAGGAAATCGTTGTTAAGCCCCTGGGTAAACACGTCAGAGATTTAGGCTACTTAGCAGGGGCTACAATACTCGGTGACGGCTATGTCGCTCTGATCCTCGATGTGATGGGAATTGCAATGAATTGCACTCTCCGCAGTACTGAAACGAACAACAACAAAACGGAGGAAGTTGTCGACCACTCAGACGAAGTTCATCGACTTCTATTGTTTACCAATCACGAAACGGAACTATTTGCCGTACCAATGGCAATGGTCGCGAGAATTGAACGAGTCAATTCCAGCGAAATCTCAGCGGTCGGAACGAAAAATCTTTTGATCTACAGAGGTCAATCGCTACCTATCTTACGGCTAGAGCAAAACATCTCGGCGAGAGCACCAGATGAAACGGCAGAAAAGGTATTCGTTGTGGTATTCCGCGTTCAAGATCGCGAAATCGGGCTTGTTGCTCCTGCCCTGAGAGATATCCGAGACATCCAAATGACGATTGACGCGAAGACGTTGAGAGAGCCAGGAGTTCTCGGAACCACGGTTGTTGACAATACAACGACGAGAATCCTGGATCCGCTCGAACTCGTGCGAATCAAGCACTCCGAATGGTTCGAAGAAGAATTTGGAGTCAGCGATGCTACCCCAGATACCCCAACGACCGTTCTTCTGGCCGAAGATTCGGATTTCTTTAGAAATCACGTCACTAGAACTTTGGAGAGCGAAGGCTTCAAGGTCATCGGAGCTGTCGACGGTAGAGATGCCTGGGATCACCTGCAGGTCGTGTTCGACGAGATCGATGTCATTGTAACGGATATTGAAATGCCTAGGATGAACGGACTAGAACTGGCGCATGCCGTACGAACAACACCGAATCTGGCTGCACTGCCAATCATAGCGTTGACGAGTCTCGCGGGTGATCAGGACCGGCAGCGAGGGGCGGAGGTCGGTATCGACGATTACCAAATCAAGATGGATCCAGCCCGATTAGTGGACTCTGTTCGCCGATTCGCAGGTACGACCCACGGGTAAACCAATTAAAAATCGAGCATTTTTAATATTTACAGGAATAGATGTCGAAATATTAGACAGCTATCCCGACGCTCGTAAAATTATTTTTCAACGATAGTTAAAAATAGTTTACAAAATTGATGTGATGCCGCGAAATTGTAACCTATGTTTTGTTTGGCAAACAAATAATCAGCATAGATAAAAATTAACTTTATTGGTTTGTTTCGATTATGGCCCAGTACTCAACATTTTATTGTGGTGATTCTCTCTACGGTCTTGATATCGGATTCGTTCAGGAAATCAATCGTTCAAGTGGCTTAACACGAGTCCCATTGGCAGCCAACTGCGTGCGTGGAGTTATGAATCTACGAGGCGAGGTCGTCACAATGCTGGATCTCCGAACTTTGTTGGGATTGCGTGACAAAGCTAACTCGATCGGAAATCGAAACTTAATTTTAAAGTGCGACAACGATGTTTTCGGTGTATGCGTCGATGGAGTCGCGGACATCCTAACAATCGATGCTGATGCGGTCACCGCTCCACCCTCAAACCTGTCTATCCAAGAATCCAAGATGATAAAGGGCGTCTACCAGACAGATACCGTTTTGATCATGTTGATCGATCCAAAGGAAATCCTGAATGCGTCCATAACTTCCATTCGCGCCGCTGCTTAAAAGCCCGGTCACTACGGTTTTCAAAGTGAAAACCTGCCCCCAGTGTTCCCCTGTTCCATTTACGAAATCTGCTCCAAAAATGAAGATTAGAACTAAATTACTCGCGACCTATCTGGCCTTTGGCGTCATACCTATGGCTGGTGTGGGCATACTAAGTTACCAAAATGCAAAATCATCGTCAAAGGTGATTGTGAATCATGCGGTGGAGGGGCTTACTTCTTCCGCAGAAAAGGCTATTGTCTCTGTGGGGGGTATCAAAAAGTCCCAAGTCGTCAGCTACTTCGATACAGCCGCGAAACAAGTGGCAACTCTCGCGAAAGACCCGCAAGTCATATCTAGCGTTCGGTCGCTAACACAGGGATTTTATTCCTTTATTGAGGACCGAAAGGTTGCCAGCGAAGAAGTATTTGATGATCAAGAGACTATGCGTCGGTTCTATCAAACCGATTTTTCGAATTTGTACAGGGAGCAAAATGGAGGCTCGTCTCCTAATGTAGAAAACTTACTAAGTAAACTGTCACCCGAATCGTTGGCGTTGCAGAATGCGTTCATCGCGTCGAATCCTAATCCTCTCGGAAAGAAGTTAGAACTGCTTAATTCGCCTGCAAAATCGAAATATGATGCGGCACACAAGCATGTACATCGATATCTTTCGAGCTATGTGACCGAATTTGGTTTTTACGACATTTTCTTGATAGATAGTAAATCAGGAGATTTGGTCTACTCGGTTTTTAAGGAAGCGGATTTCGCAACCAACTTGAACAATGGACCTTACGCGGATTCGTCGCTGGGACGTGCCTTTCAAAGGGCGAATCAACTAGGTCCAGGGGACGCGCCCGTTATGCTGGACTTTGTCAAGTATCTCCCATCGTATGATGCACCAGCCAGTTTCATCGCCATGCCTGTGTTCGATGGCAATGAGAAAGTCGGTGTTGTCGCAATCCAAATGTCCATCGATAACATTAACAAGGTCATGGATATCGGTACGACGTTGGGCGAAAACACGGAGGCTTACATTGTAGCAAGCGACTTCCTACCGAGGTCAGATAGCAAGATCGACGCAAAGCATCGTTCGATTGTAAACGCCTTTCGTCATCCTAATGAAGGTATTATGAAGTCGGAGGCGATTGAGCGGGCTCTCAAGGGTGAAACAGGAACTCTTCAAGGTACCAACTATCTCGGGCAACCAACCTTCAGTAGCTATGCACCGATTAATGCACTAGGCCTTCAGTGGGCCGTAATCGTGGATCAACCTACCGATTTAGCACTGGCAGAGGTGGCACAAATCCAAGGCGAGAGTGAGAAAGCACAGAGTGGTCTGATTTTCTGGACTACAACGATTCTCCTCTGCACTATCGCTGTAATCGTACCACTCTCTCTGTTCATCATCCGAAGCATCATGAAGCCGATCGAGTTCACGATCTCCTCGCTACGGGATATTTCTGACGGGGTTAGATCGTCAGCAGAAAATCTGTCGGCCCAGGTTTCTTCGAGCAAGCATCAGTCGGCCAGCGTAAGTGCTGCGGCTGAACAAATGTCGGTAAGCATGCTCAATGTGTCGGAAAACAGCGACAGTATGAATAGTTCGATTCGCTCCTTCGCTGCAAGCGTCGAAGAAATGAATTCGACGATTCGGGAAATTGCAGGCAACGCAGAGAAGAGTGCTTCGGTAGCGGGTAAAGCTGCAATGCTTGTCGAAGAAAGTAACGATCGGATCACCGCTCTTGGACAGTCCGCGAATGAAATCGGTAAGGTTATCCAAGTTATCCAAGAAATCGCTGAACAAACCAATCTGTTGGCTCTGAACGCGACTATAGAAGCTGCACGAGCTGGCGAAGCAGGTAAAGGATTTGCTGTTGTAGCCACCGAAGTTAAGGAATTGGCAAAGCAAACAGCTGCTGCCACAGACGATATCCGAGCCAGAATTGAAGCAATTCAAGGGTCGACGACTGATGCGGTCGGCTCCATTCGGGAAATCAGTGACGTAATTAACAACGTAAACGAAGTTTCCAGAAGTATTGCTGCCGCAGTGGAAGAACAAAGCATCGCCACGCGACAAATTTCTGAGATCGTTACTCAGTCTGCATCGGCTGCAGAAACAGTAGCTCGGGGAATATCCGAGACAGCTGTGGCGAGCCGTGAGATCACTGAAAACTTTGCCAAGGTTGACCTCGTTCTCGATGAATCCGCACGATGTGCTGATCTGTCTCTGGAGTCAGGAGCACAATTAATTGAATTGGCTCAAGAAATGTCAAAAATGGTTGGCCAAATCCAGATAGACGCGGAAAAGAGAGCATTGGTCCGCCGATAAACCGCCAGGCTCTAAAACGTTGTTTGAGTTAAGACGCAATCGTAATGATTGCGTCTTTTTTTTGCCCAGCGAAGCTGGCAAATCTAGTCGGTGCTTCTGACACCGACCTTACCCTTTTCTTGTAGAACGGAATCCAACTCGCAGGGGCGTTAGCGGCCAACGCTGGGGTCTGAAGGAAGCGATAGGAAGTCAATGGGAACGTAGCGTAAGCGAACTCTATTCGGCTAGTTGCAAGGGTAAGTGTGCAAAAAGTCGTGAAGCTCGATACGAGAACCAGAGTTTTACCCAAGTTAACTTGATCATTACCAAAACATCAGCGTCAAGAGACGGTTAGACCAGAATCGCAATGATTGCCTCAGCGAGGGAACTTAGCGTGTTAGCCGCCGAAATGTTGCAAGCCATGGGCCGATTCAAGTTGCGCAAGAACGAGGTACATCAGAAAGTGTAGCGATCGTAGCGAATATAGAGGAGTGTTTTCAATATTACCCTCTTCACTACAAACACACATGACGCCGAAACATGTGTAAGAGTTACAGGATGAACGTTTGATTTGAGGCAATCGGAATTAATTGCACGATCGAAAGCCATCGCTTATCTGTTCCAAATTAGCCTCGTGACGGTTCCGCACTATGCAAGCTGTAATTAAAAACTCAGCGTCAGTTATGAAATCTTTAACAAACAGATCGGTCCGAGTGCTGATTGCCGATGATACCGCATTTTATCGCCTTATGTTAAACGATCTGTTTTCTAGGATTCCTGGCGTTGATGTGGTCGGAACGGCATACGACGGTGCGGATTGTCTTATGATGATCGAGAAAGTACGACCGGATTTCGTCACCCTTGATATCAACATGCCGAAACTGGACGGATTGGCCGTTTTGGACGAAATCAGGAAGAGAAAACTAGGCGTGCACGCCGTGATGGTCTGTTCGCCTACCGCGGAGAGTGCCGAACAGACCGTCCTCGCTTTGCAAAACGGCGCTCTCGACATGATCTTAAAGCCAAACGGGGGTAGTCGCGAGGATAGTCGTATCGCCCTCGAAAAGCAATTACTGCAACATGTGGAAACAGTTCGAGGCCTTTTGGAACGATCGCATAGTTCCAAGGGGGCGAGTGGCTTGAATTGTCCATCAACGGCAGAATCGGAAAGTGAAGGGCCATGCTGTCCATACCCAAGTCGGCAGAAAGGTGGAGTGGTCTACGCTAATGGAAATTCAGACAGTCGTCCAAGTTTGGTTGCAAGCAATCGGAAAAAATCATTGGTATTCGAGTGTCTCTGCATCGGCGTTTCGACAGGAGGACCAGCTGCATTGGGTACGATTCTACCAAAGCTACCAAGCGGCCTTCCTGTGCCAATATTAGTCGTACAGCATATGCCACCCGTCTATACGAAAACTATGGCGTTCCATCTTTCACAAAATACATCTTTTCCTGTTGTTGAAGCCGTTGATGGAACTCAGGCTCAGCCGGGTACCGTATACATCGCCCCGGGGGGCAGGCAGATGAAGGTGGTTAGATCAAAAGGTAAACTTGCAATTTCCATAACGGATGATCCTGCGATAAACTCATGCAGGCCTAGCGTCGACTATTTATTTGAATCGATCGCCAAAGTATGTCGTGGAAATGCGCTCGCAATGATCCTTACGGGTATGGGGAATGATGGTTTAGCCGGATGCCGAAAACTCCATGCTAACGGCGCGCATATTATTGCGCAATCCGCTGAAACTTGCGTTGTCTATGGGATGCCGAGGCAAATCGTAGAAACGAATCTAGCGGACGAGATCGTGCCGCTCTCGGGTATTGCTCAACGACTCTGTCAACTGCTTAAAGGCTAACATGTCACAAAATTCCATAGAGAATGTCGCATTCATATTCGATTTCATCGAAGAATTATGCGGTATTTCCTTAGATCAAAACAAAAGCTATCTCATTGATGCGAGACTAGCTTCCCTAGTGAAGCAATTTGGTGTTCACTCTGCAACGGAATTAGTTGAAAAGGCCAAGTCTGTGGGAGGGGACAGTATCCGTAAAGCTCTTATCGAAGCGATGACGACGAGAGAAACCTATTTCTTTCGTGATACAACGACGTTCGATGCATTGAAGTTTAAAGCACTCCCTGAGCTCATCGACCAAAAACTTAAAGCGAAGACCCATCGGTTGAGAATATGGTCTGCTGCAGCCAGTACCGGACAAGAAGCGTGTTCCATCGCCATGATTATCGCTGAGATGATCCCTGATATCACCAAGTGGAATATCGAGATCGTTGGAACAGATATCTCGGAAGGTGCGATTGCCAAGGCCCGTAGTGGAACGTACACCGTATTAGATGTCGAGCGAGGAATGCCACCTGAGTTTGTTCGTAAGTATATGCGACCATCATCTCGCGGCTACCAATTCAACGAATCCATACTCCGTTTAATTAGATATCAACAATTGAATTTGTTGAATCCACTCCCGTTTCGCGACCAGTTTGATATCATATTTTGCAGAAATGTTGCGATCTATTTTGAGAAGAAAGTCAAAGTTGATCTCTTTCGTAGACTTCTGCCGCTTCTGCCTGCATACGGATATCTATTCGTTGGTGGCTCGGAAACACTATTTGATTGCGGCCCCGAGTTCAAAGCTCAGTATCATTGCAATGGCACCTTTTATCAGCCTAACCGAACATGCTACGCAATATCTGTTGGGCAAATTCAAGACGCATCGTCGGTGAATGTAAACGCTGGTGTGTTCGGTAAGCCTGCCGTGCCCAACTCAGCACCAATTTCTCGCAACCCGGCCCCTGCAACGATTCCTGGTTCCGCCGGAACCAAACTCTCCGGTGCCACAAACTCAGCGCCAGTAAAGCCACCCGCTGTAAGAAAACCTTGGTGATCATTATGGAAAAGTCATTGATTAGATTCGCGTTGATAGCATGTTTCGCATGTTGTTCTGATCTTACCCTCGCACAAGACTCAGTCGTTAAACCGCCATTGAAGTCGCCGTCGACCTATAGGGTAATTGCACCCGAGTCAACTCATAATCAATCGAACAAATCTGCGACTCAGCCTGCTATTCTGCTGCAACGATCCCCAGCACCTTATTCTTACGGCTGGTTCGGAGCGACGAATACCGGGCAATGGTCAAGACAGTTTGGCTATTCCAGAAGCTATATACAGTGGAACCGAAAATAGAACTACGCACCGATCGGTTTGCGATGGCTTCTTAACCATGCGAAGGCTGATTCGAAGGCTGCCGCAATTAAAACAATTCCCAGCAACCACCGCCAGGAGCCTTGCTGCGATTCTAACTCTACAGCCCTCATTTGCCGAAGCATTCCCTCGGATGGATTGATCGCCTTTCGCTCTTCAAGCGGTACACCCCATTGCAATAGACGATTCGGTTCGATTCGAGCGAGTTGGCTTTCGCGAGGCTCTAGATTCGCGGAAATCGTGCGAGTTTGCCCGTCAGAGTATTGAATGTTATAGTTTCCTGGTGTCGAAGCCAATAAACTCTTGGTTTGTTCAACGGGGACCTCAATTTTGGTCCCGTCAGGAAACGTAAGGGTACTCGGTCCAGCAATTCTTATTTGCTCTCCCACCTTTACGGTCTCCAATTGATTTTGTTCCGGAAGGGCTGCTTGTACGTATCGCAACATGAGCGGGAGAAACTTGCTAGACAAGGCGAACTGGCTCTCCTCAGGTTGCCAGCCCGAAGCCATGATATTTAGCTCCCCTTTACCAACCGACTTTCTAAGCACCGCTGGTTTCCCATGATCAAAGTTCGCGAGCACCTGAAACGAGTGGTCGGCACGCAATTCTAGATCCCGTTGTTTCCAAAACCGAACTTTGGTGAAATCACTATACTTTGCATCCGCCAAGTCACTAAAAAAGTAATCGGAAAAGTCGATGTCTTGTAACAATCGATAATCGATCGTACTTCCCTCCGATATGCCCAGGATCTCACCATTGCTCAATGATCGGCATGCGATCTGCCAGCTATCTAAAGCATCGCTAACAGGCTGATCAATCAACCAAAATACCGATCCCCCCTCCTCCAGGTAGCTTCGCAGCCTTAAAAGCGAATCTCCAACTGGTAAACCGATTACAAAAGTGCACGGCTCTAGCTTTGGATCTAATGTCCATTCCTCAGTAAGCAACCGAATACTCAAATCAACGTCGTACGCTTCACTCCCCAAGGGTAGTTGCCGCAAGAAGAATTCTGCAGACTTTTCGGCTACTGAAATCAAATTCGTCAGGCATGTCACACGAAAGGATTGTTTATTAATGGGAGCACAGAAATCATCGTTGTCGAATTCGATACGATCGCCAAGTAGACGTAGGGATTTTGCTTGGTCAGGCATCGCAGTTATGTTCACATTTCGAGTTTGGCCAGGCGGTATCAAGACCTCGCTCAAACTGGAACCGATGATCTGACCCTGCTGATCAACCCAGGCTAGCTTGAAGGATTCAATTCGACTTTGTTGCGAGTTGCTAACGCGGACTCGCGTTTCTTGGATGGTAGACGGCCTCGTTTCGGAACGCTCCGTGCTTACCTCGCTCGCGTCAGGATCGAGGAACTCCGATTTTGATCTCAAAACTCGAGCAAACGCATTGTCGCTCGAATCTTCGTTGGAGCCGACCGTCACTTGACGAACCGTAAGTCCATTGGGCCACTCGATCGATGCCAAGTCATCATAACGACCGCCGATCTGAAAGTCTGATACGATGACAAGTTCCAACGTCGTGGGGATCATGGTATCACTTGTTTTGGACTGTTCTAATTCCCGCGCAAGTAGCTCGACAGCAGAGCGAATACTCGATCCAAAGTTTGTATCGAACCAAGTCGTTTCTAGTCCTAGGATAGCCTGTTTCGCTAATTTTTGGCGTTCTCCAGGACTAGCATCCAAGCTGCTTTCCAGACTGAATAAGGGAATTAAGTCGTGATGAAACGCATACACCGAAACCAAATCCTCTGGCATCGAGGTGTCGATCCATTCCATCGACTTTGTTCGCGCCTGTTCGATTAGGTCGCTACGTTTCATGCTGGCGCTAACATCAATCATGACCAACCGTCTCGCTCCGTTACGAGCTGAATCTGCGGCAGTAGGAGTATTCCAGTATGGTCTTGAAAAGGCTGCTGCAACCAACAATACCAGCAACGAACGAATGGCTAACAACCACCACTGGTCGATTTGACTACTTTTGGTTAGACGCGGAACATCTTTTTCCAAAAACAAAGAGCTGCTAAATTCGATCCGATCCTTAGGTCGCTTTCTAACCAAATGCGCTATGATCGGTGCCGCAATCGCTAAGGCTGCTAATGCATAAAGAGGAGTCAAAAAGCTCATGGGATGCTCCTGCTATCGATTGATGGTAGACGCTGGACGTCTTTGCGGTGAATTGGCTACTTGTTGCTGTCGACGTAGCAATTCATAGAGGGCAATCTCGATCGATTCATCCGTTCGGAGCGGAACCCAACTCATCCCATGATCGCCAGCCAGCTTATTCCATGAAGTTTGGTGCGCCTCAAAACGCTTTTGGTAAGATGCAATTGCAGTTTTCGGATCTACAAAAATCTCTGTACCGTTTTCCATGTCCTTGACCATTGCTGGTTTCTCGATACTCCAGGAAGTCTCACTTGGGTCCAGTGTTTGAATAAGGACGATTTCATGTCCGCGTGCCGCAAGCCTTGAGAAAATGGGAAAGACGGGTTCAACCGGCACTAGAAAATCGGATACTACCACAATCAAGCTACGTTGACGTACAAATTCCGACAGGTGAGTGATCGGATCGGCGAGATTGGTAGACTCTCCGGAGCCCTCTCTCGAGAGCATCGACAAAATGCGTTTCAGTTGGCCGGGACGAAATCGGGCTGGAAGAGCATCTGCGATTTCACGGTCGAACGTAACTAAACCTACGGCGTCTCTCTGCAAGCATAAGTAAAAGGCAAGTGTCGCGGCAACCGTTCGTGCATACTCTAGTTTGTTGTAGCTTAGTTTACCGTATTGCATGGATCGGCTTTGATCCACCACTAAGTAACACCGACGATTGGTTTCGTCCTCAAACTTCTTGACGTAATATCGATCGCATCGAGCGTAGAGTTTCCAATCGATCGTGCGCGGATCGTCCCCGACTGAGAAGGGACGATATTCACTAAACTCGACGGAAAACCCATGTTTTGGACTTCGGTGCAGTCCGTTGTGAAAACCAGAGACAATCGACTTGGCCCGCCATTGCAAATCGTCCACGCGCATGATGGCGGACATATCGATCCAACGCTCTGGATGGGCACCTTGGGAATGGGATGTTGTACTGCTAATGACGGACTCGCGTTTCCTCGAAAATAATCTTACCACTGAGACGGGTAGATTATACCGTATCGCGATTACAGACGACCCCGAGGAACCTAATCTTTATGAAAAACGAACAGGGAGGTTTAAGACTGAAACCAAGACTTTTTCACTGTTCCGTGACTCAATGCCAACGGACGACCTACGGGTGTCTGTATTTCTTGAGAGAAGTCGATCCCAAAGGAGTTGAGGATTGTTGCATGCAAATCCTCTATGCTAACAGGATCGGTGATTCGTGTTAGAGGATCCTCTCCGGCGATTGGTTCTTCTGGAGAAGTTTGGCCATGCACATGTCCACGTCGAAAGGGGCCGCCAAAAATTGCCGTGGAGAAACCTATCGGCCAGTGGTCACGTCCCTCGGCCACGTTAATGGTTGGAGTACGACCAAACTCGCCGCCGCAAACTACAACGGTATCACGTAGCATTTCACGACGCTCTAATTCCGTAATGAGCCCGTAAAGGGCTGCATCGAGTATCTTGCATTGCGATTGATGAAACCCATGATTGTTCGCATGTGTGTCCCAACCATTTAGCTCGACCTCGACGCATGTCACTCCTTGTTGAACTAATCGGACTGCAGCAAGGCACCCACGACCAAAAGAACTATCGCCAAACAACTTCACCACAGACGCTGGCTCTTTGCCGATTTCAAAGGCCTCAATCTGATCACTATTCATCATTTTCAAGGCACGTTGAGTGGCAGTTATCTGCTGCGTCCTTTCGGAGTCTAGATTCCTGAGCCGACCCTTGCGAAATTCCGCCTCAGCGATCGACTGCAGATTGGCGAGTCGGCGATCTCGTCGCGCAGTATCCACGGGACTACTAAGGTTGGCGATCGGAGCGTTTGGATCCCCGACTTGAAATGCGTCCAGTTGAGGTCCCATGTAACCACCTCGCGCAGGCCATTGGCTTGCCAAGATTGAGATGTGTCGAGGGATCTCGATGTTTCCTTTGGTTTGATGGCACAACACAGAACCGATTGCCGGGTGAATCAAAGTCGGATCGGGCCGCCAACCTGTCTTCATAGTATAGGTCGCTCGCTCGTGATCACCCTCCTTGGATGTCATGGAGCGAACCAATGTTGACAAATGCATGACCTCTGCGGTTTGCGGTAAAAGGTCCGAAATTTGCGTTCCTTGCAGCGATGACTCTAAACCCTTTATCGATCCTCCGATCTTCTTCCTGGGGTGCGGATCAAAAGTCTCCAACTGGCTCGGTCCCCCCTGAAGCCAAAGGAAGATGAGACTCTTGGGGCGGGAATGATCTACTCGCGATTTTGAAGAAGATGATCTCGCCAATTGCTCAGCAATTACTGTCCAACCACCGAGCACGCCCGTGGCTAGCCCAGCACCCCTTGAGATAAATCGGCGTCTTTCCATTTGCTGAAACGATGAACAAGCTACATCGCTAGTCTGGCTCGCGATTGAATCCTGATTTAATGGTTCCATAGGAATTCTGTGCTATTTAATAGGGTCCAATAAATGTCTTCAACCTGAATTCTTTTTTCTTGTCCTTGGTCGGCGCTGAGCTCGTTACGAAAGGCCGCTAATTCTGAGTCGCTGGGCAATCGATTTAGGACGGCTTGATATACAGATCGGATCATAGAATCGTCGTTGGTAGCTAGATTGGCGATGCGGGTGGCTGCATTCATGATCGGGTTTTCGTTTATACGTTCGTGGATGAAACCGCCGTTCATGACCAGCAATCTTTGAGGGATGGTAATCGGACATCCCTCGAACTCATCATCTCCGCGATCGCCGTAGGCCTGGGTGAAGTCATTGATCCCGCCAAATAGCTCCAGTCGCGAAATAATCGAACTAGATTCATTAATCGCTTTGATTCTGCAAGCCTGATGAATGGCACCAGCCACTTGTTCCGGACGCAATTGGGTTAACGGAAAAACGGCGAGGAGGTCTTCATGCTGTTTTATTGGCTCACTGTTCTGGAGGCGGGATTCACGTTGGAAAGCTTCTGAATAAACAATCACTCGAATCAATCGTCTCAAGTCGAATTTATGCTGGATAAAATCATCCACTAGCAGTTCGAAACCCTTAGGATATGGGCCAACAAGCGGAATGCTGTCGACCGGTTGTATCCAGGCTCGCCCGTATAACATGGCCCAGACTCGATTAACCGTCGCACGAGCGAACGCACGATTCTTGGGATGTGTCACCCAATGAGCTAACTTTTCGCGTGGTTTTCCCTCCTTAGGTAAAAGCTCTGGCATGTAGGGTACCGATTGCTCCATGACGGTTTCTTCACTCGCATCAAGCAATCGAACCCGGTACTCCTCCGGCTTGGCACGCAGTCCGACAAAGGGGTTTTCCATCGCGATACCCGAGAAGAATGAGGCAAGTCGATGGAAATCTTCTTGCTCTCCCTCACGTAAATCCAATGCCTCCGCGTCCGCAATAAAATTAACATTACCTAAGTAATCGCGATGACACTGGAGACAGTCAATCCTTTGAGCTAGGAATGCTCGCGACGTACGACCCGTAATCTGTACTAAGTCGGGTCTGTTGTTACTGTTGTCGTTAATTGCAGCCGTAAAGAAGTTGACTTGTGGTGCGTCGGTCCAGGAACCGCTAGCTGTAATGAGTTTCCGGACCAAAGCATCATAAGGTGCGTTTGCGTATAACTCGTCTGCTAACCATTTGGCATACTTTCGTCGACGAAAAATGAGGAACGGACCTTGATTGGTACCAACCGTTGCACGAGTTAATCGTTCTGCCAAATAATCTGAGGAGCGACGATCGCGAAGCAAATACTCCGTCCACCAACGAACGCGAACGCTTTCGTCCATTTGCTCTAGTGCTCGTATTTCTTCGAGCGACATACCGGTGCCGACCAGGGCTAAACTAATGCGTCGACATATTGTCTGCCAATCTGCTTTTTCAGCTACTTCGAGATCCACCTGCTGAATTCCACTCAACACCTCGGCGTCAAACCGAGCTAGGATATCCCCGTCTAAATTGAGAGAGCTATTGTGCGCCTCTCGAGAGGCGTTGCCTAAGACTGACGGTTTCGGGGATGTCGCCCATGCGATTCCCGTCACCACCGTCATGGCACAACCCAGGATTAACAGTCTTTTTTTCCAGCGTGGGGTTACCTGAGGCACCACGGTGTCTGGTTCGGGCTGTTGAGTTGACCTGTAGCTTTCTAAATCCATCGCCGTTTTCACTCTAAAAAAACCGCACTATCGACCACATGAGCAATCTCATTGATGCAGGTTAATCGAGGTTATTCGTATACGTCCTTAAAAGCTTGGGGTAAGTCTGATCTTATGGAACCTTTTCCAAGTGATTTTTCCCAGAGCCCCTGGATTGTTTTTTCCTGAAATGCGTTTTGGTTAGGTGACAAAGAAAGATAAACGGCCCGAGCAGCAACGTCGGTTGGATCTGTCTCGCTCAGGGTAAAGTTGGAGACCGACAGCGCAAGTCCCGGCGGAAGTTCGCTCCATTTGTGGGTGACATTTTGGCCGTCTTTTCTAATGATCAAGCCATCTTCCTTGACTTCCACAATATTAACTTTGCCCGTGCCGACCGAGATCGCTTCGGTTCCGCGCAGGCTCTTTCTCGCGTCCTTCATGGCTGTCACGGCGATCTCATAAAGTTGTCCAACTTGATCTAGCCGCTTGTACATTTTCTCCTGGTCATCCGTTTTGTTAAGAGGCAATGCTCGTTCGATCTCCGCTTTGAAGCTCTCGAAATCGGCCTTCTTAATTGCTTCCCTCGCTTTGTTCATGGCAGCTGTCCAAGCCGGATCCTTGGTCATCGATTCGGGCTGCATCATTTCTTTTTCTGCTTCTTTATCACCTGACATCATGGCGAGATCGGAGTCCATCATTGTCTCGGAGTCCTTCGTCATTTCTTCAGACTGGGGTGGCGTCTTTTCAACGGGCGGCATCGAATCTGCCGAAGCCATCCCGTTATTGGCCAAAACCTCTTTCTCCGTACCCTGATCGGCGTCCTTGCCAATGCTAGGCAAATTCGATCGGAAGTCGCTGGGGCGGACTGTTGTTTGCTTGCCAGGTTCCTTATCGTTGGGAAGAATGCCAGGAAGAAACGGATCGTTCGGACCACTTGGTGTAAGCGAAGGTCTAGGAGTAGGGTTGTCAGCCTCCGCCTTGGCCTGTGCCAACTTTCGCTGATTGTTGTAGTAATAAGCACCCGCTGCACCGAGAAACAAAAAGGCTGCGCCTATCAAACCAGACGCGATAAAAATCTGCTGTCGTTGCCTCTTCTTTCTCAGCATGGCTACGCGATCGGTGGGTGTACCTGAGGCACTTGACTTCGCCGCGTTTGATGGCGATGTACGTGAGGTGATACTGGGCGAGATCGTCGCTGTTGGTAAAGAAACAGTCGCTGTATTGGAGGTTCGAAGCAAGGGTTCGATCGAGGCTGCAGTTACTAAGGCAGCCCAACGGGTCTCAATGGATCCAAAGTCTTGGATATCATATTCAGGCAGCGCCATGGTCGCGTCAAAGGGAGCATCCCAGGCCAAGGGCAAAGATGAGTCATATGCTCGTCGTCTGTTCGGGTCGAGCAAAACAGACTGTGCTTCCTTGATGAGTGTCGCGACTTTTTTTGCTGCGTCTGGGTTAGATTTGCGATCCGAACGATTCCATTTATCAGCTGCCTCTTTCAAAGCTCTGTTGATGGTTTCTAAATTTGCATCGGGGGACACCTGAAGCAACTGATAGTAGTTTACCGATTCCCCATCAAGTGTGACGCCTAAGTGCTTTTGGATCGCTTTTTGAAGTTCGTTCACGGTTCACCTGTACTTACCAAAACAATGACTCAGTTGATGACGGGCAAGAGGTTCTAGGAGAAGGGGGAGTCGTCATCATCATCGGTCGCATCTGATGCAGGCCTACGCATCATTGTAGAGACATAATAAACGACGCCAGTTAATCCTGTAATCATCAAGGGAGCAGAATAGCAGACCATTAAGAATCGAAGCTGCGTCTCATGGTTGCTCGATTTGCTCACTTTGGAACCACCGAACAAATTACCCACCATTCCTTGGACCTCGGGAATTCGAAACGCCAGAAGAACCATGGAAAAACAAACCGTGCAAACTACGATCACCAATAGCATCAGTGCGATAGGAAATTGCAATCGCGACGGCCGTGTGTCTGTTTTCCCAAAAGGTGAGCCCAGCGAACCAACGCCCATTTGGTCACCACTATTTAAACGTCTTTGTGACATTTCTTGTCTGCCCACAGCAACCGAAAATGGTTTAAGGAAAATACAACTGGCTATTGGCGGAAAAAATGGATTGTACCGCCACTTTTACCACGTCTGCCACACCAATCGATTATATGCTGAAAAGCAGTATCCCGAAGCGCTACGTACTCAAGAATTTGGATAACATATAGCCCACGAACCCGACTCGCGGTCAATTAAAAAAGATGCGATGGGAGAGTAAAACAAGAGATTTACTAGAAAAAAGAGGCCGATTCCTTCGGCGCATTTACCCTTAGTCCTCTAACTTATCTTCCATCGCCTTGGATAGAGATTCGATCACCTTGGTTAACTGATACCAACTGCAGAATGCATCGTGAATGTCTATGAGTGAAGAATCGCTCCGGGAGAAACCTCGCTCGTTTATCTCAATGACTTCGTCTAATTCAAAAATCGCTTCGTCGATAAACTCCTGCAGACTCTTGTCTTTGGATACGCTATTTTCAAACTCTCGTGTCGCTCGCGTAACCATTCTCTGGATAACCCAAACTGCGGCACACTGCTGGTCATAGCAATCAACAATGCCTCGCAAGCTACCACTTTGAACGTAAAACTTTGCCATTTGATTCTTTTTATTCTAGAAAGCCAAGCGAAATCGTAACTCAATTCCGAACTGCGCTTGGGCTCTCGATTCTGACCGCTGTTAGCTGGTCATGTGATAAGGTTCGAGCAGGTAAACCAACAGCCTTGGTATCGAAATTCAGGCGTTCAGTTTTGAGACAACTTGATTATCGATGGTGTGATTGACAAGGATGGTCACGGACCTAACTCAAAATCGGTTTCTTGCAATTTTTTTAGAGAAATAAGCAAGCCTAGAAACTTGACTCAACATGATCGAAAAACGATTTTAACAGCATGCTAACTTTTCTTGGTGATCCGCTCGCAAGGCACGCGTGCTGCAACGTAGAGACAACCTGGATTAGAGAATCCTGGATATCATAACGCGCAGCGTAAGAACTTCATTTCCGAATTGCGTTATTCAGAGATGCTGCTGTTCGATTACTCCTAGTGCGAATATCGATGCTAGCTAAACGAAGTTTCGCTCTCGACTTCGAAACCTAAATTCGCATACAGTCCCCACCGATAGTCGCGCTCCCACTGTGTTTTGTGCGGCGTGTTTAAATGGTCGGAGACACCTAGCTCATGAAAACCGAGGATTCTGATTTTGGAAAACGTCGTAGCAAGAAGCGACGTATTGGCCGTTTCGTAATCCTGACTGTTGTTGTTCTAGTTGTGGTTTCGCTTTTGGGTATACCCCTGGCTATTCAAAATCGAGGTCTCGTTCTTTCGCTAGCTAACAAACACGCTGGAATCTCGCCGCTGCGCATTGACTTGACATCAGTCGAAGCGGGGTGGTTGAGCCCTGTAAGAATTCGCGATCTAAGACTGATTGACGGTAACGGTGCTGAACTCGTTCGTATTGGAGAACTCGAGACGGAACTAACCTTAATCAATTTGATCACCAACTACAGAAACTTGAAAAAGGTTACTGTAAAAGGGGCTGAAATACAGGTTCAAGTTCTACCGGGAACGACTAATCTCGAACAAGCAATACAACCGTTGTTGGCAGGAGACGCACCAGCTGATCCGAGTCCAGCAACATCCGCGGGCACAATGACTAGTTTCACGGGGCGTATCGTCGTCGCGGACGCGGTTATCCATGCAACGGACAGTGTTGATCAAACGAGCTGGGATTTAGTTCTAAATCAAGTTGATTTTCCGATACCAACAGCGAATCAACCTATTCCGCCAATGACCTTGCTGGGCACTTTGCGGCAGACTAAGGCTCATCCTGGTGAAGTGCTAATGGGTGGGCAATTCCAAATTCGGACAGAGCCGTTAGCGCAGTCTGGGCCTCAAAGCACAAATAGCCTAATCGGTCCGACCAAAATGTCGATTTCCACTACGGGATTACCTCTTAATTGGGTTAGTCTAGCAAAACGAAGACTGCCAGACTTACCGGTCGATCATCTATCAGGACTAGCTACGGTCCAGTCAGAGCTAGAAGTTCACAACAATCAATCTTTCTTTGCTAGGATTCATACAGCACAGATCGATGCATTGCGCCTCGTTGCACCGAGCTTAGTGGGAGCCAAGGGTGCCTCGATGGAACAAATTCGACTAACTGGCAATATACAATCCATGAATAGTCGAATCAAAGCTGACGGTCTGATTCTTCAAACGGATGTAGGCGCTGTTACCGCATCGGCCGATCTCCCCTTGACGTTTTCCATTCCCACAATCAGCGAGCCTTGGCTCGCGAACGCTGAATATGATATCGAGGGAAATATCGACATTGCGAGAGTCGTCGCTGTCGCACCAGACCTAATTCCTGTTCAGGACCAAGTGCAATTGAATGCAGGTCGAGCTAATCTGCAAGCGGTTCAGAGACTCTCGAGTAACCTGACTCTACCACCTACAAGTACCATTAAGCTAGGGCTCGGGGGCCTTAAGGCGAATGTCAACGGAAGGCAAATGAATTGGGACGAGGCATTTTCCGCTATTGTCAATATCGCTTCTACCCCAACGGGTCAGCCAAGCCTCAAGCTGGATTGCACCTCAGAGTTCGGTTCAATCAAAGGGGAAGGAGATCTCATCCGAGGAAACATCGCAGGAAACTTTGATCTAGAGCTTATGCACAATCGGCTGTCTCAATGGGTTGCGTTACCGATGCAACAGGTCAAGGGATCAGCGGAATGCAATATTACCTGGCTCCAGGATGAAGGTAATAGACTGGTAACCACCGGTGGGATACGTACAACCCCGATCTCTATCCGAAGTGCAAACGGTGAGCTTAAGGAACCAAAATGGGATGGAACATTCCAGATGGTCACCAGATTAGATAGAGGCCAACTGATTCAGATTGATCGAGCCAATTTGGAACTCAAAGCGAAAGATGAGCTATTGTCTGCAGTCGTTATGGAGCCTGTGTCGTTGGTTCCTGCCGCTCCAGGTACCGCAGGCGTACCACCCGCAGGACTACAACTTAAGCTGGTAGGAGATTTGGCAGGATGGCAACGTCGCGGTCAGCTCCTGGCTGGAATTGATCTCGGTGTGTTGATGGGTGGACAATGTAATCTTGATGCGAGAGGCATTGTGGACGTATCGGCTGTAGAGATTCAAGACGCTTCGTTGGACGTTAAGTCTCTTCAGGTAAAATCGGGAGATACAAATTTCGCAGAACCGCAGTTAATCGCAACGTTCAAGGGGGCTGTAAATTCTAACGATATAACCAAACTGAAAATTGATAATCTCCTCATTCAAACCCTCTCCTTTGCACTACAAGCCAAAGACGACGCGGATGCAGAGAAGGCATTCGGCCGGATTGGACAGGCTGCTTACAGGATCAATCCAAAGCAACTCGTTGAATCGCTCGGAATGGCTCAGGGCCCCGATGCAATCTCCGTGGACGGGGATGTTACCGGAACGGCCCAGTGGAGGCTGGATTCGGAATTAATTCAATGGGGATTAAACTCCAAAGGTTCCGCGATTCAGGTCTTTCAAAACCTTGCCAACAACGGGGCAATTTTGGTGAGTACGACTGATCAAAACAATGGCCCGCCTCGAAGCCAGCTTTGGAGTGAACCACAGGCGGAACTCATCGCTGAAGGCACCTATGAACTGGCGAAAGGTTTGCTCAGCGTCACGAAGGCTCAGGTTATGACAGAATGGTTCGCCTATGGAGGAAACGCATCCGTTCTTCAAGCCAACAACCAAACGAAACTGATCTCTAAGGGACAAGTGGTTTATGACGCAGCGAAAGTCGCGGAAAAGATCAAGCCGTGGACCGGTTCCTACCTCGCCATCAGAGGGCGTAAAACACAACCTCTTGAGATTCAATGGACATCTAACGATTCTGGTATAGGTACATGGGCCGAGGCGCTTCAAGCGTCTTCGCAAGTGGGTTGGGATGATGCCAACGTACTCGGAATTCCGGTAGGCCCAGCCGATATCCCCATTGTTGTGAAAAATGGACATCTGCTTACCCAAGCCGATATCCCCGTCTCGCAAGGCCGTTTGCGATGGAATCTAGACGGAGATATAGGCAGTTCGCCCATCAAGATCGTTCAACAGCCACAAACCATTATCGACAATGTGGCGATCACACCTCAAATGTGTCAGGGATGGTTGCGCTTTGTTGCGCCGATGTTAGCGGATGTTACCAGCATTCAGGGGAACCTGAGTCTAAAAATTGATGAAGCGGTTTTGGTGCCAACCAGTCTTATGAATCAAACCGCTAAAGGCCAATTGGTTGTGCATGGCGCTAATGTAGGGCCCGGGCCATTGGCCGATCAATTGATCGGTATCGTACAGCAAGTACGTAACTTTAAACGAGGGCTGGGTGCTGCAGAACCGAATCAAGCCGCGAATTGGCTTCATATGCCGCAACAAGACATTAACTTTGACGTTCAACAAGGTCGAGTTATGCACCGAGATATGAAGTTCCAGGCAGGCGAAGTTACATTAACTACCAATGGCTCGGTGGGGATCGACGGTAGTCTGGAATTAAATGCGTCGGTTCCGATCCAAGCAGAGTGGCTAGAGAAAGTAAACTCATTAAGCTCGCTCGCAGGTCAACCGATCGTTATTCCGATCCGCGGAACAATTCAGAAACCACAGTTAGATTACTCCGGCTTAACTTCACTGGCTCAACAGGTTGCAACGACCGCTATTCGAGGCGAGGCCCAAAAACAAATCGACAAGGGACTCAACAAGCTCTTGGGGCCACTCTCCAATCAGCTCCAACCGTTCCAGCAAGGGATGCAGCAAATGCAACAGGGGGTCCAGAACAATTTGCCTCAATTGCCAAATCTGCCAATTCCAGGTTTTGGCGGCAATCTACCCTTCGGCACCAATGCTGCTCCCCCTCAACAACCACCCGTTCCACCAAAATAAATTAGCGAGCAAAACTAATTACAGTTTTGCCAATTCAGTCGCATTGATCGTAAAAGTATTGAGTTCAGGGTCGAACACGCCACTTCCCTTGACGACGATATGCATACCCCGTTTTAGATCAAAGAGCTTCTCGGCGCTACTAGGAAATGTATTGCCATTAGCATCTAGCAGACGTACCACAACTGTCGGTGCGCTTTCCGCTTTCTTGCGACAGAATGGACAAGTCGACGGGTCGTGTAGCGGATCGCTTGCCTTTTCTCCCTCAGGTATTTCGGAGACTAGGAATTCAGACGATTTGGCGTCAAACGTATCGCCTTTGCCAGCCCCGACTTTGAGGCTAACGAAAAAGGTATCCAGCGCGGCGCACTGCTCGATCGCTTGTTCGAGCGTCAAAGGCGTTTCTGCTCCAAGTTTCAATTCTGTGGAAGTCTTAACGCTTTCTGAAAT
>Ga0315899_10000504_pt1 | contig 46902 bp, 48 predicted proteins | sample LakEriMetagenome_2_FD_203518 | JGI IMG/M metagenome (GOLD analysis project Ga0315899, IMG submission 203518) | Freshwater fungal communities from buoy surface, Lake Erie, Ohio, United States - Buoy 4 MA112 | ecosystem: Environmental > Aquatic > Freshwater > Lake | place: USA: Lake Erie, Ohio...
GGGTCGCCGCCTCGCTCAGCCGCGGCGCAGCAGCGCGCGCGCCGCGTCGGCGACGCGGGCCGCGTCGACGCGCGCCTGCGCCTCGAGCCCCGGCGAGTAGCCGACCGGCGCGCGCGGCGCACCGAGCCGGGCGAGCCGGGCGACGCCCGCCTCGGCGAGCGTCGCGACGATCTCGGCGCCGAAGCCGGCGACCTGCACCGCCTCGTGCACGACGAGCACGCGGCGCGTGCGCTCGGCCGACGCGAACACCGCGTCGCGGTCCCAGGGCCACAGCGTGCGCAGGTCGATCACCTCGGCCTGCACACCTTCGCCGGCGAGCGTCTCGGCCGCGGCGAGCGACCAGTGCACCGCCTTGCTCCACGAGACGATCGTCAGGTCGCCGCCGGGGCGCACCGTCTGCGCGCGACCGAGCGGGGCCGGCTGCGTCGGATGCACGTCGCCCTCGGTGCCCCAGAGCTCCTTGTGCTCGAAGTAGGCGACCGGGTCGCCGCAGTCGATCGCCGCGCGCAGCAGGCCGAAGTTGTCCTGCGGCGTGGACGGCGCGACGACGACCAGCCCCGGCACGTGCGCGAACCACGCCTCGAGCGACTGCGAGTGCTGCGCGGCCGACGCGCTCCAGATGCCGACAGGCATCCGGATCACCGTCGGCACGCGGCCCTGGCCGCCGAACATGAAGCGGTTCTTCGCGGCCTGGTTGACGATCTCGTCCATCGCGCACAGCGCGAAGTCGATCACGCGCATCTCGACGACCGGCTTGAGCCCGGTGAGCGCCATGCCCACGGCCGCGCCGACGATCGTCGACTCCGAGATCGGCGTGTCGATGACGCGATCGCCGCCGAACTCGGCCTGCAGCCCGGCGTACTGGCCGAAGATCCCGCCGCGCCCGACGTCCTCGCCGAGCGCGACCACGCGCGCGTCGTCGCGCATCGCCTGCGCGAGCGCGGCGGCGCCGGCCTGCGCGTAGGTCATCCTTCTCACGGCGCTCATGCCGCCCCCCCGGTCCTTCGGCCCGGCCCCCCGAGGGGGCGCGCTGCCCGGCGCCTGCAGGCGCCGGGCGCTACGCCGGCGGCGGGCGGTGCCCGCCGAAACCCCGGCTCCGCCCTCCGATGCGATCGTGCGGCGCTCATGCCCACCTCCCCGCGCCCACGTCCTGCACGTCGGTGTACGCCGCGCCCGGCTCGGGCCACGGCGCCGCGGCCGCGGTCTCGATCGAGCGCGCGATCTCGGCGCGCGCCTCGGCGAGCACCGCGTCGATCGTCGCCTTCGGCACGCCGCGCGCGGCGAGCCGCGCCTGCGCGAGCGGCAGCGGGTCGCCCTGCATCGCCGCCGCGAGCTCCGCCGGGTCGCGGTAGGCGGCCGGGTCGACCGACACGTGGCCCTTGAAGCGGTAGGTCTTCGCGTGCAGCAGGCGCGGCCCGCCGCCCGCCCGCACCTGCGCGACGAGCCGGGCCGCGACCGCGTGCACCGCCTCGACGTCCATGCCGTCGACGGCTTGCGACGGCACGCCGGCCGCCGCGGCACGCGCCGCCGCGCCGTCGCCGGCCGACATCGCCGCGGTCTTGGTCGTCGCCGACCACTGGTTGTCCTCGCAGACGAACAGCATCGGCAGCCGGAACGCCGCGGCCCAGTTCAGGCTCTCGGCGAACGGTCCGCGGTTGATCGCGCCGTCGCCGAAGAAGCTGACCGCGATCGCGTCGACGCCGCGCAGCTTCAGCGACTGCGCGGCACCCACCGCGATCGGGATGCCGGCCGCGACGACGCCGTTGGCGCCGAGCATGCCGACCGAGAAGTCGGCGATGTGCATCGAGCCACCCTTGCCGCCGCAGTAGCCGCCCGCGCGGCCGAACAGCTCGAGCATCATCCGCGTCGGGTCCGCGCCCTTGGCGAGCGTGTGGCCGTGGCCGCGGTGCGTCGAGGTCAGGCAGTCCTCGCGCCGCAGGTGCGCGCACACGCCGGCCGCGACCGCCTCCTGGCCGGTGGACAGGTGCAGCGGCCCGCGCACGTTCGCGTTGCCGGCCGCCTGGCCGAACGCGGCGACGCCGCCGCGGCTCGCCTCCTCCGCGGCGTCCTCGAACGCGCGGATCCGGCACATCGTCCGGTACAGGGACATCAGGGGGTCGTCGGAGGCGCTCATCGCTGCGGCCGGGTCCAGGGTCGGGCGATTGTACGGGAGGGCTCCGCGCGCGCCGCGCGGCGACGTTCCGGGGACGCCGTGGCAGACTCCGGCCATGAGCTTCGACCTCTACGCGATCTCGCCCTCCGGCGCGGTCCAGGACCGCACGCGCATGGAGCGCGCCGCCTCGCGCCTCGCCGACGCCGGCATCGGCGTGCGCTTCGACCGCACCGCGTTCGCACGCTCGCAGCGCTTCGCCGGCACCGACGTGCAGCGCGCCGCCGCGTTCGAGCGCGCCGCCGCGCAGCGCGCGCCGGTGGTGATGATCACGCGGGGCGGCTACGGCCTGACCCGCTACCTCGACGCGCTCGACTACGAGCGCCTCGCGGCCTGCGGCAAGCGCTGGGTCGGCGTCTCCGACTTCACCGCGTTCCAGCTCGCGATGCTCGCGCGCGCCGGCGCGGTCACCTGGGCCGGCCCGGCGCTGACCGACTTCGGCGCGGAGGACGGGGTCGACGAGACGACGCTCGAGGCCTTCGGCGAGGCGATGCGCGGCGAGCTGGAGGTGCTCGGCTTCCGCTACTCGGGCCCGAAGGACGTCGAGGCGCGCGGCACGCTGTGGGGCGGCAACCTGAGCGTGCTGTGCGCGCTGCTCGGCACGCCGTGGTTCCCGAAGGTGCGACGCGGCATCCTCTTCGTCGAGGACGTCAACGAGCACCCGTACCGCATCGAGCGGATGCTGACCCAGCTGCTGCACGCGGGCGTGATCGACGCGCAGTCCGCGGTGCTGGTCGGCCAGGTGAGCCGCTACCGCCTCGCCGAGCACGACCGCGGCTTCGACATGCCCGCGGTGCTGCGCTTCCTGCGCGGACGCACCCGCACCCCGATCCTCGCCGGCCTGCCCTACGGCCACGAGATGCCGTGCCTGACGCTGCCGCACGGCGCCCGGGTGTCGCTGGCCACCGAAGGACGGACCTGCTGGCTGCGCCTGCCGCACGCGCACTGAGCCGCACCCGATGATCGGCGGCCTGCTGCAGCTGCTGGTGTTCCAGGGGATCGGCGAGCTGCTCGCGCGCTTCGTCGTGCCGGTGGTGCCGGGCCCGGTGCTGGGCCTGGTCGCGCTGCTCGCGTGGCTGCGGGCGCGCGGCCGGGTCGGCGAGGGGCTCGATGCGGTCGCGGGCGCGTTCTCGCGCCACCTCGGGCTGCTCTTCGTGCCGGCGGCGGTCGGCGTGGTGATGTTCGTGCCGCAGCTGCGCGATCACCTGGCGGGGCTGCTCGCGGCGCTCGTCGCGAGCGTCGTCGCGACGATCGGCGTCTCTGCGTGGCTGCTGAAGGTGCTGTCGCCCCGCGAGGACGGCGGGGGCGACGGCGACGCCCCCGCGGAGCCGCCGCGATGAGCCCGCAGCTGCCCGAGATCCGCGAGATCTGGGTCTACCTGTCGGGCAGCCCGCTGCTCGCGCTGACGCTGACGCTCGCGGCGTGGGAGCTGGGCACGCTCGCCTACGAGAAGAGCGGCCGCAACCCGCTGGTGAACCCGGTCGCCATCGCGGTCGCCGCGGTCGCGGCGACGATCGTCGCGATCGGGATGCCGTACGCCACCTACTTCGAGGGGGCGCAGTTCGTGCACTTCCTGCTCGGCACCGCGACGGTCGCGCTCGCGGTGCCGATCCACCGCGGCCTCGACGCGCTGCGCGGCCGCGTGGTGCCGCTGGTGGCGGCGCTGCTGGGCGGCGGTACGGTGTCGATCGCGACCGCGCTCGGCGCGGCGCGCCTCTTCGGCGTCGACGCACCGCTGCAGCAGGGCCTGTGGGCCAAGTCGGTGACCGCGCCGATCGCGATGGGCGTGGCCGAGCGGATCGGTGCCTCGCCGACGCTGACCGCGGTCTACGCGGTGGTGACCGGCGTGCTCGGCGCGGCGCTCGGGCGCTTCGTGCTCGATGCGGTCGGCTGCCGCGCGTGGTGGCAGCGCGGTGCCGCGATCGGCATCGCCGCGCACGGCATCGGCACCTCGCGCGCGTTCAACGTGCACCCCGAGGCCGGCGCATGGGCGAGCCTCGCGATGGGACTGCACGGGGTGATCGGCGCGGTACTGATCCCGCTCGTGCTCGGGCGCTGAGCCGGCTCAGCGCCCCCCCCGTACCCCGTACGGCGACTGCCGCGCCGCCTCGCTGATCGCCAACACCGCCGGGTGCGACAGCCGTCGCTCGCCGGAGATCGCGAAGGCCTGCTCTGATGGTCACGACCGCGTTCGCGCTGGTCGTCGCGCTGATCGACAGGGGCCTGGGCCTGAACCGGCTGTCGCAGCTCGCGCGCCGGGTGACCTTCGTGCTGATCCCGCCGCTGCTGCTGGTGTTCCTGCTGCTCGGCACGATCTTCCTCGGCATCGCGACGCCGACCGAGGGCGGTGCGATGGGCGCGGCCGGTGCGCTGCTGCTCGCGATGCTGCGCAGGCGGCTCGACTTCAGGCTGCTCAGGCAGGCGCTCGACTCGTCGGCCCGGCTGTCGATCTTCGTGGTGTTCGTGCTGATCGGCTCGACGGTCTTCTCGCTGACCTTCCAGGCGATCGACGGCCCTCACTGGGTCGAGGCGCTGTTCGCGTCGCTGCCCGGCGGCCGGCTCGGCTTCCTGCTGTTCGTCAACGCGCTGATCTTCGTGCTCGGCTGCTTCCTCGACTTCTTCGAGATCGCCTTCATCCTGCTGCCGCTGCTCGCGCCGGTGGCCGAGAAGCTCGGCGTCGACCTGATCTACTTCGGCGTGATGATCGGCCTGGTGCTGCAGACCTCCTTCCTGACGCCGCCGTTCGGCTTCGCGCTGTTCTACCTGCGCAGCGTGGCGCCGAAGGACGCATACGTCGACACCGTGACGAAGGCGAACATCGCGCCCTTGTCCACCGTCGACATCTACAAGGGTTCGCTCGCCTTCGTCGCGCTGCAGGTCGCGATGGTCGCCGCGGTGATGATCGAGCCGAATATCATCGTGGCCGGGCTCGGCGAGCAGAAGGCGCTCGACGTCGAGAACGTGAACATCAACATCACGGCGCCGGACGAGGAGGAGGAGGAACCGCCTCCGGCCCTCGGCGGCTCGGCGCCCACGGGCAAGCAGGACTGAGTTTCTCGGTGGTGGTGGGACGAGACGCCCGGCGGTGCGGGGGCACCGTCGGGCGTTCACTTTGCCTCACCCACCTCGCCCCAGGAGTCACGGAATGAGGCCGTTCCTCGCACTCGCCACCGCGGCCGCCTGCGCGCTCGCGCCGGCGGCCCCTCGGGCCCCTTCGTCACCGACGAGCGCGACCCCGGCGTCAAGGCCGTGATCGGCTACCGCCTCCACCGCCACTTCGCGATCGAGGGCGGCTACGCGTGGCTGGGCGAATACCAGTTCAGCAACCAGCCGAACGGCCCCACCGGCGGCGCGCTGACCGCGGACACGCGGGTGATCGGGCTCTTCGTCGACGCGGTCGGCCTGCTGCCGATCGGAGGGGGGTTCACCGCGCTGGCGAAGGTGGGCGTCGTCGGCTCCGAGGTGCGGACCACCCGCACCGTCACCGGCAGCGTGACGCCTGCGCCCGGCCTGACCACCACGTCCTACGCCGACGCGGCCGACCTGAAGATCGGCCTCGGCACACGCGCGTCGGTGCGCGTCGAGTGGGAGCGGTATCCGGACATCGGCACCGCGTCGACCGGGGTGGTCGACCTCGATGTGTACTCGGTGGGGGTGATGCTGCGGTTGTCTGAAGGGGCGGCAGCGGGCGAGGCCGTCGAGGTCGCATTCGACGGGATCGGCGACGCGCGGGTCGTGCTCTAGGACACCGCGCGTCCGTCCGCGTGCAGCTCGAGGATGTCGGCGATCGCGCGGTTGAGCGGCGTCGGAACGCCCTTCTCGCGGCCGAGCGCGACGACCGCGCCTGCGAGCCAGCGCACCTCGAGCCGGTTGCCGCGCTCCAGGTCGTGGTGCATCGACGCGGTCATCTCGGGCGACACCTCGTCGGCGAGCGCGAGCCGCACCTCGGCGTAGTCCTCGGGCAGTGCGACGCCGTGCGCACGGCCGACCGCGACCACCTCGCGCATCACGTCGAGGAAGAACGCCCGCGTGCGCGGGTTCGTACGGATCGGGCCGATCGGCCGGCGGATCGTCGCGGTGCAGCCCGACAGGCCGGCGAGGAACACGAACTTCTGCCAGATCTCGCGGCGCACGTCGGCCGCGAGCTCGCCGTTGACGCCGCCGGCGCGGCACGCGGCGAGGAAGGTCTCGGCGCGCGCGCTGCGCGAGCCGTCGTGCTCGCCGAACACCAGGCGCTGCATCGGGCCCGTCTGCCGGATCACCCCGGGCCGGTCGATCGTCGCGGCGACGTAGCACACGCCGCCCATCGTGCGCGCGTCGCCGAACGCGGCGCGCACCGCGCCGTCCTTCAGCACGCCGTTCTGCAGCGACAGCACCGCGGTCCGCGGCCCGACCATCGGCCGGATCCGCTCGAGCGCGTCATCGGTGTCCCAGAGCTTCACGCACAGCAGCACCAGGTCGACCGGGCCGATCTCCGACGGGTCGTCGGTCGCCGACACGCGCGGCACGTGCATCGGCTCGGGCCCCTCGATGCGCAGGCCGTCCTCGCGCATCGCGCGCAGGTGCGCGCCGCGCGCCACGAAGTGCACGTCCGCGCCGCCACGCGCAAGCCGCGCGCCGAAGTAGCCGCCGACGCCGCCCGAGCCCATGATCCCGATCCGCATGCCGCCTCCTCCCCGAGAGCGCGCAGTCTACGACGGGCGATCGGCGTCCGGCGACGTCAGTGCAGCTTGACCCGCGGCCCCGTGCCGCGGGTCAGCGCGCGCGACGCCGAGCCGAGCGAGGTCTTCCACCAGCCGTGCAGCGCGACCTGGTGCATCGTGTAGAGCGAGCGGTACATCGCGCGCGCGAACAGCCCCTCCACCCACAGGTTGCCGCCGACCAGCGCGCCCATCAGGTTGCCGACCGTCGAGTACTCGCCGAGCGACACCAGTGAGCCGAAGTCGCGGTAGCGCCAGGGCTTCAACGGCTTGCCGTCGAGGCGGCGGCGCATCTGCGCGGCCAGGTGCGAGGCCTGCTGGTGCGCGGCCTGCGCGCGCGGCGGCACGGTGACGCCCTCGCGGCCGAGCCACGGCGCGGCCGCGCAGTCGCCGATCGCGAACACGTCGGCATCGGTCGTGGTCTGCAGCGTCGGGCCGACCACGAGCTGGTTCAGCCGGTTGGTCTCGAGCCCGTCGAGCTTCGCGAGGAACGCCGGCGCCTTCACGCCCGCGGCCCACACGACGAGCTCCGCGGGCAGCAGCGTGCCGCCGTCGAGCACGACGCCCTCGGCGTTCACCGAGGTCACGCGCGCGCCGGTGTGCACGCGCACGCCGAGCCCGGCGAGCAGCTCGTGCGCGGACGCGGCGATCCGCTCGGGCAGCGCCGGCAGGATCCGCGGGCCGGCCTCGATCAGGTGGATGCGGATGTCGCGCTCGGGGTCGATGCGCTCGAGGTTGTACGACACCAGCGTGCGCGTCGCCTTGTGCAGCTCGGCGGCGAGCTCCACGCCGGTCGCGCCCGCGCCGATGATCGCCACCTGCAGCTGGCGCGGCGACAGCGGCGCGTCCTGCATGTGCGCGCGCAGGCACGCGTTGACGAGCCGGCGGTGGAAGCGCTGCGCCTGCGCCGGCGTCTCGAGCGCGATCGCGTGCTCGGCGACGCCCGGCGTGCCGAAGTCGTTGGTCTGGCTGCCGACCGCGACCACCAGCGTGTCGTACTCGCGCTCGTAGGGCTGGGTGACCGGCGTGCCGTCGTCGTCGAGCACGGGCGACACGAACACGCGGCGCCGCGCGCGGTCGAGCCCGACCATCTCGCCCACGCGGTAGCGGAAGCCGTGCCAGTGCGACTGCGCGAGGTAGTCGGTCGCATGCACGTGCAGGTCGATGCTGCCGGCCGCGATCTCGTGCAGGTGCGGCTTCCAGAAGTGCGAGCGCGATTTCTCGATCAGCGTCACGTGCGCGCGGCCGCTGCGCCCGAGGGTGTCGCCGAGCCGCGTCGCGAGCTCGAGCCCGCCGGCACCGCCGCCGACGACGACGATCCGGTGCGCCCCGGTCCGTGCGGAGGCGGCCGCGGGCGGCACGAAGGAACTCGTCGGATCGGTCATCGGAGGAGGACCTCGGCGCGCGCCGTCGCGCCGCGGATGCGGGCCGGCCAGCCCCGACTGTAGCGCGAGCCGGACGTCAGGGGGCGTCCGGGCGCGCGGACACGCCCGAACCGGTCAGCCGGTGACCACCGCCGCGATCGCGAGCGCGACGAAGATCGCCGCCGCGGTCGCGTGGATCGCGCGGACCGGCAGGCGGTGCGCGATCCGGTCGCCGAGCAGCACCGCCGGCACGTTCGCGATCATCATCCCGAGCGTCGTGCCGAGCACCACCGGCAGGAACGCGTCGAAGCGCGCGGCCATCGCGACGGTCGCGATCTGCGTCTTGTCGCCCATCTCGGCGAGGAAGAACGCGAGCGTCGTCGCGCCGAACACGCCGAGACGGCCCGCGGACGGTTGCGTGTCGTCGTCGAGCTTGTCCGGGATCAGCATCCAGACGGCCATCGCGACGAACGAGGCGGCGAGGATCCAGCGCAGCGTCGTCGGCGCGACCAGGTCCGCGACCCACGCGCCGACCGCGCTCGCCATCGCGTGGTTCGCCGCGGTCGCGACGAGGATGCCCCAGCAGATCGGCCACGGCCGCTTGTAGCGGGCCGCGAGCATGAACGACAGCAGCTGGGTCTTGTCGCCGATCTCGGCGAGCGCGACGAGGCCGGTGGAGACGAGGAAGGCTTCCATGGGGCGAGGGTCGTGAGGGATCGGACGGCGGTTCGGCCACGACGACGCGCGACCCGCCCGATCCGCGAGCGCCGCACGCCGTCAGTGGTCTCGCCAATCGGCCGTCGTCGCGACGGCCCCCGGTGCGCCATGTTCCCGGAGGAACAAGCCTGTTGACGCACCGCCCTCCGACGACGAAGGCGGCTACTCCCCAGAGACGCGACGAGTATAGCAGCCGGGTCGGGCCCGTCCGGCGCGCCGCTGATCGACGCGCGGCTAGTCCCGGGACGCGGCCGCGCGGCGCGCGCTGCGGCGGCGCCGGTGCAGCTTCACCGACACGATCCAGGCGACGTGCACGACCACCCACGCGAGCGCCCCGCCGACGACGCCGAAGGTGAGGAGCCCCGCGAACAGCGGCGCGCCGATGTCCGCCGCGCGCTCCACCAGCGCCGCGGCACCGCCGCCTAGGACCGCGGCCCCCGCATCGCCGTCGCCGCCGATCATGCGCACGCCGACACCGTACGCGGCCAGGTACAGCGGCGCGGCGGTGAACGGGTTGGTGATCAGCGTGAGGCCGGCGGCGGTCGGCAGGTGGACCCGCAGCAGCACGGCCGCACCCGCGGCGAGCAGGATCTGCGCGACCGGGATCGCGAACGCGAAGAACACGCCGATCGCCGCGCCTCCGGCGATGCGACGGCGGCTCGGCTGCCACAGCCACGGACGGTCGAGCAGCGGGCCGAGCCAGCGCAGCGACGGGTTCGCGCGAACGGCTTCGGGCTTCGGGATCCAGCGCTGCAGGCGACGTCGGAGCATGCGCGGATGCTAGGCGAGCCGCATCTCGGGGCCGTCTCGGCCCCGGCGCCGTCATGGGCTATGGGTCGTCCCCGCCGATCGACCACGACGCGGGTCGATGCAGAACATGGAAGACCGGCTTCACGGCTTGCGCGCGGCGAGCAGTTCGAGAATGCGGTGGGAGGTCTCATGGCCACTGTTCTGATTCTGGCCGGTGACGAGGTTGCCGTCGACCACCGTGTGGGTCGCGAAGAAATCGCGCCATGCGGTGCCTGCCTCGAACCTTGCCTTGGCCGCGCGAAGCTCGGCTTCCGGGTGACGCGGCGTGATCCTGATGCCGAGTTGTTCGATCTGCCGATCGGTCACGCCCGTCACCCGACGCCCTTGCAGGAGCGGCGAACCGTCGGGGTTGCGCGCATTGACCAGCCCCAGTGCACCATGGCAGACGGAGCCCAGGATCGCACCCTTGGCGTTGGCCTCGGTGATCAATCGACCGAGCCTCTCGCTCTGGGCGAAGTCATAGGCCGCACCCCACCCGCCGGCCAGGAAGATCACGTCGTAGTCCGCGGCCTTCACGTTGGCGATCGGGATGGACTCTGCCAGCTTCTTCATGGCAGCCGGATCCTTGAGAAAGCGCTTGTCTTCCCGGGTGGCCATCGGCCAGGACATGGACCAAGGCTGCACCGGGATCTGACCACCCTTGATCGAGGCGATGTCCACCTGGAGGCCTGCGTCCAGGAAGGCGAAGTAGGGCACCGTCATCTCGGACCCGAAAACGCCAGTGGCATCACCGGTGTCGCCCAGGGTGTCGTGGCTGGTCGTGACGACGAGCGCGCGGCGGCCGGAGAGGTCGAACTTGGGCATCTGGTGGTGCGGATGCAATCCCGCCGCGCGCAGCGCCGGTGGCAGACCGACGTACACGCCAGCCACGAGCGCTGCGATGACGATGAGCGATTTCATCTTCCAGTTCATGTCAATCCCCTGCAGCAAAGCCTGGCCGACGAGCGTCGCATGCCGACTGTCCGCAAGCGACTCGAAGCCGGTGGCCGTCCGTCGGCAAGCGCACTACGGTCGCGCTTGTGCCGCGATCTCTTCCTTCGACACGACGCCATCCCCGTTCGCATCGGCCTTCCTGAAGGCCTGTGTGTACACCCCGAAGCGTCGGATGCTGGAGGCTCGGCCGAGGTTGCGATCCGCATTGAGATCGATGAACGTCTTGAACTCGGCCTCGCTGAGCTGCCCGTTGCTGTCGGCATCAGCCGCCTTGAAATGGGCCTGAGCCTGCGCGCGCTGCGGGTCCGCATGGGCCGAAACGGACAGAGTCAGCGCCACAAGAGCGACAGCGGTGACCACCCAGGACGTGATCGTCCTGGCACTCGTTCGCATGGGGAAACGGTCAGATATCGTCATGGTCTAGCATTCGTGGGTCATCCCGCCGCCAAGGCCCGGGCTCGCACCCGGCGCACGACACCGCGCGCCACCCAGAAGGCGAGGCATAGGATCGCCGCGAAGGCGAGCATCACACCGAGCGCATACGGCCAGTACTTGTTCAAGATCTTTGCCGACAGGTTCCTGTTGAGCTGCTTGAAGGCAAAGTCCTCCGGACCGAGTTCGACCACGCCCACTCGTTCGGCATAAGACCGGTACTCGGCCTTCATGCTCTCGAACAACTCGGGGTTGGCGGCGGACAGGTCGGTTGTCTCACCGGGGTCGGCCGAGAGATCGTGGAGCCGCCAGGCCCTGTCGCCCAGGGGCGGCGCGAGACGAGTGATCTTCCACTTGCCGCGGTACAACGCGGCGTTGCCACTGACCTCGAAGCCGAAACCTTCGTCCTCGGCCCGGCTGGCCTTGGCCTGCCCGGTCAAGACAGGATAGGCGCTGCGTCCGTAGAAGGACGCCTTGTCATAGGCCACGCCCGCCGCGTCCAGCATCGTCGGCACCAGGTCGGCCACGTGAACCGGCACATCCGATATGCCGGAAGCCGCGATACCCGGGCCCGCCACGACCAGCGGCACCCGCATGCCACCTTCGCTGCTGTAGAACTTGTAGAGGTTGAAGGGGGCAGAAGACACGGATGCCCACTCCGGCCCGATGGCGGTCAGGCTGGCCTTCCGCCCGGCGTTCCGGGGCGAGGTGTCGAAGCCCTCGATCCACTCGATTCCGCTCAGGAACGTGTCTCGCACGCCCCCGACTCTGGTGTCCCCGCCTTCTGCCCCGTTGTCCGAGGTCACGATCACGATGGTGTTCGCGAGCTTTCCGCTTGACTCGAGGTGCGCCAGCAGCCGTCCGACGTGCTCGTCGGCGGCCGTGATCATCCCGGCGTTGACCTGCATCTTGCGGGCCGCAACCGCCCGTTCCTCGGGGTTCAGACTCGCCCACGCACGGTGTGTCCTGGGCGGTGGCGCCAGCCGGGTGGTGGGCGGGACCAGCCCCCTGTCGATGGCCCGCTGCAGGCGCTTCTCGCGCATCACGTCCCAACCCGCGTCGAACACACCGTCGTAGGCATCGATGTAGGGCGTGGGTACCTGCACCGGAATGTGCACGGCCTGCAGCGACAGGTAGGCGAAGAACGGCTTGTCGGGGTTGCCGGCGTCGACGAACTCGATCAGCTTGTCGACGATGTTGCGCGACGAGTAGAAGTCGTCGGGCAACGAGGTGGGCCTGCCGTCTTCGAACCAGTCCACCCGGTCATAGCCCAGCAGGTAGTGCGAGCGGTCGTAGTTGCTGCCACCCGTCGCGTCCAGCACGTAGGACCGGTGAAAGCCGAACCGGTTCGGCAGATTCGCGCCCGTCTCGCCGATGCCCCATTTGCCGGTGACGTAGGTCTGATACCCCGCTTCCGAGAGCAGGCTTGCGATGGTCGTCTGGCCCGCTTTCCAGCGCATGGAGTAGCCAGGGCGCTCTCGCAGTTCCTTGGTCACCGTTTCCACCAGCGTCCCCATGCCGACCTGGTGGTTGTCCATGCCCGTCAACAGCATGGCACGACTGGGCCCGCAGAACGGAGAGGCGTAGAAGCGCGAGAGCATGACGCCTTCCTTCGCCAGGGTATCGATGGTCGGTGTTCGCGCGTCGCTGCCGTACGCGCCGAAATCCATGAAGCCCGCATCATCGAAGAGCACCACCAGGATGTTCGGACGCGGGTCCTTCGCCATGGCGGGAGCGCAGAGCGCGAGGCTCCATGCAATGGCCCACAGCCCCGTCAGCATCACGACAGCCAGTGCCGACCGGACGCCTTGCAGTGCGGTGGACATGCCTGAAGTCTCTCGTTGGCGGATCATCGAGGGGGATGCACCAGGGGCCCGAGGCAGCGCGACCGATCGGTGTCGGCGCCGTCGCCCGGAATCCGGGCGTGACGCTCATCGTGCGCTGGTGGCCTGGTCGGGGAGGCTGGATCGCTCCCCGCTCGATCCTTCGCCGGTCGCTGCACGCTTGCCGGCGCCCGGCGGCGCGAACACGGCGCGCCAGATGTCCCGGGCGCCGCGTGCGTCACGCAGGTCACGTGCCAGGTTGATCCATTCGTGGAAGGCGATGCGCAGCGGGTTGTAGGTCAGCAGCGGCGTGGTCAGGCCGTACTTCGGGGGCAAATCGGCGCGCTCTTCCACGTAGGTGCCGAACAGGCGGTCGAAGACCATCAGCACGCCGCCGTAGTTGCGATCCAGATACTCCGGGTTGCTGCCGTGATGCACCCGGTGGTTGGAAGGCGAGTTGAACCAGCGTTCGAACGTACTGCCCAGCTTCGGAATCCAGGTGGTGTGCAGCCAGAACTGATAGACCAGATTGCCCGTCGCGGCGAGCGTCACCGCCAGCGGCGAGAAGCCGAGCCACAGCAGTGGCGAGAAGAACAGCGCCGTGCCGGTGATCTTGCCCGTCCAGCCCAGCCGCACCGCGGTGGCCAGCGTCAGCTGGTTCGGCGTGTGGTGCACCGAATGCGTCGCCCAGAACCAGCGCACGCGGTGCCCGCAACGGTGGTACCAGTAGTAGCAGAACTCCTGGCCGATGAACAACAGCACGAATGCCCACCACGTATCCATCGAGATCGTGAACAGGCGATGTTCGTAGACCCAGGTGATCAAGGGGATCGCGAACATGAGCCCGAGCCCGGTGGACACCGTTTCGGTCAGGCGCCGACCCACGGCATCACCGATCGACGACGCGAAGGCCCACCAATCGTAGCCGCCGGGAGCGCGGCGCGACATGACGACGCCTTCGACGGCAGCGATTCCCAGCAGCGCGAAGATCACGCCGCCGAGCCAGAACTTCAGGTCTGCCGCCGCGAGATCCTTGAGGCCGAAATCATCCATGGCGGTCAGGCCATCGAGGTCGGCGGAGCCATGGCGAAGACGCCAGTGCCCGAGAGGGGCGGCAGCGAACGGAACCGGTACATGGTGGACCCCTGCGAAGACGGTGGAACTGCACATGCACCGCAATGCGGTGCGTTTCGATAGTGAACCCCGCCCGGCCACGCCGCGCGCTGACGATTCGCGACGAATTGCTACAGTGCTGACACATCGGCCCGGGGGCCGTGTCCTACTCGTAGGCTGCAGGCCATGTCGCCGACCCATCCGCTGATCCTGATCGTGGACGACGACTGCGAGCTGTCCACCATGCTCGTGGAGTTGCTGGCACGCGAGGGCTGGTCCGCGCACACCGTACCGACCGCAGGCGATGGCGAACGTGCCGTGGTGGCGCGCCAACCGGACGTCGTCCTGCTCGACGCGATGCTGCCTGACGGCAATGGCTTCGACCTCGCACGACGCTGGCGTGCGGCCTATCCCACCCTCGGCCTGGTGATGCTCACCGCACGCGGCGACCCGATGGATCGCGTGCTCGGCCTGGAGATCGGTGCCGACGACTACCTGCCCAAGCCCTTCGAGCCGCGCGAGTTGGTGGCACGCGTGCGTGCGCTGCTGCGCCGCACGGCTCCGGACCGCACGCACGGCACCGTGCTGCGTTTCGCAGGACTGTCGATCGATATCCTCAAGCGCGAAGTCAGCGCCAGCGGCGGTGTGTTGGCGCTCACCAGCGTCGAGTTCAAGCTGCTGGTTGCGCTGGCCAGGCAGCCTGGCATCCCGCATGCACGCGAGGCGCTCTCCGAGGCGGTGCAAGTGGGCGGCTACCAGCCGCAGGAGCGTACGGTGGACGTGCAGATCGCGCGGCTCAGGCGCAAGCTGCGCGACGCCAGTCCCGGCGCCGAGTGGATCGACACCGTGCGGGGCGAAGGCTATGTCTTCGTACCGCGCGGCGGCGGTGCCGGCGGGCGATAGCGCATCCGTCCGATGGCCCGCAACCGCAGCCTGTTCGCGCGCCTGCTCGCGGCGCAGGTCGCCCTGTCGATCGTGCTCACCGCGATGCTCGCGATGGTGTTCTACGCCGAGCGCAACCGTACCGTGGCGCAGCTCGTCACCTCGCGCTGGGCGCCCTCCTTGCTGCTCCTGACTCGCGGCGCACCGATCGAGACGGCGCGCGACGTTGCGCCCGGGCCGCTGCGTGCTTCAGACCAGCGTCCGGAAGACGTGTTCGGGATCGCATCACTGACGCCTCGCCGGGCGATCATCCACGAAACTCTGGTGAAGGCCGGACTGCCGGTCGAAGACCTGGTCTTCGCCCGCCATCGGGACGCCCGGGCGAACGCGCCGACGCTTTGGCTGGCACTACGGGGCGACGACGGCGCACTCCGTTGGGTGGGCTTCGAAAGCGGCATCGTCGAAGAAGACCTTCGCGAGCGCTTCCTGATCGCAACGCTGCTGCTGTTCGGCCTGGCGATCGGAGCCAGCGCGCTCATCGCACATCGCCTGGCACTGCCGCTCGAAACCCTGCGCGCGCGCATTGCCGCGAACGACGCCTCCGGCGGCCCGCTGCCGCACGCCAGCGCTGAAGTCCAGGCGATCGACGAAGCCTGGCGGGGGCTGCGCCAGTCGCTCGACCAACAGGAGCGCGAGCGCGCGTTGCTGCTTGCGGGCGTCTCGCACGACCTTCGCAGCCCGCTCGGACGCATCCGCTTGGCTGCCGAGCTGTTGCCCGATGGCGATGGCATCGCACCGCGGCGCGACGCCATCGTGCGCAACGCGCTCCAGGCAGATCGGCTCGTCGGCAGCTTTCTCGACCATGTGCGCAGCGGCGAGCTGCCCCTGGACGAGACCGTGGACGTGGCGGTCGTGGCACGCAGCGTGGCGGCGCAGCAGCAGCGCGCCGCGACCGAGCTGTCGGTCGAAGCCCCGGAGTCGCTCCTGGCGCCTCACGTCAGCACGGTGCTGATCGAGCGCGTGATCGGCAACCTGCTCGACAACGCGTTCACCCACGGTCAGCCGCCCGTGCGGTTGACCGTGGGCACGACAGGTCGCCGGATACGCATCGAGGTCGAGGACTGCGGCCCCGGCATCGCGCCCGAAGACCAGCAGGCGATGCTTCAAGCCTTCGCGCGTGGCGATGCGAGCCGCAGACATCCGGGTCTGGGCCTGGGATTGGCGGTGGTGCAGCGCGTGGCGTTGCGAATGGGCGGCCACGTTGCATTCCGTCGCTCGGCCGATGGTGCACGGACCGTCGTGCGGGTCGAGTGGCCGATGGGCTGAAGCGGCAGATGCCGCCAGCGGGCGCAGGAGACCCCGGGCCCGGATGCCCGATCGAGGAAGGCGTCGTGAAGATCGCGACGAACCCGCTTGGAAGCGACGCTACTTCCCGATGCAGAACGTCGAGAAGATCACGCCCAGCAGGTCGTCCGCGCCGAACTCGCCGGTGATCGACGACAGCCGCTCCTGCGCGAGCCGCAGCTCCTCGGCGAAGAGGTCGAGCACCTCGTCGCGCCGCTGCGCGTGGGCGTGCGCGGCCGCGAGGTGCCCGCGTGCCGCGCGCAGCGCCTCGAGGTGCCGCTCGCGCGCGATGAACGTGCCCTCGCCCGCGCCGTGCCAGCCGGCGAGCCGCAGCAGCGCGGCGCGCAGCAGGTCGATGCCGCGGCCGTCCTTCGCCGACAGCCACACCGCGTCGTCGGTCGCGCGCGGCGCGAGGCCGGCGAGGTCGATCTTGTTCCACACGCGCAGGATCGGCCTGTCGCGCGGCAGGCGGGCCGCGATGCCGGCGTCGAGGTCCGCCGCGAGCGCCGCGCGGGCGCCCTCCTCGCCGGCCGGGACGTTTCCGCGGAAACGTCCGTCCGCGTCGGCCGCCGGCTCGGCGCCGCGCACCGACGCACCCTCGCCCGCCTCGGCCACGCCGAGGTGCAGGATCACGTCCGCCCGCGCGACCTCCTGCCAGGTGCGCTCGATGCCGATGCGCTCGACCTCGTCGCCGGTCTCGCGCAGCCCCGCGGTGTCGACGACCACCAGCGGCACGCCGTCGACCTGGATCGCCTGCGCGATGCGGTCGCGCGTCGTGCCCGCGACCGCCGTCACGATCGCGACCTCGGCGCCGGCGAGCGCGTTCAGCAGGCTCGACTTGCCGACGTTCGGTGCGCCGGCGAGCACCACGTGCAGGCCCTCGCGCAGCAGCGCGCCCTGGCGCGCGTCGGCGAGCAGCGCATCGAGCGCCGTGCGGATCGCGTCGAGCCGGCCGCGCGCGTCGGAGCGCTCGAGGAAGTCGATCTCCTCCTCGGGGAAGTCGAGCGTCGCCTCGACGAGCATCCGCAATTCGATCAGTGCGTCGACGACCGCGTGCACCGCCTTCGAGAACGCGCCCGACAGCGAGCGGCTCGCGCCGCGCGCGGCCTGCGCGGTGCTCGCGTCGATCAGGTCGGCGACCGCTTCGGCCTGCGCGAGGTCGAGCTTGTCGTTGAGGAACGCGCGCCGCGTGAACTCGCCGGGCTCGGCCACCCGCACGCCGATCGCGAGCCCCGCGTCGAGCACTCGCTCGAGCAGCAGCTGCATGACCACCGGGCCGCCGTGGCCCTGCAGCTCGAGCACGTCCTCCCCGGTGTACGAGTGCGGCGCCGGGAAGTGCAGCGCGAGGCCGGTATCGATCGCGCCGCCGTCGGCCGCGCGGAACGGCAGCAGCGTCGCCATGCGCGGCGCGAGCGCGCGGCCGCAGACGGCGTCGATCACCGCCGAGAGGTCCCGGCCAGAGACGCGGACCACGCCGATGCCGCCGCGGCCGGGCGCGGTGGCGATCGCGGCGATCGGGTCGGTGTCGTTGGAGCGCATCGGGCGATTCTATCGGCGCGCGCCCGGCGGGCCCTGCCTCAGCCCTGCCCCGCCCCCGACGCCGGCACGAACTCCTTCATCAGCTGCACGAAGCGCCGCTCGAACGGCAGCAGCGGCATGCCGATGCGCGACGCGATCCGGGTGGTGTGCACCGGGAAGTCGTCGCCGAGCGGCAGCTTCACCAGCCCGCGGTCGCGCTCCGCATCCACCGCGATCTCGGCGATCACGCCGACGCCGAAGCCGAGCTCGACGTAGGCCTTGATGACGTCCGAGTCGATCGCCTCCAGCACCACGTTCGGCTCGAGCCCGCGCTTTGCGAACGCCGCGTCGATGCCGCGCCGCCCGGTGAACTGCGGCGTGTAGGTGATCAGCGGCTCCTTCGCGAGCGCCTCGAGCGGCGGCGGGCCGACGTGCGACGCGAGCGGGTGCGACGGCGGCACGATCAGGCAGTGCCGCCACGAGTACGCGGCGCGCGTGTCGAGCGACGGATGCTCGTCGAGCGTCTCGGTCGCGAGGCCGAAGGTCGCGTCGCCGTGCACCACGTACTCGGCGACCTGCCCCGGATTGCCCTGCAGCAGCTTGAACTGCATCGTCGGGAACTCGGCGCGAAAGCGCGCGAGCACCGCGGGCAGCGCGTAGCGCGCCTGGGTGTGCGTCGCCGCGATCGACAGCGTGCCGCCGTGCCCGGCCGCGTACTGCTCGCCGACCTTGCGCAGCGCCGCGGCCTCGTCGAGCACGCGCTCGGCCGCCGCGAGGATCTTCTCGCCGGCCTCGGTGAGCTGCGTGTAGCGCTTGCCGTGGCGCACGAAGATCTGCACGCCGAGCTCGTCCTCGAGCTCGCGGATCTGCTTGGACAGGGCGGGCTGCGAGGTGTGCAGCACCTCGGCGGCGGCGGTCAGGTTCAGGCCGCGACGGACGGTCTCGCGCAGCGAGCGCAGCTGCTGGAAGTTCACGGTGCGTGGGGACGGACTGGGGGAGCGCGGAGCCTGGGGGCCGGTGGCGGCCACCGCAAGCTCATGCGCATCGCGCCCGAGCTTATGCGGCGCTCGCGCACCGCGCGGACGGGGCGGCGCGCGGCCGCCCTGCCCCGCGCGTCAGGCCGGTGCCCGGCCGAACACCGGCTTGCCCTCGATGCGCCGGGTGATCACCCACTGCTGCGCGATCGAGAACAGGTTGTTGACCAGCCAGTAGAGCACCAGCCCGGCCGGGAAGAAGAAGAACATCACCGAGAAGATCAGCGGCATCCACAGCATCATCTTGGCCTGCAGCGGATCGGGCGGCGTCGGGTTCAGCTTGGTCTGCACGAACATCGAGATCGCCATCAGCAGCGGCAGGATGAACCACGGGTCGGGCGACGCGAGGTCCTTGATCCAGCCGAGCCACGGTGCGCCGCGCAGCTCGACCGACGCGAACAGCACGTAGTAGAGCGCGATGAAGACCGGGATCTGCACGACGATCGGCAGGCAGCCGCCGAGCGGGTTGATCTTCTCGGTCTTGTAGAGCTCCATCATCGCCTGGTTCATCTTGACCCGGTCGTCGCCGAAGCGCTCGCGCAGCTGCTGCAGCTTCGGGCCCACCTTCTTCATCTTCGCCATCGAGCGGTAGCTCGCGGCCTGCAGCGGGAAGAACGCGAGCTTGACGATCAGCGTCAGCAGCACGATCGCCCAGCCCCAGTTCTTCACGATGCCGTGCAGGAACTGCAGCAGCTCGAAGATCGGCTTGGCGATCACGGTGAGCCAGCCGTAGTCGACGACCAGGTCCAGGCCGGGCGCGATCGACTCGAGCACCTTCTGATCCTGCGGGCCGACGTACAGCGTCGCGTCGACGAGCGTCGACGCGCCGGGCGCGATCTCGGGCAGCGGCTGGCGCACGCGCACCGTGTACAGGTCGCCGTCGATCCGCGCGGTCTCGATCGTGCGCTCGACGCCCTGCTTCGGCACCCACGCCGACACGAAGTAGTGCTGCATCATCCCGATCCAGCCGTCCTTCGCGCTCTTCGCGTGGTCCTGGGAGTTCTTCTCGATCGCGCCGAAGTCGACCTTCTGGAACTTCAGCGCGTCGGTGTAGACCACCGGCCCGTAGGTGCCGATCGGCACGAAGGTCGACGCGATGCCGGCGAGGTTGGACGGCGCCTTCTTGTCGCGGGTGAGCTGCATGTACGCGGTCGGGCGCACCGGCTCGGTGCCGACGTTGGTCACCTCGGTCTTCACGTCGATCGCGTACGAGCCGCGCGCGAGCGTGTAGGTGCGCACGACGCGCACGCCGCCCTGCTCGGCCGACATCTTCAGCTGCAGCGAATCGGCGCCCGGCGCGAGCTCGCGCGGTCCCGGCTCGACGGTGAACGGCGTGCGGTGGTTGGGCAGCGTCTGGCCCGGCGCACCGACCAGGCCCGCCTGCGCGACGTAGACATGGCCGGGCTTCTCCTCGAACAGCACGACGTTCGCGCTCGTGCCGCCCTCGGTGTCGGTGTACTTCAGCAGCTCGGCGCGCTGGACCTCGCCGCCGGCCGGATCGATGTCGATCGACAGCACGTCGGTGACGAGGCGCACCGGCTGCGCGGCCGCCGCGGGCGCGGTGCCGGCCGGCACCACCGCCGGACCCGAGGGCACCGCCGCCTGCGCACCGGGCTGCGGCAGCGACGCGTCGGCCTTCGGGGCGCCGGCAGCGCCCGGGGCGGCGGTGCCCGGCGCCGGCGCCTGCGTCTGCGTCGGGGCCGGACCGCCGAACAGCGATGGGTGGCCCTGGTGTCGCTGCCAGGCGTCCCAGAGGAACAGCAGCGACATCGTGAAGATCACCCAGAGGATCGTGCGTTGGGTCTGCATGGCGGACGCGGGCTCTACGAGCGTGAAGACGGGGACGCGGGCGCGGTGGCCGGGGAGGGCCCCGGGCTCGCCGCGTCGCGCGGGAGGGTCGTGTCGGCGTCGGCGCGCCTCGGCGTGCCGGCGCGCAGCGCGCGACCGAGGTATCGGGACGGCGCGGCGTCGTCGAACGAATCGGGCAGCGGGTCGACGCCGCCCGGATGCCACGGGTGGCAGCGGACCAGCCGCGCGCCGACCAGCCAGGCGCCCCGCGCGAGGCCGAAGCGGCGCAGCGCCTCGAGCCCGTACTCCGAGCAGCTCGGATGGAAGCGGCAGCGAGGCCCGATGACGGGGCTGATGCCGTAGCGGTACGCGAGGAGCGGCACCGCCGCGATGCGCGCGGGCAGTCGCTTCAGGGCGTCGGGCAGGGCGGGGCGCTCGGCCATCGGCGCGGCGTCAGGCGAGCTGCGCGAGCAGCCCGTCGACCTCGGCGCGGACCACGCGCTTCAGCGCACCGTCGGTCGGCCGCCTCGCGAACGGCCGCAGCGCGCGGCCGTCCGGACCGCTGGCGGGCGAGGACGGGTCCTGCGGAACCGTGGTCAGCTGCACGCGCACCGACAGCGCCGCGAGCGCCGGGCGCCGGGCGAGGGTGGCGCGATGCGACTCGCGGATCACGCGCCGGATGAGGTTGCGCACCGGCGACGAGGGCACGAGCTTCTTCGGGATGGCCATCATCAGTCGGGGACTCGCTGGATCGGTCGAGCGTCGCACGACGACCGCGAAGTGGGCACCGACCCGGCGGTCCGGCGGCCTGCGGCGAGCGCGGCCGGCCGAAGGCGCCGCCGTGCCGGTCGCTCCGACGGCGCCGGACGAACCCGCTGCGGACACGAACGGCCGGGCGGGTTCCGGGCGGGTCAGACGCCCAGGCGCTTGCGGCCCTTGGCCCGGCGCGCGCGGATCACGGCGCGACCGCCGCGGGTCTTCATCCGCACCAGGAAGCCGTGCGTGCGCTTGCGGCGGACCACGGAAGGTTGATACGTGCGTTTCATGGCGTGTCGTCTTTCGGGAAAAAGCCTGCCATTACATCAAACGGAACGACACCCCGTCAACCGGTGCGCTGCCGCGACCCGTCCGGGCGAGCCGGGCGGCGTGCCCCCGTCCTGTGGATAAGGTAAAATTCCCGTTTCCTTTCAGTCGATTCGCGACGTCGCCCGCCGACGCCGCCCGGTCCCCGCGCCGGTCGGCATCCGCCGTCCCGCACCCGTCGACCGACCCGAAGCGCCCGCAACGACCACGCCCTGGTTCCGCTCGACGATCACGCTCCACGATCACGCCCCACGACCGGCCCACGCCCGAACGCATCGATGAACGACCTGTGGCAAGCCTGCGCGTCGCACCTGGAGAGCGAGCTCCCCGCGCAGCTCTATCGGACGTGGATCAAGCCGCTCGTGTTCCTCGGCTACGACGAGGGCGCGAACACGCTGAAGCTCGGTGCGCCCAACCGCGTGAAGCTCGACTGGGTCCGCACGCAGTACGGCGATCGCATCGGCGCGCTCGCCGCGCAGCTGATCAATCCCGAGACCCGCGTGAGCTTCGAGATCTCCGCCGGCGCGGAGCCCGACGCAACCGCCGCGCACAACGGCGGCAATGGCGGCAACGGCACGCACGCCGGCAAGCAGGGCACGCTCGAGATCGGCGGCGGCACGACGCTGCCGGGCTTCGCCGCGCAGACCACCTCGCACGCGAGCGAGCACGCCGCCGACGAGCGCGGGCCCCGACCCGGCTTCTCCGCGCTGCAGCCCTCGGTCTCGCCCGCGGCCGAGCGCTCGCGGCTGAACCCCGACCTCACCTTCGAGACCTTCGTCACCGGCAAGGCCAACGACCTCGCACGCGCCGCCGCGCTGCAGGTCGCCGAGCGTCCCGGCGGCGCGTACAACCCGCTCTTCCTCTACGGCGGCGTGGGCCTCGGCAAGACGCACCTGATCCACGCGGTCGGCAACAGCATCCTGCAGCGCGCGCCCGGCGCGAACATCCGCTACATCACCGCGAACCAGTTCTTCCAGGACATGGTCGCCTCGATCCGCAGGCAGTCGGTCGACGAGTTCAAGCGCTACTACCAGTCGCTCGACCTGCTGCTGATCGACGACATCCAGTTCTTCGCCGGCAAGGAGCGTTCGCAGGAGGAGTTCTTCTACGCGTTCGAGAACCTGATCGCCGAGCGCAAGCAGATCATCATCACCTCGGACACCTACCCGAAGGAGATGTCCGGCATCGACGACCGGCTGATCTCGCGCTTCAACTCGGGCCTGATCGTCGCGATCGAGCCGCCCGAGCTCGAGATGCGGGTCGCGATCCTGATGCGCAAGGCCGAGTTCGGCGGCCATCCGCTCGACGAGGACGTCGCGTTCTTCGTCGCCAAGCACATCCGCCAGAACGTGCGCGAGCTCGAGGGCGCGCTGCGACGCATCCTCGCCTACGCGCAGTTCCGCAACCAGCCGATCACGCTCGAGCTGGTCAAGGAGGCGCTGAAGGACCTGCTGTCGTTCAACCGCGGCCAGATCTCGGTCGAGTTCATCCAGAAGACCGTCGCCGACTTCTACAAGATGAAGGTCGCCGACATGTACTCCAAGCGCCGGCCCGCGAACATCGCGCTGCCCAGGCAGATCGCGATGTACCTGGCCAAGGAGCTCACGCAGAAGAGCCTGCCCGAGATCGGCGAGCTCTTCGGCGGACGCGACCACACGACGGTGCTGCACGCGGTGCGCAAGATCGCCGAGCTGCGCCAGCACCGGCCGGAGCTGAACCACCAGATCCACGTGCTCGAGCAGACGCTGAGGGAGTACCTGTGAGGCACGCGCAAGACCGGTCGCGGTGGACAACCCGGTGGACAAGCCCGTGGAGGCGCGGGTGGATCGTCGGTGGACCCGCTGTGGAGCCGGGTGCAACAACCCGACGCCCTCACGCGGCTCTCACTCTTCGTCCCCAGCCGTACACGGCCGACCCGCGCCCGGTGCACAGGGTTCGCGAAGCCCGCGCCGCCAGCACCGGTGCGGCTCGCCGGGCTTCTCCACATATCCACCGACCACAACAACTAACCAACAACAGATAGATAGAGGATCAAGACGATGATGATGATCAAGGCGACCCGCGATGCCATCCTGCGCCCGCTGCAGACGGTGGCCGGCATCGTCGAGCGTCGCCACACGCTCCCGATCCTCGCGAACGTCCTGGTCCGCAAGCAGGGCGAGCAGGTCTCCTTCCTCGCCACCGACATCGAGATCCAGGTCCGCACCGCGGCGTCGCTCGGCGCCGGCAAGGACGACGCGGCGATCACCGTCAACGCGCGCAAGCTGATCGACATCCTGCGCTCGCTGCCCGACGTCGAGGTCGGCATCAGCCTCGCCTCGAAGAAGCTCACGATCGCCGCCGGCAAGAGCCGCTTCGCGCTGCAGACGCTCGGTCCCGAGGAGTTCCCGACGGTGGCCGCGAGCGACGCGGTGACCGCATCGCTCACGATGCCGCAGAAGCAGCTGCGCCACCTGTTCGCGATGGTCCACTTCGCGATGGCGCAGCAGGACATCCGCTACTACCTGAACGGGCTGCTGTTCGTCGTCGACGGCAAGCAGGCGAGGGTGGTCGCGACCGACGGCCACCGCCTCGCCTACTGTGCCTCCGGCATCGACGCCGAGCTCGGCAAGCAGGAGGTGATCATTCCGCGCAAGACGGTCACCGAGCTGCAGCGCCTGCTCGCCGACTCCGACGAGCCGGTCTCGATCGACATCGCGCAGAACCAGATCCGCTTCCGCTTCGGCGAGGTGGAGTTGCTGTCGAAGCTGGTCGAAGGCAAGTTCCCCGACTACCAGCGCGTGATCCCGCAGGGGTACAGGAAAGCGATCGTGCTCGACCGCGAGACCTGGGGCGGGGCCCTGTCGCGCGCGTCGATCCTGACCTCCGAGAAGTTCAAGGGCGTGCGCTTCACGCTGACCCCTGGCTCGCTCAAGGTCCAGACCACCAACGCCGAGCAGGAGGAGGCCGTCGAGGAGCTCGACGTCGACTACGCGGGCGACCCGCTCGACATCGGCTTCAACGTGACCTACCTGCTCGACGTGCTCGGCAACCTCAAGACCGAGCAGGTCAAGGTGGAGTTCGGCGACGCGAACAGCAGCGCGCTGATCAGCGTGCCTGGCGACGACGGGTTCAAGTACGTCGTGATGCCGATGAGGATCTGAGCGTGGAGCGACGCGACGTCGTCAGGGCATTCGCGGCAATGGCGCTCGCCGGGCCGGGCAGTGGCGCGCACGCGGTGCGCGCAGCGAGGCACGAAGCCGCCGTGATGTTGACGGCCAGGCCGACCGTGGTCTTCCAGAGGATCTGCGCCGCCGCGTTCGATGCCGACAGCCTGGCGTCGATGAGGAAGCGCCCCGGCATGTACCTGTGCCGATATCCGCGGACCGGCGACGATGGCGACGCCTGGCGCCAGCGCCCCGTCGACGCCACCGACTATGCCGCGCACATCGTCCACTGGCGCGTAGCGCGCGCCTTCGACGCGGGCGCGTGGCACGTCCGGGTCGACGTGAGTCCCGAAGGGTTGGACGTGGTGGATGCGGGTGTCGAAGCCGGCGATCCGAACAGGCCCCTCGTCGGCACACTCGTGGCAGGCGATTCGTGGTCGGAGCGATTCGAAGCGCTCTACCTGGCTGCGTACTCCAGCAGCATCCGATTGACCGTGGACGATGCGGGGATCCACCGGACCCGCGTACGCCCGGATGCATCGGTGTTCGGGACGGTACGGCTGGACGCCGAAGACCTCGCCGAACGGATCCGGGGGGTGCGCGTGCTGTCCCCCCTGGCGGGCATGACCGTCGAGATCCGGGAGGACACGGTCCCGTCCGGACCGCAGCACGTCGCAACCCTGCGCTTCGACCGTCCGATCCCCCTGACCGGCGCCGATCCGACCGGCTACCCCATCATCGCAAGTCGAGTCGCCTGAGTCCAAAGAGCGATCGCACGAGAACATTCCACGAGGCTCCTCCAGCATGGCAGCAGTGCAACCGATCCTTCCCGAGACGCCCGCGACCGGCGTGACCGGCGCCGCCGACACGGCCCCCGCGAACGACTACGGCGCCTCGTCGATCCAGATCCTCGAAGGCCTGGAGGCCGTGCGCAAGCGCCCGGGCATGTACATCGGCGACACCTCCGACGGCACCGGCCTTCACCACCTCGTGTTCGAGGTCGTCGACAACTCGATCGACGAGGCACTCGCGGGCTTCTGCGACGACATCGTCGTCACCATCCACACCGACAACTCGATCTCCGTCGTCGACAACGGCCGCGGCATCCCGACCGGCGTGAAGATGGACGACAAGCACGAGCCCAAGCGCTCCGCCGCCGAGATCGCGCTCACCGAACTGCACGCCGGCGGCAAGTTCAACCAGAACAGCTACAAGGTGTCGGGCGGCCTGCACGGCGTGGGCGTCTCGTGCGTGAACGCGCTGTCGACCTGGCTGCGCCTGACCGTCAAGCGCGACGGCCGCGTCCATCAGCTCGAGTTCGAGCGCGGCGTGCCCAGGGACCGCAAGATCGAGCTCGTCGACGGCGTCGAGGTCTCGCCGATGGCGATCACCGGCTCGACCGACAAGCGCGGCACCGAGGTCCACTTCCTGCCCGACATCGACATCTTCACCGACATCACGTTCCACTACGAGATCCTCAGCAAGCGGCTGCGCGAGCTCTCGTTCCTGAACAACGGCGTGAAGATCCGGCTGGTCGATCAGCGCCAGGGCAAGGAGGAGGCGTTCTCGTTCGCCGGCGGCGTCGGCGGCTTCGTCACCTACATCAACGAGACCAAGACGCCGCTCAACCCGACGGTGTTCTACGCGAACGGCGAGCGCGAGATCGACGTCGGCTCCGAGCGCCGGCGCGTGTACGTCGAGGTCGCGATGCAGTGGAACACCTCGTACAACGAGCAGGTGCTCTGCTACACGAACAACATCCCGCAGAAGGACGGCGGCACGCACCTGACCGGGCTGCGCGCGGCGATGACGCGGGTCATCAACAAGTACATCGTCGAGAACGAGCTCGCCAAGCGCGCGAAGGTCGAGACCGCCGGCGACGACATGCGCGAGGGCCTGACCTGCGTGCTGTCGGTGAAGATGCCCGATCCCAAGTTCTCGTCGCAGACCAAGGAGAAGCTGGTCTCGTCCGAGGCGCGGCCCGCGGTCGAGGAGGTGGTGGCCGCGGCACTCGAGGCGTTCCTGCTCGAGCGTCCGACGGATGCGAAGATCATCTGCGAGAAGATCGTCGAGGCGGCGCGTGCCCGCGAGGCCGCGCGCAAGGCGCGCGAGATGACGCGCAAGAGCGTGCTCTCCGGCACCGGCCTGCCCGGCAAGCTCGCCGACTGCCAGGAGAAGGACCCGACCAAGTCCGAGCTCTTCATCGTCGAGGGCGACTCCGCGGGCGGCTCGGCCAAGCAGGGCCGCGACCGCAAGTTCCAGGCGATCCTGCCGCTGCGCGGCAAGGTGCTGAACGTCGAGCGCGCACGCTTCGAGAAGCTGATCGGCTCCGAGCAGATCGCGACCCTCATCACCGCGCTCGGCACCGGCATCGGCAGCGGCAACGGCGTCGGCGACTTCAACCCCGACAAGCTGCGCTACCACCGCATCATCATCATGACCGACGCGGACGTCGACGGCGCGCACATCCGCACGCTGCTGCTGACGCTGTTCTACCGGCAGATGCCGCAGCTGGTCGAGCGCGGCCACATCTACATCGCCCAGCCGCCGCTCTACAAGGTCAAGCACGGCAAGGACGAGCGCTACCTCAAGGACGACCACGAGCTCAACCAGTACATGATGAAGCTCGCCCTCGAGGGCGCGGTGCTGCTGCCGAACGCGCAGGCCAAGGCCGAGTACGAGGCGCGCGTGGGCGCCGCGGCGAGCGCCGGCTCGTCGGCCGCCGCGTCGACGCAGGCCGCCGCCGACTCGCCCGGCGCGATCTCGGGCGACGCGCTCGGCGAGCTCGCGCGCAAGTACATCCTCGCCGAGGCGGTCATCGACCGACTGTCGCGGATCATCGACCCTGACGCGCTGCGCGCGATCCTCGACGGATGCGCGCTCGACCTCGCGTCCGAAGCGGTGGCCGTGCAGACGGCGACGCGGCTGCAGGCCGCGATGGCCAAGTACCGCAGCGACGCGCAGCGGATGGACAGCGACGCCGGCGCCTCCGTGGTGCCGGTATTCGACGACAAGGACGAGGCCTGGACGCTGCGCATCGAGCGGCGCCACCACGGCAACGTCCGCGTGACCGGCATCGACTCGCACTTCCTCATCTCCGCCGACTACAAGACCCTGCTGGATTGCGCGCTGACCGTCGGCGGCCTGGTGGGCGAGGGCGCCGAGATCCGCCGCGGCGACGGCGACCGGCAGCGCGCGCACGCGGTCATCGACTTCCGCGACGCGATGCGCTGGCTGCTGTCCGACGCCGAGCGCAACGTCGGCCGCCAGCGCTACAAGGGCCTGGGCGAGATGAACGCCTCGCAGCTGTGGGAGACGACGATGGACGCGTCGGTGCGCCGCCTGCTGCGCGTGCAGATCGAGGACGCGATCGCGGCCGACCAGATCTTCACGAAGCTGATGGGGGACGAGGTGGAGCCGAGAAGGGCGTTCATCGAGCAGAACGCGCTGGGGGCGAGGAACATCGACGTGTGAGGGGGTGTGTACTCCCCCTGTTGCCCGTGCTACTAGGCCGCGGTGGTCGGCCAGTCCTCGACGGTCAAGCCCGGCACCCGCTGGAATTCGCGCAGGTTGCGCGTGAGCAGCGTCATGCCGCGGGAGCGCGCATGCGCGGCGATGAACAGGTCGTGGCTCCCGATGGGGGTGCCGCTGCGCTCCAGCGCGGCGCGGATGTCGGCGTAGTGCTCGTCGGCCGGCGTGTCCAGCGGCAGCACGGCCAGCGCATGCAGCAGCTGCTCTACGCGCTGCGTCAGCGGCGCCGAGCCTTTGCGCTGCGCGCCAAAGCGAAGCTCGCAGGCCGCGACGATGCTGGTGCAGACCGAATCGGGTTCCAACGCGAGCAGCTTCTGGGCCAAGGTGCCATGCGGGTTGCGAACCAGCTCCGAGAGCGCGTTCGTATCGAGCATGCAGCGCAGCTGCCGCGACTGCTGCTGGGGCCGTTCCTGTGGCAGAATGGCCATCACAGAGCGTCCCGTGGCTGGGGCGGCGGGTCCTCGACCTCGGGCAGGGCATCGTCCATCGGGTCCCAGGACGCCAACAGGTCGCGCAACCTGTGCTTCCGGATGGGGGTCAGGATGAGGCTGTCGCCCTCCTTGCGGATAAGGACCTCGGACCCTTCCATTTCCAGTTCACGAGGAATCCGGACCGCCTGGTTGCGGCCGTTACGGAACAATGCGGCGTGGCGCTCGGTCACCTGGGACTCCGAAGGTTGGCTTGGCATATGGCACAGCATATGTCGAAGCTTGCGGCTGGACAAGTCGTTGTTCAGCTGCGGCGGCCCACGCCTTGGTGGGCGAAAGGCTGAGCCGACTCACCCGATACAGGGAGGGGACCGATGCTCGTCTTCCGGCAGCTCTTCGACGCCATCTCGTCGACCTACACCTACCTGCTCGGCGATCGCGACAGCGGGCAGGCGCTGCTGATCGACCCGGTGTTCGAGCAGGCCCGTCGCGACGGCGCGCTGCTGCGGGAACTCGACCTGACGCTCGTCGCCACGCTCGAGACGCACGTGCACGCCGACCACGTCACCGGTGCATGGCTGCACCGCCAGCGCACCGGGAGCCGCATCGCGGTGGCGGCCGCGTCGGGCGCGCAGGGCATCGACCTGCCGCTGCGCGACGGCGACCGGGTGGCCTTCGGCCGTCGGCACGTGCAGGTCCGCACGACGCCAGGCCACACCGACGGCTGCCTGACCTTCGTGCTCGACGACGAGACGATGGCCTTCACCGGCGATGCGCTGCTGATCCGCGGCTGCGGCCGCACCGACTTCCAGCAGGGCGACCCGGCGGCGCTGTACCGCTCGGTCCGCGGGCACATCCTGTCGCTGCCGGCGGCCTGCCTGCTGTATCCCGCGCACGACTACAGCGGCCGCATGGTGACCACGGTGGACGAGGAGCGGCGCTTCAATCCGCGCTTCGGCGGCGACAGCAGCGAGACGGACTTCGTCGGTTACATGAACCACCTCGGGCTGCCGCATCCGAAGCAGATGGACGTCGCGGTGCCCGCGAATCTGCGCTGCGGACGTCCGGAGTCCGAAGCCGCAGCGCCGGCGGAACCGTCGTGGGCGCCGCTGAACTGGACCTTCGCCGGCCTGTGGGAGATCCAGCCGGAGGCGCTCGAGGACCTGAGCGCACCGGTCCAGGTGGTCGACGTGCGCACGCTCGACGAGTACCACGGCCCGCTCGGGCACATCCGCGGTGCCATGCTGCTGCCGATGGACGAGCTCGAGCCGCGCATCGGCGAGCTCGACACGGCGCGGCCGGTGGTGACGGTCTGCCGCTCCGGCACGCGCTCGGCGCAGGCGGCGACACTGCTCGGCAAGGCCGGCTTCGGGCAGGTGGCGAACCTGGCCGGCGGCATGTTGCGCTGGCGCGCACGAGGGCACGCGGTGGAGGGCGGGGCGCATTAGCGCGACCCGGCCGTGGGATGACGCTATCGCGGCAAGGCGAGCTCGAGCCGCACGGGCAGCGGCGTGTTCGCCTTCAGGGGCCAGCTGCGCGGGCCGCCCTCGCCCCAGCCCCAGACCGATCCGTCCGACTTGACGGCGAACGAATGATTGCCGGCGGCCAGGATGGTCTTCACGCCGGTGATCTTCGGGACGACCGGCGTCAGCTGGAACGTCGCGGCGACCCCCGCGCCGATCTGGCCCCAGTCGGTGTTGCCCCACCCGCGCAGCGTGCCGTCCTTGAGCAGCACGAGGGTATGCCGCCCGGTGAGTCCGACGGCCAGGGCCGTGACGCCGGAGACGCCGGGCACGCGCTGCGGAACCAGCTCGAAGCCGGAGGTCATGCCCGGCGGGTCGGTCCGCGAGCCGTTGCCGAACTGACCGTGCCAGTTGGCCCCCCACACCCAGACGGTGCCGTCCTTCTTCAGTGCCGTGGACACGCCCTGGCCCGCCGCGACCGCGATCACGTCGGTCATGCCCGGCACCTCGGCGGCCTGGTCCATCGGGAGCTCCTGCCGCGGCGCTCGACCGAGCGCGCCCTGGCGGTTGGAGCCCCAGGACAGCACGCGGCCGTCGCCGGTCAGTGCCAGGGCGTGAGCGCCGCTGGTGGACAGCTGGACCACGCCGCTCACCCCGGGCACACGCACCGGGGCGGCTGCCGGCGGCCCGGATTCGCCATGTCGCTTCGGATGCAGCCCGTCCCCGATGACGCCGGCGTCGCGGCTTCCCCAGGCCGACACGCTGCCGTCCCGGTGCAGCGCGAGGGCCGAGCCACCTGCCGCGGCGATCTGCACCACGTCGGCGAGGCCCGCGACACGGACCGGACTGGCCGTCCCGTTCTGGAACGGCTTCGAGAAATCGCGGGAAGACAGTGATCCGCTGCCCATCTGGCCGGCATCCGCCCGGCCCCAGGCCACCACGGTGCCGTCCGCGAGCAGCGCGTACGAGGTGCCGTCGCCCGCCGCCACGTCGGTGGCTCGGCCGGGCAGCGGGATGGGCACCGGCAGGCTGAAGCCTGCGTCGAGGCGGCTGCTCCCGCCCGCAGCGCCGAGTTGCCCGTCATCGAAGGCGCCCCAGCCTGCGACCTGGCCGTCGGTACCGAGCAGCAGCTTGTGGCGTTCACCGACGATCTTGGCGACCGAGGTGGCGGCGGGCTGGGCACCGAGCGGTGAGATCACCGCCCAGGCGAGCATCGCGAACGCGAGGTGGATGAAGCGCATGCCGTCGATGATACGGAGCCGCTCGCGTGCCGGGTAGCTGCGGTGTGCGGCCGTTCTAGGGTCTCTTGCGGCCGGCGTGATCGACTCGACTTGGCCGGGAGGACGTTTCCGCGGAAACGTCCAGCGGAGTCGCGGGACCCAGCCTGCTCGATGTCGTGAGTATAGTTACTCTGGATACTGAGTAAAATGCCGGGATGGTCGCCATCCCGTCACCGTTCGAGCGGTCCCAGGCCGCGGTCCTCGCAGCCCGGCTCGCCGAGCCGCGCCGCTTCATCCAGGTCGTGGCCGGCCCGCGGCAGGTCGGCAAGACGACGCTGGTGCACTCGGTGGTCGTGGCCGGCAGCGTACCGCACCGATACGCGAGCGCGGACGCGCCCGGCCTGCAGCCGTCGGCCTGGCTAGAACAGCAGTGGGACGCGGCACGGATCCAGGCCGCCGCACAGGGCGGCTCGGTGCTCGTCCTCGACGAGATCCAGAAGCTGCCCGGCTGGTCCGCGGAAGTGAAGCGGCTCTGGGACGAGGACACGCGGCGCCGCGTGCCGCTGAAGGTCGTCCTGCTCGGGTCCGCGCCGCTGCTGATCGCGCGGGGGCTCGCCGAGAGCCTGGCGGGCAGGTTCGAGGTCGTGCACCTGCGCCACTGGAGCCTCGCCGAGATGCGAGCGGCGTTCGGCTGGGACTGGGAGCAGTGGGTCTTCTTCGGCGGCTACCCGGGCGCCGCGCCGCTGATCGGCGACGAGCTCCGGTGGGCGGCCTACGTGAACGACTCGCTCGTCGAGACCTCGATCTCGCGCGACGTGCTGATGCTCTCCCGCGTCGACAAGCCCGCCCTGATGCGCCGGCTCTTCGAGCTCGGCTGCCGGTACTCGGGGCAGGTGCTGTCCTTCACGAAGATGCTGGGCACCCTGCAGGACGCGGGCAACACGGTGACGCTCGCACACTACCTCGAGCTGCTCGACGCGGCCGGCATGATGACCGGGCTCGGCAAGTGGGCCGGCGACGCGGCGCGCCGTCGCGGCAGCAGCCCGAAGCTGCAGGCCTACGACAACGCGCTCGTGTCCGCGACCGCGGGGCTGCGCTTCGGCGAGGTCCGCTCGGACCCGGAGCGCTGGGGCCGGCTCGTCGAGTCAGCCGTCGGTGCGCACCTCGCGGCGGCGGCCGCGACCGGCGCCTGCGAGCTGTTCTGGTGGCGGGACCGGGACCGCGAGGTCGACTTCGTCGCGCGACGAGGCGGACGGGTCACCGCGATCGAGGTGAAGAGCGGGCGATCGCCCGCGACGTTTCCGGGCATGGCGGCGTTCGTCGACGCGTTCCGACCCGCGCGCACGCTGCTCGTGGGCGGGCAGGGGATCGCGGTCGACGAGTTCCTGTCGGTGCCTGCCGTCAACTGGCTGGCCTGAGGATCGCCGCCACGCATCGCGCGATCGCCGCATGGCCGGCGCGATCGGGGTGCACGCCGTCGCCCGGCTCGCCGAAGGTGCTGTCGCGGTCGAACGAGGCGTGCAGGCGGCCGGTCGCGGCATCGGTCAGCGCGGCATCGAGATCGATCAGCGCATCGAAGGGCGACGCGCGGCGCAGCATCTCGTTGAACGCGCGTCGCCGCGCGTCCTGGCGCGCACCGCCGTGGCCGACCCGGGCACTGCCCAGCGCCGAGGGCAGGGTCGCGCCGAGGACGCCCAGGCCGCGCGCGCGCAGCCGCGCGACGGCGCCGGTGATCGCGTGGAGCACCGCATCGGCCTCGGCACCGCCGTGGTCGCCGAAGTCGTTGATCCCCTGCAGCCAGACGACGGTGCGCACGCCCGACAGCGACAGCACGTCGTGCTCCAGCCGATCGACCGCCGCCGGGCCGCCGCGCCACGGGCCGGCCCCGGGTGCCGGCCCGACGACCTGGTTGCCGCCGATCCCGGCGTTGACGACCGCGAGGTCGTGCCGTCCGGCAGCCCGCAGCTCGCGCTGCAGCACGTCGGTCCAGCGATCGGCGCCGTTGAGCGTGGTGGCGGTGCCGTCGGTGAGCGAGTCGCCGAACGCGACCAGCGCACCCGTCCCTGGGGGCAGCCAGGCGTCCAGCGCGTCGACGAACAGCATCGACGTGGTGGTGTGCGGGAAGCCCAGCTCGCTGTCGGATCCGGCGGCACGGTGGTCGCCCGGTGCGGACAGGTACGAGGTGGCCATCGCCTTCGCATGCCAGGTGATCGGACCGCTCGCACCTTCCACCCATGCACCGTAGGCGAGGGCGGGGACCGGCCACGTGGCCCGCGGACCCTCGGGCGACGGCAGCGAGACCGCAGGGGTCCATGCGACCTCGCCGGGGGCGAGCGTCGCGTCGGGCAGCGTGACGCGGGTCCCGGGCACCAGCGCGCCGCCGCCGAGGTGGATGCCGAGGCTCGTGTCCCGCAGCCGCAGCGTGCGGTCGCCGAACCGATTGGAGAGGCGGACCCTGAAGCGCGGCGACCACAGCGCCGGTCGCAGCAGCATCCGGATCGACTGGTCGACCAGCCCGCGGGCGGGATCGGGAAGCGCGCCGCGCAGGTCGGGCTGCGCGATCGCCGCGCCGATCGGATACGGTCCCTGCGCGGACGCGGCCCAGACGGTCACCCAATGGCCGTCGGCCGCGCCCTGCGGGGTCATCCGGCGGTTCCGAGCCAGCGGCGCGCCCGCTCGACGATCGGTCGGTCGATCATCCGTCCGTCGAGCAGGACCGCCCCGAGCCCGCCCGCGCGCGCGGCCGCGTCGGCGGCCACCACGCGGGCCGCCCACGCGCGCTCCTCGTCGCTGGGCGAGAAGCCGCGGTTGACGACCGGCACCTGGCGCGGATGGATGCACACCGAGCCGGTGAATCCGATCGCACGCCCGATCCGCACGATGCGCTCGAGGCCCTCGAGGTCGTCCACCAGCGCGATGCTGCCGGGCAGGCCCCAGCAGGGCAGGCCGAACGCGTGGGCGCCGGTCAGCACCGTCTGCGCCGGCCCCATCAATGCGGCCGGCTCGGGCGGCACGCCGAGCGCGCCGGCGTAGTCCTCGGAGCCGAAGCCGAGCGCACCCAGCGCCGGGTGCGACGCGATCCGCTCGATCGCCAGCACGCCACGCGGCGTCTCGACCAGCGCCGCGATCGGTGGCGGCGGATGACCGGCGGCGGACGCGAGGGCCGCGAGCGCCGCAGCGAGGGCGTCGATCTGCTCGGTACGCTCGACCTTCGGCAGCATCACCGCGCAGACGTGTTCCAGCGGCAGGCCCGCGAGGTCCTGTCGCCACAGCGCCGGGTCGCCATTCACGCGCAACACCACGGTGGCGCCTCGCGCGGCGAGCGCCTGCACCGCGGCGGCGGCCATCGGGCGGGCCTCGGCCTTGCGCTCCGGCGGGATCGAATCCTCGAGGTCGACCACCAGCGCGTCGGCGCCGCGCTCGGTGGCACGTGCGAGCAGGTGCGCGGAGGTGGCCGGCAGGAACAGCAGCGAGCGCAGGCTCCGCAGGTCGGTGTTCACGGGCATTCGATCCCCCCCTGCGCCTGCAGCGCCGCGCACTGCGCCGGCGTCGCGCCCAGCTCGGCGAGCAGCTCGCGGGTGTGCTCGCCGCGGCCGGGCGCGGCGCGGCGCAGGCTGCCAGGGGTCCCTTGCAGTCGCGGCGTGACCTCGTGCATCACGGTCGGCGCGCTGCCGTCGCCGCGATCGAGCCGCACGTAGACGCCGCGCGCGGCGACGTGCGGGTCGGCCAGCAGCTGCGGCGGCGCGTAGATCGGCCCGACGGTCACGCCGTGCCGCCGGAAGAGCGCGAGGCACTCGGCCTGCGTGAGGCCGGCGATGAAATCGGCCACCATCCGGTCGAGCTCGGCGTCGTGCTCGAGCCGCGCCGCATTGGTGGCGAAGCGCGGATCGTCGAACAGCGGGCCGCGGCCGATCGCCTCGAACACCCGCCGGGCCATGGTGTCGGTCGAGCCGCTCATCGACACCCAGAGTCCGTCGCGGCAGCGATAGCTGCCTCGTGGCGAAGCGATCTTGCGTCCCGGGTCGGCATCGATGCCGGTGGCGTCGAAGGCGCTGACGTCGGGGCCCATCACCGCCAGCATCGGCTCGAGCAGCGACAGGTCCACCACCTGCCCGTGGCCGCCGCGCACCTCGACCTCGCGCAGCGCGGCCATCGTCGCGAACGCGCCGGACAGGCCGGTGATCATGTCGGCCATCGCGAGGTTGGGCAGCCGCGGCGCGCCGTCCGCGTCGCGATGCTTGTGCGCGAAGCCGCTGAAGCCCTCGATCAGGCTGCCGAAGCCCGGCAGCTCGCGGTACGGGCCGCTCTGGCCCCAGCCGGAGACGCGCACGATCACCAGCCGCGGATGCGCGGCCAGCAGGACGTCCGCGCCCAGGCCCATCGCTTCGAGCGTGCCCGGCCGGAAGCTCTCGACCAGCACCTGCGCGGTGCCGATCAGCCGTCGCAGCCAGCCCATCGCCTCGGCGTTGCGCAGGTCCAGCGCGAGGCTGCGCTTGTTGCGCGCGTAGGTGCGCCACCAGCCGTCGAAGCCGTCCGGGAAGTCGGCGTGGGTCTCGCGCCATTCGCGAAGCGTGTCGCCCGAGCCCGCGGCCTCGACCTTGATCACGTCGGCGCCGAAGTCGCCGAGCTGCAGCGTCAGCATGTTGCCGGCGACCAGGCGCGAGAGGTCGACCACGCGCACCCCCTGCAACGGACCGACGGCGGCGGGCTGCAGCGGCACCGTGGGCAGCGCGTGCGCGGCGCTCATTCCTGCTTGAGCCCGAGCTGGCGGACCAGTGGACTCCAGGTCTCGGCTTCCTTGCGGAGCAGCGCGTCGAACGCCGCGAGGTCGACCCGCAGCGGATCGGTCTCGACCGCGGCGAAGCGCTGCGCGACCTCCGGATTGGCGAGCACCTTCGCGGTGGCGGCCGAGATCGCGTCGACCACGTTCTTCGGCGTGCCCCGGGGCGCGAACAGGCCGCCGATCGCCGCGACCTGCACCCCGGGGATCCCGGCCTCGGCGAGGGTCGGCACGTCGGGCAGCGAGCCTTCGCGCGCGAGGTCGGTGGTGGCCAGCGCACGCAGCTTGCCGCTGCGGATGTGCGCCATCGCGGCGGTGAGCGAATCGGTCGCGAACAGCACCTGCCCGCCCATCAGGTCGGTGAGCGCCGCGCCGCTGCCCTTGTACGGCACGTGCGTGGCCTCGAGGCCCGCCTTGCGCAGGACCAGCTCGGTGCCGAGATGGGTCATCGTGCCGACGCCGGCCGACGCATAGGTCTGCGGCTTCGCGCGGACCAGCGCCAGCAGCTCGGCCATCGTCCTGGGCGCGGTCGGCGTGTTGGCCACCAGCACCGCGAACGGCGCCCGCATCACCGGCGCGACCGGCACGAAGTCGGCCAGCGTGTAGCGGGCGTTCGGGTTCATCACCGGCACGACGAACAGGCCCGCGGTGGACGTGAACAGCAGCGTGTAGCCGTCGGGCGCCGCGCGGGCGACCGACTGGTGCCCGGTGATGCCGGAGGCGCCGGCGCGATTCTCGACGACCACCGTCTGCCCCAGCAGCGGCCCGAGGTAGCCGGCGAGCAGGCGCGCGGTGACGTCGCTGCCGGACCCGGTGCCCTGGGTGACCACCAGCGTGATCGGCCGGCTCGGGTAGGTATCGGCGCGGGCGACGAGTGCGGGGCCGGCGAGACCGGCGAGGAGCGCTGCCGCGAGGCAGGCGCGGCGCGGCGCAGAATGCAAGGTGTCTCCGTGTCGTCGGGTTGGCATGGGGCGAGAGCTTACGACCGATCCTGTGCTACAGCAAGTATTGCCATGACACATAAAAAGCCCGAAACGGCGAGTCTTGCGGCGCTGCGCCGCCACGAACCCGAGGAACTGATCACCTTCCGCGTCTCGGTGCTCTCGCAGCTGCTGTCCCGCGTGGTGGAGGGTTCGGTGGGCCGCGAGCTCGGTCTGTCCAGCCGCCAGTGGCGGGTGCTGGTGATGCTGAACCGCCTGGGGCCGACCACCTCCGGCCAGGTGGCCGCGGCCACCCGCTTCGACCACAGCCAGGTCAGCCGCGCGAGCTACGAGCTGCTCGACAAGGGCCTGATCGCGATGGACGGCGATCCCGACGACCGGCGCCGGCAGCGGCTGTCGGTCACGCCCGCGGGCATGGCGGTGCTGCGCCGGGGCATCGTGGGCTCGGCCGAGCGCCAGGCGCGGCTTCGCGGATGCCTCGGCGAGGCCGACTACGAGGCGTTCGGGCGCATCGTCGGGGCGCTGTCCGCGCAGGCACAGGCGATGGTCGACGAGGCGCGGGAGGCGCGCGATGGCTAGGCGGGCGCGCGCGGTCGCCGCGCCGGGCGCGCTGCGGCTGCTCGACACCGAAGTGCCGAACGTGGAGATCGACGCGCGGACGACGAGACCGCGTCGCCGCCTCAGCTTCGTCCGATCTCCGCGAGCGCGGCCCGCAGCGCGTCGCGCTCCATCGTCTCGATCGGCAGCGACAGCAGCTGCAGCATCCGGTAGCCGAGCGCCTGTCGGGTGAGCTCGAACGCGCGGCGCTTGCCGTCGTCGCCACCCTCGGCGTTCGAGGGATCGGGATAGCCCCAGTGGACCTTCACCGGGCCGCCGGCGCCGCCCGGGAAGATCGGGCAGGCCTCGGCCGCGGCGGCGTCGCAGACGGTGATCACGACCGACAGGCGCGGTGCGTCGTCGAGCACGAACTCGTCCCAGCTCTTGCTGCGCACGCCGGCGGTGTCGATGCCGGCGCGCTCGAGCGCCTCGAGCGCGAACGGGTTCACGCGGCCGCTCGGCGTGCTGCCGGCGCTGTGCGCGCGCACGTCGCGCCCGAGGCGGCGGGCCCAGTGGTCGAGCATCCGCTCGGCCAGCACGCTGCGGGCCGAGTTGTGCGTGCAGAGGACGAGGACGTGGGCGGTCATCGGTCGATCCGCGCTCAGCAGCAGCCGGACTTCGCGACCACCGGGATGGCGACGGCCGTGCCGCGCGGTGCCGGCGCGCAGCAGGCCGCGGCGGTCGACTCGGCGGGCGCCGGCTCGCGGAACACCGGGATGCCCTCCAGCGTGTGGAAGTGCTCCCAGGCGACGCCGGTCGGGTCCTGCACCCAGTGCTTCTCGCTGCGCGCGTAGCAGCAGGTGGTGGCGCCCTCGTCGAGCAGCGCCATGTCGGCGGCGACGGCGTTCGCCTTCATCGCGGCGAGCTCGGCCGGGTCGTCGGTCTGGAAGCCGAGGTGGTCGATTCCGGGCGCGCCGCCGCGCGCGGACACCGCGAAGTTGAGCGGCGGATCGTCGAGCATCCACTTCGCGTAGTCGGACTCGACCCGCGCGGGCTCGGCGGCGAACAGCTTCGAGTAGAACGCGACGCTGCGGGCGAGGTCGTCGACGTGGACGTGCACGTGGAAGCGCTTCATGGGTCTCTCCGGGGTCAGCAGGTGGCGCGGCTGCGCCGGCGGTCGGGCTCGCAGCCCGCACCCTGGCAGCAGTGGTCGGTCAGGTAGGCGAGGAGCGCGTCCATCCGCTTCAGGGACGCGCGATAGATCAGGTTGCGACCGTCGCGCTCGACCTCGGCGAGGCCGGCGTGGATCAGCTCCTTGAGGTGGAACGACAGCGTGGACGCGGGCACGTCGAGCATCGCCGACAGCGCCGAGGGCGTGAGCCCGCCGGGCGCGGCGCCGACCAGCGTACGGAAGATCCGCAGGCGCGCTTCCTGGGCGAGCGCGGCGAGCGAGAGGAGGGCGCCCTTTTCTTTCATGCTTCCATGATCGTCGAATCGTGGAAGCACGTCAAGGGCGCCGGCTCGCGTGTCGTCGCGCCCGGCGCCTGGCCGTGCCCGGATCGCCAGGAGTACAGTCTCCCCGATGGACCGCCCCGACCCCGTCGATGCCCGGCTGACCGAGCTCGAGATCAAGGCCAGCCTCGCCGAGGACACCGTTGACCGCCTCAACGAGGTGGTCGTCGCGCAGCAGGCGCGCATCGACGCGCTCGCGCACGAGGTCGCGCGGCTCGCGCGGGTCCTGCAGGAGGGCAGCGGCGACGCGCCGGCCTTCCGCAGCCTGCGCGACGAGATCCCGCCGCACTACTGAGCGTCGCGCGCGGCGACGCCCGCGCGGTTCAGGCTCAGGGCAGTCGCATCTCGAAGCGCGCGCCGCCCGCCGCGGCGCGCCGCGCGAGCGACACCTCGCCGACGCGTCCGCCCGAGCGGTGCAGCCGCGCGACCATCCGGCAGAGCTCGTGGCCGAGGCCGGTCGACCCGGCGCCGTCGGTGTCGGTCGCCGGCGCGCCGCCGGGGCCGGGCCCGTCGTCCTCGATCGCGAGCACCAGCGTCTCGGCGTCGCCGTCGCGACGGGTCTCGGCGACGAGCCGCAGCCGCGAGGCGGCGAAGCGCGTCGCGTTGTCGACCGCCGCCTCGAGCGCGACGCCCACGAGGTAGGCGTCGAGGAACCACGATGCCGGCGCGCGGGACGCGTCGACCTCCACCGCGAGGCCGCGGCGCGCGCCGAGCGCCTCGGCGAACCGCGCGGCCTCGCCGAGCACGCGCGCGGGGTCGGCCTCCTCCTCGGTCGCGCACAGGGTGCCGGTGTCGGCGCGGTAGAGCGTCAGGAAGGTGATCAGCCGCCGCTGCAGCGCGTCGGCGTCGACCCGCAGCGGGCGCAGCGAGGCGTCGAGCGACGGATACGCGTCGAGCGTCTCGGCGATCCGCTGCGCGTGGACCGCGAGGCGGTTCTTCAGGTCGTGGACGACCAGCGCGGACAGGCCGGCATTCATGCGCGGGCCCCGTCGCCGCGCACGACGGGCTCGGCGGCGCGGGTCGCGGCCGCGCCCGCCACCGCCGCGTCGCGCGACACGGCCGCCGCCTCGCCCCCGCCCCCGCTCCCGCTCCCGCCCTCGAGCCGGTCCAGGTACGCATCGAGCATCGCGAGCCGCTTCTCCTCGACGGTGCCGCGCGCGCGCAGCCGCGCGAGCGCGTCGTGCACCTGCGCGAGCAGCTCGGGCCGCACGCCCTGCACGCGCATCGTCATCAGGTAGACCTCGACCGCGGCGCTCAGCACGCCGGTGTGCTCGGGCGCGAGCGTCAGCGCCTCGCCGACCGCCGCGACCGCCGCATCGAAGCCGCCGCCGCGCAGCGTCTTCACCGCGCCCTCGGCCTTGCGCAGCGCGACGGCGGTGCGATCGCCGGCGTACGTGGCCGCCCGGTCGGCCATGCCGGCATCGGTCAGCACCTTCGTCGCGAGCGTGCGCACCGAGGCGCTCTCGGCCGAGGACGCGCGCTCGGCGGCCTGCACCGCCTCATCGAGCACGCGCAGGCCGGGCTCGACCATGCCGGCGGTCAGCGCCGCCTTCGCGACCAGCAGCCGCGAGCGCGGGTCGAGCGGCGCATCGAGCATCCCCTCGAGCGACTTCGCGGCGTCGCCGGCCTCGGCCTTACAGCCGAGCGCGGTGTACGCCTGCACCTGCACCGCGGTCGCGAGCGCCTGCACCTTCACGTCGTCGGGCCTGTCCTCGGCGTCCTTCTCGACGAGCTTGATCGCGCGCTGCGCGTCGCCGCGCGCGAGGCACACCTGCGACAGCAGCGCGCGGTGCGCGAAGTCGCGCGTCAGCGCGCGCTGCGTGTGCCGCACCACCTTCGTCAGGGCCTCGTCGGCGACCTCGAGGTCGTCGACCAGGTAGGCGAGGTCGGCCTGGCGCCGCGTGCGGATCGCGCTCGGGATGTGCTGGGCCGCGCGGGTCGCGACCGCGAGCGCGTCCTCGAGCGCGCCGGTGCGCTCGAGCAGCTCGATCAGCACGTCGTACGCACCCGCGTGGTAGGGCCGCTCCTCGAGGATCGACTGCAGCCGCTGGCGCGCGGCGTCGAGGTCGCCCATCGCGAGGCAGCAGCGCGCGATGCCGAGCCGCGGCCAGGTGAGCGTCGCGCGCACGCCGTGCGCGGTGCGGTAGGTGACCAGCGCGTCGTCCCAGCGGCCGAGCGCGACCTGGCAGATCGCCGCGTGGCGCAGCACTTCCATCCGGTAGCGGGCCTGCGCGGGCTCGAGGCGCGCGCAGTGCACGAGCCCGTCTTCCCAGCGCTGCTGGTGGACCGCCCCGTACATCGGCCGCAGCTCGGCCTGACGGACGAGCGCGTCCTCGATCCGCGACAGCATCTGGTCGGTGTTGACCGGCTTGACGAGGTAGCCGTCGGGCAGCATCTCGGCGGCGCTCGCGACCTTGTCGATCGTCGAGTCGGCCGAGATCAGGAAGTACAGGCCGCCCGGCGGCATCAGGCGCTCGCGCCGCAGGTACTCGAGCAGCTGCTGGCCGTCGGTGCCCATGCCGAGGTCGTAGTCGGCGAGGATCAGGTTGAACGGCGCGGCGCGGATCGCGTCGACGGCGGCGCGCGCGTCGGACACCATCACGACGTCGCGGATCTGCGCGTCGGCGAGCGTGTTGCGAAGCATGGCCCGCATCTCGCGCAGGTCGTCGACGACCAGCACGCGCAGGCCGGTCAGCTGGCTGGCGGACAGCATCGGTGCGTTCGGGGGCAGGGGTTCCTTCGGGCATTGAATCGGCCGCGCGGCCGCGGGCCGTAGCGCGGCCGACCGCTCGGAGGCGGTCGCGGCCACCGGCGGCCGGGCGCGGCCGACGGACGGCGCGGCCGCGACCCGTCGACGCGCGGGGGGCGAGTCGTGTAGGGTCGCGCTCTCGAACAAGGAGGAGACCCCGCATGGATGATCGAGCGTCCGACCCGACCCCGACCCAGACCGAGTTCCCGTCCGCCGTCGACCGGCCCCGCCGCACGCTGCTCGCCGCCGCCGGCGGCGGCGCCGCGCTCGCCGCGCTCCCCCGATTCGCGATCGGGCAGGGGGCGTGGCCGAACAAGCCGGTCCGCGTGATCTGCACCAACCCGCCCGGCGGCCTGACCGACGCCTATGCACGCCAGTACGGCGAGGCGCTGTCGAGGAAGTTCGGCCAGCCCTTCGTCGTCGACAACCGGCCGGGCGCCGGCGGCACGATCGCGGCCGACGCGCTCGCGAAGGCGCCGCCCGACGGCTACACGATCATGGTCGCGATCCAGACGCCGCTCTGGAACGGCCGCGTGCTGTACAAGTCGCTGCCCTACGACCCGGACAAGGCGTTCGCGCCGATCACGCTCTTCCCCGCCGGTGCGCTCGCGTTCGGCGTCCACGCGAAGCTGCCGGTGCGCACGCCCGACGAGTACGTCGCGTGGGCCGCGAAGAACACCGCGGCGGTCGGCACCTACGCGGCCGGCTCGTGGCCGCACATGATCGCCGACACCTGGAACCGCACGCGCAGCCTCAAGCTCGACGCGATCCACTACAAGGGCGAGCCGCCGATGTGGATCGACGTGGCGTCGGGGCAGGTGAGCGCGGGGCTCGGCAGCTTCCAGGCGATGCAGACGCACATCGAGCGCGGGACGGTGCGGCCGATCGCCGTCGTGGGCCAGCGCCGCTCGCCGCGGCTGCCCGACGTGCCGACCTTCGTCGAGCAGGGCCACCGGGACCCGATCTTCGCGCTCGACGGCTGGTTGCCGATGGTCGCGCCCGCGGGCACGCCCGAGGACATCCAGCAGAAGCTCGCGGACGCCTGCGTCGAGGCCTACGGCACCGACAAGATCAAGGCGATGCACGAGACCTTCGGCATCCCCAACGGGCCGGTGGGGCTCGCCGAGGCGCGCCAGCGCTGGCGCGACGAGGCGCCGCAGTGGGTGCAGCTCGCCGACCGGCTGGGCATCAAGCTCGACTGAGGCGTGCGGCGCGGCGCTCGGCCCACAGGTTGAGCCCGTTCGCCGCGAGGATGCCGGCCGCGCCGATCGCGACCGGCAGCCGCAGCGGCTCGGCGTAGAGCACCGCGCCCACCGCCGCGATCAGCGGCACGCGCAGGAAGTCCATCGGCGCGACGACGATCGCGTCGGCGAGCTTGAAGGCGCGTGACAGCGCGTAGTGCGCGCACAGGCCGCCCGCCGCGCACACCGCCGCCCACGCGAAGGTGCGTGCGTCGCCGAGCGCGAGGCCGGGCCCGGCCGCGACCAGCGCGGCCGCGATCGGCAGCTGCAGCAGGTGCATCCACAGCAGCAGCACGAACGGGCGGTCGGTGCGCGTGAGCCGGCGCACCGCCATCACGTTCAGCGCGAAGCCGATGCCCGAGGCGAGCGCGAGCAGCGAGCCCGCGCCGAGGGTCATGCGCGAGACGAACTCGGCGGGCGACGGGCCGGCGCCGGGCGGCCAGATGACGACGAGCGCGCCGGCGAACCCGATCGCGGCGGCGAGCGCACGCATCGGCGTCAGCCGCTCGCCGAGCAGCAGCGGCGCGAGCACCGCCACCCACAGCGGCGCGGTGAACTCGAGCGCGAACACCTCGACCAGCGGGATCAGCGTCAGCGCCGCCATCCACGCGTACTGCGCCCCGAAGTGCACGACCGCGCGGCCCGCGGTCAGCGCGGGCTGGCCGCTCTTCAGCCCCGCCACCGGGCCGCGCAGCGCACCGTGGATCGCGACCAGCACCACGAGGCCGATCGCCGCGCGCCAGAACAGCAGCTCGAGCGCGCCGATCGAGCGCATCGCCTCTCGGCCCGAGATCGCGATCAGCGAGAACGACAGCAGCGCGCCGACCATCCACAGCGCGGCGCGGCGGGGGTCGTGGGTCGGGGCGGAGGCGGGGCTCGGGGAGGGCGAGGACACGGCGGATCTCTTCGGAGAGGCTCGCATGGTACGGTGCCCGCCGGACGACCCCCCCGGTGGCAGGGAGACCCTGGCGATGGACGCACCCGAGACGATCGACGACGCGCGCGCGTGGCGCGCGGTGGCCGACTGGCACCACGCCGCGTTCACCGGGCTGGTCCTCGCGACGATCGTGCGCTGCGGCACGCCGCTCGCGGCCGAGTTGATCGAGCGCGTGTTCGCGCGCCAGCGCGAGGTGCGCTTCCTCGACGGGCTGCGCAAGCTCGGGATCGACCGGCTGCCGCACGCGGTCGCGGCCGCGCAGTACCACTACCTGTCGAACGACGTCGGCGGCGTCGCGGTGCAGTTCATGCCCGAGTCCGAGCGCAAGGCCTGGGTGCGCTACGTGCCGCCGCGCTGGATCTGGGCCGGCACGGCGCTGTGCGCGGTGCCCGACGAGATCACCGTGGCGATGCTGCGCGGCTGGCACGCGCGCAACGGCGAGTCGCTCGGCAACCCGCGGCTCGGCTTCGTGTGCACGAAGACGACGACCGCCGGCGACGCCGCGCTCGAGGGCTACTACCTCGAGCACGACCGACCGCTCGCGCCGCACGAGCGGCTGCGCTTCGCGCGCGACGAGGACGGCCCCGCGTTCGATCCCGCGAAGGCGCCGGTGCTCGCCAGCGCCGCGTGGCCGCGCGAGCGGCTCGAGAAGGCGCGGCGCAACTACGCGATGGAGTACCTGCGCACCGCGCTGCCGATCGCCGCCGACGTGCTCGGCGCCGAGCGCATGCGCGACGTCGCGCGGCTGGCGATGCGGCAGGTCGGCATGCAGCACCACCGCGACGCGGCCGCCGCGCTCGGCGTGCCGGCGCAGGGCGACGCCGCCGCGTTCGCGCGTTTCCTCGAGGCGATGGCGCGAGGGCAGGGCGACGCGGTGTCGGTGCGGCAGGCCGGCGACGCGGTGCGGGTCATCCAGTCGGGCCCGCGGCTGCTCGACGGCGCGGGCGCGGCGCGCGCGGCGGCGCGCGACGCCTGGGCGGGGCTGTGGGACGGCGCGCTCGCCGCGCACGACCGCGGGCTCGCGCTGCACGTCGAGGAGGCCGGCAGCGGCGATGCGCCGGCGCTCGCGTGGACGATCGCGCCGCGCGTGCGCGGGGCGGGCTGAGGTCCGGGGCGCGGCGCGGCGCCGCTCGGCGGGGCCCGTCGCGGCCCGTCCGCGCGCGCGGTCAGCGCTTCGCGTCGAGCAGCGCGCGCAGGTTCTCGTCGGTGCGGCGGATCGTCTGCAGGTTTGCGAGGAACGCGTTCGACGCCGAGATCATGTCGACCATCGCGCGGGGCAGGTCGGGGTCGGTCGGCGCGGCCGCGTCCGCCGCACGCGGTGGTGCGACGGGCCGGGCGGGCGGGCCGGCCGCCGGGCCCGCGGCGGGCGCCGGTGCGGCCTCCTGCGCGGCGGGCGGGCGCCCGACCTCCTGCGCCGACGTGCGCGCGACCTCGAACGCGGCGGCGTCGAGCCGGCGCGTCGCGGCGTTCAGCCCGGACAGTCCGATCGAGAAGCTCATGCGATCCCCCTCATCGACCGGGTTATCGGCCGGCGCGAGCCGGACTTGAGCCCGCGGTCGCCCCGGGCGACCCGGCGGCGCTCAGCGGGGCGCGCCGAGGGGTCGCGACAGCGCCGCGTCGAGCGCGTGCAGGTCCTCGAAGGGCGCGGGCGCGCGATCGCCGCAGGCGTCCGGCGGATGGCGGTGCGCGAGCGCGGGGCGGCGCAGCCAGGCCGCGTGCAGGCCCGCGTCGCGCGCGGCGAGCACGTCGAGGTGGGGGTCGTCGCCGACGTGCAGCACCTGCGCCGGCTCGACGCCGGCGACGCGGCAGGCGGCGTGGAACATCCGCGGATCGGGCTTCGCGCAGCCGAGCTCGTGCGCGCTGACCGCGCCGACGAAGAACGCGCCGAGCCCGGTGCGGCCGACGTCGGCGTTGCCGTTGGTGACCGCGACGATCCGGAAGCGCCGCGCCCAGCGCGACAGCACCGGCACCACGTCGTCGAACGGCTCGACACGCTGGCGCGCGTCGAGGAACACCTCGAAGGCCGGCTCCGCGAGCGCCGGGTCGTCGCCGGCCGCGAGCATCGCGCGTCGCAGGCCCTCGCGACGCAGGAAGCTCATGTCGTGCGCGTGCTCGGGCCGCTCGGCGAGGAGCGCCTGCCGGATCGCGGCGCGCGCCTGCGGCGTCGTCGCGGCCGCGGTCCGCGGCGCGTGCGTGCGCAGCCACTCGGCGAGCACGCTCTCGGCGGCGACCAGGGTCGGACCGACGGGCCACAGCGTGTCGTCGAGGTCGAGGGTGATCGCGCGCAGGGCGTCGGGGTCGGTCATGTGCCGATTCTAGGGCCGCGTCGGCGGATCGGCCGCCCGTCGCGCCCGGACGGCGCTTCGTGCGGCCGCGCCGCGGGGGTGTGACGGAAGTCACGCCCGCGCCCCCGGCGCGCCGCTCGAATGGTGCCGAGGAGACCGCCCGATGGACCCGGACACGACCGCACCGACCCGCCCGCCGCGACCGCCACGCGCGATGCTCGGCGACCTGTTCCCCGCGCTGCGCGGGCCCGCGCCGGCCGCGGCGACCGCGTCGGTGCTGGTGTCGCTCGGCTTCGGCGTCGCGTTCGCGCTCGTCGCGCACGCGCACGGCCTCGCGCTCGCGCTGGCCGACGGGTTCGGGGTGGCGGTCGCGGTGACCGATCCCCCGGTGGTGCTCGCGGTGATCGGCGGCCTCGCGATC
>Ga0315899_10000505_pt1 | contig 46893 bp, 36 predicted proteins | sample LakEriMetagenome_2_FD_203518 | JGI IMG/M metagenome (GOLD analysis project Ga0315899, IMG submission 203518) | Freshwater fungal communities from buoy surface, Lake Erie, Ohio, United States - Buoy 4 MA112 | ecosystem: Environmental > Aquatic > Freshwater > Lake | place: USA: Lake Erie, Ohio...
CATGTTCAAGGCGAGCTATCCTGGAAGTCAGGCTAATCATTGCCCAAACAGCTCTCAACGACGAGGATGGGAGGGATGGAGAGAGGAGAGGGAGGGGAAGCTGCGCTGGATGACCATGGTGAACCAGCACATGCAGGCGATGGTGCGGACCTTAGGAGTGATCGGTTGTACTGCAAGAGTGGCTCCACGCCAGGATTGCGTGTCCCTTTCTGGCTCCGCTGTGCTCTGGTCCCTTGCGGTCGCCACCCTTGTGGCCCAGGCGAACCCCCACATGATTCCTGCCCAGAACGGCAACACCTGCCCAGGCGGCACCAGCTATGCCGGGGCCGGCTACTGCAAGGTTCTCTGACGCGCAGATCGCCTTGCACCTGCCGATTCAGCTCTTTCGTGCCGCGACCTTGGAGCGGATCTTGTCCACTAGCTCGCGCCACTCGGCCAGGGTCTCGGGGCCGGGGGCCTCTCCGAAGTGGCGCCAGCGGCGTGCCTCGAAGAACAGACAGGCGCGCAGGTGATCCAGGGAGCTGTGATCGCCGCGGTTGGCGATCTCGGCGCAGGCTTCGAACGACCCGAACGCTTCGTAGCCATTGAAGGTGTGGGCAAAGCGGATCAGCTCGCCCTCCGTCGCATCGGCGCCGGGAATCTGGGTGAGCTGGAGCTGGTCGCTGGGAATCTGATCCATCGGTGTGTGGTGCAAGAAAACGGAAGTGGGTCGCGAGCGTTGGCTTTAGTGCGCGCTTCAGCGGGTGCTGATCACTGCCCGGGCTCGATCAGCGCCTTCACCTGCACCCCGCGGTGGCCCCGGTCGGGACGCTGGCTGATGATCAGCACCACCGTGCCGCAGGCCGGGGTGATCTCCGGATCATCATCGGAGATGTCATGGGAGGCCATGCTCATCCGATAAAGATCGCGCTTGGCCTGCAGGATCTCGGTGAAGTCGCTGGGGGCCCACTGGCTACCGGTCCCACCACAGGGGTAGCGGTCGAGAAGCTCTAGGAACTCCACCGCCTCGAGCACCGGTTCGCGACTGCGGTCCCACACCAGGATCGAATGGGGATCGACGTGGTTGTCATCCCGCACCCGCTTGAACGGCCCATCGAGCAACAACTGCAGCACCATCTCGCTTTCGCCAGCCATCCTGTTGAACACTTTCCAGACCATCGGTTTCACCCTCAGAACGTGAATAAGCAGGGGGCTCAGGCCGCCTGCTGGCCCTGGTAGCCGTGCATCACGCTCCACGCCCCCATGGCGGCGTCGTGATAGGCGTGGTCGTGGATCGAGCTCTTGAAGTTGGTGTAGGCGAGGTTATCCACCTGCTGCGTCAGCACTGCGGCCACCCGCTCACGCGGCAGCCAGGCTCGAAAGCGGTAATCGGCAGCGGGGGTGATGACGACCTCGGCCTCGGGGAAGACCCGCACGATGTCGCCCTCGCGGCGGGCGCGCACCAGCAGTCGGGGGCCGCTGGGGTCGTCCTTGTCGGCCACGACGGACAGAAAGGCATCGCTGAGAAAGATCCACATGGCAGGGCTCCGGGTAACGCATCGCTGACGGGATCAAGTGTCACCCGGATCGCTGGCCCGTGGTTCCACTGTCATGCGAACGACGGACCAGTGGCCTCGTGGAGCGAACGCGGCCAGGCGCCACCAACCCGCTCTGCCGGTCCTTTCTCCTCTCAGTGCCCCTGCACGACCCGGTGCCGCCCGCAGTGGCCGATCACCACCACGCCATCGTCGGGATCCCACTCGAAACGCAGACGCAGGCTGCGGTTGGGCAAATCCTTCACGCCGATCTTGAGGTGCTGCAGCATCGGCAGCGGCTGACCCTTGTACGCGAAGGTGCGCTCGGCTTTGCCCACGGCGCTGTTGGCGGTGGTGTCGGATTCCTTCTTCTCCAGCTGGACGGTCGCCTTGGCGTTTTCCTCCAGATCAAGCAACTGCCTGGTGTAGGAGAGCTCCTCGCGCCGCGGGGAGCCATGGCAGCGGAGGAGGCAGGTCTCATCCCCATGATGAAGTCGCTGCATCGTGCTCCTGCCCTGCGGCAGGTCGTCCTTCGCGCTAGCGCTCATCCAAGGCATCAGGACCAGCGACAGGATGGGTTCCGCGGGGGCCGGCTCATCACGGGCACCCACCCGCGGGGCCCTCAGGGCACCACCAGGGCCGAGCCGGAGTCACAAGGAGTTCAGCCCCTTCCGATACCCACCAACCTTTCTGGCTGCCTGCCCTGATCCGACCTTCACCTCCCATCCCTCGATGTCCAGCGCCCCCGCCCACAGCGAACGCTATGACCAGGCCCTGCTCTGGGCAGCCCAGTTGCACCGCAGGCAGCTCCGCAAGGGCAAGCCGGTGCCCTACATCTCCCACCTGATCAGCGTCAGCGCCCTGGTGTGGGAAGACGGCGGCAACGAGGACCAGGCCATTGCCGCGTTGCTGCATGACGCCATCGAGGACGCCGGCCAGGAGCACAGCTCGATCGCCGAGCGCTTCGGCAAAGGCGTGGCCGACATCGTCGTGGCCTGCACCGACACCTCAGGCACGGTGGCTGAGGGAGCAGGGAAGGAGCCCTGGCTGCTGCGCAAGACCCGCACGATCCTATCCCTGGCGACGAAACCCCAGTCCGCCTGGCTGGTGATCGCCGCCGACAAGGCCCATAACGCCCGCGATCTGATGATCGACGCGAGACGCGATCCCGCCAGCTGGGAGCGCTTCACCCCTGGGCTGGACGGTTCCTGCTGGTACCTGTGGAGCCTGCATCGCCAACTGAAGGAGCTGCTGCCCACCAGCCGGTCGGTTGGAATGCTGGGCTCCTGCATCAAGGCAATCCTGGCCACGCCGGAGGTGCAGGCACGGCTGGACAACGGCCAGAGCGCCCAGGAGTGGGTGGCAGGGTATCTGGGGAGGCCGGAGACGCATCCGGCCGGGTGAATGGAGTCCGCGGATCGGCAGAGTCTTCAGCGGGAGCAAGCCTGCCGATCTGCAGGCTGCGCTGCACTTCGCAGAATGGCCAACAGAACCGTCTCCTCAGCCGCCGTTCGCGCTCAACAGCCTTCGTCCACTCTGACGGGGATGCTCACCGAATCACCTGCAGTTCCGGAAAAGATTCGCATGGATCCGTTTCCGCCAGAGGTTTCATATCCCGTGCGTTTGGTGGTGAATGTGAGCTCCACCCGATAACCCGGAATCTGCCACCACATCGAGGTGCGTCCCCCGGCGTCGCTGCGCTCATAGGCGTAGCTTTCCAGCTGATCTCCCTGGCGCATCACGAGCGTCCGTTCTCCGAGAGCCCAGCTGGCGTAGACACGGCCACCCCACGCTTTGGACCCTCGAGGTGCGGCCTGACCCTGGCAGCCCATGATGCCGGCATCACGTCTGTCGAAGGTGGCCAAACGTGGCTGCGCGCCTGCCGCCACAGGCGAAGCCATTAGCGCGATGGCCGCAATCAGGAGGAGGTATTGCCTGAACATGGAGTAACGATCGGGGCTCAGTGGAATGACTCCAGAGTAGGCCTGGCACCGCTATCAGGGATGGGCAGCACCCATAGAATCTCCGGCAATCACCAACGCATCCACCATGAATCAGTACCGACGCGAGCCAAGCGATGAGAACCTTGAGAAGTACAGGCGAATGCAGGGAGGCAAGGCCTATTGGTTCACCTCTGACTTTCTTCTTTATGACGAGGCGCTTGAGGATGAGCTCGAGGCACTGCTTGATTTCGTGATTCACGAGTCGCCTGACTCAAGCTCCAACAATTCAGAGAGCGAAGAGCGGCTAGAAATGTTCCGGATCGGTCGACGTGTGGTTCAGACAGCCAGGCGGCTTGGGATTGCCGCAAGCGACCTGAGCGAGCAGCTCAGCAATTTCGGGGAAGTCATTTGGCTCCCCATCTGCATCTGGCAGAAAAACGAGGATGGCACCATGTCACGCTCGCTGCTGAGCGATCTGCAGGCGTTGGATGAACAACCCTGAGATCAGGTCAACGCCACTGTCCTCTGTAGTTCTGATCCACTGGCTCCAGAGTCTTGTTGGCAGACGGTCCTGGTCGCGTCCTGCCCTCCACTCACGTCCTACTGAGACCTGCTGCTGACGGAACGCCGCTCAGCGCTTCTCCTGCTCCCACGGATACTCCGCCAGCACCCGCTGTAGTGAGGCGAGAACCGCGAGCACATCAGCGACCTCCACCCGGCGGCGCTGGCCTGGGCCCTGGGGATGCACCATCCAGTTGCCGAAGCAACGGATCTGATGCAGGCAGCTGATCAACCAAGGATCCACACCACGCTGACGCAGCAGATTGATCCCCACGAACAGCGGCACCGTTTCGTTCACCTCAACCAGGCTGTGTTGCACGAGCTGCTCCACCACCCGCCGGCTGTGCATGCCCAGGGCAAAGGGAGAGATCTCATGCTCATCGAGCAGTTCCAGCAGTTCCGCCAGGTCATGCAGCAGGCCATCGGGTAACGCCTCGCCCACCTGTCCCTGGCTCTGGCGCAGCAGCTGCGGTAGCTGGCCCAGTCCGGCCAGTCCCTCGGGAAGCGGTAGGCGAGCACTGGCTGGGGTGGGCCGCACCAGGGCTGCATCGATGGCCTCGCCCAGCATCTGGAGTGGGCGCTCGGAGCGTCCGAACAGGATCAGCTGCTGCAGCTCGGGCACGTGGCGAAAGGCGGCGCGATAGCCCTCCAGCAGGTCGGGGATGTGCAGCAGGGGATCGATGCCCTGGTTGCCGCTGCCCAGCAGCGAGCTGGCGACCGTGGCCGTGGGGATCTGCCGCATCGGCAGCAGGGCCAGCAAGGAGAACAACCGATTGAACGGTGGCCAGGGCAGCAGGTCATCGCCCTGCCAGGCCACGCTGCCCTCCACCACGGCGATTCGCCTGAATCGCGAGCTCGGCAGTTCAGCGGTCTGCAGGCGCTGCAGCGCAGCCCAGTCGATCGGTGTGCTCACCCAGCACTGCAGAGGGCTGTTGCGTAGATCGAGGGCGCAGCCGAGCTGGTCCAGACGGATGCCATAGGCCTGCCGCAGCCGGCCGAGCAACGTTCCCGGAACGGGCGCGACGTCGCCGGCAAAGGCTGAAACGACCAGCAGATCGACATCAATGCCCAGGCCTGGCAGGTCGCCGAGCCTGAGTTCCACATGGCGGTTGCCGGTGGCGGTGTCGACGTCGAAGCCGTTGAGAAGCACCGGGCTGCCTCAGCACCGCCGCAGTCTGCATGGAGCCCGGCGGAACACGGCAGCGGTCGGCTTCGCGGTGCGTTCGTCCTTCGCAGAAGCCCGGGCCGATCCGCAGGCACTGAGTCCAATACTGACCACAGCACAAACACGAGATTTCGCCATGGCTGACACCCCAGATCAACCGATCTCGCCGAATCTAGAGCCCGGCTCAGCCGATGCGGCTGCAATCAGGCTTCTGCTTGATGCCCTGGTCAGCCGCCTGAACAGCCAACCGCAGCAGCTGGCGGAGCGAGCGCTGCGCCATGCCGGGGAGTGTTGATCATCGGATTTCCCAGTGAACCACGCGACAAGTTGATATAGGCCCTCTCAGGTTTCTCTGGCTGCCACCAGCTCCCTGATCTTGCGCACAAGCTCGTGCCAGTAGGCCAGCGTCTCAGGATCTAGAACATCATCGCAGTGGCGCTCTCTGCGTGCTTCGAAGAACAGAGAGGCGCGGAGATGATCCAGGGAGCTGTGCTCGCGGTGGTTGGCGATTGCGGCGCAGGCCTCAAACGATCCCATCTCCTCATAGCCATTGAAGGTATGGGCGAAGCGGATCAGCTCATGGCCGGTCGCATCAGCGGAGGGAATGTGCATGAGCTGAAGCTTGTCGCTGGCAATCTCTTTCATGGGAATCCCGAGGATCGGACATGGCTGGCCGCGCACTGCACCAGCTGGCCTCTCGCAAGATCTATGCAGCCAGTGCATAGATCCAGAGCGGAGGACTCGGCTGCACCGGCCAGCTCAGATCAGGGTGTCATGGCTGCGGCAGAGTGGTCACAGCCATGACAGTCCAACCCATGCCGTCTTAACTGCCACGCCTGGCCCGACCCCTGCAGTACTCCCGCTGATGGCCACCCAGCTAAGGGCTGAGACGGCCGGCCTCAGCCGCGGCGCCGGCGTCCACTGCCGCAGCCACCGCTGGCTGGTGGAGGAGGTGGAGCCGGCCGAGCACCTCGAGGGCGACACGGTGGGGCAGCGATGCTTTGACGAGCAAGTCCTGTTGATCTGTGGTGATGCGCTGCCAGGCCTTCCGGAAGAATTCTATTTATTGGAGTAATGCATCAAGAACGATCATTGACCCACGATCAGATCGGCCTTTTGCTGCCCTGAACTCAACGCTACCCTTTCGCCGCTCCCCCACCCATGATCCAGCTCCAGCTCAATACGGTGGAAGCCTGTTCCCTGGCAATGGAGCAGAGCCGGATCTCGCTGCTGCGCTCGCTGGTGTTGGAGAACACGGGCGCGGAACCGCTTGAGCAGCTCAGCCTGGAACTCACCCTGTTGCCCGATCTCGGAGAGCCGCTGATCGTGGAGCTGCCCACCCTCCACGGCGGTGAGAGCCACAACGAATCCGAGCGGCTCGTGCCGCTGCCGCTCGGCCTGCTCGAGCAAGTGGTGGAAGATCGCAGCATCGAGCTGCGCTGTCGGGTATTGCAGCGGGGCGAACCTCTCCTTGAGGAGACGCGCAGCCTGCGGCTGCTCGCCTACAACACCCTGCGCTGGCCCCGCTCCAGTCAGGGTGATCCGGCCGAGGCCTACGCCTGCTTCGTCACGCCGAATCACCCGGTGATCGCCCAGGTGCTGAAGGAAACAAGCCGGACCCTGGAATCACTCGGTTCTGACAACAGCCTGGAGGGTTACCAATCGGGCCCCGCCCGGGTGGCGGAAATGGTGGCCGCTCTCTACATCACCCTCGGGCGGCTCGACATCAGCTATATCAATCCACCTGCCGGCTACTGGAGTGCCGGTCAGCGTATTCGGTTGCCTGATCAGGTGCTCAGCGAAGGGCTCGGCACCTGCGCAGATCTCACCCCCCTGGCCGCCTCCTGCCTGGAGCAGATCGGCCTTTACCCCGTTCTGGTGCTGCTCGATTCCCATGCGCTTCCCGGTGTGTTCCTCACGGAGGACAGCGCCGCCCAGCATGGAGCCCTGCTCGACGACGTGAGCACGGTGCGGCAGCTGATCGATGCCAAGGAGTTGCTGCTCTTCGATTCCTCCACCTATGTGCACAAGCCCCAGCCCTCTTTTGCGGAGGCCGTGGCAGCCGCCCACGCCCATCTAGCCAATTTCGAATACCTGGTGAATGTGTATCAGGCGCGGCGGAATGGCTTCCAGCCCCTGCCGATCCGGATGAGCATTCAGCAGGATGATCCAGGCGAGGTGCTCTCCCTCGCCCGGCAGATCCTCATGCAGGCGGCCCAGCAGGCCGCCATCGCACCCGAAACCTCCCCCCGCTCAGACGCGCCGGAACCCCCACCGGAGCCGATCGATGCCACCGTGCGCAGGCGCTTCCAGACCTGGCAAGACCGCCTGCTCGATCTCTCCACCCGCAACAACCGCCTGCTGCACCTCAGCAATCTCGCCAAAACCAGCAGCAAGCCCTCGAGCCTGATCCTCGATGTTCCCGAGGTGCTTCTGCCCGAGCTGGTGGCGGTGATCGAATCTGGGCAGCCCCTCACCTTGCTGGGTGATCAGCTCGCCGGCGAGGGCACCGAGGGGTTGGCCCGCACCGCGCTTGAGCTCAGCCGCAGGAACTGCCGCACCAGGCTCGCCATCGATCGGGAGGTCCCGATGAGCGCGGATCAGCTGATGCGCACCGGCAAGCTGCTCGCGCGCAACGCCCGTGTAGCGGAGGAGGAAACCGGTTTCAGCCCCCTTTACATGGCCGTGGGCCTGCTGCAGTGGCACGACAAGACCGACACACCACGCCTGGCCCCCCTGCTTCTCTTTCCGGCTGAGATCAGGGTGGACAACCGCAGCCAGAAGATCAGCGTGGCGCGCTCGCAGGGTGAAGCGCTGGGCAACATCACCCTGTTCGAGCGGCTCCGTCAGGATTTTGATTTCAGCCTCGACATCCTCACCGATCTGCCCGACAACGACGACGGGCTCGATGTGGAGGCGTTCATCCAGGAGGTGCGGAGCGCCATCATCGGCCGTTCGGGCTGGCGGGTGCTTCCAACCGTGGCGATCACCCCCTTCAGCTTCGCCACCTTCCTGCTCTGGCGCGACCTGAAGGACAACCAGGCCCAGCTGCTGAAAAGCGACACCGTGCGCCACATCGCCACCGCCGGACGAGATCCGTTCCCCGATCCGCTTCCCGATCTCAACCTGGCGGATCTCGATGAGCTCCACACCAGCGATCTTCCCCAGGTGGTGGAAGCCGACTCTACCCAGATCGCGGCCGTGCATGCAGCCATGAAGGGCCGCAGTTTTGTGCTGCAAGGCCCCCCCGGTACCGGCAAGTCGCAGACGATCACCAACATCATGGCCGCCGCCATGGCGGCCGGACGCACGGTGCTGTTCGTGGCCCAGAAGGCTGCCGCTGTGGAGGTGGTGCTCAATCGCCTCAAGGCCGTGGGCCTCGATGACTTCTGCCTGGATCTCCACAAGCCCGACAGCAACCCGGAGCAGGTGCTGCAGTCGTTCCAGCAGGCCATTCAGGCCAGTGAGATGGAACCCGAGCGCTGGGATCAGCACTGCGACGAGCTCGACCAGATGCGCCGCAGCCTGCGCGACCACACCAGGGCCCTGCACCAGAGCCGGCCGATCGGCTGTTCGCTCTTTCAGATGCTCGGCGCCATGGATTCCCCCAGGCCGCTGCCGCCACTGCCGGCCAGGCTGAAGCCCGAGCAGCTCACAGCTGATCTCTTCCAGGGCCAGCTCAGCCAGATCCGCACCTACGCCGCCGAGCACGCCCTGCTTGCCGTGAGCGCCAGCAATCCGTGGCGCTTCGTATCGAAACCTGCCTGGAGCTTTGAGCGCGAGCAGCAGCTGCTGGCCCTTGTGCCCCGGCTGCGCACCGATGTGCTCGCGCTCAGCGAGCGGATGGAGGCCTTGCGGTCTTCGGGTCTGCCACTGGCCAGCGCCAGCTGGGAGGGCACCGAACAGCTGGTGGATGCCATCGGCCAACTCGTGGGGCGAAGCGTGCCGTCGGTGGTGCTCGATGCGCAGCGTTGGCCTGGGGTGAACCAGGCGGCGCGGCGCTGGCTGCAACAGGAACAAGAGCTGGCGCGGCAGGAGCAGGATCTGCGCAGCCGCTGGCAGCCTGCCGCCTTCGAGGCTGAGCTCGAGCCGCTGATCGCTCGCCTGCAGCAGCTGCTGGGTAGTTTCGTGCTGCTGCGCTGGATCGCGGCATTTCTCTTCCGTCGCAAGCTGCGGCCGCTCGTGCGTCAGCCGGCTCTGGGCCTGCGCCGGATCCTCGAGGATCTGCGCACGATCCGCGATCACCACCAGCAGCGCCAGCAGCTGGAGCAGGAGCGGCACAGCCTCCAACAGCAACTCAGCGGCTGGAGTGGTGAGCAGAATGCCCTCACAGAGCACCTCAAGGAGTGGGAGGACCTGGCGGCCCAGGCCGAGGCCAGCCCTGGGAACCTGCCGCTTCTGTTGCATGTGGCCGGCTGGACTGAGGCCAGAACGACAGAACTCCTGGCCGTGCATCGCCGGGTAACGCAGGGCTTTGAGGCATTGGCGACCCAGCTCAACCTCGACGCCTTCCCCCTGGCAGCCCAGTGCGCGGCGCCCCTTGCTCAGCTCGCCCCCTGGTTTCAGCAGCTTGAAGACAACCTGCCCGATCTGCGGAGCTGGACGCTGGCCTACGAGCTCGAGCGCGATTTCCGCAGCACGGGCCCCGCTGCGGTGCTCGATTGGGGCACCGAGGCCGCCATTCCACTGGCGGAGCTGGAGGAGGCATACCGCACCGCCGTGCTGCGCCAGTGGTTCCAACGGTTGTTTGATGCCGATCCCGCCCTGAGCCGGTTCAGCGCCTCCCGGCATAACAACCTGGTGGATCAGTTCCGCGCCCGTGATCAGGAGGTGCAGCAACTCAGCCGCCGCTACGTGCGTGCCAGGGTGATCAGTCGCATGCCCAACCGTCAGCTCAACATCAACGGCTCAGAGCTGGCGGAACTCAACCGGGAGTTCGCCAAGAAGAAGGGACGCCTGCCCCTGCGCACGCTGTTCAACCGCATCCCCACACTGCTGCCGAAGCTGAAGCCCTGCCTGCTGGCCAGCCCGATCTCCGTGTCCCGCTTCCTCCCAGCGGATGGCCAGCGCTTCGACATCGTGATCTTCGATGAGGCCTCCCAGGTGGAAACCCATCACGCCATCGCCGCGATTGGTCGGGGCGAGCAGGTGGTGATCGTGGGCGACAACAAGCAGATGCCGCCGTCCTCGTTCTTTCAGCGCCCGGCCACAGGCGATGACGGCGTGCGCACCGATGACGGCATCGATGATCTCGAGAGCATCCTGGATGAGGCGATTGCCTGTGGCCTGCCCCAGCAGATGCTGCAGTGGCATTACCGCAGCCGGCATGAGGCGTTGATCGCCTTCAGCAACACCAGCTACTACTCCAGTTGCCTCAACATCTTCCCCGCCCCCTGCCGCAGTGACAGTGAGCTCGGTATTCACTGGCATCCTGTCCAGGATGGTGTTTACAAGCCCGGCGCCCGCACCAACGAGCGGGAAGCCAGAGCCCTGGTGGATCTCCTGCTGCAACGGCTCCGCGCTCACCGGCCAGGCGAGCGCAGTTTCGGTGTGATCACATTCAGTATTCCCCAGCAGCTGCTGATCGAAAGCCTGCTGCAGCAAGCCTGTGAGCAGGAGCCTGATCTAGACGATTGGTTCTCCCGCGACAACCTCGATTACTGCTTCATCAAGAACCTCGAGACAGTGCAGGGCGATGAGCGTGATGAGATCTTCTTCAGCATCTGCTTCGCACCGCGCCCCAATGGTGTGCTCTCGATGGACTTCGGTGCTCTCAACAAACTCGGTGGTGAGCGACGGCTCAATGTGGCGATCACGCGAGCCCGCTGTGCCATGCATGTGGTGACGAGCCTGCAGCCGGAGCAGATCGATCGCAGCCGCACCAATGCCCTGGCTGTGCACCAGCTTCAGGATTACCTGTTCTTCTGCCGCAATCAGCAGCGGCTGGCGGAACGCCCCCTGCGGGCGGGTGATTTCGATGGCTCTCTCCAGCGCCAGATCCACGAGCTGCTCACGAGCGAGGGGTATCAGGTGGATTGCAAGGTGGGTTGCGCTAACTACCGGATCGATCTGGCGGTGGTGGATCCCCAGCAGCCCTCCCACTACCGGATCGGCATCGAGTGCGATGGTGCCGCCTACGCCGCCGCTGCCACGGTGCGCGACCGCGACCGGCTGCGCACGGCGGTGCTGGAGCAGCTCGGCTGGACCATGCACCGCGTCTGGGCCCTGGAGTGGCAACTCAACCCCGCCAGCGAACGGCAACGCCTGCTTGAGGCCGTGCGTCGCGCCTGTGCCGGCCCCGGCCCGGGTGTGGTCGCAGCCAAGGCCTCACTCGCCAGGCCCATCACCCCTCTGCGACCAGCACCGCCGCTGCCATTGCCACCGCAACCAACGCCGCCGACCGCGGCAGAGCCAAACCCTTCTGCAGAGGCGGCCGCCAGGCTGGCCACGCCCTACAGGCAGGCCAGCCTGGAGCGGGTGAGCAACGAGTTCCGCGAGTTTCATGGCAACCAAGCCACAGCGCTGATCGTGAATCGGCTGCTGGCGCTGGTTGGCGTGGAGGCTCCGATCCTCTTGCGCGAAGCGACCCTGCGGGTCACCCAGTGCTGGAACAGCCGTGCGTTCAGCCAGAAAGCCCATGACAGGCTCCTGGTCGTCGCCCAAAATCTGCATAGGCAGCAGCGGCTGTTCCTTGATCATGAAGACACCCTCTGGAGCAGCCGCCAGCAGAGTGAAGAGTGGATCGAATTCCGCTTGCCTCTGCCAACGGGGCGCGCCATCGATACCGTGCCGATGGCGGAGCGCCGGGCAGCACTGCTTGTGATCACACGGGAAGCGCTCACCATGGATGGAGAAGCGTTATTGCGAGAGGCTTGTCTACAACTCACAGGTGGTTCCCGCTTCACCCAGCAGCAGCGCTCGGCAATCGCATCGGCTCTGGATCAATTGCTCCAGCAGGGCCTGCTGACTGAACGTGATGGCCGAATACACATTCCAGGTGACGCGTCATGATTTCCAAGGGATGCAGGACCTCGGCTGGCTAAAATCGCTCACTGCATCAGCAGCTCCAGCGCCAGCCACGCGTTCAACTCTTTTATGTCATCACCAGCCCAGACGCCCGCCGAGATCGATAAGACTGCAGCCCGGCGCTTCCCCCTGGTCCATCAGCTGATTCACTTCGCTGACCTGCGCAACTTCTACCGCGAGATGAGGGAAGCCCTGATCACCGCCAACCGCCGCGCTGGCGCCCAGCAGGGCCTGGTGACCAAGGCCAAGAAGAAGATCGTCAAGCTGGAAGCAGAGCTCAACCTGCTGGTGCAGGAACGCGACGACCTGCTCTCCTACCGCCAGCAGGTGGAGCAGCAAGCCAACCAGATCTCTGCCCTGCTGCCCCGTCTCAAGGGCCGGCTGCTGCAGGTGCAGCAGATTGAGCAGGCCCTCGAAAACCTGGCCGACATCAAGGAAGCCGTGGATCAACAGGAGCGGGCCAACGGAGGCCCCAGCCGCGACGGGAGCGAAGACCTGCGCCGCGCCGTGGAGCGGCTGCTGGAGCGGGCCGATGCGGTGGAGTTCTTCGAGGAGGTCGTAGAAGACATCGAATCCGACACCGATTCCAGCCCTGAATCCGACGAGGCCTCCGATGGCCGCTGATCGCCGCCGCCGCGGCACCCCGATCAGCGACAGCCTCGGCGCCGACCTCCAGGCCCTTGGCGGCATCCTCGCCAGCCACACCCGCGGGCTCGACGCCTATCTCAATCGCCAGGCCCAGCGCATCGACGACCGCCACCAGACGCTGCTGGCTGAAGCCTCCAGCCTGCTCCTGCCGCCGGACCGCCCACTCGATGGTCTCTCCAAGGGGGAGCTGCAGGCCCTCTGCCGTGAGCACGGCCTGCGCGGCTGGTCGCGCCTGCGTCAGCCCGATTTACTTGCCTTTGTGAAGCAACACCTCAAGGACGCGTCGGCCCCAGCCCCGGCAGCGGTCCCCGCCATCGACACCACAGACGCCAGCCGCAGCGAGCGCCTGTTGCTGCTGCTCCTCGATCACCTCGGCGTGGCGCCTGAGGCGTTGCAGGCTGCCTGGCGGGGGGAAGACGGCTGGCGCCAGTGAGCTGGGATCAGCCTGCCGCCCGCCATCGTCAGGACGCTGCTGGCCAGTGAATGCGATAGGCGCGGCTGCGCCCCTCGCCGATCGGCTCGATCGCGTGCTTCTCCACCAGCTCGGCCAGATCGCGCCAGGCGGTGGCGCGGCTCACCTTGGTGAGGCCGATGGCCTTGCGCAGGGTCATGCCACCGGTGAACCCCTCCGGTTCGGCATCCAGCAAGCGGTTGAGCAGTTTCTGCTGGCGGCTGTTGAAACCGCTGTGCCGGTGGCTCCACCAGAAGGCCGCCTTGCGCTGCACCGCATCGATCACGGCGCCATTGGTGGCCGCTGCGGCGGCGAGCTGCTCCAGAAACCAGCTCAACCAGCCCGTGACATCCAGATTTCCCCGCTGGCAGCGCTCCAGTGCCGCGTAATACCCCTCTCGCTCCCGCAGGATCTGGGCGGAGATGCCCAGGGCACGACCGGACAACGCCTGGTGGCTCGGGGCCTTGCAGGCCTCGGCGAGCAGTCGATCGGTGATTGCCCGGGCCAGGCGGCCGTTGCCGTCTTCATAGGGGTGAAGGGTGAGAAACCAGAGATGGGCCAGGCCGGCGCGCACCAGCCCGTCCAGCTGCGGTGGCGGGGAGGCGATCCAATCCAGGAGAGCCTCCAGCTCACCCTCGAGCTTGTCTCGAGCGGGCGCCTCGAAGTGCAGGCGCTCCCGGCCGATTGCACCCGAGAGCACCTGCATCGGCGCCTCATCCGCAGCTCACCGATCCGAATGGCCCGCAGTCCATCAGGGCCAGCGGCAAACAGGCGCTGGTGCCAGTGGTTCAGCGTGGCCACCGTGAGGGGCACATCCAGGCTGCTGGTGGCCTCCAGCAACACATCCAGCAGGCCCTCCACCTGGGCGCTGGCGGCCGGCTGCCCCTCTGTCAGGGGAAGGCGAAGCCTTCGGGTGATCGAGGAGCGAACCTGGCCTGGATCTAGCAGCTCCCCTTCAATGGCGGCGGTGCCCAGGCTTTCGCGGCCCAGCAGCGCCGAGATCGCCTCCAGATCCAGCGGAGGCTCAAGCCTCTCCAACCGGCTGAGCAGGTTGTGGCGTTCGGCGCGGGCCTGCGCCAGCAGCGGCTCCAGAACGGCACTCTCCCAGCGGAAATGCGGCCAGTCCGGCTGCTGCCAGATCCAGGATGAAGCCATCCCAACAGCCTAATCGCTTCATGGGGTGAAGCAGTTGGGGGCGGGTGATCGCTTCACGACCCCTGCCCACGGGTGAGCCCTGCGAGGCAAGCAGGCAGGAGATTTGAGGCTGTGCCCGCCCCTGAATCCTCGGCGGTTTTCGGTATCGAGGCTGGAGATGACGCCTACATCAGCGACTTTGAGGCCAAGGCCCAGCTGTCGCGGTTTTGCGGCAACTCTGGGTGCGCTGGCGATGTGGCGATGGTCGTCGATGCGGAACGGCAGCCTTGCAGCCATGCCGTTTGGTGATTCGCAGGAGCAGCGAGCCAAGGCGCTGGAGCACTGGCGAAGATTGATGAAACCGCAGTGATCAGATGCCGGATCCAGCTCTCCAGCAACGCCTGCTCACCGATCTGCACCAGTTCGCGGTTCCCCGCCATGCCCGCTGGGATCCGCTGGGGCTGCTGGGCGTGCGTGAGGCCGTGCGTCAGCGGCTAGGCGCCCTGGGGCCGCTGGAGGAGCACCACTTCGGCAGCGGCAATGATGCCGGCACCAACCTGATCCTGCGCCTGCCCGGCCGCGAACCTCAGCGGCGGCCGCTGCTGGTGGGCGCCCACTACGACGGGCCGCTGCACTCGCCCGGTGCAGACGACAATGCCAGCGGCCTGGTGGCCCTGCTGGAGCTGGCCCGCCGCTGGGCGGCCGATCCACCAAGGCGCCCGGTGTGGCTGGTGGCCTTCGATCAGGAGGAGTGGGGCATGCTGGGCAGCGCTGCCCTGGCGGCCCAGCTGAAGCAGGCCGGCCAGCCCCTGAAGCTGATGGTGAGCCTGGAGATGCTGGCGTACACCAGCCCCATCCAGGACTATCCCCATCCGGCGATGCGGGCGGTGTACGGCGATCGCGGCGACTTCATCGCCCTGGTGGCCAACGCCGGCGCCGGGCTGTTGCTGCCCGGACTGGCGCGAGCGATGGGGCGGCACGTGCCCACCAAGGTGCTGCCGGTGCCCAACGGCGGCCGGGATATCCCGGATGTGCGGCTGAGCGACCACAGCCCGTTCTGGGATCAGGGCTACGACGCGCTGATGGTGACGGACACCTCGTTTATGCGGAATCCGCATTACCACCAGATGAGCGACATGGTGGAGACACTGGATCTGCCGTTCTTCTGCGGGGTGGTGGAGGGGCTGGCTGAGTCGCTGGGGAGGGCCTAACTAGCCGGGGCTTTGCGGCACGTCGCGATCCTCGCTGTTGATGGCCACTGAACCTGCCTGTGCGCCACCTGGATTTCCTGGGCCAGCGTCATGAAGGTGGAGTCCGTCGCCGATGTGGTCTCCGAACCGGCAATGGAGGGCCTCGATCGCCCTGCAGTTTTTCGGTGCTAGCCAAACTGCCCGGGAACTGCCCCGGATAGAGGGGCAGCAGCAGCTTGAGCGCTGAAAGTATGCGCTCCGTGCATAGAACCACGGCTTGCGGCTTCAAGTGCTTTTGGTTTGCTGCCACACCGCCTCCGCTAGATTCAGAATGGTTACAGGCTCCCCTTCCCCGCCATGCCAGTCCCGCCGCTGCATGCTGACCAACCATCTCCCCCATGGCCGTGATGATCACCCGGCTGGACGCCCTAAAGCACTCGGCTCTGGACAGGGTGCAGGTGGATCGCGAGCTTTTCCGCATGGTCGCGGCAAAGCCCAAAGTCGATGCTGTCCGGGCAGCGTATCGAGTCTGGCAAGGCACCTTCGAATTCCTGCGCCTATCCCGCGACAAGGTGGCAGGATCCGAAATGATCTCTGGGGGCCATAAGTGGTGTGCACTGCAAAAAGCATGCCGGAGGTGCATGGCAAGCAGCTCTAGGCGCGGAGTTCGGATTTAGCACAATGGAAGGAAAGCGCAGAAAAGCCGCGCCGACTGGCGAACCAGGCGCCCAGGCTGTCGCAAAGAAGGGCTTGCGGAAAGGATCCCAGGGGCAGGCAAGCCACCTCATTCCAACTCTTGAAGGACTTAGGAATAAGCTACTTGATCTGACGACAAGAAATAATCTTCTCAACCTCTCACTGAACGATAAACGCACCCGGAGACTCATCCGGTTTGTGCATTCGGATCTACAGGGAACGCTGAATGCTCTTTGTTCTGGCACGACACTCCCCCTTATCGCGTTGCCCGATCCCCCCGAAAAGGAGCTTCGCGCAGTCAACGATAATGAGTTTGAGGACGCACTTGTAAAAGCACGGTTAGAAGACCCTCTCTATCAGCAGATTCTCATTGATAGCGCGAAAGACAAAGGGATAAGCCCAGCGTTAGCTAGCGCAGAAGATCGACTCAGGAGTCAAGTCAGAGAGGAGCTTGATTCTTCTAGCAAGAAAAAGAGAAGTTCTCCAGACCTAGCCAGATGGGCAGAAGAAAAAGGAATCAGTCCTTCATACGAGCTGCCATCCAAAAGCGCTGGGCGATCCAGAAAGAGCAGCGGAATTCAGACGCTATTGCTTGGTGCTCGCCTTGAGCGGGTCGCCGAGGCGATCCGGAAGCAGGCCCTAAGCTCCATTGAGGAGACAGGCAATAATATCTTGTACCTTACATTTGGCGGTCTTTCTTGGAACATTAAAGACAAGGAGCTTTTTGCACCGCTCATCCTTCTGCCAGTTGAAGTCTCAAATATCGGCGCAAGAGGCGGTGCCCGCAATTACATACTTAGAGCTGTTGATGATACTCCCATTGAGAACATAACTCTTCGAGAAAGACTCAAGAAGGATTTTTCGGTGGAGCTCCCCGAGCTGGATCTACAAGAGCAGTCAACAGGCCTGACAAGGTATCTGGAAGCAGTTGAGGGTGCGATCTCTGACAACCCTGACTGGAGCGTCAGACGCTTCATGAACCTCTCTCTCTTCAGCTTTAGCGGACTAGGGCTCTATAAAGATCTTGACCCTTCGGTGGTACAACACTCGCCATTGGTGCGCCAGATCTTATCCGCTGATTCAAGCTCTAACAAAAAGGGGAAGGCTCCTGTCCGAATAGCGGATGATAAATCTGTAGATAAGCCTGAGATTAGCGGAAAAGTCCCCGTTCTGATTACGCAGGCAGATGCTAGCCAGTTTGCGGCGATCGCAGACGTCATGGAAGGCAGATCTCTCGTTATTGAGGGTCCCCCAGGAACAGGCAAAAGCCAGACAATTACCAATATTATTGCGAATGCTCTTTACTCCGGGAAAAGAGTCCTGTTTGTTGCCGAGAAAAAAGTAGCACTTGATGTTGTTTACACAAGGCTCTCAGAAGCCGGACTGAGAGACTACTGCCTTAGAATTGCCTCGGACAAGGTTAACAAGCGAGATGTATACAATGAGTTGGCGGAGCGACTCAGAATAGTTCCACCACTCGATAAGAATCGAGATTCTACAGCCGATGCATTCGACGAGCTACGTGACGAGCTCAATTCATTTAGTACTCAACTGAATCGTGGATTTGGCACAGATCGCAAATCCTATCAGATGCTCATATGGGATGAGCTTTATCTGCGCGAATCTCTGAAAGATGCCAAGGTCAGTCTTTCAAGTTTCCAGATTGACATTGAGAATCCAGCCGCGCTTACTCGAGCTGCCCGTGATCGGTTTTCTCAAGTTTTTGAGCAACTTGCAGAGCTGAGGCATGAAATTCCAATCAAGCGTTTAGCCGATACCTTTTCGGCTTTTAGTGAGCTTCCTACAGATGTGCTTGCTAGAGAGAGACTGGTTGTGTTGGCGAAGGACTGGCAGAAGAACTTGGATGCTCTGCTGGAAGTCCATGCTATTAATCATGGGAGCGAAAGCATCTCCATTCAATCTGTACGCGATACGCTCAGCCATCTGTCCCAAAGCCTCACTCGCCTTCCCACTCCAATTGAACATCATCTGGAATGGCTGATTGAACCGCTTTCCACCCAAGAAATGCAAGCTTATGGCAGTTCTCTGCTATCGGCGATTGCTGCTGAGAGAAGTAGCCGGGAGAAGCTTCAGGCACTCTTCAATCGTGATCTGAGTGCACTGCCAAGTTCTGAAGTCCTGACTTCTTTCTTTGCCTCCTGGCGCCAGTGGAGGCTGGGTGATCAGGGTATGCCGCAGACAATGCATGAGCGCGAAGCGTTGGCTGGCACCCTTAGGAAAATCAATGAGATAACAGATAGAATTCATATTATCGCAGATTCAAATCCATTTTCAAAGCGGATTCTCTACTTTAGTGCAAATCAGATAGAGAGTCTTCTCGCTTGTATTCATCAACTTGCAGCTCTACCCAAGGAAGTCCTGAGAACAAGGCAGTTCAAACTCTGGTCTTGCGATGCACTTACGGTTACTAAGTATCTAACGCAGCATGATGAGTTGGAACGCCGCCGCATCGCAATTGGAGTTCAAGATAATCATCCGATCCTGAGCTATGCCCATTCGGTACTGTTGAAAGCCGCAAGTGATCTTGAGCATGCAGAAGCACTTGGATATTCAGCAGAGGACACCAGTTCCAAAAAGATCATGGCCTGGCGTAGTCGCAGTACCAAGCTTGTCGACGCAATAGAGCGTATTGATGCAGCATTGGCCGAATGCAGCCTTTCATTGGGGTATCAGCAACTGACCATTGGTCAACTTGTACTCCTTCCTGAGGTTCTTCGTGATCTCAAGCGACTAGCTCTTGATAGTCGTCAGCAGAGAGACGGCACGCTTTGGTCTTCATCGCTAAGCGAAGTTAGTAGTCTGCGAGCTGCCATGAAAGAGATCCAGCAACTGGAATCAGACTTGCGGTCTCAGTCATTGGTTATCCCTGCTGATACGTCGTTCTATGTACTGCAGTCAGCTGCAAAGAAGATTGAATCAACACCATGGCTTCTGCAGGCTTTTGATGGAGAGTACTCAAAAGCCATTGAGCGCGCAAAACGCCTAGGCGCAAAGGGGTCTGCCACGCAGCAATCGAAAGCTCTTCGCCGTATCGCACATTTACTCCAGCTGAGAGAGAAGTTCCCAGCCAAGCGTTTTGCTGAACTCGGTGCCGCCAGTTCCTCATTTGAGGAGTCTGCCCAGATCATTGAGCGAATCGAAGGGTTTAAGTCGTCGCTTCAGAGTCGAGGAATGATTGAACTCCTTGACTTTTCCAAGAACACTAATTCTACTGAGGTTGATCAACTACTTCGGGTCTTTGAAAGCAGTGTATCAGCCAATCTTGCAGCAGTGCTTGATCAAGCATGGCTTGGCATCGATGTTGATAAAACTGCATATAAGGATCTAAAGGAGCTGGTTCTGAAGAATCGAGATGAGCTGTCCTTCATCGATTCTTTGTATCCATTTATCGAATGGCATGGGCAAGCCGAGGGAGCGCAACAATCAACATCTAGGGATTGGCTCAGAGCAGCCGCTGACTACGTAGACAGGCTTGATTCATTCCCTTCCTCCGAGCTTCTCGCACTGACTGAGAACCAGTGCACTTTGGAAGAAGCACTCGCTTCACTACAGGCCCTCAAGGCGATACAAGATTGTCTTGGTTCATGGAGTCTTAATGGCGAGGTCGAAACACTTATCCGATCGATATCGATTGCTGATCTTGAACCACTATTGGTTCTGCTGCGCGATCAGCTTTGGCCCTCATTGTGTATATTCCTGGAATTGATTGCGAAACAGGGAGTCGATATTGCGAATGCTCAAGTCGATGATCTTCTTGAAAGTGCCAAGCAATCTCGTCAAGGTTTTCTAGATCTCATTCAACGTCATGCTGAGCTCGGTATCATCAATGATCTTTTAGTCGAAGACCTCGTATCTGCACCCATTGATCTGCTCTTGCATCACAAGCGTGAAGAGGAGCTACAACACGCGATCGATGCCTTCAAGCAATGTGGAGGTGAAGTACTGGGCGGTGTATCAGCACAAGATCTGCAAAAGGCAATGGCATGGCTCGAGCAGCTTCACAACAGTGACCTTCCTGTAGCTGTTGTATCCCAGTGCCTAAAGCCAGGCTCCGGGGATTGGATCCGTCGACAGTCAGAGGTCTGCAATGAGCTCTCCAGAACTCTCCAACAGGAGGCGGATGCAGCGGCGGCATTCATTGGGAAAGCAAAAGTGGTGGCCTCACGCATTCCTGGCTCGCCTTCGTCCTTTGACGATGCCTCAGCTGAGCATCTCTGTAAGTGGCTAAGCGAGGTCAGTGAATTATCTGAGCATCTCACTTCTTGGATACGATTTCAGGATCTCTTATCCAGTCTTCCTTCAGAAGCTGAGCGTCAGCTTGCACACCAGCTTCTCGATAGCGCCGTTGATGGAGCATTGTGGCCTGATTTGTACCACTGGAATGTTGTTCGGTCGCGGTTATCGGCACTTGCTGTTTCGCAGCCACAGCTCAGCTCGTTACGAGCTGCCGATCAAGTGGCTCGCCGGAAGAGATTTGCCAAAATAGAGGATGATCTTAGAAGGCTTGATCGAGCTGAGGTGATTGCTGCCATCCATAATGATCCTGATGACTGTCAGCAAGGAATCGGTGATGGGCTGAAAGCAGACTTCACTGAGATGGCTCTGATTCGAAATGAATCCGTTAAGCGAATCAAGCACAGGCCACTACGCCATCTGTTCCAGTATGCAGGTAATGCACTACGTGGATTAAAGCCTTGTTGGATGATGTCGCCCGCGACAGTCGCCTCCCTACTGCCAAGGGGCAAAGGTGAGGACTTTGATCTTGTGGTGATTGATGAGGCTTCTCAGATGTCGCCCGAACGAGCCCTTGGTGTCATCAGTCGTGCGAAGCAATGTGTTGTGGTCGGGGATCCTCAACAGCTCCCTCCTACTTCTCTCTTCCAGCGCAACACAGCATGGGAAGACAGCGACGATGCTGATGAAGTCGATACCGATGTGCTTGAGGAAGAATCTATCTTAGATCTGTCCAGCAAGGCCTTCCAGCCTACCCGGCGCTTGAAATGGCATTACAGATCCAGAAACGGAAGCCTGATCGCGTTTTCCAACAAGCACTTCTACGATAGTCAGCTAGTCGTTTTTCCTGCTTGTCGACGGGAGTTTGCGATTACGCGTCATCTTGTTGAAGAGCCACGATACAAGAAGGGCGTCAATGAACCTGAAGTCCGTGACGCCTGCGACATTGTGATCAGGCAGCTGGAGCTCTATCCAGAGCGCACGCTAGGGGTTGTCGCAATGAATGAAGCCCAGGCAGACGCGATTGCTGAACAGCTCGACGATCTGGCGTTTCATCACGATGAATTGCGTCGTCGACTGGACCTGCGTGACAACAGCGAAAGTCTTTTCGTCAAGCCGCTTGAGAAAGTCCAGGGCGACGAGAGAGACACGATCGTAATCTCGACAACCTACGGACCTAGCGAGCCCGGTGGCACTATTCCCTTGCGCTTTGGCCTGCTGAACCGTGCCAGTGGTCATCGTCGACTGAATGTTCTGTTCACACGGGCAAAGCATGCCATTGAGTTGGTGACTTCCCTCAAATCCAGCCAGTTGCGTTTGCCCGCCACAGCCGGCCCTGGGCTTCTGGCATTCCGCGATTATCTCCGCTATGTGGAAAAGGGTAGCGATGATTCTGAGTCAGGATCAGTCCGCGAGCCCACTACCCCCTTCGAGAAGCTTGTTTTTGGCCTATTAAGTCGACATGGCTATACAGCCGATTGTGGCGTTGGATTCTCAAACTATTTCATTGATTTGGCCGTCCGACACCCAGACGCGCCAGACCATTATCTTTTGGCCCTCGAGGGAGATGGTAACAACTACAACTCAGCGAGAGCTGCACGAGATCGAGATAAATACCGTCAGGCCGTCTTAGAGGCGCTTGGGTGGAATGTCTACAAGGTTTGGTCAACAGACTGGTTTGACAATCCAGAGGGCGAGATCAAGAAGTTGCTGACTCAACTCAAGCGGCTACGCAAATCGGTGGTGATTCCTTACGACCGCACCGAAGACCTGCGAACCAGAAACGTAATCATCCCACGTCCTCGTGATGGGTCTAATCCGCGGGAGGCTACTGGATCGAGTGACTTTCCTGAGCCTGATCCAGAGCCAGAACCTGTCGATTTCCCTCATTCAGGTCCATTGCCACCACTGTCGGCTGATCCGTCACTCACACAACCACCACCACAGGAACCAGATCCAGATGACAGCCCTTCGCAGTCGCGCCAAGAACTTCCACCTGATGCCTACGAAGGAAGTCGATCCGCCAGTGCGGTACCTCCACCGAAGGTTTCAGCTGAAGAAGCAGCCGGCTCCCCAGATTCAAGCCTTCTCAACATGCAGTTGCTGGACCCGATACCGGCCCTTCCTGGTGGATCTGAGATTAAAGCAACAGATCCACCTCCTGGTTCTCAGGTGTCTACACAAGACGGAGATCCCCCATCAGCTACGAGGACACCGCGTGATGCAACTTTGGGCAGTCGACTCACATCAGGGGATCGTGGCGTGATGAAGCCAACGACATTCCCCATAGCCTCCAAACCCACATCCGGCTGCGTCGTTCAGTGCCGAAGCCACCGCTGGCTGGTGGAAGAGGTGGAGCCGGCCGAGCACCCCGAAGGCGACACGGTGGTGCGGCTGGCCTGCCTGGACGACGACGCCAACGGCCAGCGGCTGGAGGTGTTCTGGGAGCGGGAGGTGGATGCGCAGGTGCTGGGCGAAACCACCTGGGACACGGTGGGGCAGCGAGGCTTCGATGACCCGCAGGTGTTCGGCAGCTACCTGAACACCCTGCGCTGGAACTGCGTCACCAGCACCGATCCGGGCCTGTTCCAGGCGCCGCTGCGGGCGGGGATCGACGTGAAGCCCTACCAGCTCGAACCCCTCCGCAAGGCGCTGCGGATGCCGCGGGTGAGCCTGTTCATCGCCGACGACGTGGGCCTGGGCAAGACGATCGAGGCCGGGCTGATCATGCGCGAGCTGCTGCTGCGCCAGAAGGTGCACCGGGTGGTGGTCGTGGCGCCGCCGTCGGTGGTGCTGCAGTGGAAAGGGGAGATGGAGAGCCGCTTCGGGCTGAGCTTTGTGGTGATGGACCGGCAGTACATCACCGAGATGCGCCGGCAGCGGGGCTGGGGCATCAACCCCTGGGCAACCCACACCCGCTTCATCATCAGCCAGGCGTTGGTGCGCGATGAGGCCTATGCCGGACCGCTGCGCGACTGGCTTGGCGATGAGGGCAAGCAGGCGCTGCTGATCCTCGATGAAGCCCACAATGCGGCGCCCGCCAGCGGCTCGAAGTTCGCGATCGACTCCAAGCTCACCCGGGCGATCCGCGATCAGGCGGGGCGTTTCGAGCACAAGCTTTTTCTCTCGGCCACACCCCACAACGGTCACAGCAACAGCTTTTCGGCCCTGCTGGAGATTCTCGATCCCACCCGCTTCTGCCGCGGCGTTCCCGTGCGCAAAGTGGATCTCGAAGATGTGATGGTGCGGCGCCTCAAGGAGGATCTGCGCCAGATCAAGGTGCAGCTGCCGGAACGACTGGTGGTGCCGGAGGTGATCGATGGTCTGCCGGCCGAAACCCCGGAGATCAAGCTGGCTGAGCTGCTCAGCCGTTACCGAGAGCTGCGCAATCAGCGGCTGCTGAGCGCCGGCAAGCGCGAACGGGCGGCCGAAAACCTGGTGATCTCCAACCTGCAGAAGCGGCTGCTGAGCTCGATCGCGGCTTTTGATCGCACACTTCGGGTACACATGAACACCCTGGAGAAACGGGCCGCCACGGCGGGTAAACAGCGCCAGGTGCGGCTGGAGGCTCTCGATCTCCTGCACGATTCGATCGATGGCGACGACGATCGCGCCGAGATTGAGGAGCAGGAACTACTGCAGGAGGCCGACGCCCAGCACGAGGCGGCGGTGCGCTCGGCCCTGGAGGCGAGCGAGGAGGAATGGAAGCTCCTCCGCCAGATGCAGACGATCGCCGAAGCCGCCCGCTACGAGGCCGACAGCCGCGTGCAGCGCCTCGAGCAGCTGATCCGCCAGCACCTCTGCCCACGCCTCGGCCAGCCGGGTGCGGCATGGGCCGGCGAGCGCCTGCTGATCTTCACCGAATACGCCGACACCAAGGACTGGCTGGAGCGCCGCGTGCGCGAGCTGATCGCCGGCAGTGATCAGGCCGAGGCGCGGATCGCCACCTTCCATGGCGGCATCGGCGATGAGCGGCGCGAGGCGATCAAGCGCAGCTTCAACAGCCCGCCGGAGGTGGATCCGCTGCGGATCCTGATCGCCACCGACGCGGCACGGGAGGGCGTGAACCTGCAGAACCACTGCAAACGCCTGGTTCACTTCGATGTGCCCTGGAATCCGGGCCGCATGGAGCAGCGCAACGGCCGCATCGACCGCACCCTGCAGCGCGCCCCGCAGGTGTACTGCCACTACTTCGTGCTGCCCCAACGCCCTGAAGACACGGTGCTCGACACGGTGGTGCGCAAGACCGACCAGATCCGCAGCGAACTGGGCTGCCTGCCGCCGGTGGTGATCCGCAAGCTCAACGACCTGCTGGCCAAGGGCATCAACCCCACCGCCCTGGCCGCCACCCTGGCCGAAGTGGAAGGACTGGATCAGGAAGAGGCGTTCCGGCGAACGCGAGCGCTGCTGGATGAGGAACTGGAAGGGAGCCGTGAGCGCAAAGAAGAGCTCGTCAACCAGGTGGGCAAATTGGAGCGTGCGCTGGATCGCTCCACCAAGTGGTTGAACTTCAGCCGCGCTCAGTTCCGCCACGCGCTCAACACCAGCCTGCGGCTGAGCGGTGACCACCAGGGCGACAACCACCTGGCGTTGATCCCGCGGGATGCCAGCCAGGCAGCCCAGGATCCCGATCGGGCCATCTGGGAGTTTCCCAGCGCTGAGCAGTTGCCCGGTGGCGAAGCCGCCTGGGGCGATGTGCTTGATGCGCTGCGGCCCCCGCGCCAGCCGGGCCAGAAGCTGTGGCAGTGGCGCAAGGAGACCCAGCTGCAGCCGGTGGTGTTCCAAGACCCACAGGAGGTGAATGCCGATCGGGTGCACCTGCACCTGGAGCACCCGCTGGTGATGCGGCTGCTCAACCGCTTCCTGATGCGCGGCTTCCAGAGCGATGCCCTCAGCCGCGCCGCCGTGTTGGGCACGACCGACGACACGGCCAAGCTGATCGTGCTGGCCCGCCTGAGCCTCTACGGCCACGGCGCCGCGCGGCTACACGATGAAGTTCTGGCCGTGGTGGCTGAGTGGGATCCGGACGATCCGAGCCGGCGCCTGCGCAAACTCAGCGTGGAGAAGAGCGATCGGGCGATGAAGGAGCTGGAGGCCTCTCTGCAGCAGCAGCTCGTGGCACCGGAAGCGGCAGCGGCTGCCTTGCAGCAACATCTGGCGGCGGATGTGACCCAACTGCGCGATGCCCTCGATCGGGTGGTCGACGAGCGCCGTCAGGACGCCGCCCAGAAGCTGGCGAAACGGGCCGACGACGAGGTGGCCCGGTTTGTGCGGGTGCTGGAGGAGCAACGCAAACGGATCACCAGCACCCGCAGCCGCACCAACGAAAACCTTGATCAGCTGCTGCTGGATCTGGGCGGGATCAAGGAGGAACGCCGCCAGCTGGAAGACAACCGCCGCTACTGGGAGGAGCGCCTGCAGACCATCGACCTGGATCTGGAGCGGGAGCCCGAGCGCATCCGCCGCACCTTCGCGCTGCAGACCCACCGGGTGGAGCCGGCCGGGGCGATCTACCTCTGGCCCCAGGGTGCAGGGCCCCATGGAGGGGCGGCAACATGACAGACATGACACTCCTTCCTCCCGCCAGTCCGGCGCCTCTGGTGACCCGCGAGGCCCTGCGGGCCTTCACCCATCGCCTGGTGGAGCACTTTGCGCCCGTGAAGGTGATCCTGTTCGGTTCCCTGGCCAGGGGTGAGGGCCGCTGGGATTCCGATGCCGACATCCTGGTGGTGATGCCCTTTGAGGGCAGTTCGTTTGAACAGCGGCTAACGATGCTCCAGGTGGGTGCACCGCAGTTCCCAGTGGACCTGTTGCTATGCCGGCCAGAAGCCCTGCAGCAGCGATACGCCTGGGGGGATCCCTTCATCCGCGATGCCATGGATCATGGCGAGGTGCTCCATGGCTGAGCTGACGCCATTGGTGGAGGCGTGGATCCGCTATGCGGAGGATGACTGGCAAGACAGTCAGATCCTTGCCGGAGCTGGTGGGAACAGCCGCAGCATCTGCTTCCACGCTCAACAATGCATCGAAAAACTGTTCAAAGCAGAGCTGATGCGACTGGGGATCGCAGTCCCTAAAACCCACAGCCTGCGGGCCTTGTCCACACTCCTGAGCGAAGCGGACAGCACCTGGGTCGCCAACAGCACAGATCTGGATCGACTGTCACTGGCAGCGGTGGATCTTCGCTATCCCGACCCCGGAGAACCCGAGCCGCAGATGGACCATGCGCAGGTGCTTGCGGGTGCGCTGGAGCTGCGCAAGGAACTCCTGCTGCGCCTACTGAACACCGACGACCAGGAGGTGCGCTGATGGCCTACTACGGCATTCCCACCAAAGCGCTGCACGAGCAATGGCTCGGGTTGGTGCAGCCCGTGGGCCTGGTGGTGGCACCGGCGGTGCTCACCAAGCTGGAGCTGGTGCCGAACCAGAACACCGCCTACATCTCCGCCCTGCAACTGCAGCTCAAGGGGCTCCTGGATGAGGTCGATGGACGGAACGGCGAGCCCCTGAAGGTGGTGCCCGGCCTGAGGCCCCTGCTCACCGAGCTGCTCGATTGGCGCGACGAGGATCTGCTGGATCACGAAGCCCTGGTGGCGGGCGTGCCGGAGGTGGTGCTGAGCGAATACGGAGAAACCCTGCGCCCTACCCACGGTGTCCCGAAGCTGGAGGGCGAGGGCCTGCAGGCCCTGGTGATGGATCTCACGAGCCTGGGCGAATGGGGCCGCGACTTCGATGCCCCCTGGAACCCCAGCGGCAACGGCTGGGATGCCACGCCGCAGCAACGCTTCGAGCGGCTGCTGAAGGAAACGGAGCACCCGATCGGCCTGCTGTTCAACGGATCGCAGCTGCGGCTGGTGCATGCACCGCGGGGTGAATCGAGCGGCTGGCTCACGCTGCCGCTGGAGCCGATGGCGGAGGTGGCGGGCCGGCCGATGCTCGGCGCGCTGGAGCTGCTGCTGGGGGTGGACCGGCTGTTCGGCGGCAACCCGGAGCAACGTCTGCCGGCCGTGTTGGCGGCCAGCCGCAAGAACCAGAACGAAGTGAGCACCCGCCTGGCCGAGCAGGTGCTGGAAGCCCTGTGGGAACTGCTGCTGGGCTTCGATGCGGCCGAGCGCAGCGCCCGCGAGCGCGGCGCCACGGTGCTCGGCGAGCTGTCCGGCACGGAAGAGGGCCAGAAGCAGCTGTATGGCGGCCTGATCACGGTGCTGCTGCGGCTGGTGTTCCTGCTCTATGCGGAAGACGAGGCGCTGATGCCCAAAGATTCGCTCTACGGGCAGCACTACAGCGTCAGCGCCCTGGCCGATCGCCTGCGCCAGGAGCGGGTGGAGCATCAGAGCGGCATGGCCGAGCGCCGCGGCGGCTGGGCGGCGCTGCTGAGCCTGTTCCGGCTGGTGTACGACGGCGGCGGCGCCGATCCGGGCTATCTACCGGCCCGCCACGGTGAACTGTTCGATCCCGACGCCTACCCGTTCCTGGAGGGTCGCGGCGCCGATGGCTCCTATACCGACGCGATCCTCACCAACCTGCCCGCCGTCAGCGACGACGTGGTGGAGAAGGTGCTGAGCAAATTGATCTGGCTCGATGGCGAGCGGCTCAGCTACCGGGCCCTGGATGTGGAGCAGATCGGCTCGGTGTACGAGGGGATCATGGGCTTCACGGTGGAGCAGGCCAGCGGCCCCAGCGTGGGCATCACCTACCGGCCGCCGCGCCAGAAGATCTCGATCACGGTGGTGGTGGATGGCGAGCAGCTGCTGGCCCAGCCGGCCGGCAAACGCGAGAAATGGCTTGATGATCACACCGGCGTGGCGCTGAAACTGCCCGCCAGGGTGAAGTAGGAGCTGAAGGAGGCCACCAGCCTGGCCGAGCTGTGTGTGGCGCTCGACAGGAAGCTGTCGCCGCATACGCCCAATGGGCTGGCGGGGGGCTCGCTGATCCTGCAACCCACGGCCGAGCGGCGCCGCAGCGGCAGCCACTACACACCACGGGCGCTCACCGAACCGATCGTGGCCGAGGCGTTCCGCCCCTGGCTGGAGCGTTTCCCTCACCAACCCACGGCCGAGCAGATCCTGGCGCTGAAGGTGTGCGATCCGGCGATGGGTTCCGGTGCCTTCCTGGTGGCGGTGTGCCGCTATCTGGCGGGGTGGCTGGTGCAGGCCTGGGAGCGCGAGGGCTATCCCGAGGGTTTTAAGGCGGAGTGGGATAAGGACAACGTCGCCCGCCGCCTGATCGCCCAGCGCTGCCTGTATGGGGTGGACAAGAACCCGTTTGCGGTGAACCTGGCCAGGCTGAGCCTGTGGCTGGTGACGCTCAGCCAGGAGCTGCCGTTCACGTTTGTGGATCACGCGCTCAAGTGCGGCGATTCGCTGGTGGGCTATTCAGTGAGGGAGATCCAGGCTGCGATGAGCGAAGTGCAGCTTGGTTTCCTCAATGAGCAGAACCAGGTGTTTGCCCAGATGGGCATCGCGAGGCGTGAAAGCTTTGGCGACGACAACCTGAGCGACGAGGGCTACGACCGCAAGAAGATCTTGCTGCAACAACAAATCAAGGCCACCGATGGGCTACGCCAAGCGGGCGATCTGATGGTGGCGGCCTTCTTTGATGCACCGAAGGCTAAGGACCGTGGCGATAAGCAGCAGGTGTATCTGGCGATGCTCAGCGGTGCTTTCAACGACGAGGCATTGGAGGATTCCATCCAGGAGATCCGTGCTCGGCTAGCCGCAGGCGACAAGGGCATTACGCCCTTTCACTGGGATTTGGAATTTCCAGAGGTCTTTAGTGATCAGCGAGAGGGTTTTGATGCCTTTGTGGGCAATCCGCCCTTCGCCGGCAAGAACACCATCGCCGAAGGCAGCCCCGAGGGGATCCTCGACTGGTTCAAGCAGTTGCACCCCGAGAGCCACGGCAACGCCGATCTTGTGGCGCACTTCTTCCGTCGCTGCTTCCACCTGCTACGACCGGGTGGCTCACTGGGCCTCATTGCCACCAACACCATCGCCCAGGGAGACACCAGGAGCACTGGCCTGCGCTGGATCTGCCTCAGGGGAGGCTCAATCTATTCAGCCAATAAACGCCACAAATGGCCCGGCGTCGCCGCAGTTACCGTAAGCACTGTTCACATACACAAAGGAAAGGTCCTTTGCTCTATAACTCTCGACCGTAAACGGGTAAACAGGATAAACGCTTTCCTGCTTTCCCAAGGGCCAGACAGCGATCCCGCCACCTTGGAACAAAACAGAGGTCGCTGTTTCCAGGGATGCGTAGTCGTCGGCAAAGGCTTCACATTTGACAATACTCCTGACGCCGACGATACAACCCCGGGAACGCCCTCCCCAACCAGAATCGCGGAAGAGCTGTTGTCCACAAGCAAGCTCTACAATGAGATAATAAAACCATACATGGGAGGAGAAGAACTCAACAAGAGCCCCCAGGTCCATCCTCATAGATACGTGATAAACCTTGGAGAGCTGACCGAACATGAGGCAAATGAAAAATACCCATTGGCACTAGAGATACTCAGGTCAAAGGTGAAGCCGGACAGAGAAGCAGCGCTAAAAAAAAGCGTTAGCAAGGACAAGATAAAGAGGGCGGAAGAATGGTGGCGATTTGCAAGAACAGCAAAGGACTTCTTTGATGCACTTGGTGACTCACAAGAATATCTGGCGATCTCCCAGGTTAGCCAATACATATGCTTTGACTACCTATCCTCGGACGTAATTCCATCTCACAGGCTCTATGTTATCCCTTCCGCTCGCAAGTCTCTGTTTGGAGTGCTGCAGTCTTCCGTGCATGACTGCTGGGCCTTGTTTTCTGGCTCTTCTTTAGAGGAGAGATTTATGTATACAGCGACTGGGTGCTTTGAGACTTTCTGCTTCCCCGTATTTAAACAAGATTCTTCAGCATGGGATGCTTCGCATGCAACCTCTCAGCTGGGCATTGAAGTGATATGCGGGCGCTACCACCAATTCCGCGCCGAGCTGATGGTGAGCAACAACGAAGGTCTCACCAGCACCTACAACCGCTTCCACGATCCATCGGAAACCAGCCCCGAGCTGCACGAGCTGCGCCGCCTCCACGGCGAGATGGATCAGGCGGTGCTGGCCGCCTACGGCTGGAGCGATGTGCCCACCGCCTGCGGCTTCGGGCTCGACTACCTCGATACGGAAGACGATGCCCAGCTCCCCGATGAGCTGCAGGAGCGCATCGACAGCGGCGAGCTGTTCTTCTGGGACGCTAACGACGCCCTCGATTTCCAGGGCCAACTGCAGGCCCACGGCGCCATCACCGGCCGCCGCAAGCTGCCCTGGCGCTACCGCTGGCCCGATTCAGTCCGCGATGACGTGCTGGCTCGGCTGTTGGCGCTCAATGCTGAGCGCTATGCCGAGGAGGTGGCGATGGGGTTGCACAGCAAGGGAGCGAAGCAGGCGGCGAAGGCCAGTGGTGGGGGAAAGCGGCGGGGGCGGCCGGCGAAGACCATTCAGGGGGTGGAAACTGAGGGCCAGCAGGTTGAGCAGATTGGGTTGGGGTTGTGAGGGGTGTCCATTGTGCACAAATGTTGTTTTATATGCAGGTAAGGTGCCTAGGGTGGCGTACCTGAAAACTGATTGCGACTCGCCCACTCTAGGCGCTTATTCGGATCCACTATCCACTATCCGCTTCCCCGTATCTTCTACTGCCCACGCATTCTGCAGTGCAATAGGATTGACGCAGCCACTTTTCATCAGATGAAGCCAGCATACATATCAGACGATGGACAAGTCTTTGACACAGAACAGGAGTGCCTTGACCACGAAAGATTCATGGCATCAAAGGGCGAGATTGTGATGCATATGGTGGTTGACTTTTTGGACGGAAAGAGTTCTTGCTCGAGCTTTTCTGCAGAAGCCTTTGTCAAGGACAGGGATTCCAGGGTTTCAGGTTTCAAGCTGAACAACGACAGCAAGCGTATTGATGCAATAAAATCTTTTATGACTTGCTATGTTAACTCCTATGGGCCCATTGGCCTTGATAGCCCTGGCCCCAATGTAAGACAACTTGCCTATGAGCTGATCGCATTAGTGGAAGCCATGCATGAGGCGTATTGCTCGCTCGAAAGCTTTGCCTCAATTGAATCAGTCCGCAGAGACCTTGCCGAAAGGTGCATGTTTATTGGTCTTGACAACGAAAGCTTTCGGGAGCTGATGGATCCCGACTTGGCTCCCGATGAAAATTGCCTGCTTCTCGCTCCACCGTACTACGAGTATTTTAGTTATACGAAAGACGAAGAGACACGGGAGAGTGATGAAGCCTAGTAGGGGGCAGGGAGCTGTGGACAGCTTGGATGCGTCGGCAGAGGCGGCTCAGTGAGTACAATGTACTATCTTCGTTTGCTTGGCTACACTTTTTGCGAGTCAGGCTACTCCCTATGCGTATATGCAGGCATTATTGATGAGAGCATCTGGCTTGCTGCATTATAGTATATTGCAACTCATTGTGGAGGGGTTTATCGCAATGTGGCTGTCAGCGCTCGCCTTCACCTGGCCGCAAGGTGTGCTCGGCGACGAAGATAGGCATGCGGTGGCGGCTCAGGTGCATGGCGGTGTTGGGCCTAGTAGTTGGCCAACGCCAAGATCAGAAGCGGGCACTGTTCTTTGCGGAGACAGCACACTCAAGCCCCGCCTTCTGAATCTTGATGTTAGATTGCTGAGTGGCCATGCTTCGCCAGAAGTTGTTAAGATTACTTTGGCATGACCTCGGTTCCAAAAGGATCAACGGGGTTTAGTATAAAAGGGTTGCACTCTCCAATACGATCAGAATACCAGGATGCCTGAACGTAGCATTCGTCGATTGCTCTAATTCTTGTGCGATAGACCGAGACATGCCTTCGACAGAAAAATGACAAAAAGAAAAGCAAGCCTACAGATAGACATGAGAGCATAACGAGAAAGAAGCCCTTAATCGATAACACTAAATCGCGAATCACAGCATAATCAGTGGTCATCGAAGGTACATGCCCAGTTGGCACAGGGAGAAAATGAATGGGATATATCACTGTGAGCAATACCATGGGAGCCAATAAGCGAAGTGACCAAGAAAGACCGTTCATGTCTACTATGTTTCTCTGAAGTGCTCTTCTTAGACTCTTGTGGCGCCGAATAACTGACTGAACCCTGAAGGCGATGTCCTCAAATCCATCTTCAAACTCTCTAAGTCTTTGCCAAATCATAGGATTAGTCGGCTTAAACAGACTTCTTGCAGGGATTTGAAAGGTGTTTTTCCCGATTGCGGTCGAAGATTGTCTTGCTGATTGCTGGCTGGCCTTTATGACAGCATTGATCTTGATATTAAGGCGACTGACAAACTTCTCTGGATAGTAAATCCGTGGCAGCTCGCGCTTCAGAAAGTCAGTCTTAACTTCGTCACTAGTGTTATTGAGGGAGGTCAGATCTGCTCGTACTTCGTCGAAGTCATGTTCTTCATAGATTCTGGAATCGTGCCAATCAAAATCCATTGATTGTATTCGAGCCTTCAGGTCAGCGGATTCGTCGATTAATGCTTGGCCATCGTACTCCAGCCGATCGTAGTCACTGCTCTCGCTAATAATCCTAGAAACGAGGAAGGCAAGCAGTACGCCTATCATTGAGGCGGAAGCTTGAGAAACCGTTGAGAAGAAGCTGTTCCAATCCACTTTCTAGCACGTGCTCTATGCTCGACAATCTAACTCATTGTTGGCAGGTTCCGAGAACCACCGCCATATGCTCCCTGCTTTCTGAGAACCAATCCCAGACCAGCGACCATGCTCGGCCTGAATCCAGCGTCAGCATCGGGTCTGAGGCAAGGTCGCTGGAATGAGGGCCTGGTTTGCGGGTCCGAGAACCCCTGTTCCTCAGGCTACACAGGAGCGACGGGGTCGTCGACCTTGAGCAAACCAGAGTTCAGTGCCTGAACAGCGGTCAGCACAGGGGCTCTTGCGGTTGAAGAAGCCAGTCGTCCGGCCAGGTTGTCATTCTTCGGTTGGTTCTCAATGTCTTCAGGCCGAGAGCCGCCCGCCGCCCCCGCCGCTTGATCAGCCGGGCAGTCGTGCCGCCAGATCCTCTGGCACCCGAAAAATTTCCCGCCGCCCATCCTTCCCCGCCCTCAGCAGCCCTCGCGCAGCCAGCTTCTGCAGATCGCTGCGGGCGGTCTGATGGCTCACCCCATGGCTGTTCTGGTGGGAGAGCACGGAATAGCGGAAGCCGGAATGGCGCAGGGCATGGCGCAGCAGCGCCAACTGCCGGTGGTTCAGCCCATCCAACCCCCCCAGGCGCTGCTGCAGCACTCCCACCTCTCTGGCCTTGCGCTCCAGGTAGGCATGCAGGCTGGTGATCGCCTGCTGGATCACCTTCACCTGGGCCAGCAGGAAATAGGTGAGGTCGTTGTCGTCGCTTTCGCTGTGTAGGAACGAGCGTTCGTATTGGCTCCGGGCCTTGTTGATCACCGAGGAGATCGAGATGAACTCGAACAGCCAGTAGCCCTGGTGCAGCATCGCCCAGTAGAACAGCGCCCGCGCCGTGCGGCCGTTGCCATCGCAAAAAGGATGGTCGTAGGCCAGCCAGAAGTGCAGGGCGATGGCCCGCACCACCGGGTGGATGAACACCTTCGGCGTCTCGCCGTTGGCAAAGCGGCAGAGCTCCTCCAGCCGCCCGGGTAGCTCCTCCGCCGGTGGCGGCACATGGAACACGGTGCCGTAGGCGTCATCCACCACCACCTCTTTCCCAGGAGGCCTGAGCCGACCGGCATCCGCGGGGTCGTCCAGCGTGTCCGCGCTCACCAGTCGGTGCAGGTCCAGCACCAGCTGAGGCGTCAGCGGCTGGTTCCTCAGCTCCCGGATGCGCTGCATCGTCAGGAAGTTGTTGAGGATCATCCGCTCAGATCGGTCGCGCGGCGGTCGCCGGTCGCGGATCATCGCCTTGGCCACATCCCGCGTGGTGGCAGCACCTTCCATCTGCGAGGAGGTGATCGCCTCCTCCATCAGCGAGCTCAGCAGGTAGCGGTCGCGCGTGGAGCGAGTGGTGACAGCCTCCGGAGCCACAACGCTGGCACCAGCCTGCATGTCGATCTGGTGCAGCCCCTGCAGCAGTACAGGCGGCTGTGAGAACCAGAAGGCCCTGCCATCACTGGCCAGCAGCGGCAGGGGGGTGGGACGCCTGGAGAGCTTCTCCGCCAGCCACCACTGCTCATGGCTCAGGCCCTGGGGTGGGGTGCGGTGGCGCAGCTCATCCCAGTGCAGATAGCGATCCGTCTCTGCGGCATTGGCCAGGAGTGAGAGCACCGGAACCGTTTCCTGCAGCCCGCCGCAGCGCTCCAGCAGCTCCTGGATCGGAGGGGGCCTGCGGGGCAGCCGGGTGGGCAAGCGTCCGCGAACTTCAAACTTGTTTCAAATTAGAAGATGGTTTGAAGGTCTGCGGGGGCGTCGCCTGGGAGCTCTGTTCCCATCTGAGCTTGTTCAACACCGGCCCGCCATGCCCTCAAGATCCAGCACGACGTCGGTGACGCTGCGCTGGGCTGCCGCCGCCGCCCGCTGCAGGGTCTGCTGGGCCCCTGGCGTCAGCCGCAGGTCCAGCTTCTCGCTCCGCAAGGGGGATGCGTCATCACTGCACCTCCCGCGCCCACCTAAGCCCGGCTCGCCAGACAACGTCATGACAGCCTGGCCAGATGAACAGCGACGGCGAGGCGTTGGTGTTGCCGATCACGCCTGTCCCTCACCCATCGATCAGCCACAGGGCCTCGCGGCCGCCCACCACCGCCGCGCAGCTGAGGCGGTGATCGAAGCTCGCCAGACGGCCGCCGTGCGCCGCTGCCAGCGCCAGCAGATAGGTGTCGGTGAGGTGGCTGGCCTCGAGCAGTCGTGAGGTGTTCACCCCGCTGTGATCCATCAGGCTGAGTGAATCCGGCCAGAACTGATGCTGCGGATGGCGAATCAGTTCGGCGATCAGCGGCGCCACCACCGCCGGCGGCCCCGGACTGTTCGGGTAGCGCGGCTGACCCAGGATGCGCAGCACCGCGTTCTGGGTGAGTGGGCAGGTGGCCCAGCCGTGGGCCTGAGCCTTGGCAAACCAGCCATGGGCCGGTTCATGGTGCACGTGGCGCCGATCCAGCAGGGCGATCAGCACATTCACATCCAACAGAGCCACGCTCATGCCGGTTCGTCGCGCAGCTGGTTCACCAGCTCGAGATCCACGGGTGCTCCCTTGTCCATCCAGGGCAGCAGAGGCAGGCCATTGCGATGGTCAACTCCGTGGGCTTCTGAACTGGCCCCCGCCGCCGGAGCCACCAGGCCCTGCCGCGCCAGCGCGCTGATCACGGCCCCGAGGCTGGAGCGTTGCTGGCGGGCCAGCACCCGCGCCGCCGCCAGCACGTCGTCGTCGAGCTGCAGGGTGGTGCGCACCTGATGTCATCGCATCAGGCATCAGCCTAGGCACCGTTCGGCGCGGCAGCGATCTGCGGGCCGCCGACCCCCAGGGGACCAACCGATCACCATCACAGTGGTGCCCATCACCTGGTGGAGCTCAACGCAGAACCTGAACCTCCAGCTCCAGCGGCAGCTCAGCCCAGGCCCGATCACAGGTCACCACCTTCAGGCCGAGCCGCAGCCCCAGGCTGAGGCAGGCGCGATCGCCCAGCGACAGGCCCTGCTGACGCGTGAGGGGCCAAAGCTGACCTGCTCTCTCGCCATCGGCGGCCACAAAGGGCTCCACCTGCATTCCCAAAGCCTGCAGCTCCTCCCGCATTCCCTGAACCTCCACTCCTGCGGAGAGCGACTTCTGCACCACCTCAGCCCAGTTCACGCTGGTCATTCGCGCATCGCTCAGCAGCCCATCCACCACCTCGGCGCCCGGTTCCTGCAGCAGATACGCCAATAGGGCCGAGGCATCCAGTACCACCGTCACCCCTCGCCCTCCCGCCGGCTCTCCTCGCGGCGTTCGGCGATGAGTTCGTCCACAAGCCTGCGCTCCGCCGGCACCTGGGCAAAGCGGGCCTTCAGGCGTTGCTTGATCTGCTCCGGCTTCTCGATCACCAGGCGATTGGCCTCCTGGCGGGCCACCAGCCGATCCCCTTCCTCCAGGCCCAGCGAGCGGCGCAGCGACGCCGGAATCACCAGCCGACCCTGCCGGCCCAGGCTGACGTCCACGGAGGCAGGGTTGTCGCTCATGGCAAGGGGTGTGGCACGTGGTTTGACATGTGGCACATTTGACAGCTTATGCCAAGTGGGGCTCGGTCGTGGCGCGTTGCGGCTCATCGCCCCCACCCACTGGTTTGGTCGTTCTTCGCAGCAGACCCGGTTCCCAGGTGGTCCGCCCTTGCCAGACTCGCCCCCATGAGCACCGCCTCCCTTCCCGCAGCAGGCCCCGATTCCGCCCAGGTGCGCAGCCAGCTGCTCACCGGCCTGGAACTGGAGCTGATCGGCCCCAGCCAGCGGGTGCTGCAGGCCCTCGCCGCCGAGGGTGAGGGTCTGGCCACGGAAGCGCTCGATCGGCTGCCCAGCAGCTGGTACCCCACCGGTTTCCTGGTGCCCACCGAAACCGATCTCTCGCTCAAGTGCGACGACACGGCCGACGACGACTTCGCCGCCGCAGATGGCGTGGACCTGCGCAAGCCGAAAAAAGCCAACAGCGAGTACAAGCCGGGTTCCGGTGACGACGGCGGCAGCAGCGAATCGGGCCCGGCCCGGCCCCAGCTGTTTCCCTCCTCGATCGGCGTGAGCGTGCTGCTGCCTGCCGCCGGCGAGTTGCAGCTCACCGCCCGCTGGGGCGACTACACCCCCCTGGAGGAGGGCGACCACACCACCTGGCGCCGCAGCCCCCGCCAGGAAGCGCTGGCCCTCAGCCACGGCGAGATCACCGCCACCAAGGGCCTCAGCAGCCGGCCCTGGCCGAACAGCAACGGCCTGCAGCTGCGCTGGCACTGCCGCCCCGCACCCGCCAGCCAGGGCTACGCCCCAGGCACCGTGGCCGTGACCCTCTTCCTCACCAATGAGCGCAGCAAGGCGATCACCCTGGTGGAGCGGGATCAACACGCTGCCTTCCAGGCCGAGCTGGAGCTGCGCTGCCCCCAGGGCTTCGTGGCCCGCCTCGATCCCCACGCCAACCGAGCCAGCGGCGACTGGGATGAAGCGGTGAACGCCCTGCAGTTCCGCGATGCCCGCGAATACGGCGTGGGCCACAACGTGGGCGTGGCGGTGGATCAGGGGGCTGATGGCGGCTGCACACGCCTGCGCACCACCTGGATCCCCCAGGCCACCGTGGAGAAGGTGGTGCCCCGCGCCGATGTGGGTTGCGAACTGGCGATGGAGGAGCTTGATCGGCTCGCCACTCAGGGATTCGCGGCGATTCGCAGCGCCCTGATGCCCCTGGTGGAGCGCTATCAGGCCTGGATCAACGAGCAAGCCACGGTGGCCGGGCTCAACCGCCAGCAGCAGGCCACCGCCACCCAGCTGCTCGCCAATGCCCGCGGCCAGGCCGAGCGCATCGCCCGCGGTATCGAGGCCCTCGCCGAGCCCGACATCCGCGATGCCTTCGCGATCGCCAATCGCACCATGGCCGCCGCCGCCCGCCAGCGCTATGGCGTGATGCAGGGCCTCAGGGCCGACGACCCCTCGCTGCGCCCCCCCGCCTGGCGACCGTTCCAGCTGGCCTTCCTGCTGATGAACCTGGTGGGGATCGCCAGGCCCGATGACCCGCAGCGCGAGCGCGACAACGTGGATCTGATCTTCTTCCCCACCGGTGGCGGCAAGACCGAGGCCTACCTCGGCCTGGCGGCGTTCACCCTGGTGATGCGGCGCCTGCGCCATGGCGGTTCCGTGCAGGCCGGCGGGCTGAGCGTGCTGATGCGCTACACCCTGCGCCTGCTTACCCTCGATCAGCTCGGCCGCGCCTCCACCCTGATCTGCGCCCTCGAACTCGAGCGCCAGCGCCAGCCCGAGAAGCTCGGCAGCTGGCCATTTGAGATCGGCCTCTGGGTGGGTCAGGCCGGCACCCCCAACCGCATGGGCGGCAAGGGCAACAACAACGAATCCACCGCCCGCCTGCGGGTGCGCGCCTACAACGACGGCAAGACCACGATCAAGCCGATCCCGATCGACACCTGCCCCTGGTGCGGCGTGGAATTCGGCAAGCGCTCCCTGCTCGATCCCAAGCCCTGCGGCACCGCCGGGGTGTTCAACCTCTTGCGCCAGGGCCGCCCCGATGGCGACAACCCCGACGAGCTGCGCGTCGCCTGCCTGAACCGCGACTGCGCCTTCAAGGGCACCAGCGGCCGCAACTACCTGCCGCTGGTCGCCGTCGACGACATGATCTACCGCCGCCTGCCGGCGTTTCTGATCGCCACCGTCGACAAGTTCGCCGCGCTGCCCTGGGAGGGCCGCAGCGGCAAGCTGTTCGGCAAGGCCACCCATGTGCTCGAGGGCCAGGGCTTTTACGGCCCCGCCGATGGCGACGACGCCAGCAAAGGGGTGCGCCTGGCCGATCGATTGGATCCACCCGATCTGGTGATTCAGGACGAGCTGCACCTGATCTCCGGCCCGCTCGGTTCGATGGCCGGCTTGTATGAGGCCGTGATCGATGAGCTCTGCAGCCGTGATGGGCTGCGGCCCAAGATCGTGGCCTCCACTGCCACCGTGCGCCGCGCCAGCGAGCAGATGCGGGCGCTGTTCGGCCGCAACGAGTCGTCGATCTTTCCTGCCCCCGGCCCTGATCGCCGGGATTCCTTCTTCGCCGTCACGGTGCCGGCCGATCAGGTGCCCGGCCGGCTCTATGTGGGCCTCAGCGCCCCGGGCCGCAATGTGAAAGCCCTGCTGCTGCGGGCCTCGCTGGCCCTGATGAGCGGCGCCCAGCTGGCCTGGAAGGCCGCCGAAAAACAGCGCACCGCCCAGCGCAAACGGGGTGAAAGTCCCGGCCCGAACCCGGCCGATCCCTACATGACCCTGCTGGGCTACTTCAACACGATCAAGGAGCTGGGCATCAGCCGCCGCCTGATCGAAGAAGAGCTCACCTCCCAGCTGGCCACCCATGGCGAACGGATACGCCTGGGCGACACGGTGGAGCGCTCCGCCAACCGCAAGATCGCCAACATCCCCCTGGAGCTCACCTCCCGCGTGTCCACCACCGAGGTGAGCACCACCAAGGATCGCCTGGCCCGCAGCTTCGACGACAAGGAGCGTGTGGATGTGGCCCTGGCCACCAACATGATCTCGGTGGGTCTCGACATCACCCGCCTGGGCCTGATGCTGATGCTCGGCCAGCCCAAGACCACCGCCGAATACATCCAGGCCAGCAGCCGCGTGGGCCGCGATTCCGAAAAGCCCGGCCTGGTGGTGGTGCTGCTCAACCCCAACCGCCCCCGCGATCGCTCCCACTACGAGCACTTCGCCCACAGCCACGACGTCTTCTACCGCGACGTGGAGGCCACCAGCGTGACGCCCTTCTCGGAGCGGGCGCTGGAGCGGGGCCTGCCGGCGATCACCGTGGCCCTGGCGCGGCACCTCAGCGACCGGCTCACCCCGTCCAACCGGGCTGGGGATATCGAGGCCCTGGCGGAGGTGCGGGAAGCGGCGGCCGAGGCGCTGCGGCGGCGTGTGGCCATCGCCCTCGTGCATGCAGCCACAGATGCCGATGCCTACGCCACCTCCGTGGCCGAGCAGGTGCGTCACATCGTTGACGACTGGTGCGCCATCGCCCAGCGCCATGGCCGCATGGAATACGGCCGGGAAGATGGCGAGCTGCCGCCGCTGTTGCGTACCCCCCTCGATCCCCAGCTGCTGGAGCTCGACGACGAACGCGAACAGCAGTTCAAGGCCAACCGCAGCCTGCGCGATGTGGAACCCTCCGCGCTGCTGCTCAAGGACCGCCTGCAGACCACCACCCGAGGCTGATCGTCATGCCCGCACCCCAAGGCACCAGCAATCACCCCGTCGGCGAAGTGCGCCACGGCCAGCTGATCACCACCTATGGCCCCGGCGCGATGGTGGACCTGCCCGATCGCTCCGTGGTGATCGGCGGCCTCAACCTCTGGCACTACAGCCGCGACGACGACAGCTGCTACATCGATGAGCCCCGGCTGATCGCCAAGCTGCGCGGCCTGTTGGGCTTGGGCACCTTGCTGCTCAAACGCCCACCCAGCGAAGACGACGACCTCGCCCAGAAGTTCAGAAGCAGCAGCGGCATCCGCTCACCCCAGTTCCCCCTCTGGTTTGTTGCCCAGCCCAAGAAGGATCCCTTCCCTCCACATACAGACGAATCAGGCAAGCGCTACCGCACCAGGCCCTTGATCCACAAAGAGCGGCTGGTGGATGAAAAGTATCCATGGCGAGAAGCTGGTAGTACCTTGCAGAAACTGGATGTGGTGCCGGTACGCTTCGTCCAGTGCTGCGCCAATGGCCACCTCAGCGATATCGACTGGGATCGCTTCGTTCACGATGGCAAGCGCAGCAACTGCCAGGAGGATCTCTGGCTGGATGAGGCCGGTGCCGGCAACGACTTCAACGAGATCTACGTCCGTTGCCCGAAGTGCAAGAAACGCCAGGCTCTCGCCAGCACCAAGGGAGAGAGCGGAGCTTCACTGCTGGGTCAGTGTCGTGGGCATCGACCCTGGCTTGGCAACTTCAGCACCGATGCCCTGCCATGCACCGATGATCAGGGCAAACCTCGGTACAACCGTCTGCTGGTCCGGTCGGCAAGCAATGCTTACTTCCCTGAAATGGTGGGGGCCATCTCGATTCCGGAGGCTGAGGATCCTTTACGGCAGCTGATTTCAAGAAATCTAAGTCACTGCACCAAGATCACCAGTGCCGAGCGCTTGACGCAGCTTCTTGAGCTCGATGCTGTTCACGACAACATTGCTCCAGCATTCAGAGAGCGCAGTCCCCAGGAGGTCATGGCAATCCTTGATGCAGTCCGTGGTATTCAAGGCGAGGTCTCTACTGAAAAGCAGCCTCCTCTCAAGCAGCAGGAGATCAAGGCGCTCTATGCCCCTTCTGGCGCTTTGGGATCCTCCGATTCAGCCAGTACCTTCCACGCCGAGATCCTGCGACTCACCGGCAAACCGAGCTGGTTCACCGATCGCTTCGACCGTGTGCTCAAGGTGCATCGCCTGCGCGAGGTGATGGCCCTGATCGGTTTCACGCGGCTGGAGCCGATCGTCAAGGGTGTGGATGGCGATCCGATTGACCAGCACGACATCGGTGCCAAACGGGCTGACATCAACAACAAGGAACTCGACTGGGTGCCGGCGATCGAGAACTTCGGCGAGGGTCTGTTCCTCGGCGTGAGCGAATCTGCCCTCCAGGAGTGGCGCCAACGCGACGGCGTGGTGCAGCACGCCTCCAAGCACAGCGAAGCCTGCAAGCTCTGGGCCCGCGACCACGGCCTCAAGGCCAATGAATTCGACTGGCCCGGCGAGGCCTACCTGATGCTGCACAGCCTGGCCCACCTGTTGATCACGTCGGCGGCGCTGGAATGTGGCTACGGCGCCTCGGCGATCAAGGAGCGGATCTACAGCTTCCCGGGTCAGGGGTACGGGATCCTGCTCTACACCAGCGGCAGTGGCTCAGAAGGAACTCTGGGCGGGCTGGTGTCGCTGGCCGATCGCATCGATCAGCTGGTGGCCGCTGCCCTGGAGCGGGGCCGGTTGTGCTCCAACGATCCCTTCTGCTCCATGCACCCGCCCGAGAGCGATCTGGAGAAGCGCTACAGCCACGGTGCCGCCTGCCACGGCTGCCTGCTGGTCGCCGAAACCAGTTGTGAGCAGCGCAACCAGTTCCTCGATCGCGCCTTCGTGGTGCCCACGCTGGATGTGGCAGACGCCGCCTTCTTCCCCGCCGAGCTGCCATGAGCCAGCCCCTGCTGGCCCTCTCCAGCGGCGAACTGCAGCGCCTGGCGGCTTGTCTGCGGTCTCAGCCCGCACCCCCTGGCGAGGCAGCCCTCAACCAGCACCAGATCGCCAGTGATCGGCCCGATCTACGGCAAGCCCTGCTCACCTGGCTGGAGGGGTGGTGCCGGCGCGGGGGCAGCAACGCCAGCCTCGAGCTGACGCTGAACCTGCTGCTGGAGCAACGCCACAACCAGGGCAGTGGCCATGCCGAGCTGGTCTGGTCGGGGCCCCAGGGGGGAGCCGGCGACATCACCAGGGATCAGGCGGTGTTGATCCGCGAGATGGTTGAGCGCAGCCGGCAGCGGCTGCTGATCACCACCTTCAACCTCTGGCGGGGCGGCTTCATCGCCGAGCTGCTCGATCGCGTGCAGCAGCAGCTGGAGGCCAACCCAGAGCTGGAAGCCCGCATGGTGGTCAACATTCCCCGGCCGCGGGGGAGCACCGTGCTGGCCGATCAGCTGCGTCAGGCCTTTGTGCACGACACCTGGCGGCACCTCTGGGATCCGAGCAGGCCACGTCCTCGCGGCTTCTTCGATCCGCGCTCCCTCGATCTGGCACGCCCGCGCCCCTGCGTGTTTCACGTGAAGTGCTGTGTGGCCGATGAGGAGCTGCTGGTCACCAGCGCCAACCTCAGCGACAGCGCCCAGCTCGACAACTGCGAGCTCGGCATCCACTTCCCCTCAGGCAGCAGATCCGCGGGGAACAGCCGTTTGCCAAGCAACAGCCGTGCCGATGCCGTGTGGCATCACTTCGAGCGCCTCATCCAGAGGCAGCCCCCGGCGTTGGTGCCGATTGAGGAACCCCTCGCCGGGATCGGTCAGTGACCCGCTGACTCCTCGCGCCCCACCACATCTCCCGCAGCCACGGCACCACTGGGGTAAGTGATTCGATCCAGAATCACCTGAATGCACTCCCCAAAGCGCTGGGCCTGCTCGTCCACCAGTCGCGCCGCCAGATCGGGATCGCCGCCGCTGCGCAGGGTTTTCTGCAGGATCGTCTGCCGCGACAACTCAACCAGCTGCTCCACCCGCACCACCCGCTGCCGCAGGGCCTGCACGATCAGCTCGCGGTAGATGATGCAGTGATAGAAGCGAAAGTCCGGCTCCAGCTGGCCCATCTCCTGGGCAATGGTGACGCGCAGATCCTGCAACTGCCGATAGGCGGCCTGCACGCTCGCCAGCGCCGTGGCCTCATCCATGGGTGCATCCCCGCCGGATTCACGCCGGGCCCTGTTGGCCTGGGCCTGCAGCACCAGCAGCTCCCGCAGCTGAACGCCGATGCTCTCGATGTCGTCGCCCAGCCGGTTGAGCACTGGCCCGATCGCGCCGCTCAGCGCCGCGAAACGATCCTGCAGGATCGCCATCTCTTCCCGCAGCTGGGAGAGGTCCTCGGCCAGCACGGCTGCTCCGGTGACTGCCGCGGGGGGATGGATGGCGAGCCAGCGATCGCCCAGCCCCGTGCGCTCCCCAGCCAGCTGCACGAAGGCCCGCTCCACATGGCCTAGCAGCGGTTGCGTCTCGATGGCTTCCAGCACCTGCAGCGCTTGCACCAGTCCGGCCTGCACAGGGGCAGGGATGGTGGCGGCGGTGGCCAGAATCATCCGCGCGCTGGCCTGCAGTTCCATCGGCATCTCCGCCAGGCGCAGCACCGCTGCATGCCACGACAGCGAATGAAAGGCCGTATCGGCCTTGGAGTGGGCGGCGTGGTGCCGGTCCTGCTGAAGCTTGATGCACAGGCCCCGGCTTTCCTGCAACAAGCCGGTGAAGCGCCGCAGCTCACCGGCGCCTTCCGGCTTCAGGCGCACGAGCTCGGGCAGATGGCGCCAGAGCTCATGAATCAGGTTGCCGGTGCGCCGCGTGCCGCGGTCGCTGCTCAGCAGCACCTCCCAGCGCTCGTAGAACTTGTAGGGCTCTGGCTGGATCTGGCTCAGCAGCGCCTCCAGCTCCTGGCGGGCCTGGTGCAGATCATCGGGTTCCTCCCGTTGATAGGCCCTGATGTTGCGGCCCTCGCTGCGCAGCTCCTGCAACACCTGCACCTTCACCGGCACCGCCAACTCGAGCAGCGCCAGCAGCAACTGCCCGGCCAGCAGCGCCAGCCCGCGCTCCTTATCGAGCGACACCGCCGCCTGCAGGCTGCCGTAGGCGGGCCGTTCAGCCACGCTGAACCATGCATCTGATCGACGCCATTGTCTCAGCGCAGCAGCGCGTCGCCATCGGTCAGTTCAGGCAATCCTCAGCGCGAAGCCCCAGGATGGCCAGCACGCAGGCATTGACGGCAGCGGCAGCCTGAGCACTGTCGTCCATATCCTTCGCGAGCCGGCGTTCAAGCTCGATCGGCAAACTGAATGCATACTCAATCGTGTAGTCATCATGGACACTCGACCCGTAGAAGTCGGCTTCTTCGTTGATCTGTACCTTCCTCCAGCTGGTCTCGCTATCGCCTGAGTCGCGAACTGGAAGGAAGCAATCGCAGTTCCATCGCACGGTGATGGCTCCTTCATCCGAGGTCTCCTCATCAGCAACCGGCGGGGCTCCAAACAGGGGACGCCTTGCTCCCACCTCCTTCACTGACACGCCTCGGTGGATTCCCTCACCTGTGTCCACGAGCCTTGCGATGAGATCCTGATCATCAGGGAACGAGGACCATTCATAGCCGAGGAGCTCCTCACCATTATCGATTTCGATTTCACCGATGCGAAAGGGATAGCCATCGCAGGGGCTCATGGCTTCCTCGTATTCAAGCCCGCATTGCTCCGCAATGCTCTGGAGGTCCTCAAAGGGCTTGAAGATATAAGCCTTGATGCAATCGCCGATTGAGAGCCGCTCATCGCATCCGTCGCCAACATCTTCCATCTCGGCGTCGCAGTCGTGGCAAGACAGAGTTACCTCAAAGCCGTCCAGATCCACGCTGTGCCGCAGTTGTTCCGGATCCGCCTCTTCATAGCTGGCCCCATGGATTTCAAAGACATCAACGCTGATGAGTTCATCCGTCAGCATGTCTGCGAGATCCTCAAGTCGGCCGGCTGGTGCATGCTTCAGGAGCCTCAGCTTCATCACTGGATCTTCCCTGGTCAGGAAGTCTGGGTCTTCCAGGTGTAGAATCTGCCAGAGGGGATTCTGTGCAACCGCTTCCGGTACGATTGCGGCGAGCTGCGTCAATCGGCTTTTTGAGGTCGTCGGATCACTGGCCTCGTCCATCGCTCCCCTGAGCAGATCAGGCGCTGCTAGGTCATCAAGGAACTGCCGTTCTGTCATGATCCTGGCGCCAAGCAACCTGGCCCTGCTGATATCGGCTGCTTGCGGGTCGCAGGCGACAACAAGGATGGAGAATGCATCCGTATCAGGACGAACCAACTGATACCCCAGTTGGCTTGCATGCGTTGCGATCTCTTTCAGTGCACAGGCAACGGGCTTGCCGGTGACGGCAAGAGTCGTCTGGGATGCAGGCTGAAGATCGGTCATTCTGCAATCGCTGACGCTGAACACTAATCGGCTGCGGCAGGCTTGAACAACGAAGACCTGCTCTGTGACCTGCTCCCTGCCCCCATGCCCTCCGCTGATCTCGATCGCTTCCATGCCGCCCAGGGCGCCGGGCAGCCCCCGGTGCTGGAGCGTGCCCTTGCCGAGCTGCGCGCCGGCCGCAAGAGCAGCCACTGGATCTGGTTCGTGCTGCCGCAGTTGGCCAGCCTCGGCCGCTCACCCCTGGCCCGGCGCTACGGCATCGCCGATCTGGCGGAAGCCCGCGCCTATCTGGCTGATCCGCTGCTGCGGCAGCGGCTGGAGGCGGTGATCGTCGTGATCGCCGCGCAGCTCAGCCAGCCCGGCCAGAGCCTGGAGCAGCTGATGGGCAGCGGCATCGATGCCGTCAAGACCGTGAGCAGCCTCACCCTGTTTGAAGCCGCCGGGCTGGAGAGCGCCGCTGCCCTGCTGGATCGGATCGGGCGGCGTTGCGGGCCAACGCTGGAGCGGCTTGGCTGAGTGCAGGCATTCTCCAAAGCAGCCATGGCCGTGGTTCGCAGGAGAACCTGCACGCGCCGGTTGAGCCGGGTCGATGCTGAGCAGCGTTGCCCATCACCCCGTCATGACCCGCATCGTGATCCAGTGGCAGGATCAATTCGGCCACTGGCAGCGCTTCCAGGAGAAGCACAACCAGGCCGATGCCTTCCGCACCGCCCAGGCGCGGGCCCGCAGCACCGGCAAGCGCCATCGGCTTGTTGATCAGGCCGGATCTCTGCTCGATCTGGTGGAGCCCTGATCCATGTCGTTCTCGTTCACACGCGCTCGTCTCGCCACTCTGGCTGGACTCGCGCTCGTCGGTGTGGTCACCGCTGGCATCAGCGTTGTGGGTTTGTTGGCGCGTCGTCCACCCGAGGAGGTGCGCACGCTGGAAGCGGTGTTGCGGCGCCTGGCCCAGGGCAACGATCTCGGCC
>Ga0315899_10000506_pt1 | contig 46883 bp, 37 predicted proteins | sample LakEriMetagenome_2_FD_203518 | JGI IMG/M metagenome (GOLD analysis project Ga0315899, IMG submission 203518) | Freshwater fungal communities from buoy surface, Lake Erie, Ohio, United States - Buoy 4 MA112 | ecosystem: Environmental > Aquatic > Freshwater > Lake | place: USA: Lake Erie, Ohio...
CCACCGCCCTGCCCGTCCTCGCCGCGGCGCTGCTGGCCGCCGGCTGCGCGTCCCCGCGCATCGACGGCCAGTGGTCGGACCCCGCCTTCTCGTCGCGCTCGCTGCGCGACCAGACCGTGCTGGTCACATGCCGCGGGCCGGACGGCACGCTCGCTCGATTGTGCGAGGATCGGCTCGCGACGGCGCTGCGCGAGGCCGGCGCGCGGCCGGTCACCGCCCCGCAGCCGATCGATCCGTCGGGCGGCAACGAGGCCGCCGCGCGCGCGGCGCGCGCCGCCGGCGCCTCGGCTGCGGTCGCCTCGTCGGTCGCGGTCGCGGCGGTCACGCAGGCGGGCTTCGGTCCGTCGATCGGCTTCGGGCTCGGCGGCGGCTTCGGTGGCGGCCGGGGCGGCATCGGCTACGGCGGCGTCGGCATCTCGGTGCCGCTCGGCGGGGTGCGGCCGCAGACCTCCTACGGCGCGAACACCGCGGTCCTCGACGCGGCGAGCGGCCGCGAGATGTGGTCGGTGCGCACGACGAGCCCGACCTCGGAGGACGCCGCGGTCCAGGTCGCCGGGCTCGCGCGGCTGTCGGTCGACGCGATGGTCAAGTCGGGGCTGTTCGAGGCGGCGCGCTGAGCGTGCGGCGCGCGCCGCCCCGACGTGCGTTCGGCGCGCCGCCGCCGGGTCACGGCCGGTAGACGCCGACCAGCTTCGACAGCTCCACCTGCCGCGCGTTGCGGCCCCACAGCTCGAGCGCGAACACCATCGAGCCCTGCGCGTACTGGTCCTGGTACGTCGGATCGCAGTGCGTGTCGGCGAGCGACTGGCTGCTGCAGCGCACGAGCGCGTGGCGGCGGGCGCTCGGCACGGTGACGCCGTCGGTGAAGCGCGCCCCGAGGGTCGCGCCGACCGACGGCGCGCGCCCGAAGACCCCGATCCAGGTCGGCGCGACCGCGCCCGCGGGGACCGACCAGAACGGATCGGCGGGGCTGCCGAGGTCGGCCTGGTTCGGCTCGGCGAGGCTGCCCGCCGCTTCGAACAGGATGCCCGCACGGTCGCCCGCCGCCTCGATCAGCCCCGCGCGCGCCGCCGCGGTGATGCCGGCGAACGAGGTGCGGGCGGTCTCGGCGAGGGTCTGCGCGCGGCTGATGGTGCGGTAGGTCTGCACGACGTTCGGCACCGACGGGTCGGCGTGGACGAACTCGACGCGCCACACCGACTGGTCGGGGATCGCGCGGATCGCGTCGTCGCTCCAGTCCGCCGGGTTCGCGAACAGCATCGACGATTCGCGCTCGCGCGGGTGGCCGGGGGACGCCGGGTCGAGGAAGCGGCCGTTGAGCCACAGCACGCCGGAGCCGGACAACGAGCCGTCGGGACGCGCGAGGGCGAGCTGCGACAGCCCGGGCGTCGGGCGGAAGGTGAGCTGCGTGCCGCGCGGCGTGGTGACCACGGCCCGGTCGAAGATCGGCTGGCCGCCGCCGTCGACCACGTTCGCGATCCACATGTTGTAGCCGGTCGCGATGCTCGACCACTGCGGCGAGCGGACCAGGTCGCGGTGCTGCGCGATCGGCCGCACCCGGGCGTCGTAGGCGTACTGGTTGCCGTAGAACTTCAGCACGCTGCCCTCGCGGCGCGCGACGATGCTGTCGTTGTCGGTGCTGCCGTCGGGCGCAGTCCAGCGGTACGAGATCACGTAGTCGCCGTCGGCGCGGCGGAACTCGAAGGTGCCGCGGTCGAAGCGCACGCCGCCCCCGGGGCCGAACATGCCCTTGAACGCCCCCTGCGGTCCCACGCGCATGCCGTTGGACAGGAAGGTCGTGGAGTCGTCGCCGACGAAGAGCCCACGGCACTGCGGCGCGGCCACGGCCGAGCCCGGGTTCGAGCCGTCGGTGACGCGCTGGGCGCGCGGCAGCGCGTAGCACGCCTCGGTGCGCGAGAGCAGGTCGACGATCAGCGCCGCGATGTTGTCGCCGCCGATCGTCGCCGGGTTGACCGTCGAGGCGCTCAGTGCCGGGATCGCTGCGTCACGGGTCGTGAACGACAGGCTCACCGGCGGGGCGTCCTCGGTGCCCGGCCGCGTGCGCACGGTGATCTCGACGTTGGACTCGGTGCCGGTCGGACGCACGCTGACCTGGATCGTGTCGAGCAGGCGGTCGTGGCCGGTGCCGTCCACCGCGAAGCGCGTGCGGATCGGGTCGCCGTTCGCGCCGACCGCGTCGGCCAGCGGCCGCAGCGCGGTCATCACCGCGCCGACGGCGGCGTCCACCGCGGCCGGCGTCACCGCCCCGGGCGACGTGCGCACATCCTCGACGAGGCTCAGTGGGTCGCCGTTCGAGGCGAGCCGCGCCGCGACCAGGTGCGTGATCGGCGTCACGTTCGCGGTACCGCCCGCGGCCGCCGCGGCGACGCTGACGAGCCGATCGCCGTCGCGCTCGGCGACGATCACGAAGGGCGCCTTCGGCGCGGTGCCGAGGTCGCAGGCGTAGCCGCCGTCGGCGGCGACGACGGTCTCGCAGACGGTGGCACCGGTCGCGTCGACGACCTTCAGTGCGGCGCCCGCGAGCGGCGCGCCGGTGGCGACGGTGCCCGACAGCCCGACGGCCGAGGGCGCGTCGGGCGCGGGCGCGGGGTCGGGGGCGGCGCTCGAAGAAGTCGGGGACGGCGACGGGACGGCATCGCCGCCGCCACCGCCGCCGCAGCCGCCGAGGGCCACGAGGCCGGCGGCGGCGAGGGCGAGGGCGAGTTGTGTGGGACGCAGGAACATGTCGGACTCCGGGAGGGGATCGGTTCGGCGCGTACGATCGCGGCCCCGGGCTCCGAGGGTCAATGCGGCGGGGCGTCGCGGCGCGCGGACGCGGCCCGCGCGGTGACCGGCGGTCGATCGTCGTCGCGGCGGGCGACCGCTCAGCGGGGCCGCGGATCGCGCTGCATCAGCGCGAGCAGCGCGCCGAGCGCGAGCACCGCGGCCGACGCGGTGAGCCCGGGCCGCAGCGAGCCGAAGCGGTCGGCGACCCAGCCGGTCGCGACCGGCCCGACGATCTGGCTCGCCGCGAACGCGACGGTGAAGGTCGCCATCGCGCCGCCCCACGCGGGCTTGGGCAGCAGGTGCTTGATCAGGCTGCTGACCGCCGAGGGCGCGCTGAACATCGCGATGCCGAACAGCGCGGCCGACGCGAGCATCGTCGCCGGATGCACCGAGGCCATCGGCAGCATCGCGCCGGTCGCCAGCACCGCCATCACCGCGGCGAGCGGGCGCCCGCCCCGCCAGCGTTCGCACGGCCCTGCCCAGACCGCGGGCGCCGCGAGGGTCGCGGCGCCGAGCACGGTCCACACCGCGATCACGAGGCCGGTGCCCGCGCCGTTGACGCGCATCCAGGCGATCACGAAGGTCATGTAGCCGATGTAGCCCAGGCCGAAGCACACGTAGGCGAGGAACTGCGGCAGGAACGGCGCGAGCCGCCACTCGGCGCTGCCGGGCGCGGCGCCCGGCTCCTCGATCCGCGACGCGGCCCAGATGCTCGCGGCGGCCATCGCGAAGCTCGCCACACCCATCGCCTGCCAGGCGATCGGCCACGCGGCGTCGCCCAGTTCGCCGAGCAGCAGCGGCACCGCGACGCCGCACAGCATCAGCCCGGTGCCGCCGCCTGCGAAGAAGATCGCGATCGTCGTCGTCGCGCGCTGCGGCTGGCCGGGGAACACGTTGCCCGACAGCGCGCCGCCGCAGACGAACACCATCGCGCCGCCGACCCCCGACAGCGCCCGCGCGAGCGACAGCGCGCCGACGTCGCGGACCAGCCCGGTGGCAAGCAGCGCGGCCGCGGTGACCACCATGCCGATCGCGAAGAGCGCGCGGTTGCCGGTACGGCGCACCAGCATCCGCGCGAGCAGCGCGCCGCCGAGGTATCCGATCGCGTTCGCGGTGTTGAGCCAGCCGGCGCTGGACCAGTCGAGCGCGAGGTCGGTGCGCATCGCGGGCAGCACGAGCGCATACGCGAAGCGGGCGAACGAGTTCGACACCGTCGGGCCGAACGACAGCAGGAAGGCGATCAGGAAGCCGCGCGCCATGCGCGCATCGTAGCCGGTGCGCGCGCCGGACGGGCCGCGGCGTTCCGCGGCGTGTCGCCGGCGGGCACGCGCGCACCCTCGCGCGCGTTAGCATCGGCGCGTCCCCCAACCCCGCGCGCTGCCCGCCATGACCACCACCGTGCTCGACTTCGAACGCGTCCGCCTCGCCCTGGACGACGGCGTCGCGACGCTGACGCTGAACCACCCCGAGGTGCTGAACGCGCTGTCGCCGGAGATGCTCTCGGGGCTGATCGCCGCGCTCGACGCGATCGAGGACCCGGCGAACGGCGTGCGCTGCGTGCTGCTGACCGGCGAGGGCCGCGCGTTCTGCACCGGCGCGAACCTGCAGGGCCGCGGCGGGGCGGACGCCGCGCCGGTGCCGCGCACGCGCCGCGCCGGCGCCACGCTCGAGACGCAGTACCACCCGGTGCTGCGCCGGCTGCGCGACCTCGCCTGCCCGATCGTCGCGGCGGTCAACGGCCCGGCGGCCGGCGCCGGCATGAGCTTCGCGATGATGGCCGACCTGATCGTCTGCGCCGAGTCGGCCTACTTCCTGCAGGCGTTCCGCCGCATCGGCCTCGTGCCCGACTGCGGCGCGAGCTGGCTGCTGCCGCGGCTGGTGGGCCGGGCGCGCGCGCTCGAGCTGTCGCTGCTCGGCGAGCGGCTGCCCGCGCGGACCGCGCTCGAGTGGGGCCTCGTGAACCGCGTCGTCGACGACGCCGGCCTGATGGCGGCCGCCCTCGGCCTCGCGCGCAACCTGGCCGACGGGCCGACCGTCGCGCTCGGCCTCACGCGCCGGCTCTACCTGGAGAGCCCGACCCACGGCTTCGAGGACCAGCTCGACCTCGAGTGCCGCTTCCAGCGGCAGGCCGGCGCGACCGACGACTTCGCCGAGGGCGTCGCGGCGTTCCTGGAGAAGCGGCCGGCGCGGTTCTCCGGCCGCTGAGCGCCGCGCCCCCGGCCGCGGCGCGGACCGATGCCGCCGCGCGTCGCCGGAGCGCCCTCGCGGCCCACCCGGTCGCCGCCCGCGCGCGACCGCCCATCGGGCGCGCCTGTACCGTGCGCGGGCGCGGACGGAATCCTCGTGGCATGCCCGGAGGATCCATGTCCCGCCCCAAGTACCGACTCGTCACGCGTTCCGACTTCGACGGCCTCGTCTGCGCCGTGCTGCTGAAGGAGCTCGACCTGATCGACGACATCCTGTTCGTCCACCCGAAGGACATGCAGGACGGTCGCATCGACATCGGTCCGCGCGACTTCACGACGAACCTGCCCTACGTCGCGGCGGCGCACCTGTCGTTCGACCATCACCGCTCCGAGACCCTGCGCAACACCTCGCACGTCGGCAACCACGTGATCGACGCGGACGCCCCGTCGGCGGCGCGCGTGGTCTGGCAGCACTACGGCGGCGCGCAGACCTTCCCGACGGTCGACGAGGCGCTGATGAAGGCGGTCGACCAGGCGGACTCCGCGCGCTACACGCTCGAGGAGGTGCTGCACCCGAAGGGCTGGACGCTGCTGAACTTCCTGATGGACGCGCGCACCGGGCTCGGGCGCTTCCGCGACTTCCGGATCTCGAACTACCAGCTGATGATGGCGCTGATCGACGCGTGCCGGGCGATGACGGTGCACGAGATCCTCGCGCTGCCCGACGTACGCGAGCGCGTCGACCTGTACTTCCAGCACGAGCCGAAGGCGGTCGACCAGCTGCTCGCGGCCTCGACGGTGCACGGCAACGTGGTCGTGGTGGACCTTCGCGACCAGGACCCGATCTGGGCGACCAACCGGTTCATGGTCTACGCGCTGTTCCCGCAGTGCAACCTGTCGATCCACCGGATGTGGGGGCTGCGCAAGCAGAACACCGTGTTCGCGATCGGCAGGTCGATCTTCGAGCGCACCTGCGCGACCGACGTCGGCGCGCTGTGCCTGCGCTACGGCGGTGGCGGCCACGCGGCCGCGGGCACCTGCCAGATCGAGCACTCGATGGCCGACAAGGTGATCGGCGAGCTGATCACGTCGGCGCATCGCGACGAGGCGCAGCGGCTGCAGCAGCAGGGCTGAGCGGGGGGCGCAGCGGGGGTTTCGGCGAGCACTGCTCGCCTCCGGCGCAGCGGCGCATGCTTGCGCCGGGCTGGTGCTTCGAGAACGGGAAGCCGGCGGCGGAGCCGGCCATTCAGCAGGGCCGCAGCCGACGGCTACGCGAACACCCCCGCCAGCGTCACCACCTCCCCCCCCGTCCCGATCTTGAACCGCGCGAGCCCCGCGCCGCGCGCGGTGTCCACGCCCCCGAGGTCGAGCACGCGCACGCCGCGCTCGCGCAGCTTCAGGATCGCCTGCCACAGCAGCAGGTTGTGCGCGCCGAGATCGCGCCCCGCGTCGCCGACCCAGCCGATCTGGTAGGTGGCGGCCTCGCCGTGCACGAGGAACAGCATGCCGGCGGCCGGCTCGCGCCCGAGGTCGGCGCGCAGCGTCAGCACCGGCCCGTCGCGGTCTGCGCCGCCCGCCGAGCGCGCCTGCTGCCAGGCCTCGACGAAGCCGTCGGGCAGCGCGATGTAGCCGCGCCGCTCGCGCTGCGCGAGCTCGCGCTCGAGCAGCCACCGGTACTGCGCGGGCTTGGAGCCGACGCGCTCGACCTTCAGCTCGGAGCGCTCGGCCGCGGCGAGCCGGTTGCGCCACTTGCCGTGCATCGCGGCGCGGATCGCGTCGGGCTCGCGGGCGAGGTCGATGCGCACCGTCGAGTGTCCGGTCATCACGCGGCGCATCGACGCGAACGCGCCCGCCGCCTCGAGCGGCGCGTCCGGCGTGAAGAGCATCACGCGCGGCCATCGCAGCGGCACGCTCGCGCGGATCGCGCGCAGCGCCTCGGTATGCCTCGCGGGCGGCGTGCCGTCCGCCCACACCGGCCCGTGCGAGCACAGGGCCACCGGCAGCAGGCCGCCGATGCGGCGCACGAGGAACTGCGCGGCGCCGACCGGCTCGCCGCCGTCGTCGACCCACGCGCGCAGCAGCGGCGTGCCGAGCCCCGCCATCGCGTCGCCGTAGGCGCGGTCCTGCTGCAGCGCCGCCGCCGCGGTACGATGGAGGCGGTCCCAGGCTGCCGGGTCGATGCGGTTCCAGGTCGCACGCATCCGGCGAGTGTAGCCTCCGTCGCCCCCCGTTCCGACGCTGCCCGACGATGTCCCCGCTCCGCCGCAAACCCGAGAACGTGCTCGGCCACGTGCTGCCCGAGCCGCGCCTGACCTTCACCGGCGTCGCGCTGCTGCTCGCGTGGGCGACGCTGCCGGTGCTCGTCGTCGGCTCGCTGCTCGACCTCGCGGTGCAGTGGCTGTTCGGCGTGTGCGTCGGCCTGTGGTGCGTGCTCTGAGTCGGCGCGACCCGCGCTGATCGAGGCGCGCCGCGGCCTCGCGCGCCCCGCGCCGCGCATGCTATCGTCGTGCGCCACGCGCCGGCGCCGGTGCCGGACGCACATCGACCACGAGGAGACACGAGCCATGTACGCCGGTGAGCACGCCCGCGCGCATCCCGACCGCCCTGCCTTCGTCATGGCGAGCAGCGGCGCATCGGTGACCTACGCCGAGCTCGACGCCCGCACCAACCGCCTCGCGCACCTGCTGCGCGCGCACGGCCTGCAGCGGCTCGGGCACTTCTCGATCTTCATGGAGAACAACGACCGGTTCATCGAGGCCTGCGGGGCGGGCGAGCGGACCGGCCTGTACTACACCTGCATCAACTCGTACCTGACCGCCGACGAGCTCGCCTACATCCTGCAGAACAGCGAGTCGCGGCTGCTGGTCACGTCGGCCGCGAAGCTCGAGGTCGCGCTGAAGGCGATCGCGCAGTGCCCGGCGGTGACGCTGTGCCTCGTCGTCGGCGGCGACGCCGCGAAGGTCAGGCCCGCGCCCGCGCACTGCCGCGTCGCCGACTACGCGTCGGAGATCGCGCGCTTCCCCGCGACGCCGATCGCCGACGAGCGGCTCGGCACGCCGATGCTCTACTCGTCGGGCACCACCGGGCGGCCGAAGGGCGTGCTGCGCCCGCTGCCGGACAACCCGCCGAGCGAGCCGCTCCCGCTCTTTCACTTCCTGAACAAGCTCTGGCGCTACAGGGCGGACATGATCTACCTGTCGCCGGCGCCGATGTACCACTCCGCGCCGCAGGCCGCGGTGTCGCTGACGATCCGCAACGGCGGCACCGTGATCGTCATGGAGCACTTCGACCCCGAGCAGTACCTGATGCTCGTGGAGAAGCACCGCGTCACCCACACGCAGCTCGTGCCGACGATGTTCAGCCGGATGCTGAAGCTGCCGGAGGACGTCCGCCGGAAGTACGACCTGTCCTCGCTCGAGATCGCGATCCACGCGGCCGCGCCCTGCCCCGCGCAGGTCAAGGAGCAGATGATCGCGTGGTGGGGCCCGATCGTGCACGAGTACTACGGCGCGACCGAAGGCCTGGGCTTCACCGCGTGCGACACGCCCGAGTGGCTCGCGCACCGCGGCAGCGTCGGCAAGGTGATGCTGGGCGACCTGCACATCCTCGACGAGGACATGAAGCCGGTGCCCAAGGGCGAGCCGGGCGAGATCTGGTTCAAGACCGCGTCGCCGTTCGAGTACTTCAACGACCCGGAGCGCACGCAGCAGGCGCGCTCGCCCGACGGCACGATGAGCACGGTCGGCGACGTCGGCTACGTCGACGACGACGGCTTCCTGTACCTGACCGACCGTTCGACCTTCATGATCATCTCGGGCGGGGTCAACATCTACCCGCAGGAGTGCGAGAACCTGCTGATCACGCACCCGAAGGTCGCCGACGCGGCGGTGTTCGGCGTGCCGAACGAGGACCTCGGCGAGGAGGTCAAGGCGGTGATCCAGACGATGCCGGGCGTGCCGCACTCGCCCGAGACGGCGGCGGAGCTGGTCGCGTTCTGCCGCGAGCACCTCGCGTCGATCAAGTGCCCGCGCTCGATCGACTTCATCGACGCGATGCCTCGGCTGCCGACCGGCAAGCTCTACAAGAAGCCGCTGCGCGAGAAGTACTGGGCGGGGCACCGCAGCCGGATCGTCTGACCCGGCGCGGCGAACGGGGGGCCCGCGCGACGCGGGCCCCGGGGCGCGTCACTGGTACGGGACGCCGTGCCCCTTGATGTAGCTCTCGAGGTAGCCGATGTGGCGGGTCTGCTCGCGCATCGTCTCCTTGACGACGTCGCCGACCGAGATCATCCCGATCACCCGCGCGCCGTGCACGACCGGCAGGTGCCGGATGCTGCGCGTCGTCATCTCGACCATGCAGCGGTCGAGGGAGGTCGTCGGCGTCACGGTGACCACGTCGTGCGTCATCACCTGCTCGACCGTGGTGCGCGCGGCCTCGAGGCCGGGCAGCAGCACCTTCAGCGCGCAGTCGCGCTCGGCGACGATGCCGACCAGGCGCCCCTCGTCGAGCACGACGACCGCGCGGATGCGGCGCGCGCTCATGATCTCGAGCGCCGACAGCACGGTGTCCGTCGGAGCCACGTAGTGCAGGGCGTCTTCCTTCTGGGCGAGCACGTCGCCGACCTTGGCCATGGTTGGATCCGTCGAGTGTGGGGCGACCGAGGAGGATGCCCGGCGACCCAATCCCGACGGAAACCATTCCGACAGCCGCGCTCGGGCATCGGGGGCATTCGGGACAACCGACCGCTCTGCGGCTAGCGCACCGGTGCGAGCGGCACGAGCCGCGAGCGGTCGAGATCGGCGACGCGGCGCGCGCCGAGCAGGCCCATCGCGGTGTCGAGTTCGGTGCGCAGCAGCGCGAGCACGTGCGCGACGCCCGCCTCGCCGGCCACCGCGAGACCCCACAGCTGCGGGCGGCCGACCAGCACCGCCGAGGCGCCGAGCGCGAGCGCGGTGGCCACGTCGCCGCCGCGGCGCACGCCGCCGTCGACGAGCACCGGCATCGCGCTGCCGGCCTCGCGCAGCGCGTCGACGACCCGCGGCAGCGCCTCGGCGCTCGACACCGCGCCGTCGAGCTGGCGGCCGCCGTGGTTCGAGACGACGACCGCGTCCACGCCGAGGCGCGCCGCCTGCAGCGCCTCGTCCGGATGCAGCAGGCCCTTGATCACCAGCGGGCCGCGCCAGCGCTCGCGCAGCGCGCGCACGTCGTCCCAGTCCATCGCGGGATCGAGCAGCGACCCCATCCGGCCGGCGAGCGTGGCCAGGGACTCGGTCGAGCCGGGGCGCACGTAGTTGCCGAAGGTCAGGCCGCGCAGCGCGCGCCGCATCCGCCACAGCCAGGGTAGCTGGCGCGCCATGCCGGCGAGCTGCAGCGGACCGAAGCGCGGCGGGATGCCGAAGCCGTTGCGCCGGTCCCGCAGCCGGTTGCCGAGCAGCTGGTTGTCGACGGTGAGCACCAGCGCGTCGTAGCCGGCCGCGGCCGCGCGGTCGGTCAGCTCGCGGGTGAAGCCGCGGTCCCTGTAGACGAAGACCTGCATCCAGCGCGGCGCGCTGCCTTGCGCGGCGAGCGCCTCGAGCGTGCAGACCGAGCCGTGGCTCAGGCAGTACGCGGTGCCCGCCGCCGCCGCGGCACGCGCCGACGCGAGCTCGCCGTCGGGCCAGAACAGGCCCGCGAGGCCGGTCGGGCCGATCATGATCGGCATCGACAGCGTGCGGCCGAGCAGCGTCACCGTCAGGTCGCGGGCGGGCGAGCCGTCGAGCGGGCGCGGCAGCAGCGCGTGGGCGCGCCACGCGGACTCGTTGCGCCGCAGGGTCCACTCCGATTCGGCGCCACCGTCGGCGAAGTCGAACACCGGGCGCGGCAGCACGCGCCGCGCGAGCGTGCGCATCGCGTCGACGTCGACCGCGCGACGGCGCAGCGCGGCGGACGGCTCGGCGGGACTCGGGGTGGCGGGCATGGCGGCCACGCTAGCGCAGATCGCGCCGTCGCGCGCGCGGCGTTCCGCGAAGCGTCGCGCTCGCCCGGCCCGCACGTGCCCACCACCGTCGACCCCCTGCGACCCGCCCGCGACCTCGGATCGCGAGCGCCCGCGCGCGAGCGGTGACGAAGCGTGGGTCCGTTCATGAAGGGCAACGACGTCGGTGGCATGATCAACGTTCATGGACCCCCGACTCGCGATCGTCTCCGAAGGCGCACCGGCCCGCGAGCTGGTGCTGGGCGCGGGACGCACGCGCGTCATCGTGGCCCCCGCCGACCAGTTCCGCCTGCTCGTCGCCGAGCAGGACGCGGCGGGGCCCGAGCTGCGAGCGCTGCGCGTCGACAACGCGCTCGTCGTCACCGGGCTGCCCGAGGGACGCGAGCTCGAGCTGTCGAACTTCTTCGGCGCGTGCCGGCCCGGGCGCGACTGCGCGCTCGAGATCGGACCCGCGGGCGCGCCCCCGCGGTCACGCTCGGCAACGAGAGCGCGCCGATCGCGGCGCTGTCGGACGGCTCGTTCCTGCTGCTGGGTTCCTCGACCGGCCTCGCGACCCTGCCCGCGGCGGTGGTGCCCGCGAACGAGCCCGGCGGACCGTCGCCGTGGCTCACCGGCCTGGTCGGGCTGATCGGCCTGGGCGTGGCCGCGGGCGCGGCGGGCGGCGGCGGGGGCGGCGACGAGCCGACCGCGGTGCTCGGTGCGAACGCGACCGCGCCGACCCCGACCCCGGCCACGACGACGACCCCGTCCACGACGCCGAGCGCGCCCGCGACCCCGACGCCGCCGCCGCCGCCCGCGACGGACACCACCGCGCCGACCCTGTCGATCACCGACGGCACCGTCGCTGCCGTGACCAACGCGCCGACGACCTTCACGTTCCGCTTCAGCGAAGCGGTGAGCGGCTTCGACGCATCCGACGTCCGCGTGACCGGCGGCACCGCCGGCGCGCTGGTCTCGGCCGGAGACGGTCGCACCTGGACGATGACGGTCGCGCCCGCCTCGGGCGTCGCCGCCGGCCAGATCGCGGTGTCGGTGGGCGCGGGCGCGGCGCTCGACGCCGCCGGCAACGCGAGCGCGACGGCGAGCGCGACGCAGGACTACGACACGCTCGCACCGGGCCAGCGGCTGTCGCTGTTCCGCGTCACCGACGACCAGCCACCGAACATCGGCACCCTCTCGAACGGAGGGCAGACGAACGACCGCACGCCGATCGTCACGCTGACGCTCGATACGGTGCTCGGCAGCGGCGAGACGCTGACACTCGTCCGCAACGGCATCGCGATCCGCACGCTGGGCGCAGGCAACTCGCTCCCCCCGGTGGACGACTCGATCCCGGCGACGGGCTCGTTCGCATACACCGCGACGATCGCCGACGCCGCCGGCAACACGACGACGCTCGACCTGAACGGCGGCGCGACCGGGACCGCGTTCACGATCGTCGTGATCTGAGCCTCGGGGCGGCCGCCCGGGCGTCGGATCGAGCGCACACGGCGCGCGGGCGAGCGCCCCGGGAGTCCGCGCGACGCCCCTGCCGGCTTGACAGCACCGCACGCCGCACGCATCGTGACCGCCCGCCGTTCGGCACTGGCCGCGGAGCCGTCCCGATGCCCCCGTTCGACCGATCGACCGCCGCCGCTGCGGGCCTCGCGCTCGCGACGCTGTTCGTCCCCGCGGCCGCGTTCGCGCAGGCCCCCGAGTCCGAGCGTCCGCCCGCGCCCGGACAGTTCGAGGGCACCCTGCTCCCCGCCGGCAGTTCGATCCTGCCCGAGGCCGACGAGCGCACCTACGCGCAGACGCGGGTCGAGACGCCAGGATTCACGTTCAAGCCGGGCCTGGTGCTGCTCGGCGACTACACCTTCGCGAGCCAGGACGCGACCTCGATCGCGCAGGTCGGCGAGCAGGCCGACCGCGGCCAGCTGCGCGCCTCGCGGCTGATGTTCCGCGGCACGATCGGCACCGGCTACGTGGTGCGCTACCTGCTCGCCGCCGAGTACAAGGGCTTCGACACGACCTCGGACCGGGACTGGGAGGTGACCGACGTGTCGCTGACCTTCCCGCTGCGCGGCCCGGCGACGACGCTGACCGTCGGCAAGACCAAGCAGAGCTTCGTCTACGAGATGGTCGGCGATGCGGCGAACCTCGCGTTCCAGGAGCGCGTGCTCAGCCCGTTCTTCGTGTCGCGCGCAGTCGGCGCACGGCTCGCGCACGTGACCGACGACCGCATGTCGACGCTGTCCATCGGGATCTACAACGACTCGTGGGCCGGCGACACCTCGCGCGGCCCGAACGACGGCACCGACGTGACCGCACGCGCGACCCGCGCGCTGTGGCTCGCCGACGAGGGCCGCTCCGTGATGCACGTGGGCGCCTCGGTGCGCAGCGCCGGCGCCGACGGCGGACAGATGCGCTACCGCGGCCGCCCCGAGTCGAACGTGCTCGCCTACTACGTCGACACCGGCTCGTTCGCCGCCGAGCGCGGGCTGCACGTCGGGCTCGAGGCGCTGTGGCAGCAGGGCCCGTTCGCGGTGATCGGCGAGTACGTGCGAGCGAAGGTCGATGCGCCCGCCTCGGGCGATCCGACGTTCTCCGGCGGCTACCTCGGCGCGAGCTGGTTCGTCACGGGCGGCAACCGGCCGTATGACCCGACCGTCGGCTACGCGCGCCGCGTCGCGGCGGGCGGTGCGAGCGGCGAAGTCGAGCTCGTCGCGCGCGTGTCCTTCGTCGACCTCGACGACGGCGCGATCCGCGGCGGGCGCTTCCGCAAGACCTACCTCGGCGCGAACTGGTGGGCGACCAACCGCTGGAAGTTCGGCGCGGGCTGGGGCCGCACCTGGCTCGACGAGGCCGGCACGACCGGTGTCACCGACGCGCTGCTGATGCGCGCGCAGTGGGTGTACTGACGGGCGCGCCGACGCCGGCGAGGGCCGCATCGAGCCGGTAGAACGCGACCGCGTTCGCGACGAAGAACCGGTGCCGGTCGGCCGCATCGAAGTCCTCGAGCATCCGGGACACCGAGCTCACCAGCGTGTCGAAGTCGACGCGCAGGCCGGCCACCGGGAAGTTGCTCGCGAACATGCAGCGCCCGATCCCGAAGATCGCGATCGCGTCGCGCACGACGCGACGGTTCGACAGAAAGTCCCACGGGCGGTCCTTGAGGCCGAATTCCGAGACCTTCAGGTGCACGTTCGGGCAGCGCGCGATCGCCTCCATCGCGCCGCGCCACGCGGCGAGCCCGGCGTCGCTGCGGTCCCACGGGAAGCCGGTGTGGTTCAGCACGATCGGCACGCGCGGGAAGGCGGCCGCCACCTCGGCGGCCTCGCGCAGGTGCCAGTACGGCACGCGCAGGTCCCAGGACAGGCCGTGGCGCTCCAGCCTCGCGAAGCCCTCGAGCCAGCGCGGATCCTGCATCGTGCCGGGCGCGCCCGGCGTCATCGCGTCGGGCGACGCGGCGGTGACCGGCTTGGAGCGGATGCCTCGCACCAGCGGGAAGGCGGCCTGCCGCTCGAGGACCTCCTGCGCGTTCGGGGTGTGGAACCACGCGTGCGCGACGATCGCGTTCGGGAACCCGTGCTCGGCATGCACCCGGGTCAGCCACGCGGTCTCCCCGACCTGGTCGTCGCGCGTCCACTCGGCCTCGCAGTGCACGGTCGCGATCACGTCGTGGCGCACGGCGTCGCGCCGGTAGTCGTCCGGCAGGTAGTCGTGCTTGAGCGCGTCGTAGTCCCCGAGGAAGAAGTTCAGCTCCGGGTGGTCCTGCAGCCACGGGTAGCGGTTGCGCCGCAGGTCCCACAGGTGATGGTGCGCATCGACCAGCGCGACCGCGCCGGGCGTGCCGACCGGGGCGCCGTGCACCGCGCGCAGCGGATCGCGACTCATACTCGCGTGCCTCCGTCGGCCATCAGCGTCGCGGCGGTCACGAACGAGGCCTCGTCGCTCGCGAGCCAGAGGATCGGGAACGCGATCTCGCGCGCGTCGGCCCAGCGCCGCTGCAGGTTGTGGTCGACCCGCTCGGCGCGCAGGTCGGCCTCGCTGCGGCCCGAGGGCGCCGCGCGGCGCACGTGGAACGGCGTCAGCGTGAGGCCGGGGCAGACCGCGTTGACCCGCACCCCGTGCGCCACCTCCTCGAAGGCGAGCGTGCGCGTGAGCGACAGGATGCCCGCCTTCGCGACGTCGTACTGGCCCATGCCCGCGCGCGGGTTGACCGCGTGCGTGGACGACACGTTGACGATCGCGCCGCGCCCGGAGCGCCGCAGCGCCGGCAGCGCCTCGCGCGCGAGGAAGGCGTAGCTCAGCAGGTTCGTGTTCAGGATAGTCTGCCAGGTCTGCGCGCTCGCCTCGGCGAGCGGCTCGTAGGCGCGCACGCCGGCGTTGTTGACGAGCACGTCGAGCGCGCCGTACGCGGCGAGCGTGCGCGCCACGATCTCGGCGGCCGACGCCTCCCGCGACACGTCGAGCGCGAGTTCGAGCACCTGCGCGCCCGGCACCGCGTCGCGGATGCCGCGCGCGACCTCGGCGAGCGGCGAGTCCGGCAGGTCGACGAGCGCGACGCGCGCGCCCTCCTCGCAGAACAGCCGCCCGACGGCCGCGCCGATGCCGCCCGCGCCGCCCGTGACGACGGCCACCTTGGCGTCGAGTCGCTTCATGTCGTCCCCTCGATTCGTGTCGGCGCCCCGTGCGCCGCGACGCCGCGCGGCACGCCGCGCTCAGCCGAGCGTGACCGGCTGCGCGGCCGTGTCGGATTCGCCCCGCAGCGCGCGCCACGCGGCCGCGACGCTGCAGGCCGCCATCATCATGCCGCACACCGGGATCGCCGCGTACCACCACGCCGTGTCGCGCTGCAGTCGCCGACGCGCAGCGGGCTGCGTCGTTCGCGGGCGAGCGGAGCCCTCCGCCGGGCGCGCTTCAACGCGGCGCCACGCCGCTGCCGCAGCCCGGCACCGCGGCGAGCGCATCGGCCGCGTCGCGCGGCACGGCGATCCGTGCGACGGGCCCCTCGGTCGGATCGCCGTCGTGGCGTCCGATCACCGCGCGCCGCGGCGTGTTGCGGAAGAACTCGTCGCGCGGCCGCAGGTCGGTCAGCGGCGCGTCGCGGGCGTCGCCGTCGCCGTGCCAGACCACCAGCGACCGGACGAACTCGCCGAACACCAGCGGCTCGCCGCCCCCCGCGGTCAGGTGCGCGCGCACCGCCGGATCGGCGAAGCGACGTTCGAGCGCCGCGGGGTCGATCGGCACCGGCGCGTTGCTGCCGATCATCACGCGCGCGGGCAGCACCAGCACGGCGTGCGGAAAGACACGACGGAACGTGTCGACCGAACGGCAGGTCGGCGTCCACTGGACGTAGAGCCCGCCGGGCGCGAGCCGGCCGAGCGCCGCGCGCATGAACTCGCGGCTGTACAGCAGGCCGCTCAACGAGGCCTCGGGCAGCAGCGCGTCGGCCTCGATCACGTCCCAGGTCGTCGACACGCGGGCGAGCAGCCTGCGCCCGTCGCCCTCGACGATGCGCCAGCGCGGATCGGACAGCATCGTCGCGCTCGGTCCGCCCGGATCGCGCGCCGCGAGCTGGCGGTGGACCTCGAGCACCGGGCCGACCAGCTCGATCGCGTCGACGCGCGTGCCCGGCAGCACGCCCGCCGACCACGGCGTGCCGCCGCTGCCGATGCCGATCGCGAGCATGTGCTTCGGATCGGGGTGCACCAGCGGGCCGACCGCGCCGAGGAACTGGTGGATCGTCAGGTACGGCACTCGGCCCTGCGAGAAGCCCTGGATGAAGAACGGCGAGTCGATGCGGCCCGCCGCATCGCGGTCTTCGCGCCAGAACGCGACGCCCGAGCGGTCCTCGGCCCACGCGACCGGCTGGCCGGGGCGCTCGAGGTGCAGCCGCGACCAGAAGGCCGCGTTGCCCGGCATCGCCGCCAGCGCGAGCACGCAGCCCGCGCCCGCCGCGAGCTCGGCCCGCCGCGCACGGCCTCGCACGAGGCGGCCCGCGACCAGCAGCGCCGACAGCGCGGCGAGCAGCTGCAGGGTGCCCGCAGTGCCCAGCACGTGCAGGCTGGCGAGACCGGTGACGATCGCGCCGGCGGCATTGCCGGCGATGTTGGCGAGCTGCACCCAGCCGACCCGCTCGCCGACCCTCGACAGGTCCTGCTGGACCGCGCGCTGCACGAACGGGAAGGTCGCGCCGATCGCGAACGCGGCCGGGCCGACGACCACGGCCGTCAGCACCGCCATCGCCGCGAACCCGCGCAGGTTCACGCGCTCGGCGTCGATCGACAGCAGTTCGGCGAGGGGCCAGACCGTCACTGCCCACCACGCGAACAGCAGCGTCGCCGCGGCGAGCACGAAGCCGCCCGCCTGCGCGACGAAGAACGCGGGCCGCGGATCGTCGAGGCGCCTCACCCACCGCGACGCCGCAGCGATGCCGAGCCCGTCGGCGATCAGGAACACGCCGAGCACGGTCGGGAAGAGGTACGCATGGAAGGTCCCGATCTGGCCGAGCACGCGGACCCAGACGATCTCGAGCGCGACGATCACGTAGCCCGAGACGAAGACCAGTCCGCACCACAACGGCAGGCCGCCGACCGGAGCCGCGCGGCCCGACGCGGACGCCGCCGGCCCGGGGGTCGCCGCGGGGCGCGCCGCGACCGGCGCATCGGGCGCGAAGCCACGCCGCAGCGCCAGCGCGATGGCCGCGGCCGCGAGATTCGACACGGCCGCGACCGCCAGGGTGCCGACGAAGCCGAGCGTGCCCACCAGCACCCAGCCGCCGGCGAGCGCGCCGACGCCGGCGCCCAGCGTGTTCAGGCCGTACAGCCGCCCGACCCGCTCGGCCACCGGCCCGAGCGAGGTCGCGACGGCGCGCGAGAGCAGCGGCAGCGAGACGCCCATCAGCGCCGTGGGCACGACGAGCCCGGCGAAGCACAGCGCGAAGATCGCAACCGGCGCGTCGACGACGCCGGCGAGCCCGGTGGCGAGCAGGTCGTAGAGGAAGGCCTTCGACAGCAGGGCGAAGCCGGCGACCCCCGCCTCGGCGAGCGCGAAGCCCGCGAGCGCCGCGCGCGGCGTCAGGCGGTCGGCGATCCGCGCGCCGACGATCGACCCGAGGCCGAGGCCCGCGAGGAACGCGCCGACGACCAGCGACGCGGACACGGTGTCCGAGCCGGCGAAGATGCCGAGCATCCGCTGCCAGACGATCTGGCACAGCAACGCCGAGAAGCCCGACGCGAAGAATGCGACCGCGAGGCCGCGCATCGTGCGGGACTGCAGCGTGTCGGGGACGGCGTGCGACGACGGGGTCGTGCTCGGCGGGACGGGCGGGCTCATCGGCGGGCTCGGGTGACGGTCGCGGCGACGGTGTGCGGCACGCGGTCGGAGCGCCCGGCCGCGGCGGGCCGATACGCCTCGGGTGCGCAGCGTACCCCCGCCCGGGCGTGCGGACGAGGAACGGTGTCACGCGCCCGCGGGGGGCACGCGGGTATAGTCCGCCGGTCCGCAACCCGAGCCGCCGCGAACGTGGAGCCCGCCGAGTACGACCGCATGGACCGTGCCGAGGACGGCATGTGGTGGTACCGCGCGCTCCACGCGAACCTCGTCGACGCCTGGGCGTGCGCCGAGCGCGTCGACGGCGCGATCCTCGATGCGGGCTGCGGCACCGGCGGGCTGTTGCGCGCGCTCGGGGCGCTCGAGCCCGCGCGGGTACGCATCGGCCTCGACCGGGAGCCGTGCGCCGCGCGCCGCGCGGCCGACAAGGGCGGCGCGCCGACGGTCGTCGGCGACGTCGACGCGCTGCCCTTCGGCGACGCGCGCTTCGCGGCGGTGTTCTCGGCCGACGTGCTGTACCACCGCGAGGTCGACGCGCGCCGCGCGCTCGCCGAGACCTTCCGCTGCCTGCGGCCGGGCGGCCTGGTGCTCGTCAACGTGCCGGCGTTCGACTGGCTGGCCTCGTACCACGACCGGCGCGTGCACGGCGCGCGCCGCTTCACCCGGAGCCAGCTGCATGCGCTGCTGAGCGAGGCGGGCTTCGTGCCGCTCGCGGTCCGCTACTGGAACAGCCTGCTGTTCCCGGTCATGGTCGCGCGCCGTCTGAGGCCCGCGGGCGCCGACGCGGCGAGCGACGTCGAGCCGCCACCGCGCTGGCTCGACCGGACGCTCGGCGCGGTCTGCCGGCTCGAGCGCGCGCTCTGCGCGCTCGGGGTGCGCTGGCCGGCCGGCGGCTCGCTCCTCGCGGTGGCGCGCAAGTGAGCGCCGCGCCCTCCGCGGCGGCGGGCCCCGCTGCGCCCGCGCTGTCCTTCGTGATCCCGGTCTACCGCGGCGCGCGGACGATCGGCGAGGTGGTCGACGCGATCGCGGGCCTGCGCGTCGACGGCGGCCACGAGGTCGTGCTCGTCAACGACGGCAGCCCGGACGACAGCGGCGAGGTCTGCCGCGCGCTGACGCGTCGGACCGACGTCGCGGTCACGCTCGTCGACCTGTCGCGCAACTTCGGCGAGCACAACGCGGTGCTCGCGGGCCTGCGCGTGGCGCGCGGTGCTCACGTGGTGACGATGGACGACGACCTGCAGAACCCGATCGAGGAGGCGATGCGGCTGTACCGGCATGCACTCGCGGGCGGCTGGGACGTGGTCTTCTCTCGCTATCCGGAGAAGCACCACTCGGCCTGGCGCAACCTCGGCAGCCGGTTCGCGAACCGCGTCGCCGACTGGCTGCTCGACAAGCCACCGGGCCTGTACCTGTCGAGCTTCCGCTGCATCGCGCGGCTGGTCGTCGACCACGTCGTGAGCTTCGAGGGCCCGTTCCCGTACGTCGACGGACTGATCCTGCAGGCCGCCGGCCGGATCGACAGCCTGCTGGTCGAGCACCGCGCGCGCGAGCAGGGCCGCAGCAACTACACCGTGCGCAAGCTGGTGCGGCTCTGGCTGAACCTGTTCGTCGGCTTCTCGGTGAAGCCGCTGCGGGTGGCAACCGCGACCGGCCTCGGCTGCACGCTGCTGGGCGCGCTCGCGACGGTCGCGGTCGTGGTCGAGGCGTTGCGCGGCGGCACCCCGCCGGGGTGGGCCTCGCTCGCGGCGGTGACGCTGGTGCTCTCGGGCCTGCAGCTGACGATGCTCGGCGTGATCGGCGAATACGTCGGCTCGCTCGTCGTGACCGCGAACCGGCGGCCGCAGTCGGTGGTCCGCGAGATCGTGCGGCCCGCCGCCGATGCACGCGAACCGGAGCGCGCGCCGTGACGGTCCACCATCTCGCACTCGCGGCGGCGATCCTCGGCGGCGTCGCCGGCCAGCTGCTGCTGAAGGCCGGCTCGGTCGACGCGCGCGACCTGTGGACCCAGCTGTCCCGGCCTGCGACGCTCGTCGGGCTCGGCTTCTACGCCGCCTCGGCGATCGCCTACCTGGTCGCACTGCAGCGGATCCCGGTGTCGGTCGCGTTCCCGAGCGTATCGGTCAGCTACGTCGCGATCGCGCTGCTCGGCGCGCTGCTGTGGGGCGAGCCCCTCGGCTGGACGAAGCTCGCGGCGCTCGTGCTGATCTGCGGCGGCGTGACGCTGCTCTACCGCGGCTGACCGACGGCGCGCCGCATCGCGTCGACGACGCGCTCGACCGAGGCGTCGGGGAGTTGCGGGAACATCGGCAGGCTGAGCACCGTGTCGGCGAGCCGCTCGGTCCGCGACAGGCCGCCGGGGCCGGTGGCCGCACCGGCGAAGGCCGATTGCCGGTGCACCGGTACCGGATAGTGGATCGCGGTGCGCACGCCCTCGGCGTCGAGCGCCGCGCGCAGCGCCGCGCGGTCCTCGGTCCGCACGACGAACTGGTGCCACGCGTGGCCGCAGCCCTCGATCCGGGGGGGCAGCCCGATCGGCAGGCCGGCGAAGGCCTCGAGGTACCCGGCGGCGATCTTCGCGCGCCGCGCGTTGTCGACGTCGAGCACGCGCAGGCGCACCCTCAGGATCGCGGCCTGCAGCTCGTGCAGCCGGCTGTTGACGCCCTGCGACGCACTGACCCGCTCCCGCCCCCAGCCGTACTGGCGCAGCGCGGCCACGCGCGCGGCGAGCGCCGCGTCGTCGGTCGTCACCATGCCGCCGTCGCCGAACGAACCGAGGTTCTTCGTCGGATAGAAGCTGAACGCGGCGGCGTCGCCGAAGCGACCGACGCGACGACCGTCGAGCGTCGCGCCGTGCGCCTGCGCGCAGTCCTCGACCAGAGACGCACCATGCGCGCGGACGATCGGCACGATCGCACCGAGGTCGGCGGGCTGGCCGTACAGGTGCACGACGACAACCGCCGCGACGCGGGTCGCGGCCAGCGTCGCCTCGAGCTGCGCCGGGTCCATCGTGCCGCGCACCGCGTCGACGTCGACGAGCACCGGCTCCGCACCGATCGCCGCGATCGCCGCGGCCGTCGCGACCGCGGTGTGCGAGACGGTCGCGACGCGGTCGCCGGGTCCGACGCCGAGCCCGCGCAGCGCGAGCGACAGCGCGTCGGTGCCGTTGGCGACGCCGACGCCGTGCGCGACGCCCACGTATGCGGCGAACTCGCGCTCGAACGCCTCGACTTCCTCGCCGAGCACGTAGGCCCCGCCCGCCAGGACCGCGGCGATCGCCGCGTCGATCCGGTCGCGATGCTCGAGGTAGCCCGCGCGCGGATCGGCCTGCGGGACGGCGTCGGTCGCCGCGGCGAGCGCCGCCGCGTGTTGCGTGAAGGCATTCATGCGTAGTGCTCGAAGTGCTCTCGGAAATAGTCGAGCGTGCGCGCGAGGCCCTCGTCGAGCCCGGCCCGCGGGGCCCAGCCGGTCGCCTCCCGGAAGCGACGGTCGTCGGCGTGGTAGTGGCCGATGTCGATCGTGCGGCGCGACGCCGGATAGTCGACCACGCGATACGCACCGCGGCCCGCGACGCGCAGCAGCGTGTCGGCGAGCTCGCGCAGCGTCACCGGCGGCGATCCGCCGACGTTGAAGACGCGGCCCGCGTGTGCCGGATCGGCGGCACGCAGCAGCGCGTCGACGACGTCGTCGACGTAGGCGAGGTCGCGCAGCTGCGCGCCGCCCCAGACCTCGAACGCTTCGCCCGCGAGCACGCCACGGATCCACGCGCCGACGAAGGTCTGGCGCGCGTCGCGGATGCGCATCCGTGGCCCGTAGGTGTTCGTCAGGCGCAGCACGCAGGTCGCGAGGCCGTGCACGCGGTGGTACAGCAGGTGATAGCCCTCGGCCGCGAACTTGTGGAAGCCGTTGACGTCCACCGGGTCGACCGGGTGCGACTCGTCGACCGGCAGCGCACGCGGCACGCCGTAGACCTGCCGCGTCCCGGTGTAGACGATCGATGCCCGCGGCGCGTGCCGGCGGCATGCCTCGAGCAGGTTCAGCTGCGCCTGCGCGTTGATCGACAGGTCCTCGAGCGGATCGGTGATCGACGCGACGTGGCTGGTCTGAGCGAAGAGGTTGAAGACCACGGCGCGCCCGTCGACGAGCCCCGGGGCGACCGACGCGTCGCGCAGGTCGGCCTCCATGATGCGGACCCGCGACGAGGCGCCCTCGAGATTGCGCGGGTGGGCGCCACCGCCTGGCAGCAGCGCGTCGACGACCAGCACCTGCGCACCCAGCGCGTCGAGCCGGCGCACGAGGTTCGAGCCGATGAACCCCATCCCACCGGCGACGAGCACGCTGCGGCCCGCCCAGTTGCGTGTCGCTGCATCGGCAGGCCGCGTCTCCATGGTCCGATCAGTCTAGCGTCGAAGAGGCCGATCCGCCCCATCACAGCCACGCCGTCGACGTGGCGACCTCTCAATCGCGCACGACGCGTGTCGCGAGGACGTGCCCGCCGCGATCGATCCGCGCCGCCACCCGCAGCGCACCCGAAGACGCCGCGATCGCGGCGTCGAGGTCCGCGCGCTGGCGGTCGTCGCCGGTGAGCACCCAGTCCGCACCGCCGCCGGTGCCGAGCGCATCGGGGCCGAGCGCGGGCAGGCGATTGCAGTCGAGCGCGATCCGCTGCCCCAGGTGGAAGCGTGCAGCGGCGCCGGGATCGAGCCGTGCGCGCGGCAGCCCGGCGAGCGTGCCGCGCGCGTAGCGTTCGTGCACGCAGGCGACCTCTTCGTCGACGACGATCACCCGGTCGCTCGACGCGGCGTGCCGGCCGACCTCGGCGATCACGTCCGGCCACGGCCGCTGCTCGGCCCGTACACGCAGGTACGCACCCGTCGAGGCGACGACGGTCGCGAGCAGTGCCAGCGCGAGCGCGCGAGTCGTCGTCGCGCGCCAGTCCGCGCGCGCCGCCGCGCAGCCGAGCACGATGGCCATCGGCATCAGCAGCCACAACGCGGTCCGGGGCAGCAGCACCGGCTGGACCGCGCTCGCAGCGAGCAGCGCGGCCGCGCCTACGGCGGGCACGACGACCCCGATCGCGACGAGCTCGACGCGGACGCGCTGCCGCCACGCCGCGAGCGCGAAGGCGCCGTAGACGATGGCCGCCAGCGGCAGCGCGACCATCGAGCCCCATCGGAGCTGCCCCAGCACGAGCTCCCACGCGAGGAAGGCGAGGTGCTTCGGCTCGAGCGGCGACGGGATCCAGTCGAGGCCGATCGCATTCGTCGCGAGCACGCCGGTCATCGCGACCAGCTGCGGCACGCACAGCAGCGCGAGCGCGCCGCAGGCGAGCGCCCAGGCGACGAGCGCGCCGCGGCCGGCGCGCGTCGCGATCGCCGCGTGGAGGCCTGCGACGGCGAGCCCGGACAGGAACGCGAACGAGGTCGAGTGCGTGTAGAACGAGGCGGCGCCGGCCAGCACGATCGGCGCGATCGCGAGCGCGACGCGCGCGGGGCCCGCCGCGGCGAGGCGATGCCGGTCGACGGCCAGCCTCGCGAACGCCGCCAGCGCGATCGCGATCCAGCACAGCTGCAGTGCGTACGGCCGGATCTCGACCGCGTACTCGAGCGCGAGCGTCGGCGCGAGCCACGCGAACGCCGCGGCCGCGCCCGCTCTCGGGCCGCCGAGCGTACGCGCGGCGTGGTGGACGAAGGGCAGCGCGACCGCGGTCAACGCGACCGACAGCAGCCGCGCGGCGAACTCGCCGTCTCCGACGAGCCGCGTCCACGCCCACAGCACGGTGTAGTAGAGCGGCGGACTCGACTCGAGCCGCCAGCCCTCGGTCCACAGGCGCGCGAGCGACGCGCGCGCGTGGTGCAGCGAGAAGGTCTCGTCGATCCAGAGCGCCGGAACCGCCGCGAGCTGCACGCGCGCGAGCAGCAGCGCGGCACAGGCCGCGAACAGCGCGAAGACGACCGGATCGCGCGCTGCGGCGGGGTCGGGACGCGGCGCCGGCATGTTCACCGCGGCCGGACCGCGCGCGCGGCGCCCCGAGGCCCCGCGCCCGCCTTCACTGCCCTTCGAGGAACGACTTCAGCTTGTCCGCCCGCGACGGGTGGCGCAGCTTGCGCAGCGCCTTCGCCTCGATCTGGCGGATCCGCTCGCGGGTCACGTCGAACTGCTTGCCCACTTCCTCGAGCGTGTGGTCGGTGCTCATCTCGACGCCGAAGCGCATCCGCAGCACCTTCGCCTCGCGCGGCGTCAGCGAGTCGAGCACCTCCTTGACCACGTCGCGCATCGAGCCGTGCAGCGCCGCGTCGGCCGGGGCCAGCGTGGCGGTGTCCTCGATGAAGTCGCCGAGGTGGGAGTCGTCGTCGTCGCCGATCGGCGTCTCCATCGAGATCGGCTCCTTGGCGATCTTGAGGATCTTGCGGATCTTGTCCTCGGGCATCTCCATGCGCGCCGACAGCATCGCCGGATCCGGCTCCTGGCCGGTCTCCTGCAGGATCTGGCGGCTGATCCGGTTCATCTTGTTGATCGTCTCGATCATGTGGACCGGGATGCGGATGGTGCGCGCCTGGTCGGCGATGGAACGCGTGATCGCCTGCCGGATCCACCACGTGGCGTAGGTCGAGAACTTGTAGCCGCGGCGGTACTCGAACTTGTCCACGGCCTTCATCAGGCCGATGTTGCCCTCCTGGATCAGGTCCAGGAACTGCAGGCCGCGGTTGGTGTACTTCTTGGCGATCGAGATCACGAGACGCAGGTTCGCCTCGGTCATCTCGCGCTTGGCCTTGCGCGCCTTGGCCTCGCCCATCGCCATCTGCTTGTTGATCTCCTTGAGATCGGACAGCGGCAGCACGACGCGGGCCTGCAGGTCGATCAGCTTCTGCTGCAGGTCCTGAACGGCGGGGATGTTCCGGCGCAGCGTCTCGACGTAGTGCGCCGAGACCTCGGCCTCCTTCTCGATCCAGCGCAGGTCGGTCTCGTGGCCCGGGAACGAGCGGATGAAGTGCTCGCGCGGCATGCCGACCTTGTGCACGCAGATCTCGGCGATCGCGCGCTCGAGCGTGCGGACCTCGTCGACCTGGTTGCGCAGCGTGTCGCACAGCTTCTCGACCATCTTCGCGGTGAAGCGGATGGTCATCAGCGTGTCCTGCAGCTCGGTCTGCGCCTTGAGGTAGGGCTTGGACTTGTAGCCTTCCTTCTCGTAGGCGACGCGCATCCGGTCGAACCACTTCTCGATGTGGTCGAACTTCTCGAGCGCGGCGCGCTTGAGCTCGGCGAGCTTGGCCGAGTTCGCCGCGCTCGCGTCGCCCTCGTCCTCGTCGTCGTCCATGTCGGCGGCGGCGTTCGCGGCCACCGAAGCCGGTTGCGGCGGCGAGAAGTCCTCCTCGGCGTTCGGGTCGATCAGGCCGTCGACGACCTCGTCGATCCGCATCGAGTCGGCCTTGATCTTCGCGGCCGCGGCGAGCACCTCGGCGATGGTCGTCGGGCACGCCGAGATCGCCATCACCATGTGCTTGAGGCCGTCCTCGATCCGCTTGGCGATCTCGATCTCGCCTTCGCGCGTCAGCAGCTCGACCGAACCCATCTCGCGCATGTACATGCGGACCGGGTCGGTCGTGCGGCCGAACTCCGAGTCGACGGTCGACAGCGCCGCCTCGGCCTGCTCCTCGGCGTCCTCGTCCGACGACACGACCGGCGTGTTGTCGTTGATCAGCAGCGTCTCGGCGTCCGGGGCCCGCTCGTAGACGGTGATCCCCATGTCGCCGAAGGTCGTGATGATCGAGTCGATCGCCTCGGCGTCGACCAGGTCCTCGGGCAGGTGATCGTTGATCTCGGCGTAGGTGAGGAAGCCCCGCTCCTTGCCGAGCTTGATCAGCAGCTTGAGCTTGTTGAGCTTGGCCTCGAGCTCCTCCTCGGAATTGCCCTGGTTGTACGACAGGGCCTCCTTGATCAGCGCCTTTTCCTTGGCGCGCTTGTCGCGCGCCTTGGCCTTGGGCGGCGGGGGCGCGGGCGGCTCGTCGATCGTCTCCGCCTCGCCGTCGACGTCGTCGACGTCGCCGAGCGCGTCCTCCGACTCGACCGCGAGGTCGAGGTCGTCCTCGGCGCCCGGCGCGTTCTTGCCCTTCGGCCCCTTGCCGGCGGGCGCCTTGGCGGTCGCGGCCTTGCCGGACTTGGTGCCGGGCGCCTTCTGCGCGGCCTTGGCGGCCCGCGCGTCGGCGGCAGGCTTCGGCTCGGCGGCCTTCGCGGACGCGGGCGCCGCCTTGGCGCCCTTCGCGGCGGCCGGCGCCGGCGTGACGGCCGGCGCCTTCGCGGCCGTCGCCGGCTTCGCGGGCGCGGCCCTCGCCGCCGGCTTGGTCGGCGCCTTCGCGTCGGCCGGCTTGGCCTTCGCGACGGCGACCGCCGGGGAGAGCTTCTCGGAGACCTTCTGCTGCACCTTGTCGTGAACCTTGTCTTGGGGCTTCGCGGCCGCCTTCGCGGCCGGACGGGCATCGGGCGCCTTGGCGACCGGGCGCGCCGCGGGCTTCGCGGCGGGCTTGACGGACGTCGCCTTGGCGGCGGGCTTGGGGACGGGCTTCGGAGCGGGCCGCGCGACCGCGGCTCCGGCCGCCCTCGCGGTGGCCTTCGTGACGGGCTGTGCGGCGGCCTTGGCCGCCGGCTTCGTGGTGGCCTTCGCGGCGCTCGCGGATTTCGCGCCCGATACGCTCGCGGGCTTCGCGGCGACCTTGGCGGCCGCGCCGCCCGCGGGCTTCGCCGGCGCCTTCACGGCCGCCTTGGACGTCGGCCTGGCGGCGGCCTTGGCCGGCGCCTTGGCGGTCGACCTGGGCGCGGCGCCGGCGGGCGCCTTGGTCGCGGCCCTCGATGGCGCCTTGGCCGCGGCGGGCTTCGCGTCGGCCCTGCCGGCCGCCCCCCGGTTCACCGTCGAGCGCGCGACCGCGCCCTGCTTCGTCGTCAGCTTCGTCGTCGGCATCTTCGTCTTTCCGCCTTTGCTCACGGCCGGTCCTCGATGGGTGAATCGGGAAAACCTTTAATCATATCAAGTCCGGGGCTCGGACGAAAGCGATTTCCGGAGGGCCTGCAGCTCCGCATACCGCGCGCGCTGCACATCGTCGCCCAGCCCGCCCTGCGCGAGGCGATCGACCTCTTCGCGCAGCCGCTGCTCGCGCATCCGGGCGAGCGCCCCCTCGAATTCACGGCGCGCCTCGTCGACGCCGAGCTCGGCGAGCAGCCCGCGATCCTGCGCGGCTTCGGCCTCGAGCGCGGCCGCCAGCTCGGGGGCCTCGCCGCGCAGCGACTCGACGAGCTGCGCGAAGCTCGCACCCTCCGGCAGCGTCGCGACGCGACCGAGCCAGTCGACGACCGCCTGCGGCACGAAGTCGGTCGGCCACGATTCGCGAGCGAGCACCGGATGCAGCGACAGCAGCAGCCGGGCCCGGCGCGGCAGGTCGGGCAGCGACACCGGCATCGGGCGCGGCACGGGCCGCCAGCGATCACTCCAGCGACCGCTCCACCGCTCGCCGCGGCCGTCCCGGTCGGGCCAGCGGCCGGTGGGACGGTCGCGGCCGAAGCGCGCACCGGGCCCGCCGGCGTCGGGCGTGCGGCCGCCGCCGGACGCGTCGCGCCACCCCGGGCCGCCCCCTCGACCGCCGCCACCCTGCCCGCCGCCACCCTGCCCGCCGCCCTGCCACCCGCCGCCGGACCCCTCGCGCCAGCCGCCGTCGCGCACGCTACCGTCGGGGGGCCCGTCGCGTCGGCCGCCCCCGCCTTCGCCGTCGCGCCGCCGTGCCCCGCCCGCCTCGGCGCCGCGCCCACCGTCCGTGTCCGCCTCCAGGTAGCGCAGCATGTCCTCGCCGCGGATGCCGACCTTCGTCGCGACCGCCTGCGCGAGCTGCAGCCGCAGCGCGGCCGGCGGCATCGCCTGCAGCAGCGGCCGGGCGTCGGCCTGCATCCGCGCGCGGCCCTCGGGCGTGCCCAGGTCGACCCGGCCGGCGAGCTCGCGCAGCATGAACTCCGACAGCGGCTGCGCGGTCGACAGATGCTCCGCGAACCCTTGCGCGCCGTGCTCGCGCACGAAGCTGTCCGGGTCGTGCTCGGGCGGCAGGAACAGGAAGTCGATCCGCTTGGTGTCGGCCGCGAGCGGCAGGCAGGCCTCGAGGGCGCGCCACGCGGCGCGTCGCCCGGCGGCGTCGCCGTCGAACGCGAACACCACCCGGTCGACGAGGCGAAGCAGCTTCTGCACGTGCTGCGCGGTGGTCGCGGTGCCGAGCGTGGCCACCGCGTTGCGCACGCCGTGCTGCGCGAGCATCACGACGTCCATGTAGCCCTCGACCACGATCACGCAGTCGGCCGCGCGGATCGCATCGCGCCCCTCGAACAGGCCGTACAGCTCGCGGCCCTTGGAGAAGAGCGGCGTCTCGGGCGAGTTCAGGTACTTCGGCTCGCCCTGTCCGAGCACGCGCCCGCCGAAGCCGATCGTCTGGCCGCGCGGGTTGCGGATCGGGAACATGATCCGGTCGCGGAACCGGTCGTAGCGCTTGCGCCGGCCGGGGCCCTGGCCCGCCGGTTCGGCGTCGGGCTCCGGCTCCGGCTCGATCACCAGCCCCGACTCGACCAGCGTGCGCGCCGAGTAGTCGGGCACCGCGGCCTCGAGCGAGCGCCAGCCCTCCGGCGCGTAGCCGATGCCGAAGCGTGCCGCGGTCTCGCCGCTCACGCCGCGGCCCTTGAGGTAGTCGATCGCGTGCGGCGAGTCCTTGAGCCGCTGCTTGTAGAAGCGCGCGGCCGCGGCGATCGTCTCGAGCAGGTCGGGATCGCGCCGGCGTGCGTCGTCGGCGGCGCCGCGCTCCTCGGGCACCGTGAGGCCCGCGCTGCGCGCGAGCTCGTGGATCGCGTCGGGATAGGACATCCCGCCGTGCTCCATCAGGAAGCCGATCGCCGAGCCGTGCGCGCCGCAGCCGAAGCAGTGGTAGAACTGCTTGGTCGGCGACACGGTGAAGGACGGCGACTTCTCGCCGTGGAACGGGCACAGCCCGAGCCAGTTCGCCCCGCCCTTCTTCAGCTTCACGTGGCGGCCGACCACCTCGACGATGTCGACGCGGGCGAGCAGCTCCTGGATGAAGGACTGCGGGATCACGCCGGCAGTCTATCGCTGCGCGAGCCGGGCCTTCACGATGCCGGACACCTTCGACAGGTCGGTCCTGCCGGCGAGCTTCGGCTTCAGCACGCCCATCACCTTGCCCATGTCCTGGGGCCCGGCGGCGCCGGTCGCGGCGATCGCCGCGTCGACCTCGGCGGCGACCTCTTCGTCGCTCGCCTGGGCGGGCAGGTAGGCGGTCAGGACGACCACCTCGGCCTTCTCCTTGTCCGCCAGGTCGGTGCGGCCGGCCTGCTCGAACGCGGCGATCGAGTCGCGGCGCTGCTTGATCAGCTTGTCGACGATCGCGGCGACCTGGGCGTCGTCGGCGACGATCCGCTCGTCGACCTCCTTCTGCTTGATCGCGGCGAGCAGCATCCTGATCGCGCCGAGGCGCTCGGCCTCGCGGGCGCGCATCGCGGCCTTCATGTCCTCGGTGATCCGGTCCTTCAGGGTCGGGGGGGTCGGGGCGGTCATCGGGTCGCTCCGTGACGGTGATGCGGGGACGGGACGGCCGCCCGCCAGGGACGGCCGGAAAAACGCGAAGAGCCCGCGACGTGTGGGTCGGCGGGCTCTCCGACCGAGGCCGTCCGTGAGGACGCCCCCGGGGCTGCGGCGAAGGGGTGAGCCGTCAGTACAGCTTCTTGGGCAGCATCTGGCTGCGCAGTCGCTTGTAATGACGCTTGACCGCCGCCGCCTTCTTGCGCTTGCGTTCGGCGGTCGGCTTCTCGTAGAACTCGCGCGCGCGCAACTCCGTGAGCAGACCCGTCTTCTCGATGGTGCGCTTGAAGCGGCGCAGCGCCACGTCGAACGGCTCGTTCTCTTTCACACGGATGGTCGGCATTGAAAAATCACCCCCTTTCGGCAGAACCGTCGAGTGTAGCAGGTCCGGCCCGGCCTTGCCAGCGGGGCACGGGCGGCCGCGATACGGTCGCGTTCCGCCCGACCGGCGGCTGGCGCGAATATTGATTGCCCAGGCCGACGGCGCTACAACTTTCACTGCAGTCGGTTTGCTCGTTCGAGCGGAAGGATGCCCGATGCCGCATGCCCTGACCTCGTCCCAGGCCGGTTCCACGTTCTCGATCGCCGGGTTCAAGCAGATCTACTCGACGCAGGCGGTGGAGTCCGCGCTCGACGAGCTCGCCCCCGGCGCGAACGACGCGCTGCGCACCACCTACGAGAAGATGATCCGCGTCGGCGGCGAGCGCTTCAGCGTCAAGCCCGGGCGCATGCCCGACTTCGACCAGCTCGAGGCCGAGCTGCCCAACTTCGCCGAGGTGCTGGTCGACCTGCGCAGGCAGCTCGCGCTGTGCATGGAGACCGACGACCCGCTCGAGATCTCGCCGATGCTGCTGCTCGGCGACCCGGGTATCGGCAAGACCCACTTCGCCAAGCGGCTCTCGCAGCTGCTCGGCACCGGCTTCGGCTTCGTGTCGATGAGCTCGCTGACCGCGGGCTGGGTGCTGTCCGGCGCCTCGTCGCAGTGGAAGAACTCGCGCACCGGCAAGGTGTTCGACACGCTGGTGCACGGCGACTACGCGAACCCGGTGCTGGTCGTCGACGAGCTCGACAAGGCCTCGGCCGAGAGCCACTACGACCCGCTGGGCGCGCTGTACGCGCTGCTCGAGCACGACACCGCGCGGACCTTCACCGACGAGTTCGCCGAAGTGCCGCTCGACTGCTCCGACATCGTCTGGATCGCGACCGCGAACGAGGCGGCACGCATCCCCGAGCCGATCCTCAACCGGATGAACGTCTACGAGATCGAGCCGCCGGACCCGGACGGCGCGCGACGCATCGCGCAGGCGATCTACCGCGAGATCCGCGAATCGCACGCGTGGGGCAGGCGCTTCCCGGAGGCGCTGTCGGGCCCGGTGCTGGACCGGCTCGCGGGCCTTGCGCCGCGCGAGATGCGCCGGGCGCTCGTCGGCGCGTTCGGCAACGCGAAGCTCGAGGGCCGCGACGAGCTCGCGACCGAGGACCTGCTCGAGCGCAGCGCGCGGCGACAGCGGATCGGGTTCTGAATCGCGGCGGCGGCGACGCGCTCAGCCGCGCGCGAGCGCCTGTGCCGCGCACCAGCCGCTCGCCCACGCCCACTGGAAGTTGTAGCCGCCGAGCCAGCCGGTGACGTCGACGACCTCGCCGACGAAATGCAGGCCCGGCACGCGGCGCGACTCGAGCGTGCGCGCATCGAGTTCGTCGGTGGCCACGCCGCCGGTGGCGACCTCGGCCTTGCGCCAGCCCTCGGTGCCGGCCGGCGTCACGCGCCAGTCGTGCAGACGCGCGGCGAGCGTGTCGAGCGCGCGGTTGCCGAGCTCGGCGAGCTTTCTCTCGCCCTCGTCGCCGAGCCAGGCCTGCGCGAGGCGCTTGGGCACGACCGCCGCGAGCGCGGTGCCGAGCTGCTGGCGCGTGCCCTCGCGCGCGGTGCGCAGCGCCTCGCCGATCCGCGCGCCCGGCGCGAGGTCGATCGACAGCGGCTCGCCGGGCCGCCAGTAGGTCGAGGCCTGCAGCACCGCCGGGCCCGACAGCCCTCGGTGCGTGAACAGCAGGTCCTCGACGAAGGCCGGCGCGCCGGGCGTGTCCGGCGTCGCGATGCCGACCTCGAGCGCGAGCCCCGCGAGCTCGGCGAACGGCTGCCACGACTGGGACGTGAAGGTCAGCGGCACGAGGGCCGGGCGCGGCTCGACGACGCGCAGCCCGAAGCGCCCGGCGAGGCGGTGGCCCCAGTCGGTCGCGCCGATCTTGGGGATCGACGGCCCGCCGGTGGCGATCACCAGCGCGCGCGCCGACAGCTCGCCCGCGTCGGTGCGCAGCACGAAGCGATCGCGCGGCTCGACGGGCGCGTCGTGCCGCTCGACCTCGTGGACCGCGCAGGGCCGGAACCAGGCGACGCCGCCGCGGTCGCACTCGGTGCGCAGCAGCTCGACGATGCGCTCGCTCGAGTCGTCGCAGAAGAGCTGGCCGCGGTGCTTCTCGTGCCAGCCGATGTCGTGCGCCTCGACCAGCGCGACGAAGCGGCGCGGCCCGTAGGCGCGCAGCGCGGCGCGCGCGAACTTCGGGTCCTCGGACACGAATCGCTCGGGCCGGTCGGCCTCGAGGTTGGTGAAGTTGCAGCGCCCCCCGCCGGAGATGCGGATCTTCTCGGCGAGCCGCGGCGCGTGGTCGACGAGCGCGACGCGCACCCCGCGCTGCGCGGCGACGCCGGCGCAGAACAGGCCGGCGGCGCCGGCACCGACGACGATCGCGTCGAACCGCTGTGGCATGGGGGCTCCCGGGCGGGACGCCCGACGGGGTCCGGACGGGCATCCGGGAGCCGGATTCTATCGGTGCGCCGCGCGTGGGTCCGGCTGCGCCGACTCCCCGCGCTCAGGCGACGGCCGCGTCGCGCACCCGGGGGCGGACGTCGAGCGCCCTGAGGACCGCCCCGACCTGAAGCTCGATCGGCGGCGGCACCGGCCGCTCGCCGGCGAGCACCGACTGGATCCATCGTGCCGTCGCCGACGCGTCGTGAGGGTCGGGCAGCACCGGCATCTCGCGCAGCGCGGCCGTCGCGGCCGGCACCAGCACCTCGGTGCGCCCGTCGCGGATCCAGTCGATCTGTACGGCGCGGCGCGTGCTCGCGACCACCTCGCCTTCGGTGCCGGCGAGCACGATGCCGGGGGCGCCGCTGCCTTCGAAGTAGGCGCGCTGGAGGGCACCGGCCTCGGGCGTCCCGAAGCACGCGATGCGCAGGCAGGCCGACGCCCCGGTCGGGTTCAGCAGCGCGGCGAGCATATGGCCGACGTTGCGCACGCCGAGCCGCCCCCGCAGGTCGAGCAGCGCGGCGAGCCGCGGCGACAGCACGTCGATCGGCACGAAGGCCGGGTCGCCGCGCGCGAACGCGTCGGCCGCACGGTCGACGCCGCCACCCGGTCCGAGTCCCATCGCCTGCATGATCTCGGCCGTGGTGGTGCGCCGGGGATCCGAGGTCACGCCATGCAGCACGACCTGGACGCCGGCGTCCGAGAGCAGGCACGCGAGCAGCGGCACCAGGTTGGCCGTCTGCAGCGCGCCGCCGTAGCTCGGGATCGCGAGCACCGGGCGCGTGGCGTCGACCGGCACGCGCCGCAGCATCGGCTCGAGCACGTCGAGGCCCGCCCGCACCTCCTCGAGCCCTTCGCCGCGCATCCGCAGCGCGACCAGCACCGCGCCGAGCTCGACGTCGGTGAATCCGCCGCCGAAGATCGCGTCGAACAGTCGCATCGCCGACTCATGGCTCAGCCCGCGAACTGTCTCGCGTCCGCGCACGATCGCTTGGATCAGGGAAGGGGCATCCATGGGCTCTCCGGATCGGGCGCCATGCATTGCAAGGGCCGTGCCGAGTGTCCTGCACGACTCAGATCGCACGATCCGCGGGCACTCGGGGCCGACCGATCGACCCGAGGCGGGCTGCGCGCCGGGGTTGGCACGGGTCCGCCCAGGCGCGCCGCTGCAGCGGGGTGCGGGCTGCACCGTATCGAGGCGTCGCGCCGGACCCGCTTGCTACACTGCGTCGATGCTGACCCTGGGCATCGAGACCTCCTGCGACGAGACCGGCGTCGCGCTGCACTGCGAGCGACGCGGCCTGCTCGCGCAGGCGCTGCACTCGCAGGTCGCGATGCACGAGCGCTACGGCGGCGTCGTGCCCGAGCTCGCGTCGCGCGACCACATCCGCCGCCTGCTGCCGCTCACCCGGCAGGTGCTCGACGACGCGGGGGTCGCGCTCGCCGACGTCGACGCGATCGCCTACACCGAGGGGCCCGGGCTCGCCGGCGCGCTGCTGGTCGGCGCCGCGGTCGCGCAGTCGCTGGGCTTCGCGCTGCGCGTACCGACGATCGGCGTGCACCACCTCGAGGGCCACCTGCTGTCGCCGCTGCTGTCGGCCGACCCGCCGGCCTTCCCGTTCGTCGCGCTGCTGGTGTCCGGCGGACACACGCAGCTGCTGCGCGTCGACGGCGTCGGCCGCTACGCGCTGCTCGGCGAGTCGGTCGACGACGCGGCCGGCGAGGCCTTCGACAAGAGCGCGAAGCTGCTCGGCCTGGGCTACCCCGGGGGCCCGGCGATCGCGCGGCTCGCCGAGTCGGGCACGCCCGGGCGCTTCGAGCTGCCGCGCCCGAAGCTGCACTCGGGCGACCTCGACTTCAGCTTCTCGGGTCTGAAGACCGCCGTCGCGACGCGGATCGCGCGCGGCCTGCCCGACGAGGGCGCCCGCGCCGACCTCGCTGCCGACGTGCAGGCCGCGATCGTCGACGTGCTGGTCGCGAAGTCGCTCGCCGCGCTGCGCGCGACCGGCCTCGGCACGCTGGTGATCGCGGGCGGCGTCAGCGCCAACCGGCGGCTGCGCGAGCGGCTCGCCGGGGCGAGCGCGCGCGACGGGGTGCGCGTGCACTGCCCGGAGCCGGCACTGTGCACCGACAACGGCGCGATGATCGCGTTCGCCGGCAGCCTGCGGCTGCGTGCGCTGCGCGACGCCGGCGCGCCATTGCCGGCGGCGGGCGCCTTCGACGTGCGGCCGCGCTGGCCGCTCGAGGCGCTCGGCGCGGCCTGAACGCCGCGGGACTCCGGATGCGGGCCGACCGACGCGCACACCTCGCCGCCGCCGCGATGCTCATGGCGGGCGGCGCGCTGGGGCCGGCGGCCCGGGTTCGCGCCGACGCACCGCATGCCGGCCCCCCGCGGTCGGACGGACCGCCCGTCGATCCGGCCCGCGTCGAGACGCTGCACCTCGACGGCCCGCGCCCCGACCCGGCGGTGCCCGCCCGCCTCGCGCTCGCCCGCGAGCTGCTCGCCGCGCTCGACCCCTCGCGCACCGCGTACCGGCACGCATCGCGCGTCTGGTTCCCGCGCGACGGCGCCCCCGCGATCGCGATGACCGACTGCAGCGGGCTGCTCAACGCGCTGCTCGCGCGCACCGACCCGCGCGCGTGGGCCGCGCTGCGCGACGCGAGTCCGCGCGGCCGACCGCAGGCGATCGACTACCACGCGGCGATCGGCCGGGGCGACGCGTTCGCGCCGCTCGCCAGCGTCGACGCGATCGCTCCCGGTGACATCGTCGCGATCGCGTATCCGCCGGACGCCGACGACACCGGCCACGTGATGCTCGTCGACGCGGTACCGCGCCCGTTCGACGGCCTGCCGCGCCTCGACGGCACGATGCAGCTCGCGCTCGCGGTCATCGACGCGACCGCGACGCCGCACGGCGCCGACGACCCGCGCGCCGGCCCGCCGCCGCGCACCGGCGTCGGCCGCGGCGTGGTGCGGCTCTACGTCGACGACGACGGCGTGCCGATCGCGCACGCCTGGAGCCGCAGCCCGCGCGCGCGGCTGCGCGGCGTCGCGTCACGCCCGATCGCGATCGGCCGGCCGCGCTGACGCGCCGCGGGCCGCCTGCCCGGCCCGGTGCGCCGCGCAACGGCAGGCGCGCGGGCACGCGCGCCGCGCCCGACACGCGGACGGCATGCTCCGACGCGCGGCACGCCCCCTCAGGTCCGGCCCGCGGCGGCCGATATAGAGTCGGGCGAGACGACGAGGAGACGCACCATGTTGACCCGCGCACCCGCAGGCCTGGGCGGTTGGATCCAGGCGATCGGCGACGCCGAGATCCCGGTGCTCGCACGCACCGCGCAGGCGATCGAGGCGCTGCGCGAGGATGAGGACGACGTCGCACCGAAGGACATCGCCGAGGTGGTCCTCGAAGATCCGCTGATGTCGCTGAAGGTGCTCGCGCACGTCGCGCGCCACCGCTCGGCGCGGATGACCAGCGACACCGAGACGGTGACCGCCGCGCTGCTGATGATGGGCACGTCGAACTTCTTCCGCACGTTCGCGGGGCAGTCCACGGTCGAGGCGCGGCTCGGCCCGATCCCGGGCGCGATCGCCGGGCTCGAGCAGGTGCTGCGGCGTGCGCACCGCGCGGGGCGCTTCGCGATCTCGTTCGCGATGGCCCGCAACGACACCGACGCCGAGGTCATCCAGGAGGCGGCGCTGCTGCACGATTTCGCGGAGCTGCTGCTCTGGTGCCACGCGCCGACGCTCGCGCTGGAGATCGCCCGCCGCCAGCGCGCGGACCCGACGCTGCGCTCGGCGCAGGTGCAGCGCGAGGTGCTGAACGTCGAGCTGTGCGACCTCGAGCAGGCGCTGATGAAGGCGTGGCGCCTGCCCGAGCTGCTGCAGCACCTCACCAACGACCACCTGTCGACCGTGCCCCGCGTGCGCAACGTGCTGCTCGCCACCGCGCTCGCGCGGCACAGCCAGCACGGCTGGGACAACGCCGCGCTGCCGGACGACGTCGAGGCGATCGGGCTGCTGCTGAACCTCGCGTCGGGCGCGGTGTGGAGCCTGATCCGCGAGCTCGACGAGTCCGCGGCCGAGGCGGTGCCGGCGGCCGACTGATCCGCGTCCGGCCGGCTCAGGCCGCCCGCGACCGGCGCCCGAGCCCGCCGAGCCGCGCCACCTGCGGGCTCGCCGCGATCATCGCCATGCCGACGAGCGCGACCGCGTCCGGCACGTCGCCGAACACCGCCCAGCCGAGCGCGATCGACAGCAGCATCTGCGTGTACGCCCACGGCGCGAGCCGCGAGGCCTGCGCGAGCCGGTAGGCGCGCGCGAGCAGCAGGTGGCCGGCCGCACCCAGCGGGCCGATCGCCGCGAACACCGCCCAGTCGAAGGACGTCGGGGGCGTCTCGGGCCACGCGGACGCAGACCACCAGAGCGGTGCGGTCGCGGTCATGATCGTCGCGCCGACGAGCCCGCTCCAGAGCACCTGCACCGCCGGCGAGTCGGCCTGCGCCTGCGCGCGCGTCAGCGTCTGGTACGCCGCGTTGCCGGCCGCCGCGGCGAGCACCAGCAGCACGCCTGCGAGCGGCAGCGAGGTGCCCGGCCGGACGACGACCAGCACCCCGGCGAAGCCGGTCGCGACCGCGGCCCAGGTCGCCCAGCCCGGCCGCTCGCGCAGGAACACCGCCGCGAACACCGCGACCAGCACCGGCGTCGTGAAGAACACCGCGGTCGCCTGCGCGAGCGGCATCGACTGCAGCGCCGCGAAGTACAGCAACGTGACCGCCACCATCAGCGTGCCGCGCAGCGCCTGGCGACCCGGGTGCGCGGTGCGCAGCGCGGCGAGCCCGCGCGTCGGCAGGAAGATCGCGAGGACGACGACCAGGTGCCCCGCGTAGCGCGACCAGGTGGTCGCCGCGACCGGCACGCCCGCGCGGCCGAGCCACTTGCCGCACACGTCGAGCAGGATCAGGCAGCCGAGCGCAGCCAGCAACGCGAGGATCGCGCGGCGCTCGGTGGAACGGCTCGGGGCGGACACCGACATCGGTGGGGTAGTCTACCGACGACGGCCGCGCCGGCCGACGAGGAGGACACCATGCTTCGACACGACGATTCCGGATTCGTCCGCGAGCTCTCCGCCGCGGTCGCGGCGACCCGCACGGACACCGTGCGGATGCTGTCCGAGCTGGTCGCGCTGCCCTCGCTGCTCGGCGACGAGGCCGGCGCGCAAGGCTGGATGGCCGACACGTTGGGCACGATGGGCCTGCGCGTCGAGCGCTTCGACATCGACGAGGCGAAGCTCAAGGCGCACCCCGGCTGGTCGCCGTCGCTGATCTCGTACGACGGCCGCCCGAACGTCGTCGGCGTGCACGCGCCGCGCAGCGTCACCGGCCGTTCGCTGATCCTGAACGGCCACATCGACGTCGTGCCGGTCGGCAACGCGTCGATGTGGAGCACGCCGCCGTTCCAGCCGCGCGTCGACGGCGACCGGCTGTACGGCCGGGGCGCCGCAGACATGAAGGCCGGCATCGTCGCCTACCTGAACGCCTTCCGCGCGCTGCAGGCGCTCGGTGTCGAGCCCGCCGCGCCGGTCTACCTGCAGTCGGTGATCGAGGAGGAGTGCACCGGCAACGGCGCGCTCGCCTGCCTGGTGCAGGGCTACCACGCGCAGGCCGCGGTGATCCCCGAGCCCGGCGACGCGATCCTCGTCGGCCAGCTCGGCGTGATGTGGCTGACGCTCGAGGTCACCGGCGTGCCGGTGCACGCGATGGTCGCGCACACCGGCACCAACGCGATCGACGCGGCGCGCAACCTGTTCGCCGAGCTGAAGCTGCTCGAGCGCGAGTGGAACGAGCCGAACCGGCGCCACGCGCTGTGGTGCCACCACGAGCACCCGATCAACTTCAACCTCGGGCGCCTCGTCGGCGGCGAGTGGCCGTCGTCGGTCGCGACCACCTGCCGCGCGGACCTCAGACTGTCGTTCTACCCGGACATGACCCGCGCGCAGGTGAAGGCCGCGGTCGAGGCGCGGCTCGCCGAGGCGCACGCGGCGATGCCCGGCCGCGACGGCATCACCTGGAAGGTCGAGTACCGCGGCTTCCAGTCGGAAGGCTGCGTGCTCGACAAGGGGCAGCCGCTGGTCACCGAACTCGCGGCGACGCACCGCGAGGTGACCGGCTCGGAGGTCGAGCTGGTGGTCGGCACCGGCACGACCGACGCGCGCAGCTTCAACCTGTACGGCCCGATCCCCGCGACCTGCTACGGCCCGAAGGGCGCCGACATCCACGGCATCGACGAGTGGGTGTCGATCGACAGCACGGTGCAGGTGACCGAGGTGCTCGCGCGGTTCGTCGCGCGGTGGTGCGGGGTGGCTCGGCGCTGAGCGCGCCGACGACGCTCTCGACCGGCGCCGCCGTGCGGGCGGCTTGACGGGCGTCAACGAACGATTCCGGCCCGGCGCGCTCCGCGCCCCGATCGAACCTATGCTCCCTCGGCGCGCAGGGCACCGCCCGCGCGCGGTACGACGGGGAGCACATCGTGAACGGGCCATCCATCCGCATCGCCCGGGCCTCGGGCCCGCGGGCGACGTGCAGGCCGTCCTGCGCGCGGCCGGCGTCGCGGGACCGGCTCCGATGAGGCCGCGCCTCGCCCTGCTCGCCGTCCCGCTCCTCGCGCTGTCCGCGTGCGCGAGCTTCGGGCCCGGGACGATCGCGCGCGATCGCTTCGACTACAACACCGCGGTCGCCGACTCGTGGAAGCAGCAGCTCCTGCTGAACATCGTCAGGCTGCGATACGGCGACAACATCGTCTTCCTCGACGTCGCCCAGATCGTCAGCGGCTACACGTTCCAGGGCACGCTGACCGCGAACGCGGGGCGCAACGCACCGTTCGGCGGCTACGACAGCGGGAGCCTCGGCGCGCAGGGCGCCTACATCGACCGCCCGACGATCACCTACGCGCCGCTGACCGGGCAGCAGTACATGAAGGCGGTGATGTCGCCGATCGCTCCGTCCGCGATCCTGTTCCTGATGCAGGCCGGCTATGCGGCCGACGCGGTGATGCGGATGTCGCTGGATTCGATCAACGGGCGGCAGAACAGGAGGTGGGCGCCGGCGCGCGCCCATGCGGGCGATCCCGAGTTCGAGCGGGTGGTGCAGCTGCTCCGCGAAGCGCAGCGCTCGGGCGCGGTCGGGATGCGCGTGGACGTCGACAAGGCGAACCGGTCCACCACCGTGCTGTCGTTCGGACGCCGCACGGGGACTGCGACCGACCGGCCCGAAGCGGCCGAGCTCGCCGGGCTGCTCGGGCTCGAGCCCGGCGCCGACGAGTACGTCGTGACCTACGGCATGCGTTCGGGCGGCGGACGCGACATCGACATGGGCACCCGCTCGCCGCTGCAGATCCTGAGCGAGTTCGCCTCGGCCGTGGAGATCCCGCAGGTGCACGTCGAGGACGGCAGCGCGTATCCGGCGCCCGGAGCCCTCGCCGGCGAGCGGCCGCCGATGCGGATCCGCAGCGGCGCGTCGCCTCCGGACGATCCGTTCACCGCGGTGCGCTACGGCCGCTACTGGTACTGGATCGAGCGCACCGACCTCGAGTCGAAGCGCGCGTTCTCGTTCCTGATCGGCGTCTTCAACTTCATGGAGACGGGCAAGGCCGAAGCGCTGCCGCTGGTGACGATCCCGGCGCAGTGACCGGCCGCGCTCATCCGAGCAGGCCGCGCCCCGCGAGGTTGCGCATCAAGGCCCCCGCTCCGAACGTCCACGGCTCGCACGCGTCCGTGCGCCGCATCCGGTTCACCAGCGCGCCGAGCTTCGGCGCCGAGATCGTCACGCGGTCGCCGTAGACGTGCGTGAAGCCCTGCCCGGGCGCGTGCCGGTCCTCGATCGGCGCGAACATCGTGCCGAGGAACAGCATCGCGCCGTCCGGATACTGGTGGTGCGGCGAGACGGTCTGAGCGGCGAGGTCGAGCGGGTCGCGGCTGATCTTCGCGAGCGAGGACGATCCGCGCAGCACGAAGCCCTCGGGCCCGTCGACGACCAGCGAGACGGTCGTCGAACGCACGTCGTCGATCGAGAACCCCGCGTCGAAGAAGCGCAGGAACGGCCCGATCGCGCACGACGCGGTGTTGTCCTTCGCCTTGCCGAGCAGCAGCGCCGAGCGGCCCTCGACGTCGCGCAGGTTGACGTCGTTGCCGAGCGCGGCGCCGACCACGCGGCCGCTCGAGGCGATCGCGAGCACCACCTCGGGCTCGGGGTTGTTCCAGGTCGACATCGGGTGCAGGCCCGCGTCCATGCCGGTGCCGACCGCCGACATCGGCGGCGCCTTGGTGAAGATCTCCGCATCGGGCCCGATGCCGACCTCCAGGTACTGGCTCCACGCGCCCTGCTCGACCAGCACCTTCTTCAGCGCCATCGCCTCGGGCGAGCCGGGCCTGAGCTTCGACAGGTCGTCGCCGATCAGCCGCTGCACTTCGCCGCGGATCGCGGCCGCCGCCTGCAGGTCCCCGCGCGCCCGCTCCTCGATCACGCGCTCGAGCATCGACACCGCGAAGGTGACGCCCGCCGCCTTGATCGCCTGCAGGTCGCAGGGCGCGAGCAGCCACGGCCGCGACGCGTCGCGCACGTCGGGCGGCGTGTTGTCGAGCAGCGCCTGCAGCGCACCGAGCGGCTCGCCGTGCGCCGCGCGCAGCGCCGCGGCCGGGTCGGGCGCCTCGCAGAGGTCGCGCATCGTCGGGAACGCGCGCGAGACGTCGATGCACTCGCCGTCGCGGACCGCGATCGTGGCGGGCCCCCGCACCGAGGGCAGCCAGGCGCGGCCGGCGAGCGCCGCGCGTGCGGCGTCCCCGGGCAGCGTGGCGGCGGCGTCGAGACGGATCGGCGGTTCGGCGGCCATGGCGGTCATCCTGTCGGGCGGTCGCTTCGAGCGGGCTGCCGATTCTAGCCCCGCGCCCTCGGTCCGCTCGGTCCACAAACCGCGGCCGCGACCCGGCCGTGGCCGGACCGCGCCCGACGAGGCCCTACAATTCCGCGATGGCCGACACCCCCCTCCGGTCCGCGGCTTCGATGCGACTCCGGATGCAGCGCGGCCTGCGCGCGGCGAAGGTCCGCGCGCGCGCGGTCCGCATGCGCCTGTCGATGCTGACGCCGACCTCGCGCGGCATCCTGTGGGCGATCGGCGCGGGCCTCGCGTTCCAGGCGGCCAATGCGTCGATGCGCGGGCTGTCGATGGCGATCGACCCGATGCAGGCGCAGTTCCTGCGCTACCTCGTCGGCATCCTGCCGCTGTTGCCGCTGATCGTGCAGGCGGGCGGGCTGCACCGGCTGCGGCCTGAGTCGATGGGTGGGCAGTTCTGGCGCAGCGGGCTGCACACGCTCGGGCTGATCCTCTGGTTCACCGCGCTGCCGCACATGCCGCTCGCCGACATGACCGCGATCGGCTTCACCAACCCGCTGTTCGTGATGATCGGCGCGGCCTGGCTGCTCAAGGAGCCGATGAACCCGGCGCGCTGGATCGCGGTCGCGGTCGGCTTCGCCGGGGTGCTGGTCATCGTGGGCCCGGGCCTCGCGGGCACCGGCGGCTGGTACAACCTGCTGATGCTCGCGTCCTCGCCGGTGTTCGCCGCGTCGTTCCTGGTCACCAAGGTGCTGACCCGGCGCGACTCGGCGTCGGTGATCGTGCTGTGGCAGACGATCCTGATCACGCTGATGTCGCTGCCGCTCGCGCTCGCGTTCTGGGTGTGGCCCACGCCCGCGCAGTGGGGGCTCGCGCTGATCGGCGGCGTCGCCGGCACCGCGGGCCACTACTGCCTGACGCGCTCGTTCGCGTCGGCCGACATCTCGGCGACGCAGTCGGTCAAGTTCGTCGACCTGCTGTGGGCCGCGCTGATCGGCTGGATCGCGTTCGGCGACCCGCTGCGCCCGACGACGGTGATCGGCGGCGCGGTGATCGTCGCCTCGATCGTGCTGCTGGAGCGCTACGAGCGGCGGCACCCCGCGGCGACCCCGCCCGCCGCGCCCGCCGACGCGCCGCCCGCCCCGTCGGTCGCGGCCCCGTCCGCACCGACGCCTTCCGCCACGCCCTCTCCGACACCTCCTGCCGACCGCCCATGACGACCGACACCCCCGGCCGCCCCGCGCCCCGCCCGATCCGACGCCTGCTGATCGCCAACCGCGGCGAGATCGCGATCCGCGTCGCCCGCACCGCGGCCGAGCTCGCCATCGAGACGGTCGCGGTGTTCTCGCGCGATGACTCCTCATCGCTGCATCCGCGCAAGGCCGACGCCGCGCACGCGCTCGACGGCGACGGCCCGGCCGCCTATCTCGACGCGGCGGCGCTGGTGGCCGCCGCGCACGCGAGCGGCTGCGACGCGGTGCACCCCGGCTACGGCTTCCTGTCCGAGCGCGCCGACTTCGCGCAGGCCTGCGCCGACGCGGGCCTGACCTTCGTGGGGCCGTCTCCGCGCACGCTCGCGCTGTTCGGCGACAAGGCGGCCGCGCGCGCCCACGCGATCCGCTGCGGCGTGCCGACGCTCTCCGGCACCGACCGCGCGACCACGCTCGACGAGGCGCGCGACTTCCTCGCGCGCCTCGGGCCCGGCGGCGCGATCATGCTCAAGGCGCTGGCCGGCGGCGGCGGCCGCGGCATGCGCGCGGTGACGAGCCCCGAGGCACTCGACGAGGCCTTCGCGCGCTGCGCGTCGGAGGCCGCGACCGCGTTCGGCAGCGACGCGCTGTACGTCGAGCAGCTGATGCCGCGCGCGCGCCACGTCGAGGTCCAGGTCGCCGGCGACGGCGCCTCGGCGGTCCACCTGTACGAGCGCGAGTGCAGCCTGCAGCGCCAGCGCCAGAAGCTGGTCGAGATCGCGCCCGCGCCGAACCTCGCGCCCGGCGTGCGCGACCGGCTGCTCGCCGCGGCGCTGCGGATCGCGCGCGAGGCGAATCTCGCCAACCTCTCGACGATCGAGTTCCTGGTCGACGCCGACGGCGCGAGCCGCAACGACGGCACGTTCGCGTTCGTCGAGGCCAACGCGCGGCTGCAGGTCGAGCACACGGTCACCGAGGAACTGCTCGGCCTGGACCTGGTGCGGCTGCAGCTGCAGCTCGCCGCGGGCGCCACGCTCGCGCAGCTCGGCCTCGCGCGCTCGCCGGCGATGATCGCCGGCTGCGCGCTGCAGGCGCGGATCAACCTCGAGACGATGAACGCCGACGGCACCGCGCGTCCGTCGGCCGGCACGCTCTCGGCCTACGAACTGCCCTCGGGGCGGGGGCTGCGCATCGACGGCTGCGGCTACGCGGGCTGGCGCACCGGGCTGCGCTTCGACTCGCTGCTCGCGAAGCTGATCGTGCGCGTCGACGCGGGCGGGCTGCCGCAGGCCGCCGCGAAGGCGCAGCGCGCGCTCGCCGAATGCCGCATCGAGGGCGTCGCGACCAACGTGCCGTTCCTGCAGGCGCTGCTCGCGCATCCGGACGTGCGCGCGGGCCGCGTGCACACGCGCTTCGTCGACGAGCGGATCGGCGAGCTGCTCGCGCAGGTGCCGGCCACCGCGAAGCGGCGCTGGGTCGAGGGCGCGGGCGAGGCCGCCGCGGGCGGCGGCGACGCGCAGCGCACCGGCGCGCGCCGGGTCGGCGACGACCCGCTCGGCGTGCTGAACCTTGGGCGGCAGGCGCCGGCCGACGCGCCCGCGGGCCCGTCCGACCCGGGCGAGCGCGCCGCCGACGGTCCCGACGGCACGCACGCGACGCGCGCGCCGCTGCAGGGCACGGTGCTGTCGGTCGCGGTCGCCGAAGGCGCGCGCGTCGGGCGCGGCGACACGCTGCTCGTCGTCGAGTCGATGAAGATGGAGCACGTCGTCGAGGCGGCGCACGGCGGCGTCGTGCGCCGCCTCGCGGTCGCCGCGGGCGACACGGTGTTCGAGGGCGACGGGCTCGCGTGGATCGAGCCGGACGGCGCCGACGCGGTCGTCGAGGCACGCGCCGAAGAAGCCGAGACCGACGCGATCCGCCCCGACCTCGCCGAGGTGCTCGAGCGCCAGCGGCTCGCGCGCGACGACGCGGCGCGGCCCGACGCGGTCGCGAAGCGCCACGCACTCGGGCGGCGCACCGCGCGCGAGAACCTCGCCGAGCTGGTCGATGCGGGTTCCTTCATCGAGTACGGCTCGCTGGTCGTCGCCGCGCGCCGGCAGCGCAACACGATGGACGAGCTCGTCGCGCGCACGCCCGCCGACGGGCTGGTGATGGGCATCGGCCGCATCAACGGCGAGCTGTTCCCCGACGATCGCGCCCGCGCGATCGCGATGTCGTACGACTACACGGTGCTCGCCGGCACGCAGGGCTACAAGAACCACGAGAAGAAGGACCGGATGTTCGAGCTCGCCGAAAAGCTGCGGCTGCCGGTCGTGCTGTTCGCCGAGGGCGGCGGCGGACGCCCGGGCGACACCGACCGCGTCGTCGCCGGCACGCTGAACACGCGCGCGTTCGAGCTCTTCGGGCGGCTCTCGGGGCTGGTGCCGCTGGTGGCCGTCGTCTCGGGTCGCTGCTTCGCCGGCAACGCGGTGCTCGCCGGCTGCTGCGACGTGATCGTCGCGACGAAGGACGCGAACCTCGGCATGGGCGGGCCCGCGATGATCGAGGGCGGCGGGCTCGGCGTCTACAGGCCCGAGGAGGTCGGCCCGATGGACGTGCAGCAGGCCAACGGCGTGGTCGACGTGCTGGTCGACGACGACGCGCAGGCGGTCGCCGTCGCGAAGAAGTACCTGTCGTACTTCCAGGGCTGCGTCGCCGACTGGACCTGCGCCGACCAGCGTGTGCTGCGCCGGCTGGTGCCGGAGAACCGCGTGCGCGCCTACGACGTGCGCGCGGTGATCGACGCGCTCGCCGACACCGGCTCGGTGCTCGAGCTGCGGCCGCGCTTCGGCGCCGGCATGATCACCGCGCTCGTGCGCATCGAGGGCCGGCCGGTCGCTCTGATCGCGAACAACCCGCTGCACCTGGGCGGCGCGATCGACAGCGACGGCGCCGACAAGGCGGCGCGCTTCATGCAGCTGGCCGACGCGTTCGACTTGGCCGTCGTGACGCTGTGCGACACGCCGGGCAACATGGTCGGGCCCGAGGCCGAGCGCACCGCGCTCGTGCGGCACTGCTGCCGGCTCTACGTGACCGCGCAGAGCGTCGACGTGCCGCTGGTGACGGTCGTGCTGCGCAAGGGCTACGGGCTCGGCGCGCAGGGCATGGCGGGCGGCAGCTTCTGGGCGCCCGATGTGATCGTGTCGTGGCCGACCGGCGAGTTCGGCGGCATGGGGCTCGAGGGCGCGGTCAAGCTCGCCTGGCGCAACGAGCTCGCGGCGATCGAGGATCCGGACGCGCGGCGAGCCGAGTACGAGCGGCGCGTCGCGCAGATGTACGAGCAGGGCAAGGCGCTGTCGACCGCATCGCTCTACGAGATCGACGACGTGATCGACCCGGTCGACACGCGGCGAGTGATCGTCGAGACGCTGCGCGCGGCGCCGCCTCGGCCGCCGCGCACCGGCAAGAAGCGGCCCTGCATCGACACCTGGTGAACGCCGCTCAGTTCTCGATCTCCGCTTCCTCGATGCGCGACGACAGCGGCGTGCCGCGGACCTTGACCAGCGTGCCGCCGCCCGGGCTCGCGACGATCGCGTCGAGGAAGGCCTGCAGCGACGCGAACGCGGTGCCGTCGGCGCGCCGGTAGCTCGCGTTCGACGGCAGCGTCACCGTCGTGCCGAGCAGCGTGATCGTCGAGCCGTTGCGGGTGCCGTCGACCTCGACCTGCGCCCCGTTCACCAGGTCGGCGAGCGCGCCGCGGCGGATCTGCGTCGTCGCCGTGCGCTGCACGGTGATCCCGCCGATGCGCAAGGTCGACTGCGTCGCGTCGATCCCGCAGACGAAGCCCTCGATCTCGTTGCGCGCGCCCGCGCCCGGCGTGAGCCCGCGCGCGTCCTCGGCGAGGTCCTCGCACTCGATGCGCATGGCGGTGAAGGTGCCGCCCGCGCCGAACGCGCCGTGGACCTCGACGACGCGGCCGGTGACCAGCGCCGCCTCGCCGCAGCCCGCCGGCCGCGTCGCGCTGCGCGTGAACCTCGACCCGCTGGCCGGCGAGCGCGCCGATCGCGAGGCCGTCGGCGAACACCGTCGCGTCGTCGGTCTGCACCCGCACGCCGCCCACGACGAAGGCCGGCGGCCAGACCGAGGCG
>Ga0315899_10000508_pt1 | contig 46847 bp, 41 predicted proteins | sample LakEriMetagenome_2_FD_203518 | JGI IMG/M metagenome (GOLD analysis project Ga0315899, IMG submission 203518) | Freshwater fungal communities from buoy surface, Lake Erie, Ohio, United States - Buoy 4 MA112 | ecosystem: Environmental > Aquatic > Freshwater > Lake | place: USA: Lake Erie, Ohio...
TTTAATCTCTAAGTATTCTGAGATTTGCCTACGCCGTATCTGGAAAGCAGAACGCTTTTCTTGGTGGATGACATCAATTTTGCATAAATTTTCAGACGACGCCTTCAATCAACGTATTCAAGAAGCAGAGCTGGATTACTACACCAGCTCGCTTGCGGGGAAAACAACGGTCGCCGAAAACTACGTGGGATTACCTTACGAAGCTGTGGAATAGCGTGCAGGCTCAGACCCAGCAGCAATCAGGCATAGCCGCTGGGACACAAATCGGTTAAATTTGCATCACCTGTCATCTTCAAAAGTTCTATGAGCCAACCCGTTGCCATTAAGCCCAGCGCTAACCTGAACATCAACGCTCTTAAGGCAAGTTGCTCTAACTGCAGCATGCACCAGTTGTGCCTACCTATGGGTTTAGGCGAATCCGATATGACCCGGCTGGACGCCATCATCGGTCGTCGGCGCAAGGTTGCCAAAGATACGCATCTCTATCGCATAGGTGATAAGTTCAGCAATCTTTACGCCATACGACTTGGCCATTTCAAAACCTTTCAGGTAAGTCCCTCAGGTGAACAGCAAGTCACTGGCTTTCAAATGGCAGGTGAGTTACTCGGGATGGATGCGATCAGCACTGAGGATCATCACTGCGATGCTATAGCGCTGGAAGATAGTGAAGTATGTGAAATACCGTTCACACGGCTAGAGGAATTATTTGGCAGCATTCCCAGTTTGCTACATCATTTTCATCGCATGATGAGCCAAGAAATCACGCGCGAACAAAATGTCATGCTTTTGTTAGGGAATATGCGAGCGGAGCAACGCTTTGCTGCATTTCTGACTAATCTATCGTCGCGTTATGCCGCGCGCGGTTACTCTTCAACGACATTTCAGTTGCGTATGTCGCGCGAAGAGATCGGCAATTATTTGGGACTGACGATAGAAAGCATAAGCCGGTTATTGTCCCGATTAAAAAAACAAGGCCTACTTCGTGTGGCTAATCGTGAAATTGAATTACTCGATCTGACAAAATTACGCGCGCTCGCTGCAGGTACTGAACTTTGTGATTAAAAAATCACCTTATTAGAACGGTGGTTCATTCGATAGTTCAGTACGCAGCATATAAATACTCAGCATGCTCGCCAAAGAGCAAAAGGCCCAGAAAAAGAAAAAACCTAGGGTATAAACCGCAACCGGTGGTATGTCGATATATCCACCCACCAACATCAAATCGGCCGGATCAAATACCGAAAAGAAAAAACCCTCTGCGAGTATCGCCGTTAAAAACGATGGCCACAGTACCGACATCGCTAGTCTTAACATGATCCGATCTCCTTGCGTCGCATACTAGCCTAGTGCTGCAAGGCTGAAATATTTACAGTACTTTCATGCGGCCAGCGCCAGCTGCCCTGCAGTCGCCAACTTTGCGCTGCATCTTCTATTTGCACCTGCCAGCGAGCACGCTCCAACATGGGCAAAGCAATAGAAAATTCGCCCTGTGAATCAGGCTTCACTATCATGCGCTCATCTTTGTGAGGTACCGTGGGGTGTATCAACATCAGTGTCAGCGGTGATGCACTAGTAAGACCTCGAATCTCGCCCCTGAGTATGCCTGCGGCAGGGTCGTAACGCAAAGATAACGCAAGGCCTAGGGTTGCAGCGATACGATCACGCCGCAGATCCTGATTAATCGCCTTGCCTTGTTTATAGTAGTCATCCACTACCAACGCATCTGCACCAGAAAATGAAATCCACATCGTTACTAAGCCGGCCACGACTACCGTAAATGGGCCCAGCATCAATAACCAAGGCCAACGATGCCTGTACCAAGAAGTGATCTGGTGATCGTGCGTGTTTGTTATCGTCATTATGTTTTCTGGTTAACGCGGCACGAAAAATACCGCTTTTTCTTTAAGTTGTATGTCGGGATTATCAATATCTGTCAAAGTAAACCAAATCTTGTTTGAACCCTTTACACCTTGGTCCGGGCCTAGCCTAACGTTCACTGGTACAGCTCTGGACTCGGTAGCTTGCAACGAAAAATTTCCTGCCCCTTGCAACTGTATGCTGTCTATACCGCTCACACTAATGTGAAACCTGTGTACGCTTTCATCGGTGTTCATTATCTGCAAGCGATACACGTTTTCTATCATGCCCTCTTCAATCTCACGCCCCATCGATCCACGGTCGCGTATCACATCCATTTTTACCGGGGTGCGAGTAAAGAATGTTCCGAAAAAAATACTTAAAACAAGTAGCAAGATACCCGTATAAATAAGTACTCGCGGACGTACTATGTGATTCAAAATTTGATCAGCTGACCAGCGATTAACTAATGCATGATCCGTCCAAAAACGCACCAGCCCGCGCGGTAGTCCTATTTTATCCATCACGCTATTGCATGCATCGACACATGCAGCACAACCTATACACTCATACTGCAGACCTTTACGGATATCGATACCGGTAGGGCAAACCTGCACGCACATAGAACAATCTATGCAATCACCCAAGGCTTTGGTGGTAATTGAATCATCTTTATGTCGCGCGCTGCGTGGCTCGCCACGCCCTGCATCATAGGTAATAATCAGGCTATCTTTATCAAACATGGCGCTTTGAAAACGTGCATACGGACACATGTATTTACAGACTTGCTCACGCATCCAACCCGCATTGCCGTAGGTGGCAAATGAGTAAAACATCACCCAAAACCATTCCCAAGGGCCCAGCGTCAACGATGAAACTTCATACGCCAACATCGTAATCGGCGTGAAATAACCTACGAAGGTAAATCCAGTCCATAAGGCCAGCGCACCCCAAATCAGATGCTTGAGAAATTTTCTGGAAAATTTTGCCATGGATGCTGGCTGACGATCTAGGCGTATACGCGCACTGCGGCTACCTTCAATTTTGCGCTCTATCCACATAAAAATTTCGGTGTATACCGTCTGTGGGCAGGCAAAACCACACCAGACGCGGCCGAAAATTGCAGTGAAAAGAAATAATGAATACGCACTGATAATTAATAGCGCTGCAAGATAAATAAAATCCTGTGGCCATAAAACGATGCCAAAGATATAGAACTTACGTGCACCCAGATCGAATAGAACAGCTTGTCTGCCATTCCACGAAAGCCATGGCAAGCCATAAAAAATGAATTGAGTAACCCAGACAAAAACCCAGCGTAGTGTTGCATATCTTCCGTGTATTTCGCGCGGGTAGATTTCTTCCCGCGCTTTATACATTTTGATTACAGCAACGTCTGGTGAAGCGCTATCCATGAAAAACCTTATTTACTCGCCGCAGGTAATGTCGATATATTCGACAAACCCCAGACATACGCACTAAGCACATGAATTTTTGCCTCGCCGAGAAATTCAGCAAATGCTGGCATCACATTATTACGACCGCCACGTAAGGTTTCCATGATGGTTGCAACACTACCGCCATACAACCACGTCTTGTCAGTTAAGTTAGGAGCACCCAGCGCAGGATTACCTTTACCATCAGCGCCGTGACAGGCCACACACGCGGCAAACTTTTCTTTACCCACAGCGGCCTTAATAGGATCGGCAGCCGACCCCGACAGAGACACTACATAGTGGGCTACATTTTCGCTATCTTTTTCGGTGCCTAGTGCCGCCCCCATAGCAGGCATGATGCCGTTGCGACCCTTCAGAATACTGGCCTTAATAATTTCTGGATCGCCGCCATACAACCAGTCGCTATCGGTAAGATTGGGATAACCCTTGTTACCGCGCGCATCTGATCCATGACACTGAGCACAGTACGTTAGAAACAAACGCTCACCAATAGCGCGTGCTTGTGCATCGCCAGCGAGCGTTTTTAAATCTATCTGCTGGTATTTAGCAAACAAAGGGCCGTATTCTTCATCGGCGAGTTTTAATTCATCTTCGTACTGAGCTTTTGACGCCCAACCTAATTTTCCTTCATACGTTCCCAGACCCGGATACAAAAAGAGATACACCAGGCCAAAAACAATGGTGATATAAAAAAGCCACATCCACCAGCGGGGCATAGGATGGTTCAGTTCCTCTAAGCCTTCGTCCCATGTATGACCGGTAGTTTCAACATGACCTTCTTTATTCACCGCTGTTTTAATAGTGGATTGTGACCACAGCAGCCAGGCACATCCAAAAACAGAAATTACCGTTAAAACGGCTATGTAGATTCCCCAAAATCCGCTCGTAAAATCAGCCATGATATGGCTCCTGCGATTTGGTCGTTAGTGATTCATCGTCTGCGAAAGGCAGCATGGCGGCTTCATCAAAATCTTTTTTGCGCGCACTGCTATACGCCCAGACGACTATGCCGAGAAACGTGATCATGCAAATTAGTGTGACAACACTACGCGCATCTGTAACCCATTGTATGAAGTCCATGATTATCTCCGTGCCTTGATGTGTATACCCAGACCTTGCAGATAAGCGACTAATGCATCTTGTTCTGTTTTTCCTTCTAACTCTTTAGGAGCAGCAGCAATTTGCTCATCGGTGTAAGGGTCGCCCAGCCGCTTGAGTGCATTTAAATGCGCCACTACCGATTGTGGATCCAGCATAGCCGTAGCTAACCAGGGATACGCCGGCATATTCGATTCGGGAACCAGATCGCGAGGATTATTGAGGTGTGCACGATGCCAATCATCGCTATAACGAGCACCCACCCGTGCCAGATCTGGACCAGTGCGTTTAGAACCCCACTGAAATGGTCGGTCATAGACAAACTCACCCGCCACGGAATAATGTCCGTAGCGTTCAGTCTCTGCACGAAAAGGTCGAATCATTTGCGAATGGCAGTTGTAGCAGCCCTCGCGGATATATACATCCCGACCTGCCAACCGGAGTGGGCTGTAAACCGTAAGACCTGCAACTGGCTCGGTGGTTGATTTTTGAAAAAACAGAGGAACGATTTCAACCAGACCACCGATGCTGACGACTAAAATCACCAGCAATATCAATAGCCATGGTTTACGTTCGATTTGATCATGAGTAAATTTCATTTATCTCTCCGTTAGCTAGGCAGGAGCGCCCGTCAGCATTGGTATACGGCTGTCTGCGGGTTTGCTGCCATTAATGGTTTTGTAGGTGTTGTATGCCATGATCAGCATGCCCACCAAATACAAAACGCCACCTGAGAGGCGTATCACGTAGTAGGGGAAAGTAGCTTTCACACTTTCAACGAAGGTGTAGGTCAAGGTGCCATCTGTATTTACTGCGCGCCACATCAATCCTTGCATGACCCCAGCGATCCACATCGAAGCGATGTACAAGACGATACCGATAGTCGCTACCCAAAAATGCACTTCTATCAGCCGCTTACTCCACATTTCTTGTTTGCCGGATAAACGTGGCAGCAGGTAGTAGATAGACCCCATAGAGACTAGCCCTACCCAACCCAGCGCACCTGAGTGAACATGCCCCACAGTCCAATCGGTGTAGTGGGATAACGCATTGACAGTTTTGATTGACATCATCGGACCCTCGAAGGTCGACATGCCATAAAAAGATAAGGAGACAACAAGGAATTTCAGGATGGGATCGTCGCGTAATTTATGCCACGCACCCGAGAGTGTCATGATGCCGTTGATCATGCCGCCCCAGCTAGGCGCCAACAAAATCAACGAGAACACCATACCTAGCGACTGTGCCCAATCAGGTAAGGCGGTATATTGCAGATGGTGCGGGCCTGCCCACATGTAGGTGAAAATCAGCGCCCAAAAATGAACGATGGACAAGCGATATGAAAATACAGGACGCTCTGCCTGTTTAGGTATGAAGTAATACATCATGCCCAAAAATCCTGCAGTGAGAAAAAATCCCACCGCATTGTGACCGTACCACCACTGAATCATTGCATCCTGTACGCCGGTATATGCAGAGTACGATTTAGTGAGCGAGGCTGGCATGGCTGCCGAGTTCACAATATGCAAAATGGCGACTGTCAAAATGAAGGCGCCATAAAACCAGTTGGCTACATAAATATGTGATGTCTTGCGTTTCCACAGCGTGCCAAAGAACACTACTGCATACGAAACCCATACTAATGCGATCAAAATATCGATGGGCCATTCAAGTTCTGCGTATTCTTTACCGCTAGTGATACCAAGGGGAAGTGTGATGGCGGCAGCCACAATCACTAACTGCCATCCCCAAAAGGTGAACGAGGCCAATGCATCCGAAAACAAACGCACCTGACACGTTCGCTGCACCACGTAGTAGGACGTCGCAAACAATGCCGAGCCACCAAAGGCAAATATCACTGCATTGGTATGCAAGGGCCTAAGACGACCATAGGTCAGCCAGGCGGTATCAAAATTAAATGCTGGCCATGCGAGTTGAGCGGCGAGGACCACCCCCACTAGCATGCCCACCACTCCCCACAACACGGTCGCCACGGCGAATTGCTTAACGACCCTGTAGTTGTAGTTCAGTGCTGTATCCACAAAAACTCCCTCTGGTATCCGACCAAGATGTCCGGAGAGTACGTTTCAAGTGGAGAAACTTCCTTGACTTGAGTCAAATTTCACAGGAAGGGGGGTACAAATTAGGCTGGGCTTATTTTTTGTTATGCCCATCAGACCGATCCGTATTGGAATGAATACTGTCGTCGTCTTGCAGTATTCGCATGCCAGGGCCTTCCAGGTCGTCAAACTGACCCGTATCCATAGCGCGAAAAAATACCCATAGTGCAGCGAATACAACCACCACAGATAATGGTATCAAAAGGTATAAGGCTTCCATTAGCGACCTATATCCATGTGTTTGGAGGGTTTGGGAAGACGCTCTAGGCGCAGCGCATTAAGCACCACACCCGCCGAACTGACCGACATGCCCAATCCCGCCATCCAGGGTGCCAATAAGCCAAATGCCGCTGCCGGTATGGCAAGTAGATTGTAGATGGTTGCCCACACCAGGTTTTGTCCTATTACCCTCATGCAGGCTGTGGCTGCATCTGCAGCATCGATCAGTGATGAGAGTCTGCCTGACAAGAGCACCACATCAGCATGCGACTGCGCCAATGCCGCGCCTGAACCCATGGCAAACGACACATCGGCTGCGCGCAACACAGCAGCATCATTCATCCCATCGCCTACCATAGTCACCCGTGCACCCTGACTTTGTAGCTGCTTGACGAAAGCCAGTTTTTGATGCGGCAACATACCGCCTCGTTCCTCGTCTATTTTCAACGTATCTGCCAATCGGTTGACTATGCTAGGTGCATCTCCAGAAAGCAAAATAACACGCTTGCCACGTGACTGAAAATAGCGCACCACCTCGGCTGCCTCTGGTTTAAGCGCATCGGACAAATCAAATCGCGCTAACCAACCGGAGGTATTCCCAAAATAAATACAGGTCATCTCATCTGGCTCGTCTACGATTAATTCAGTACCTGCCAGCGCAGAAACAAAGTCATAATTTCCTATGCGATGCAACTGACCATTTACTATCGCCTCTAGCCCCTGTCCGAGGTGATGTGTGAATGTATCGATAGACATCTGCACGGGAGGAAGGTGCTCCGCTGCCAGCACCAAAGCGTGCGACAACGGATGGGCACTTCCCGCTTCGATTGCTGCGGCCATCTGCAAACTCTGATCACGACTCGCATTTCCATAAACCTTGGTCTGTCGTAGCTGGGGTCGCCCCTCAGTCAGCGTTCCAGTTTTATCAAAGACCACATGCGTGGTGCGATACAGCGTCTCAATGACGTGCGGCTGTATGATCAGTACGCCCTGTCTGAGTAATCGATCCGTGATTGCCGCAAGTGCTGATGGTGTCGCTAATGACAACGCACATGGACACGACACCACTAAAACCGCAATAGCGATAGGCCACGCACGCGCGGCATCATGAATACTCCAAAATACCAGCACAGCTAACGCAAACAATAGCAGCACACTAACAAACCATGCAGCTACTTGGTCAGCCCACAATGCAATCGTGGGTTTGCCTTGCCCTGCACTTTCTATCAAACGAATTAATGCAGACAAGGTACTGTCTCTGGCGACTTTTTCGACCCGCAGCACTACGGGTTGACTAATATTGACTGCACCACTGGCTACCGACTCACCAACCCCTCTGGGCTGAGGGCGGCTTTCCCCCGTGAGCAACGAAAGATCTATCGTGGTTACTCCATCGACGATGATGCTATCGACAGTAATCGCCTCGCCTGGTTTACTCAGTATGAAGTCCCCAGCACGCAGCGTAGAAGCAGCCACCAGGGTCGTGGTTTGATTATCTGGAAAGCCCGCCATGAGATGCGCGGATTCTGGTAACGCATATTGAAGTTTTTCCAGCGACGCTGCTGCACGACGACGCGCTACTAGCTCGACATAGCGGCTAGCCAGCAACAAAAAAATAAACATGGTGACAGAGTCAAAGTAAACATCACCTGCGCCTGTGATGGTTGACCATGTACTACCGATGAAAGCTGCAGCAATACCCAGAGCGACCGGTACATCCATACCTGGAGTGCGTAATTTAATGTCTGTCCATGCACCCCGAAAAAAAGGCAGCGCCGAATACATAACAGCAGGTAGCGAGAGAACTAAACTGGCCCATCGCATCAATTGTTCTAAATCCGGCTCTATGCTTTCGGCATCGGCTAAGTAAACCGGCACGGCATACATCATGACCTGCATCATGGCCAAACCTGCGACAAACAACCGCTTAAACAGCGTGCGGGTATTTTTGCGTAACAGTTCACCATGTCTAATGGGATCAAAAGGATAGGCCACATAGCCAACTTCGCGCACAGCGCGAATGATGTCACTCGGTTTTGATAGCGTGGCATCCCACGTCACGTAGAGCTTTTCCGTGGTTACATTCAGATGAGCACTTTTTAACCCCGGCACTTGTGATAGTCGTTTTTCTATTAACCAAACGCAGGCAGAACAGCGTATGCCTTCGACTGATAAAAGGGTGTGTGCATCTCCGTCACCACCAGAAAATTGCGCTGCGAATTCAGGAGCATCATACAAATTCAACGTCTCTGGCAAGGGCGCAGCAACGCTCTCAGGCAGTTGTTGGCGACTGCTGTAGTAAGAGGTGAGCCCAGAATTAACGATCGCTTGCGCTACTGCCTGACATCCCGGACAACACATGGGCTGATCGACATGATCTATTTCCACATGCCACACACTAGCTGCAGGCACCGCAAGACCGCAGTGAAAACAAGATGTGTGAAGTTGCGGTTGCATGGAAATCGTAGTCATCGATTTATCGCAGGCGTAATGCATACAGCATCTATCCAGCCATGAGATATACCAGTCGATAGACGAAATATGCCCAACAACCCAAATGCAAGCACTACGGCACCCGCCGCCATTCTTACTGCAGGTTTTTGTAAATTGGCGCGCACTCGTGCACCCAACAAGCCCATAGAAAATAACAAAGGCAGCGTACCCAACCCAAAGGCAAACATCACTAACGCTCCGTGAAATGGCGAGCCAGTGAGCAAGGCTGTCATCAGCACGCTATAGACCATGCCACAAGGGACCCAGCCCCACAGCCCCCCCAAGGCGGTGGCCTGCCACAGATTTTTTACAGGTAGTAATCGGGCCATGTAAGGCTGCACTCGACGCCACATCCATAGACCCACGGACTCAACGTGCGCCAAGCCGTGCCAGATATTCATTAGCGTAAGCCCCAGCGCAATCAACAGCACATTAGCGATCCAATAGCCTATGCTTTGCATTACCGTTATGTGTATGAGTGCAGGAACGCTGCCTAAAAAACCTACTATAGCGCCGGCAATCATGTAGCTGCCTATGCGGCCTACATTAAACGACAGCACACGCAAACTCCCCTCAGCAAAAAACCTATCTAAGCTAGTCTGACGAATAACAGCCACGGGAAACGGCTTGCGAGAAGATCCTGCAACGGAAAAAGCACCCACTATCCCGCCACACATTCCTACGCAATGCACGCCACCCAAAAGACCGATGAGAAAAATTGGTAATAATGCTATTGGAGTCACAGAAAAAATCACAGAATCTGACAATAACGAACTGTCGCTGATTGTAACTTCCGTGCTTGCTGCAGGTGGTGATCAAAGGCCATACAAATAGTTCGTATCACTAGCCGACCCCGCAATGTCACGCTGATCCATTGGTCGTCGATCGTCAACAATCCCATATCGACAAACTCCTGTAACTGTGTAAGTTCAGCTGCAAAATAGTCGTTAAATGTGATCGGAAAGGCTTGCTCAAGCGAGCTTATCGATAATTCTAAATTACACATCAACATTTGTATGATGAAGCGCCTCATAACATCATCCATACTTAGCTTATAGCCACGACCAATTGGAAGTACGTCTTTATCCAGAGCCGCGTAATACGCCTCTAGCGTTTTGACATTCTGGCTATATAACAGCCCCACTGAACTAATTGCCGATACACCGCAGGCAACCAGATCAGCTTCTGCATGGGTTGAATATCCCTGGAAATTTCTATGTAATCGTCCTTGTCGCTGCGCTATTGCCAGTTCATCGTTGGGCTTGGCAAAATGATCCATACCGATATACACATAGCCCGCCTGAGTAAGCGTCTTAATGCACAAGGCCAGGATACCAAGCTTGGTATCTGAATCAGGTAGATCGTGTTCATGTATGCGTCGCTGAGGTTTAAACAGATGCGGCAGATGCGCATACTGATACACCGCAATGCGATCTGGATCGACTGCAATGATGTGTTGCAGTGTCTGCTCCATAGTCGCCAAGGTCTGTTTTGGTAATCCATAAATGAGATCAATACTAATTGATCGGAATTGAGCTTCACGAGCTGCAAGTAGGATATCCAGTGTTTGCTGTTTTGTCTGAATTCGGTTTACTGCTTTTTGCACCTCGTAGTCAAAATCCTGCACACCCAAACTAAGTCGGTTAAACCCCTGATGACGCAAATAATGGATGCGTTGCGGGCTTACACTACGCGGATCAACTTCGATGGAGTACTCACCTTTTTCATCATCCGACCATCGAAACCAGTACCGGATATGGTCCATCAGATCCTGCATCTGCTCATTAGATAAATACGTTGGTGTACCGCCGCCAAAATGACACTGCTCGACGTAATTAGCGTCAGCAAATAGCTTACTCTGCATCGCTATTTCTTTTTTTAGATACTCCAGATAGATAGCTGCTTTTTCCTTATTTCGAGTGACTATCTTGTTACAGCCACAGTAGTAACAAACGGTGTCACAAAAAGGGATATGTAAATACAGCGACAAGGGATGGTATCCGCCTCTGGCGCGCACACGATTAACGGCCTGTTGGTAATCGTTTAAGCTGAAATTCGCAGTAAACCGGTCTGCTGTGGGATAGGAGGTGTAGCGTGGTCTGCTCTGAGTGAGTCTACTTACTAACGTGGGATCAAACTCAATCTGCTGGACATTCGGCAGGGCTGTTGCTGATGTAGGCATCGTTTATCGCTCCGCGCCACCCGCGCGTCTGTGGTGAGCGCAGTTATGAGGCCCGGCCAAGTCTAGAGAGACTGCTAAGCAATTACCTTGACCTACATCAAAACTGTCAGACCATTAATCTCTGCTGATCGTGGTGCTTACGCTTGGCAGATAACCCAAACTAGCCTAGCCTGACTCATTAATCTTGCAAATCGAGAGTAAGCACCACTGTGTCTGATCCTGCGCTGCGTTGAATTTGAAAATTAAACTGTCTTACCAATTGCAATAAGGCGTGATTATCAGGCAGAGTCTCTCCCACTATCTGTCGTGTACCACGATGCCGAAAATAATCCAGTAACTTCCCCATTAATACATGGCCTAAGCCGTGACCCTTGCAATCCGATCGAACCACAATGGCAAATTCAGCATGTTCATTGTCTGGGTCTGTTATGGCTCGCACCACACCGAGTGTTTCATCATCCCCATATATATTCTTACTAACTGCAATGAAGGCCATTTCACGGTCATAGTCAATTTGCGTCATGCGCGCCAGTACGCTAGTCTGTAATTGACGTACCTGAGCAAACAGTCGCAAATGTATATCCTCAGGGGCTAGTAAATTAAAAAATTGCTGATGCATATCGCTGTCTTCAGGACGTATAGGGCGCAACAGCAGCGGCTTGCCCATCCACTCTATGGTTTGCTCTAACTCGTGTGGATAAGGACGTATCGCTAAGCGATCATCTGCACGTAGTGCCGTTGATGATGAAATTTTAATTCTGGCATCCAGTGCGATTACCCCCTCCGCATCTGCCAGAATAGGATTGATATCTAGCTCGATAATGTCCGGAAGATTGACCACCAGCTGACTTACCCGCAACAGCAAATGATAGATCGCACCCTCATCGGCTGGTGGGTGATCCCGGTAGCCTTTCAACAAACGGGCTATCCTGGTGCGATCAATCAAATCGCGGGCGAGCACCGTGTTTAAAGGTGGTAAAGCAAGTGCCCTGTCATTCATCTCCTCGACGGCAATACCTCCCTGACCAAAAAGTATCACTGGCCCGAATACGGGATCTGTACTCACACCCACGATTAATTCCTGAGCATGAGGGCGATGTATCATGGCCTGTATCGAAAATCCTGTGAGCTTTGCATCAGGTCGCAATCGTTGCAATCGCTGTTGAATAGTAATCGCCGCTGCTTCAACAGCCTCTGCATTGGGTAAATCAAGAATGACGCCACCCACATCGGTCTTGTGACTAATTTCTGCTGACAATACTTTGACTGCAACTGGAAAGCCGATCTGCTCTGCCAAAACACGCGCTTGTGCGGGTGTAGTCGCGACCCGTGTTTCAACCACGGGAATCCCGCATGCTGCGAGCAGAGCTTTGGCCTCGGGTTCGCTTAGCAAGCTTCTTTTTTCAGATGAAACAGTGGCTATGATGGCGCGAGCTGCTGCAAGATCAAATGACGCTGATATAGGATCAGCCACAGGAACTTGCATTAATAATTGTTGATTGCGTCGGTACTCAACCATCTGCAAAAAAGCGTTTACAGCACGTTCAGGCGAGGAAAATTCAGGTATACCAGCCTGCGCAAACACATGCCTGGCCTGAGCTACTCCGCCCTCACCCATCCAGCAAGCCAACAACTGACGATCGCTGCGTAGTGCAAGCGGCAAAATAATACGTGCGATATCCAAACTGGGCACGATGGCGGTTGGTGCATGAATGAATAGCACCGGTGTATTAGCGTGTTTATCAAAGAGTATGGATAACGCTTGAAGGTAGCGCTCCGCAGGTGCGTCACCAATGATATCTAAGGGATTACCTCTAGACCAATTCGCTGGCAAAATCTTATCTAATGCATCACGCGTGCTGTCTGCAAGAGTCGCAAGACGACCACCTCCAAGTATCAATGCATCCGTAGCCATCACGCCCGGGCCGCCGCCGTTCGTAAGAATCAGCAAATCGTCTCCATTTTGCACACGCGATTGAGCCAGTGTTTCAGCAGCGTCGAATAATTCTTCTGTACTCATCACTCTGAGCATTCCTGCACGACGAAATGCCGCATCGTATACAGCATCTACACCGGTCATAGCACCCGTATGTGATGCCGCAGCGCGCGCACCCTCTGGCACACGACCAGCTTTCACTACCAGTACAGGTTTGCTTCGTGCTGCAGCGCGCGCTGCAGACATGAACTTACGCGCTGAACGAATTTCTTCTATATATAAAAGTATCGATGCAGTTTGTGAGTCTGTCGCTAGAAAATCAAGGACATCACCAAAATCCACATCGGCGACATCTCCGAGAGAAATACAGTGTGAGAACCCTACGTTGTTTGAGCGCGCCCAATCGAGCATCGAGGTTAGCAGCGCACCCGATTGCGAAACAAATGCAATTTTTCCTGGTAATGCATCTGTGTGAGCAAAGCTGGCATTTACATGGGCGTGCGGCGATATCAAACCTACACAATTAGGCCCAAGAACACGCAAGACATACGGGCGTGCAGCATCCAACATGGCTTGACGATGGCTGCGTCCATCGCCATGATCAGCACCCATTCCTGCGGACAGCACAACGGCGGCACGCGTGCCCTTCGCCCCTAACTCAGATACTAAGCCCGGTATAGTCGCAGGGGGTGTCGCAATCACTGCAAGGTCAGGTGCAAAAGGAAGACTGGCGACATCGGGATAAACAGGTAAGCCCTGTAGCTGTGTGTATTTAGGATTGATCGCCATTAACATGCCAGGCTCCCATCCCGTACAACTGATGAGAAGATTGGATAAGACTGTCGCACCCACACTGTGTGGTCGGGAACTGGCACCGATCAGAACGACTGATTTAGGTCTAAATAAGTAGGAAAGATTGCGTATGCTCATGAGCTCACTCTCCCACGAATTACCTGGTGCTGACGATATGCGCAGTCTGAAAGCTGTCCGATATTTGACTTGAGTCAAATTTTACGAAACATGACATCTATGTTCTCCTCTACTATTTAGCCGCGGCTGGGTCTGCGAGTGAACTCTCAGACAGCGTGAAGTGCGAGCTGCTAACAAAGCAATCGCTACTAGTTTTTAGTTGCGAATTACAAGGATTTCATCATGACCTACAAATCTATACTGGTGCATGTGGACCAGACTGCTCAGGCACGCGAACGTATACGTCTGGCAGCAGCAATTGCTGAGAACATGCAAGCCCACTTGATCGGAACAGCTATGACGGGCGTTTCTCACCTGGTTTTTGAACAAGGATCGTTTAATCAACATGATCCAATTTTTGATCACCATCTGAAAAACTTGCGTGCTTATGCACGTCAAAGTCTGGACACTTTCGATACCCTGATAAAAGAGACACGATTGTCATCGGTAGAAAGCCGGCTGATGGAGGATGATGCGGTTGGGGGAATGACTCTGCAAGCACGCTATGCTGATCTTTTAGTCATAGGCCAGTTTGATCCGGTTAGCAGGGTGCCCGGCGTAATGTCTGACTTTCCAGAATCTGTGGTGACGAATTGCGTCCGCCCCGTGCTTATCATGCCCCATACGCATAAATTTACTGCATTACCTACAAAAATAGCGGTCGCTTGGGATGGAAGCATGACAGCAACTCGCGCTCTGGTAGGTGCCCTACCACTGCTAAAACAGAGCAGTCGAACGGATCTGATTATTTTTAACCCTACAGTGAATCCTGATAGACACGGTCAAGAACCTGGCGCTGATATCGCCCTGTATCTGTCGCGACACGGCATCAAAGTGACTATTGTTTCTCGAGACACGCGCAGTAGTGAGGCTGAAGCTTTGCTATCATACTGTTCAGATCAAACGATAGAGTTGGTGGTAATGGGCGGGTACGGCCACACCCGATTTAGGGAAATGGTACTCGGGGGTGCTACGCGCGAAATGCTTTTATCAATGACTGTGCCCGTACTGATGGCCCACTGAAATTCACTAGCGATACACCATCACCGGTAACATTGAATGCGCTAGTACCCGCTGAGTTTCGCTACCTAATAATAATTTGTCCAAACCACGACGGCCATGCGACGCAATCCAGATCACATCACATTGCGTATCGTTTGCCGTTGCGATAATTTCTTCGTAAGGATGAACACCTCGCTTGACGATGATTTCGCATCCAACCTTTGCACTTTCAGCTAAGGTTTTGAGTTTGTCTGCATTTGACTGGGCAGCCTGATCCTGGGCTTGTTCGTAGGATGATAAATCCAACATCGCTCCTGCTTCGGGCATCAACATATAGGGATATAACTGAGCCACAGATAAAGCAACGATGCTCGCTTTAGTCGCGGCGGCAAATTCTATAGCCGCCTTTGCTGATTTTTCGGAGATGGGTGATCCATCGGTAGGAACGAGAATTTTTTTAAACATTATGACACCCTGATTAAGTATGGTTTTCCCTGACTCTAGCAAAGCACTCGGTAAAAAAATTGACCTTGATCAAATTGACCAGAGAGGCGGTTCATCCATGAGTGCTACTTGCTCACGCATCTCAAGAATACGATCTTGCCAATAACGTACAGAATTAAACCAGGGGAAGGCCAAAGGAAATGCCGGGTCTTCCCAACGCATAGCTAACCAGGCCGAGTAATTCAATAGTCTGAGCGTGCGCAGTGCCTCAAGCAAATGAAGCTCACGCTCATCAAACGTAAAAAAACTCTCATAGCCAGCAAGTACATCGCCTAGCTGACGACTCATCTCAACTCTATCTCCTGAGAGTAGCATCCACAAATCTTGAAGCGCAGGCCCCATGCGGCTATCATCAAAATCAACAAAATGCGGGCCTTGGTCTGTCCAGAGTAAATTACCTGGATGGCAGTCACCATGCAGTCGCAAAAGATGGATATCTCCGGCACGGGAGTAGCAGCGATGTACTGCCTCCATGGCTTGTTCGGTAATACTCATCCAGCTCGGACGCAATTCAGACGGAATGAAATCATGCGCAAGCAACCATGCTCTGGGACGCTCACCAAAACTAATGGCATCTAAACTGTCGCGCTGAGAATAAGGATGTCTGGCACCGCTTGCATGTATGCGGCCCATAAACCGACCAATCCACTCCAGGCGACCAGGCTGATCTAGCTCAGGTGTACGTCCGCCTTGTCGCTCAAATACGGCGAAGCGATATCCCAGGTGATGATGTAAGGTTGCACCATTTAATGCCATCGGTGGTACCACAGGTATTTCGTCGGCCACTAATTCTGCACAAAACTGATGCTCTTCAAGAATAGCTTCATCACTCCAGCGGCCCGGGCGGTAAAACTTGACAATGACGGGTGGCCCTTGATCCAGCCCTACCTGATACACACGGTTTTCATAGCTGTTTAAGGCAAGTAGTCGGCCATCACCTTGCAAACCCAGAGTATCCAATGCATCGAGCACTGTATCCGGACCAAGACCTGCAAATGTATATTCGGGAATTGAATTCATGCGCACGATTGTAGTCTGAATAGTATCAATTCGATGACGAGCACATCGTTCGCGCGCCAAACGGTTACACTATTCTTTCTTACTTTTTTTGAGATTTACATGCCCACCGATCAGTTATTGTCAGAACAAGAGTTCGATGAGCTCGACCGCTTTCTGTTATCAGAACGATGCAGCGATGAGGCGATGACCATGGATGCTCTGCATGGCTTCCTGACATCTATTGCCATCGGCCCTGACGCCATAAGACCTGCTGAATGGATGCCACGCGTCTGGGGCCCAGAGCCGGAAGATGCGCCAAAATTTCGCAACCCGGAACAGGCCAAGCAAATTGAACAATTAATACTTCGAACACTAGAGGACATACGTTTAACGTTTGAAGTCGCACCCAATGACTTTGAACCACTCTTTTGCGAGCATCAATGGAAAGGCCAAACCATACTCGACGCTGAGGCGTGGGCCTGGGGCTTTGTCGAGGGCATGTCACTTCGTGACGAAACATGGGATTTACTGCTGCAATCTCCTCAGGGGGAATTGCTGCGAGCCATACATTTACTCGGCGCCGAAGAAATCGAAGAAAACGAAGTCGCCCTGATAGACGATCCCATGAAATGTCACAAGCTGGCAGTTGAGATCGAAGCGTCTATTCCACAAATATACCGATTCTGGCTACAGCGCAGAAAAGCTAATTCACATTGAGCTACTCAGATGATGCGCCCTTTTTCAGGGCGCTAAATCAAACACCAATACTTCAGCTTTTCTTCCATCGGTAATATGTAGTTGTTGTTCTTTTTCTACCAATAACGCATCACCTGTTGTCAATTTTTCTCCATTGACTACAAGATCACCCGTAATTAAATGCACATAGGCTTTACGGTTGGGATCAAGCGCTAACAGCGTTTGCTGATCACCATCGAATAAACCAGCATAGAGTTTTGCGTCAGCATGAATTAAAACGGCATCTCCTACGCCATCAGGCGAAGCAATCAGTTTTAAATTCCCCTCTTTCGACGTTTTGGGAACCGTTTTTTGTTCATAGCTCGGTAGGATATTGGCTACATTGGGCTTTATCCATATCTGTAAAAAATGCGTGGTTTGATCTTGAGCATGATTAAATTCGCTATGCATGACGCCGGTACCAGCACTCATTCTTTGCACGTCACCCGGCGGTATGCTTTTTACATTGCCCATACTGTCCTGATGCGCCAATTCACCCGATAGTACGTAGCTTATGATTTCCATATTTTGATGACCATGTTTTCCAAATCCCTTACCTGGAGCTACTCGGTCTTCATTAATAACTAATAAATTTCCCCACCCCATAAACTGCGGGTCGTAATAACTCGCAAATGAAAATGAATGATAGCTCTTGAGCCAGCCATGATCAGCAAGTCCACGATCGTCTGATTTACGAATTTTAAACATAGAAATAGTAGTATCAAAAAAATGAAATTTTTAACGTGCCAGCTAACAGGTTACACAGAAATAAAATGCTGACGGTAATACCTCAGTTCTTCTACCGATTCGCGTATATCTGCTAATGCCGTATGCAGTTGATGTTTTTTGAAACCTGCGATTAATTCTGGCTTCCAACGTCGGCATAATTCTTTGAGAGTGGATACATCAATATTCCGGTAATGGAAAAAATCTTCTAATGTAGGCATGTGACGCGCCATAAAACGACGATCCTGGCAAATCGAATTGCCACACATCGGTGACTTACCTGCCGGGACATAAGCTCGCAAAAAATCGATCATCTGTGCCGATGCCTGCTCTTCGGTCGTTGTAGATGCCTTGACTCTGTCGATCAGGCCGGAACGGCCATGTGTTCCTTTATTCCATGCATCCATGCCATCCAAGATCTGATCTGTCTGATGAATAGTAAAAACCGGGCCTTCAGCAAGTACATTCAGTTCTGCGTCCGTAACTATGGCTGCAAGCTCAATGACCCGATCAAGGTCAGGGTTTAGGCCTGTCATTTCCATATCGATCCAGACCAGATTCATTTCATTGGGAGCAGAGGGTAACGGTGAGTGGGTTGACCCCTGATCGACTTCTGGTGCTTGTGACATAATCTGCTTTCTAGTTGGTTAAATCAGCACTTAAACAATAGTTACTATTTTCTCACATGGATCCTCAAAGCTTTTCATTGCTATTTGCCGCCTTCGTTGTGGCCACCCTGGTAATCAAAATGTGGCTGGCATCTCGCCACATACGCTATGTTTCGCAACATCGCGCCACGGTACCCGAGCAATTTGCCCAAAAAATTCCACTGGCTGCTCACCAAAAAGCGGCAGATTACACCATCGCTAAGACCCAGTTAAAGCTCATACTTTTAATAGTCAATGCGGCCGTGCTTATAGGTTTTACGCTACTCGGCGGCCTGCAGTGGTTGTCACAGGCCATCATTCAATTTACTGGCCCGGGAATGCTGTATCAAATCGGGCTCATTGCTGCAGTCGCGGTTATTTCTTCAATCATTGATTTGCCGCTGGATTACTACAAACAATTCCGTCTGGAAGAAAAATTCGGCTTTAATAAAATGACGCCCGGTTTATTCTTTTCAGACATGCTTAAGCACAGTCTGATAGGTGCCTTAATTGGCATACCACTTATTTGGGTAACCTTGACAGTAATGGAACAGGCCGGCTCACTATGGTGGCTGTATGCCTGGATGATTTGGTGCGGATTTCAAATATTGATGTTAGGGCTCTATCAAAATCTGATTGCACCTCTGTTTAATAAATTCACACCTCTCGATGACGACAGTCTTAAAAACCGTATCGAAGGCTTAATGCTGCGCGTGGGTTTTGCCAGCAAAGGCTTGTTTGTTATGGATGGTTCGCGCCGCAGCGCGCATGGCAATGCCTACTTCTCAGGATTTGGTTCAGCCAAACGTATCGTTTTTTTCGATACTCTGCTCTCGCGACTCGCTCCTAGTGAAATCGAAGCTGTGCTCGCCCATGAATTGGGTCATTTCAAGCTCAATCATGTGATTAAGCGCATAGGCATTATGTTTCTTATTTCTCTAGGATTTTTAGCACTGCTGGGTTACCTGAAAAACCAGACATGGTTTTTTCTAGGCCTGGGTGTCATGCCCATGATGGATACAAGTAATGATGCAATGGCACTGATTTTATTTATGTTTGCTCTGCCTATATTTACTTTTCTGTTCTCGCCTTTGTTGTCTATAGCGTCACGCCAGAATGAATTCGAGGCAGATGCTTTCGCTGCTAAACACAGTAATTCTCAGGACCTGATTTCAGCATTGGTAAAGTTATATGAAGACAACGCATCAACGCTCACGCCCGATCCGCTGCATTCTGCATTTTATGATTCCCATCCCTCTGCCAGCGCGCGTATACAACGCCTGCTAGCGATTTAATCACCCCATGAACCTAGATCACCTGCTCCAGCAATCCTGCCGTCATCTGGAGCAGGCGGCATCGCCAGAGGATATTGCGCAAGCCCTCACTCTATTGCCGAACTGGGCCATAGAACACGATCTGCTGGTGCGTACGTTTCGGTTTACTGATTATCATCAGACCTTGGCGTTTGTGAATGCCATCGCCACTATCATTCATCTGGAAGACCATCATCCTGAACTCGTCGTGGGCTATAACCGTTGCGCGGTCCGTTACAACACGCATTCCGTTAACCATGGCAAAGGTGGCTTGTCTGAAAATGATTTCATCTGTGCCGCAAAAATTGATGATATTTACGATCATCAATTTTGCTAATTTATGACAGAACTTGATGGCCTGATCGTTGCTGCACATGGCAGACACTATCTGGCAAAGTCCGCAGGCAAGTACTACCTGTGTGTCACGCGTGGGAAAAAAAATGATGTCGCCACTGGCGACCGTGTACTCTTCAAGCAAACGTCACCCGATCAGGGCGTAATAGAAAAAATTCTTCCTCGTACCACCCTACTTTACCGCTCGGATCAGTACAAATCAAAACTGCTGGCAGCCAACGTTAGTCAATTATTGATCGTCGTGGCCACTGAACCGGGATTTAGCGATGATCTGATTTCACGATCACTAGTGGCAGCTAACGCCACGGGTATTTCAGCACACCTACTATTAAATAAAACTGATCTCGAAGCACGCTTACCCGCTGCACGCGAACGTTTAAAACTTTATGCAGGATTGGGTTACAAGGTGCACGAACTCAGCGCTCGCCAACGTCCCGACGATACCCGGGCCGTGCTGTTGCCGTTGCTAACTGGCCAGAGCACAGTGCTCATAGGTCAGTCGGGTATGGGGAAATCTTCGCTGGTTAATTTGATGGTGCCCGATGCCGACATGGCCGTAACTGAAATATCGCAACGCTTAGACAGCGGTAAACATACAACCACGTTTACCCGTTTGCTGGAATTGGACGAAAAAAGCAGCGTCATCGATTCGCCGGGCTTTCAGGAATTTGGTCTTTATCATTTATCCGAAGGTATGCTGGAACGCGCCTTCCCAGAATTTGAAGCCCACTTGGGTAATTGCCGCTTTTATAACTGTCATCACATCAATGAACCTGATTGCGCCCTGCTGGCCGCTGTCAACACAGGCGAAATCCACCCAACTCGGCATGAACTCTATCGCCAGTTGTTGCATGAAGCGTCACAGAAACTGCATTGACCCCCTAGAGGGCTGCCCAGAAACAGCCAAAGCCCTTATAATCCAATGAGTTAAAACGATACGGTGGCTTCCAGCCGGAGCTGCCGTTTTTCATTTATGGCAATAAAACATTACCTGCAATTTGCCGACTTCACGCTCGATGAGTATGAGTATCTGATCGAACGCACGAAGATCATTAAACGCAAATTCAAAAACTACGAGCCCTACCATCCCCTGCTGGATCGTACGCTGGTGATGGTGTTTGAAAAAAATTCTACGCGCACGCGTTTGTCCTTTGAAGCTGGCATGCACCAGCTCGGCGGCGCGGCTATTTACCTCAACACGCGTGACAGTCAACTTGGCCGTGGCGAGCCAGTCGAAGATGCAGCACAGGTTATGTCCCGCATGTGCGACATCATTATGATTCGCACCTTTGGTCAGGAAATTATTAATCGCTTCTCTACTAATTCACGAGTTCCGGTGATTAATGGATTAACTAACGAATACCACCCATGTCAAGTCTTTGCTGATGTTTTTACTTACATTGAGCATCGCGGCTCGATTATAAATAAAACAGTCGCATGGGTAGGTGATGCAAATAATATGCTTTACTCCTGGCTGCAAGCTGCTGAAGTGTTTGGTTTTCATCTCAACGTATCCACCCCCAAGGGATATGACATTAATCCAGCGTTAGTTTCATCCGACAATCAGCGCTATACCGTATTTAAAAATCCATCTGATGCTTGCGATGGTGCTGACTTAGTCACTACGGATGTCTGGACTAGCATGGGTTATGAACAAGAAAATGCCGCGCGTTTAAGTGCCTTTGATGGCTGGATAGTCGATAGTGCCAAAATGAAACGTGCCAACAAAGATGCTTTGTTTATGCACTGCTTACCAGCGCACCGTGGTGAAGAAGTATCTGCTGAGGTGATCGATGGACCACAATCGGTGGTATGGGATGAGGCAGAAAATCGTTTGCATGTACAAAAAGCTTTACTAGAATATTTAGTTCTAGGCAGAGTCTGATCACTTTGTCGCAGTTTGCTTACTAACGAGTTGTACAGCTACGCTGGTTCGTTATAAAACTCACACTTAATTAACATCTACCTAATTCGTTAGATCTTCAAGGAAAGCTATAAAATGAGCGACATCAATAAAGTCGTCCTCGCCTACTCAGGCGGACTGGATACCTCTGTGATTCTTAAGTGGCTGCAGGATAACTATCACTGCGAAATTGTCACCTTTACCGCTGATTTGGGCCAGGGTGAAGAGCTCGAACCCGCTCGCGCCAAAGCCCTGAAATTCGGTATCAAGCCGGAAAATATTTATATTGATGATGTGCGCGAAGAATTCGTACGTGATTTTGTATTTCCTATGTTCCGTGCCAACACGGTCTACGAAGGCGAATATTTACTGGGCACATCGATTGCACGTCCATTAATTGCAAAACGCTTAATCGACATCGCGCGTGAAACGGGTGCTGATGCTATTTCTCACGGCGCCACGGGCAAGGGTAATGATCAGGTTCGTTTTGAATTGGGTGCGTATGCACTCATGCCCAATGTGAAAATCATTGCGCCATGGCGCGAGTGGGATTTACTCTCGCGCGAAAAATTACTCAAGTATGCAGAAGATGCCGGTATAGATATCGACATGAAACACAAAAAAGGCGGCGCACCCTACTCCATGGATGCCAACCTGTTGCATATCAGTTTTGAAGGACGTCATCTTGAAAATCCTGGTGCAGAAGCAGAAGAAGCTATGTGGCGTTGGACGGTTAGTCCAGAAGCGGCGCCTGATGAAGCGGAATATTTAGATGTGGAATTTAAACATGGCGACATCGTTGGCTTAAACGGTAAATCGTTGTCCCCTGCAGCGGTGCTCACTGAATTAAATCGACTCGGTGGCAAGCATGGCATAGGACGCCTTGATCTGGTCGAAAATCGTTACGTCGGTATGAAATCACGCGGATGTTACGAAACGCCTGGCGGCACCATAATGCTACGCGCGCACCGTGCCATAGAATCTATCACTCTCGACCGTGAAGTAGCGCACCTTAAAGATGATTTGATGCCGCGCTACGCGTCGTTGATTTATAACGGTTACTGGTGGTCACCCGAGCGTGTGGCGCTTCAAACACTGATCGATCATACGCAACATAACGTCAACGGTTGGGTACGCATAAAACTGTATAAGGGTAATGTGATCGTTGTATCACGCGACTCCAAGACCGACTCCCTCTTTGACCAAACGATAGCGACATTTGATGAAGATGGCGGCGCGTATGACCAAGCTGATGCTGGCGGCTTTATTAAACTTAATGCTTTACGCATGCGTATCGCTGCGAATGCACGCATCAAGCGCGGCAAATAATGATCAGAAAATAAAGGAGCTTTCATGAGTACTCAATTCGACCATGCATCCGTCGTTAAGAAATCGAATATTTTCTTTGATGGGAAATGTATTTCACATACTGTTATTCTTGCTGACGGAACAAAAAAATCGGTAGGCGTGATTTTGCCATCGACACTCGTATTTAATACCGGCGTTCCTGAAATTATGGAAATCACGGCAGGTACATGTAGAGCGCGCATCAAAGGCGAGGCTGACTGGAAAACCTATGAAGGTGGGCAGAGTTTTAGCGTGCCCGGCGATTCCAGCTTTGAGATCGAAGTAACCGATCCTGTGGATTATGTCTGCCACTTTGGATGATAGTTTTAACCTGATCCCGGCACCTCCGGGATCAGGAGTTCTTTAGACCACTACTGGCTCTATCTCTAGCATCACTCCAAAACGCTCACGCACATCATCGTGTATCGCGTGTGCCAATTTCAACATATCTGCGCCGCTAGCTCCACCGCGATTAATCAGCACCAGCGCCTGCCTTTCGTGAACACCTGCAGCTCCCAGTGATCTACCCTTCCAGCCGCACTGATCTATCATCCAACCCGCAGCCAGCTTGACGCTGCCATCGGCTTGAGGATAGCTCACTAGCTGTGGATATTTTTCTTTCAGCGCGACGTATGTTTCTTGTGTGACGACAGGATTTTTAAAAAAACTTCCCACGTTACCCATCACTGCAGGGTCTGGCAGCTTACGGCGACGTATAGCAATAACCGCTTCTGAAATTTCATGCGCCGACGGTGTAACTAGCCCACTAGCTGCAAGTTCTTTTGCTAATTCGGTGTAACTTAGATTCGCTTTCCATGAGCGTGGCAGCGCAAAACTCACATCGAGTATCACGGCTCGATTGCGTAGCTCATGTTTAAAAATACTATCGCGGTAGCCAAAGCGACAGGCATCGCGATCAAGCATGCACACCTCACCGGTAGCAAAATCAAAGTAAGTCAGCGACTGAAAAAAATCTTTAAGCTCACTGCCATATGCACCAATATTTTGTATGGGGGAAGCCCCTACACTACCGGGTATCAACGACAGGTTTTCTAATCCAGGCAAGTTGTGCGTCAGAGTCCACTGTACAAATTCATGCCAATTTTCACCTGCTTGCGCGCGTACTACGACATGCGTGTCGTCTTCGCTAACAATCATCTTCCCCTGGTTAGCCAGGTGCAGCACCAAGCCATCAAAATCTGCGCTCAAGACAAGATTGCTTCCACCTCCGAGTACTAAGCGGGGCAATGTCGATAAATTCGGGTCAGCACGGACAGCTTGCAGATCAGCGTAGGAAGTCACCCGCAAATAAGCACTGGCTATCGCTGCAATACCCAAGGTATTCAGCGCCTGCAGCGGCTGATGGCTAGCGATCGCTGGAGCCTGTGGAGTAGCGGTATTCATAGTCGGCTGATTATACCGGCGGGCTGCTGCAAAAAAAATTCGGCTAAAATACGCATCATTCAGAAGGAGCACCCCATGCCATCATTTGACGTCGTATCCGAAGCGGATCAGGTAGAAATAAGAAACGCTGTTGATCAAGCCAACAAAGAAATTACTACGCGCTTTGATTTTAAAGGTAGCGATGCCCGTGTCGAGCAAAAAGAACATGAGCTAACCGCGTATGCAGATAGCGATTTTCAGCTTGGTCAGGTACGTGATGTACTGACTGCAAAAATGACTAAGCGCAATGTGGATGTACGTTTTCTCGATGTGGGTAAGGTAGAGAAAATCGGTGGTGACAAGGTCAAGCAAATCATTAAGATTAAGAACGGTATAGAAACAGAATCCGCCAAGAAAATTCAGCGCATCATTAAAGACAGCAAGATCAAGGTTCAAGCCAGTATTCAAGGCGATGCACTGCGCGTAACAGGGGCCAAACGCGATGATCTGCAAACCACGATGCAGTTACTCAAAAAAGAAGTGACTGATCTGCCGCTGGAATTTAATAATTTCCGCGACTGATATTACAACGATGCAATCAAGAAGGCCGGTATCGAACCGGCCTTTTTCTTTTTACATCACATGGCATCCATCTTCGTCCGGAGCAGCAGATTTATGTAGGCGCAGCTCCACACCGTGCAATGCTTTTAAATAGGCTGTCTTCTCTTCTTCTGTTGCAGCCTTGATTAAGGGATCGATCAGGGGCAACAAATTAAGCGCAACTTTAGGGATAAACTGTTTTATGCATTCAGTCAGATCGAGCACAAGAGTCGCTCGGTAAATCTGCGGGATTTCTTCAAAGTCCTCGCTCAGCTTCAGGGCAATGACTTTAAATTGCTTTGAGCAATCGCTACTATTTTCGTGCAGGCGAATTGCTTCTATACACGCCCCCAGCCATGCAACTGATTTTGGTGGGGAAGCAGTTTGGGCTGTATCCACTCCAGTCTTTCCAAGAGGCTGACTTCCTTGCAGATAATGAGCAAGGAACTTGAACGACTGGCAGGGATTGGCTTTGATGAAAACCGACCCTTCGGGGAAAAATTTGCAAAACCATTGCGCACGAATGTGTTGCACGAGTTGTAGCAATTCATCGGGTACAGGGTCTGTCGTTTGACACGCTGAGAAGTAGATCTGCCTGAAAGCCCGGCTTTGCTGATCTTCACTGAGGTTTGCATGTCCTGCAAAATCTAGCAGGCTTTTCCAAACCTGTAATTTTTCATTCAAAGAAAACTTTACGTGCGCCGAGCCTAGCCACTTACAAAAACTCGTGAGCATGGAAAACGCCTGATCAGCCCTGCCATCCGATAATGCTTTACTTATATCAGTTGTCCCGATCGCAACAACACGCTGTGAAAGACTCATGTTGAGCGAATGATTCACACCAGACAAATGTGCTACGTCTTCCGCATTTAGAAAATGGCAAATCATTTCAAGTATTTCAAGCGGAATGGTATCTAGCTCGGTGCTGTATGGGTACTCATTACGCTGAGCAGGTTGAACTTTGTACATGACTGACTCCTTTCAAAGCCTAGTCAGTAACCGTACCATCGATTTAGTTCAACTTAAAAAAAGGCCATGCAATCGCATGGCCTTAGTTTTTACTGCAATGAGAAAGTTAATCTCTCTTGGAGAGTCTGCGCTGGCGCACCGCCTGTGCAAGACCGTCTAGTACGCCAATACTGCTTTCCCAATCGATACAACCATCCGTAATGGATTGACCGTAGGTGAGCTCTTTACCAGCGACCAGATCCTGACGGCCGCCGACTAAATGCGACTCGATCATCACACCAATAATGCGGTCATCACCAGCGGCGACTTGGCTTGCAATGTCAGCACATACAGGCACTTGATTTTCTGGTTTTTTAGAGCTGTTCGCGTGCGAAGCATCAATCATCAGATGGGAAGCTAAACCAGACGCTGAGATATCTTTACACGCGGCATCAACACTGGCGGCATCATAATTTGGTGCCTTGCCACCACGCAAGATAATGTGGCAATCTTCATTACCATTGGTCGACACAATCGCTGAATGGCCTGCTTTGGTTACGGATAAAAAGTGGTGCGGCTGCGATGCGGCTTTAATAGCATCCACGGCGATTTTGATATTGCCATCGGTGCCATTTTTAAAACCTACCGGGCATGACAATCCAGAGGCTAATTCGCGGTGGACTTGCGATTCAGTGGTTCGAGCACCAATGGCACCCCAACTGATGAGATCCGCTATGTATTGCGGGCTGATCACGTCGAGAAATTCACTCCCCGCTGGTAATCCTAATTCATTGATGTTCATGAGCAGTTCACGTGCAATACGCAAACCCTCATTAATCTGGAAACTACCATCGAGGTGAGGATCGTTTATCAATCCTTTCCAGCCCACTGTTGTGCGTGGCTTTTCAAAGTACACGCGCATAACGATTTCTAAATCGCCTTTCAACCGCTCTCTTTCAGCGACCAAACGATGAGCGTACTCCATCGCTGCTTTGGTGTCATGGATAGAACAGGGGCCAATGACCACCAACATACGATCATCTTGACCGTGCAATATGCGATGTAGGGCCGTACGCGCATTTGCCGTTACCGTGGCAATTTTTTCTGAACAGGGAAATTCCCGGATCAGATGCGACGGCGGCGTCAGTTCCTTCAATTCTCTAATCCTCAAGTCGTCAGTACGTGGCATGGTCTCTCCAGGAATGTTTCGCTTAAAAACAAAAACCGCCATTCCTGGCGGTTTTTAAGATTCGGTTCGCTGCACTTCTCAATGAACTTACCGCTTCTCCACCGCCGATGGGCTGGAATAGCTAAAATAAAATTCAAAGAAAAAACTCAACTTATGCATGATTATTTCATCGGAAATGCCAATCAGATACTCGATGGTGCTACAAATCGTCGCACTTGGCAAGTCGAGTTATTTAATCAGTAATATTATTTAGCTCTACGCGGTCCCGCCCACGGTCAGCTCTTCAATTCGTAATGTCGGCTGCCCAACGCCCACAGGCACGCTTTGGCCATCTTTTCCGCAGGTACCTATGCCGGAATCAAGGCGCATATCGTTGCCTATCATGGAAACTCGGTTGAGCACATCCGGGCCATTGCCAACCAGCGTAGCGCCCTTAACCGGATACGATAATTTGCCGTCTTCTATCATCCAGGCTTCGCTGGCTGAAAAAACAAATTTACCGTTGGTGATGTCAACCTGACCACCTCCAAAATTAACGGCATACAAACCATGCTTTACTGATTCAAGGATTTCCTGCGGATCGCGCTGGCCAGCCAGCATGTAAGTATTGGTCATGCGCGGCATGGGCAAATGCGCATACGACTCACGTCGTCCATTACCGGTTGGCGTCATTTTCATCAGGCGCGCGTTGAGGGTGTCTTGTATGTAGCCGCGCAAAATGCCATCCTCAATCAGCGTGGTGCATTGCGTGGCGTTACCTTCATCATCGACATTCAGTGAACCGCGACGATCGGCAATCGTGCCATCATCTACGACAGTGACTCCACGCGCAGCAACTCGCTCACCGATACGACCCGAAAATGCACTCGAACCCTTGCGATTGAAATCACCCTCTAAACCATGGCCGATTGCTTCATGTAGCAACACGCCAGGCCAGCCTGGGCCTAGTACTACAGTCATGGGGCCGGCTGGCGCAGGGCGCGAATCTAAATTAACCAGGGCTGAATTTACCGCTTCGGTAGCATATTTTTCTATGAGCTCTTCTGAAAAATACGAAAAGTCATAACGACCGCCGCCGCCGGATGTACCCATTTCGCGACGGCCATTTTGTTCTGCAATAACGGTCAATGACAAACGTACTAACGGACGAATATCAGCTGCAATCACGCCATCGCTTCGCACTACCAGAACAACGTCCTGCTCACCGGCGAGCCCTGCCATTACTTGAACTATGCGAGGATCTTTAGCGCGAGCAATACGTTCAATTTTTTCCAGTAGCTGTACTTTGGCCGTAGCATCTAATGATACGAACGGATCTTTGGGTAGATACAAGGATCGTGCGCCCGCTGGCTTTACGCGAGAAGCAACTTTGATTTTGCCAGCCCCTTGGCGTGCGATAGTGCGGGTTGCTGCGGCAGCATCCATCAATGCGCGTTGGGAGATTTCATCGGAATAAGAAAACGCGGTTCGCTCACCTGAAACAGCTCTAACTCCGACGCCCTGATCTATAGAAAAACTACCGGTTTTTACTATGCCTTCTTCCAGGCTCCAGCTCTCGCTGCGCGTAAACTGAAAGTACAAGTCAGCGTAATCGACTTTATGAGTGAATATCGATCCCAATACTTTCAACAAATCGCCTTCATCGAGGCCATTCGGTGTTAGAAGGACATCGCGTGCTGCCTTGTGGGTGGTGAGATTGGGTTCAATAATTTTCATGGAATAGTTTAGCTAAATTGGGCGTGGAGACAAGAACCTTGATGATACTGGATCGCCCTGATTCTCGCTGCAGGTGGACATCAAGACTAGCGGCAATTGAGCAAGCCTAAGGGCATCCAACGAATGCTACCAAAAGAATCATAGACGGCGATGGCTTAGCGCGGGCAAACTAGTTCGTACACTTGCGCTTTGCGCCAAATCCAGCTCACCCATCACCACGCCTATACCCTCGGGTTTTTGTATCACTATGTCACCCCAGGGATCTACCAGCATGCTATGACCCCAAGTACGACGACCTGTCACATGCTTGCCACCCTGAGCAGCGGCTAAAACAAAACACTGATTTTCAATGGCGCGCGCTCTGAGCAGGATTTCCCAATGCGCACGGCCAGTCGTATATGTGAAAGCTGCAGGAACAACCATCAAATCGCACGGCCCCATGGCTCTGTAGAGCTCAGGAAAGCGCAGGTCATAGCAGATGGACAACCCTATCTTAAGCTGATCTGCCTGAAGTACTGCAACATCATCCCCCGCCAGTATGGTTCGCGACTCATCATAGGTTTCCTGATCCCGAGAAAATCCAAACAAATGAATCTTGTCGTAATGTGCAGCCAGTTGACCATTCGGATCAAAGGCCAGTAGTGTATTGCGAACTTTGCCCTGCTCGCCCGAGGCCAAAGGAATAGTGCCTCCCACCAGCCAGACTGCGCACTCCCGCGCCATTGATGCCATGAAATCCTGCAAGGGGCCATCACCCAGCGGCTCTGCATGTGCAAGTTTATCGGTGTCGTGTTGGCCAAGTATGGCCCAGTACTCAGGTAACAAAATGAAAGAAGCGCCAAGTGCTGCAGCCTCGCGTATGGCATCTGCTGCTACCTGCATATTTTCTGCGGGATGCGGAGTTGACACCATCTGTACAGCAGCCACCTGTATTTTTTTCTGTGTGCTCATAGTTCAGGGTTGCGCAGGCTTATCTGCCTCTGTGGAGGGTAGTTTGCGTTTTGCAGTTGATTTTTTCACGATGGGATCTTTCCAGGGGCCAGTGACTTGATAATCCTGTGTAAGTGCCTGTGACAAAGGACTACGCAAAAATAGCTGTGCCAAAAATGAACCCAAACCAATCACAGGATTGACAGCAAGTCCATACACTACCGAGGCTCCACCAGCATTCAACTCAGGGATAACAACCACATTTAAATTTTGGGTTTCTTCATTTAAATCGACTGTTCCATCCATAAGCACAACGGCATTGACTCCGCGCATCTTGAATGTATCTGTTTTTAATACGCCCCGAGTAATCGTCGCTGTACTGGCCATACTGTCAAATGCAAAACCATCTGAAAAAATATCCCGGAAATCAAGCGTTAATCGTCGTGGTAGTGATTGCAAACTCATCACATTCAACAGTTTAGCCACGCCTGGATCCGCTTTCAGAAACTGTCCTGACGCAACCTTCATACTGAGATTTCCTGCAAGGGTAGGAAAATCAAAGGAGGCAGGCGAACCTTTCCAACTGATCTCTCCTTCAATTCGCCCCTTACCGCCACGGAGGGTTTTTTCAAAACCTATCCTATCCAGCATACGGCCTGCGTCGTTGATTTCCATTTCGTAAATCAACGTCGACAGACTATCAGCCGCAGACACTTGCCACTTGCCTGTTGCGCGCAACGTCGCATCAGGATTAACTATCACCAGCTTACTAATACGCCACTCTCTGCCAGGTCCTAGCCCTGCATTGGTTGCGCTTAATTCAAGCCGTCCCAGACGCATACTGCGCAGTTCAAAGTTATCAGCAACGATATCTAATCCAGGTAAATCGCGTGACGTTTTTTTTCCGCTTAATAGTTCAGTTACCTCCGAGGCATCTGACTGAGGAATGATCAATGAGGTGAAATTCGCTGTGAATTTTCCTGCGCCTCGCTCAAACCAGGGATCATCCCATGTGGCATGCCCATTCGCCTGATCAGAGTAGATATTAAATTGCCAGCCATCGCGCTGGCGAGATGCTCCAAGTACTGCATTAGTCAGAACTCGATCTGCCAATATCAACTCATTGCTTCGTATACCTATCGAGTCCGGTGAGACAAAACTGTTGTAATCCAGTGCGGCAAGGCCACTTTCAGAACTTACCGATTGATCACTGGTTAAGAACGTAATCGCAGAGCGCCAGGCATCAATATCGAGTGAGGGTAAATTAATATTGATACCTAAACCGCTCTCTGGCTGTGGCGGCGGCATATTCACACCGATTCCACCACGCGTAAGCTTCCAGGGTGAATTGCGTGAATTAACCCGCTGCCTGATATAACGCGCAGCCATATTTTTTCCTAAGTTAATTCTGATTTCATCTTGCTGAATTGTAGGATCCAGCGTAGTTAATGGAGACAACCCAAAACGCAAAGGCATAGACTCATTCATAGACTTTGCCAGTGGTGCAGGCATATCAAGTGCTACACCGACCAGAGATGAATCTATCGTCAGTTCCGGATGTTGATTTTTTATGCGCAAATTTGCTGAGTAACGCGTACTACCAGACATTTTTTTTGTGATTTTTCGGATACCAGGTGCAGAAAAATGACGCGCAATTCCATCAACTGTGACCGAACCATCAAGGCGGGCTAGTACGGTTCCGTCTTTTTGTGTGCCCCCATTAATTAGGACATTTCCTCCAAGGAATCCACCTTGCAAACTATTAATCTGAAAACCATGATCAGAAAATGCTACTTCGCCACTTGTATTTTGTAGGCCGGGAATCGATCGCCATAACTGAACTTCATTTCCCTGAAACTTTACACTCCCCTGCACGCCAGGTTGTAAACCATCTGATAAAGGTAATTGCATTTGCAAACCCAATCGAGCGTTACCAGTTGCCTTGGCTTCATCGAGCAGGCCATCTATCCAAGACGAGACAGGTGTCGTATTAACAAATCCCAGCATAGACTGCAGTGGGCCCGTCGCATTACCACTCAATTCAAGCACACTGCGATTTGAAAGGTAATCAGGAATCAATGCCTCTACTGCCGAAACCTGTACACCCGAAATACGGGCGCTGTCGGCATGCACATGAATACGTGTTTGGTCCAACGCTAAGGTGCCTTGAATATCATCTATCCGTGGCCAAAGTGGTGTTTTTTTATCCTGGGCTAATTCAAGTGGCGCTGGATTGAGCTTGCCATCATGTATACGCGCACTAATTTTGAAAATACCTTGTGGTTTTTCACCAGAACGTTTGGGCTGAAATGGAAATTTATCCAATTCACCTTTTATTGAAAGCTGCAGATCATGCGCCTGCCCATCGACTAAGGCGCGAGAAATCCAGTCACGCGTAGGGTAAGGAATACCTGCAGGTAAAAAACCACTGACGCTAGTTAATGCTAATGCCGGCACGCGAAGATGCATGTCAATTTCACCCATCTTTCCCTTATTGAGGGGCAGGGGTAGAGTGTGTGATGCTTCAAGTGTGCCTTTCAAACCAGACTGAGAAAAATACATGTCAGTAATTTTCAATGACAGACGATTTTTATCTTTGAAAGACCACTGAGTATTGAGCGTTAGTTCTTCAAAGGGTAATAAAGGATTGTTCAGAAAATCAGACACGGAAAAAACGACATTTTTTCCTACGAGCTTAGCCTGCCCTCCGTCTTGTGTAGCATCGATTTCACCCGATAAACCCTCAAACCCTGGCGATGCACTGCGCGCAGCAATATTCGCAGCGGCTGCTCTGGCTGATTGCTGACGCAGAGACAATCTGGAAAATTTCCCACTCAGCCGATAATTTCCTGCACCAGGAAGTTCTCCATCCCAGCTAGCAAGAAAATCATGTAATTGTCCTTGAGGCGCAAACTCTGCGAGCATTTGTCGTTCGTGGGAAGATAATGGTAAGTGACCTGCCAGCCGTGACAATGCTTCTAAATCGAGATCCGTAATTTTTATTTCATGATGCTGGTTACGCCCATCGCGCGAGGCTGTATAAAAATGGTGCGCGGTTGTCGATGGCAATACTTCACCCTCATCCGTTCGTAAAGAAAAATTAGATAAGGTGACCGCGTGTCCCTGAGCGCCAAACGACAATAATCTTTGCTTTAATCCAGAAGCTACTTCGCCAGCAGATACCCGACCGCTGACTTCGACTAGCTTAAGAGGCTCTAGTTCTTCACCCAGCTGCACAGATAGATTTTTAAGATCAAGATCTGCAGTGACATTCATGACCACTCGATGGTCAAATCGCAGCCATGAGCGCAGTGATCCAGTACCACCCGTTAATTTATACGGCCATGTAACGTAAGGCTTCCAAGCATCTAGATTAGTCTTACGCCAATCAACAAAAAGCTCACCTACCCATTGATCAATATCGGAAACACGATTTGTGAATGCCGGGTGTACAAATTCAGCGCGAACATCAATGGGTGCCGCCAATTCTTCCGGAGGTGTTGCGATTAGGGCGACTCTATGTGTACGCCATTGATTTTGAAGTACGAAACTAACTTTGCTCAAGGTAAGATCTGGTGCATCCCTCGAGTGATCCTGCCAGCGCACCCAACCGTCACGAACAATAATTTGATGCTGCGTCAGTAACCACTCTAATCCACTGCTGTGATCTTGTTTTGTAATATCGATAGCTATTCCACCGACAAATACATTGCCGTCTTTGTCTCGCTCGATTTCCAAATCGGGTCGTAGTATTTCCAGTTGATCCAAACGCAGCTGGGCAGTCAGAGCTGACCACCACGACACCGTAGCTGATACCTCTGGCAAAATCAGTGCGCGCTCGCCCTGCTGATTGTAGATGACTAAATTATCTAAACGCAGCCGAGGATTTAAACCGCTCCAGTCAGCATATAGTGCATTGATGGTGACTGGCCTGCTTATAAAGTGGCTGGCAAGCCGCTCAACCTCTGGCTTATAGTGATCAATGTTAGGAAGAATCACGTAGCGTAGCGATAGAAACGCCGCGCAAAAAGCAAAATAAACGATGACGAGCACCACCAACAGCCAACCAAGCGCATGATGCGTTAGTCGGTTTGCAGAATCGTAACTGGCCAACAGTACACGCCATCCGACGGCTAACGCACGCGGAACGGAGTACTTAGATTTTGAATCGCTCGACATCGGTCGGCCAGTTCCCTTACTTCGTTAATATCATGGTTATACGTAAAACTTGCCGGCCCAATCGCCAACGACGTCTACCCTTGCCCTATCAACCCACAATATGACTCTACAACCGCACATAACCGCAGCGACTGCATCACGATTTCTGCAACGCTGGCTGGCCGCCCGAACTAGCAATGCCGCGGCGCTGGAAGAATTGGCTGAATTATCGCTTGACCAGCTTGATTTTGAACAGTTACTTCACGAACAGCTGCAAATAAACCCGTTATTACCCGCCGCCATGCGCCGACTGCGTAACTTGCTCGTGGCAGCCATTATTACCCGTGACATCAGCGGAAAAGCCTCCCTAAACGAGGTTTTACGCGCCATCTCAGACTTTGCCGAGTTTGCTATACGCACTCACCTTGATGCGCTTCACCACGAGATGTGCGAAAGACATGGTATTCCTAAAGGAGAAGAGTCTGGACGGTCACAAGAAATGATCGTCATTGGCATGGGCAAGCTAGGGGGGGGCGAACTCAATGTCTCATCCGATATAGATTTGATCTTTATCTATCCCGAGGGTGGAGAAACTCACACGACAGCAGATGGACAGCAGCCTTTATCGAATCATGAATTTTTCGTCAAGTTAGGTAAAAAACTAATTGCTGATCTTGGCGAAGTGACTGAGGAAGGATTTAGCTTCCGAGTTGACATGGCATTACGACCAAATGGCAACTCAGGGCCACTAGCCGCCAGCCTGAATATGCTAGAGGAATACCTGATGATACAAGGCCGTGAGTGGGAACGTTATGCTTGGGTAAAAGCGCGTGCACTGACAGGACAAGCTGCTGATATCGCGAATTTAGAAACCATAGTCAGACCCTTTGTATACCGTCGCTATTTGGATTTTGGCTCCATTGATGCGCTGCGCAGCATGCATGCACAAATACGTGCTGAGGTCATCCGGCAAGAAACGCGTCATCCGGAGCGCACTACCAATGTCAAACTCGGGCGTGGCGGCATACGTGAAATTGAGTTTCTAGCCCAAGTATTTCAGTTGATACGCGGTGGTCGTGATCCTGAATTACGCGACCGCTCTACCCGCAAGACTTTGGTCACCTTGTCTGAGCGTCGGTTACTCACCACATCAACTATCCAAGAACTAATCGACGATTACGCATTTTTACGTAATCTTGAACACCGCTTGCAATACTTAGACGATGCACAAACACATGTGCTGCCCTCATCCCCTGATGATCAGCTGCTCATTGCGCACATGTCTGGCTTTGCAGATATCTCAGCCATGCACTCTGAAATTCAACGACGGCAAAAACGTGTTGCTGAACAGTTCGATATTATTTTTATAGAAAAAAATACAAGTCAAATCTCAAGTACCAGTAATGATTTAGCGATTGCCGCCCCGGTGTTTGAGGCGGTTGATCCGGACATACTTTCAAATTACCTTGAATCTATCGGTTACGATGAGCCAGTTCTTTCGGCGAAAAATTTACTCGACTGCTGGAATTCAACTCGCATTCGATCGCTCTCTGAGCAGCGTCGTTCTCAATTACACAGCCTGCTTCGTTCCTCACTACCCATCATCGCAATTCAGAGCGAATCGTGCTCTACTACTTTATTACGGCTGCTCGATTTTTTTGAAACCATCGCTCGCCGGTCGGCGTATCTTTCGCTCTTGACGGAGTACCCGCACACATTAAAACGCATCATACGGATGATGGCAGCGAGCGAATGGGCAACTAAATACCTTGCTCGCCATCCAGTTTTAATGGATGAATTGTTAGATGACGACAGCCTTAGAGCAGAGCCTGATTGGGCTGAATTTGCAGTCGATTGTCGCCGACAATTAAGCGCTTTTAGCGGCGATACTGAACGACAAATGGATGTGCTGCGCGAACAACACCACGCACAATTATTTCGCTTACTAGCAAAAGATCTGGATGGATTATTAACTATAGAACGTTTGGCGGATCATTTATCAACACTAGCTGACATACTGATAGAAATAGCTCTGGAAACCGTTTGGGAAAGCATACCTAATCGTCATCAAGAAATCCCGCAATTTGCCGTTATCGCCTACGGCAAGCTAGGCGGTAAAGAATTGGGTTATGCATCGGATCTGGATATCATTTTTTTATATGATGACGATCATCCAGAAGCACCGACTATCTACGCTAAATTAGCCCAACGCTTCATTACATGGATGACCAGCCATACCTCGGCAGGAATTCTGTTTGACATAGATATCGCACTACGCCCGGATGGCGCAAGTGGACTGCTAGTTTCCTCTTTTGCTGCGTTCGAAAAATATCAGCGCCAATCAGCCTGGGTTTGGGAACATCAGGCCCTCACGCGCGCACGATTTTGTGCTGGCGATCAGACCATCGGTGCGCGCTTTGAGCTTTTACGCACAGAATTACTCCGTATGCCTCGGGATAAAGTTAATTTGTCACAGGAAGTACTGGCTATGCGTCAGCGCATGCACGAGGCGCATCCAAATCGTTCAGAATTATTCGATTTGAAGCATGATGCGGGCGGTATGATTGATATTGAATTCATCGTTCAATATCTGATACTTAGCCATGCGTCACATTATCCTGAACTGACTGCTGATATAGGTAATATCGCTCTTTTGAAGCTACTTGGTGACTTAACCTTAATTGATTCGGCACTGGCCGTAACTGTTGCCGATGCCTACCGCCACTTTCGAAAATTACAGCATCAAATACGCTTAAAAGGTGCGGATAAAGCCCGTGTTGAACTTATTCCATCTGTGGAATTATTTCGCAACGCGGTCAAGCAACTTTGGCACGCAGCCATACAAAAATCTACTACGTAATTTGTCATCCTCGTTGCAGATGGACAACGTACTCATCAAGGAGACGAAAATCATTTTAAAATAATTTATCATTCCTAGGTAATCTGTATTTTTATAATTCTGAAAGCCGACTATGTTTACCTTTATTTTTCAACGCTTATCCGTAGTCTTTGCGGCCATACTTTTAGTTAGTTGCGCGTCCGAAAGTTCACAAACGGTGGCGCCAAAACAAGTTACCTCAGCCTCGACCAATTACAGCGGTCCGAAAAATCCTATCTCGGTTGGTAAATTCGATAATCGATCTACTTTTCTGCGCGGTCTGTTTTCAGATGGCGTCGACCGCCTGGGCTCTCAGGCAAAAACCATACTAGTTACTCATTTACAGCAATCGAATCGTTTCGTAGTACTTGAACGAGAAAATATGTCTGAAATCCAGCAAGAAGCAAAATTACGTAACAAAGAACAAAATCTCAAAGGTGCTCAATTCGTGTTAACAGGCGACATAACAGAATTCGGCAGAAAAGAGACTGGCGATCAGCAGCTTTTCGGTATTCTTGGCCGAGGAAAAACCCAAGTTGCGTATTCAAAAGTAAGTATAAATGTAGTCAATGTATTGACCTCCGAAGTTATTTTTTCAGTACAAGGCGCTGGAGAATACGCGCTATCTAATCGTGAAATTATAGGTTTTGGTGGAACTGCGGGATATGACTCCACATTGAACGGTAAAGTACTCGACTTAGCCATACGCGAGGCAGTCAATCGTCTTGTTGAGGGTGTGGAACGGGGCGCATGGAAACCTGAAAGCTAACTATGCATCATAAATAGCCTTTGGATATTTTCGGAGTAATAGCGAAGGCTAGTACCTGATTCAATTAGCATCGCGTCCAAGTACTACGCTGACTCGCTACGAACTTCGTAGTAAATCAGCCTTCCTAAGAAAGCTTAGTAAATGAAACATATATTGACTCTCACAATGCTATGCGCTGGTTTTTTATTAACCGCATGCAGCACCAGCAACCCTGGTCTTTACCAATGGGGCAGCTATGAAGATCAGGTGTATGCCATGTATTCCACTGAGTCTAAAACATCACCGCAGGAACAACTGGCTAAGCTTGAGGCTGATGGAGAAAAGGCACGCGCAGGTAATCGTACGCCACCACCTGGCTATTACGCCCACCTTGGTTATTTATATTTCGAAACTGGAAATCCCGAGCGAGCCGTGGCTTCATTCCAGAATGAAAAAACGCTATTTCCTGAGTCGCGACCCTACATGGACCGCTTAATTTCCCGATTCAAAAAATAAGGACCACCGATGAAACGATGTTTTTCACGTATCGTGATTCTGATTTTCGCAGCGCTATTGACAGGCTGCGCTACTCAAAAATCATATGATTACTCCGCTATCAGGGAGAGTAAACCACGCTCTATCGTGGTACTGCCGCCGTTGAATATGTCACCTGATATTCGGGCTAGTTACAGTATGCTGGCAACTGTGACTAGACCACTGGCAGAACTTGGTTACTATGTTTTTCCAGTCGCGCTGGTAGACCAAACTTTTCGTGAAAATGGTCTGGCTGAGCCGGGAGAAATGCACAATGCATCGCCTGCAAAAATAGCTGAGATATTTGGAGCAGACGCCATACTCTATATAAAAGTTAATGAATACGGCGCAACTTACCGAGTCATTAGTAGTGAAGTTATTGTCTCTGCAAGCGCCGAATTAATAGATGCTCGCACAGGTCGCTCTCTTTGGACTGGAAGCGCAAAAGCTTCAAATTCAGAAAACAAAGACTCTGGTGGCAATGGTATCGTCGGCATGCTGGTTAGCGCACTAATTCAACAAGTGGCAAATAATATTGGGGATCCAGGTTACCAAGTCGCACGCACCACAAGTTACCGATTATTTAATGCGGGGCTTTTACCGGGGCCGCGATCACCTAATTACGAGAAATTAGTCGGGCAATAGAGCGAACTGTTAACAATACCACCTTAAAAACTAAGGGCCACATTTTCTTGTGGCCCTTTTTTTATCGACATACAGCCAAACTTAACGACTCTTTTACTTAGCACCCATCAAGGCAACCGTTGTATCCAACATACGATTCGAGTAGCCCTGTAATCAATTGCCGCTCACGCGGCACCCGATTGTGGCTGCGGCTAACCCATGCAAGTTACTTTGCGCCTCAATTAATGGGGCTACTTAGCTTCTGCTTACTTCGCACTAATTAACGCAACCGTCGTATCCAACATACGATTCGAGTAGCCTTGTAATCAATTGCCGCTCTCGCGGCACTCGATTGTGGCTACGGCTAACCCTAGCGGGTTACCCTGCGCCGCAATGAATGGGGCTACTTAGATACTGCTTATTTCGCACCCATTAAGGCGACCGTCGTATCCAACATACGGTTCGAGTAGCCTTGTAATCAATTGCCGCTCTCGCGGCACTCGATTGTGGCTGCGGCTAACCCTTACGGGTTACCCTGCGCCGCAATGAATGGGGCTACTTAGATACTGCTTATTTCGCACCCATTAAGGCGACCGTCGTATCCAACATACGGTTCGAGAAGCCATGTAATCAATTGCCGCTCACGCGGCACTCGATTGTGGCTGCGGCTAACCCTTACGGGTTACCCTGCGCCGCAATGAATGGGGCTACTTAGATACTGCTTATTTCGCACCCATTAAGGCGACCGTCGTATCCAACATACGGTTCGAGAAGCCCCATTCATTGTCATACCAAGAGGTGACTTTGACGAGGCGACCAGAAACTTTGGTGAGGGTGGCATCAAAGTTACTCGATGCAGGGTTGTGGTTGTAATCTACCGAAACTAGGGGATCGGTGTTGTAAGTCAGGATGCCTTTTAGTGGCCCGTCAGCTGCCTCTTTCATGATCGCATTCACTTCGTCGGCTGTTGTATCGCGCGCCGCGATGAAAGACAGGTCTACGATAGAAACATTAATGGTTGGAACGCGAATCGCAAATCCATCGAGTTTGCCGTTTAATTCAGGCAGCACCAAACCTACAGCTGCAGCTGCACCTGTTTTAGTGGGGATCATCGATTGCGTAGCTGATCGCGCACGACGTAAATCTTCATGCATTACATCGGTCAGTACTTGATCATTGGTATAGGCATGAACCGTGGTCATCAAACCATTTACTAAACCAATCTTGTCATGCAATGGCTTTACAAGCGGAGCCAAGCAATTGGTAGTACACGACGCATTTGAAATGACGGTGTCAGACGATTTAAGTACGCTCTGATTCACACCAAACACTACTGTGGCATCGACGTCTTTGCCACCAGGTGCTGAGATGATGACTTTTTTAGCACCGCCCTTAATGTGCGCCGACGCCTTTTCTTTGGTTGTGAAAAAACCAGTACATTCCAACACCACATCAACGCCCAATTCGCCCCAAGGGATGTCTGCCGGATTACGCTGTGCGAATACACGTATCTTGTCACCATTAACTATCATATGGTCGCCATCAACAACCACTGTGCCAGGGAATTTTCCATGAGCGGTATCGTAGCGTGTGAGGTGGGCATTGGACTCGGTATTACCCAAATCATTGATCGCAACAATTTGTATATCATTTTTCTTACCGCCTTCGTAGTGTGCGCGAAGTACATTGCGGCCGATGCGGCCATAGCCATTGATGGCAACTTTGATGGTCATAAAAATCTCCTGAGACTTTGAATAGAAATTGGGCTCGGTACGTTTCAGTGAAGAACAGATTTAACAGTCGCTACGACGTTCTCGATAGTGAAACCAAAATGCTTGAACAACAGGCCTGCAGGAGCTGATTCGCCAAAGGTATCAATACCCACAACAGCACCATCAAGACCGACATACTTAAACCAGAAGTCGGTGACACCCGCCTCCACCGCTACACGCGGCAAGCCCTTGGGCAGAACGCTCGCCTTGTAGGCTGCATCCTGACGGTCAAACACATCGGTGCTGGGCATGGAAACTACCCGCACTGGAATTCCTTCAATATTTAATGCCTCTGCTGATTTCATGGCGAGTTCAACTTCGGAGCCCGTAGCAATTAATACAGCTTTCGCATTGGCTACTTCTTTTAGTACATAACCGCCACGTTGAATTGCTGCGATTTGGCTGGCTGTGCGCTCCATGAAAGCCAGGTTTTGTCGCGAAAAAATTAATGTTGTAGGCCCATGCTGACGTTTGATCGCTTGCGCCCATGCCACAGCCGATTCTACGGTATCGCAAGGACGCCAATTATCGAGATGCGGAATCAATCGCAGGCTAGAGATTTGTTCAACGGACTGATGCGTAGGTCCATCTTCACCCAAACCTATCGAATCATGAGTGAACACGAATATCGATCGCAATTTCATCAAGGCTGCCATACGTAGCGCATTACGGCTGTAATCTGAAAAAGTCAGAAAGGTCGCGCCAAACGGAATATAACCACCATGAAGTGCCACGCCATTCATGATGGCGCTCATGCCAAACTCACGCACACCGTAGTTAATATGATTACCAGCTTGCCCGGCCCGAACCGCAATACATTCTTTCCAATTGGTGAGGTTTGATCCCGTAAGATCGGCTGATCCTCCCAGTAATTCGGGTAGCGAAGGTGCAAGTGCCTGAATGGCATTTTGGCTTGCCTTACGTGTGGCTATCGTCTCTTTTTTATCGACGCACGAAGAAATCATGCGTTCAACCAGCTGCTCATAATCTGCTGGCAGCTCACCTCGCATGCGACGTTCAAGAGCTGTAGCCTCGGCAGGAAATTTTTGGCGATACGCTTCAAACTGACTCGTCCATGCTGATTGAATCGCAGCACCTTTGTGCTTAGCATCCCATGCAGTGTAGACATCCGCTGGAATATCAAAGGGTGGATATGACCAACCTATCGCAGCACGCGTGGCTGCAATTTCTGCATCACCTAACGCAGCGCCATGAACCTTGTCAGTGCCTTGCATGGAAGGCGAACCTTTACCAATAACTGTCTTGCAGCAAATCAGCGTAGGCCTATCGGATTTTTTAGCCGAAGCGATTGCAGTATCAATCGCTTCAACATTATGGCCATCAATATTGGCTAGTACATTCCAGCCATAGGATTCGAAACGCTTGGGGGTATCGTCACGGAACCATCCATCAACTTTGCCGTCGATAGAAATACCATTATCGTCGTACAGTGCAATGAGCTTTGAAAGACGCAGCGTACCGGCAAGAGAGCACGCTTCGTGGCTAATACCCTCCATCAAGCAACCATCACCCAAGAATACATAGGTATGGTGATTGATGAGATCAAAACCCGGCTTGTTAAATTGTGATGCGAGCAGCTCTTCTGCCAGTGCCATTCCGACAGCGTTGGTCAGGCCCTGCCCTAAGGGCCCGGTGGTAGTTTCCACACCCGGAGTGACATCAACCTCGGGATGACCTGGCGTTTTTGAATGGAGTTGACGGAAGGCTCGGATTTCATCCATGGGTAAGTCGTAACCCGAAAGATGCAAAAGTGCATACAAAAGCATGGAACCATGGCCGTTAGAGACCACGAAACGATCCCTGTCCATCCATTTTGGATCAGCCGGGTTGTGCCTCAGGTGCCTGCCCCACAGCGCAACAGCAATCTCTGCCATGCCCATAGGCATACCAGGGTGTCCGGAGTTGGCTTTTTGTACTGCATCCATAGCCAGCACACGAATTGCATTGGCCATGTGGGTGTTAACCGAAGAAGGTGTCATGTTGCGAAAGAAGCAGTAGAAATACAGGAAATTAGGCTATGTGGCGAAATGCAGGACCACAGATTAGAAAACCCTAAATGTTACCAGAGTATCGAGGCCCGCTTACAATGGATCTACCCCTGAAATACTTTACAGCTCCTTGCCAATTCCATGCCGCGCTTTTACTGTCAACAGCCACTAGAAATCAACCTGCTGCTGAGTCTGCCTGAGCACATTGCTCACCACATTCAGGTTTTGCGCTTGGAGATAGGTGACGTCATCACGCTATTTAACGGTGACGGCGGAGAATACGCCGCCAGCATAGAGCACATAGAAAAAAAACGAGTCGCTGCGCGCTTGAAGACCTTTTCTCCTCGTGAAGCCGAACCCGCCCATGGGCTGGCTCTGGCCCAGGTTCTGCCCGAGGGAAGCAAAATGGACTGGATCGTTGAAAAAGCTGTGGAATTGGGTGTCACATCAATTCAACCGCTGGTTTCAAACCGTTCTGTTATACGACTTAGCGCTGAACGAACCACCAAGAAAATGGCTCATTGGCTGGGAATTTTGGCCGCCGCATCCGAGCAGTGTGGTCGCAACCGGCTGCCCCATCTCGCTGAGCCGCTTCCTTATCAACGCTGGATAGAGCAGCAAGACCTGCATCCGCGACTGCTGCTGTCTCCGCGTGGAAGCCAGTCTTTATCGGCTTGGGCTAAACACCACCCAGCGCAGGCAGTGACGTTGATTATTGGCCCCGAAGGAGGGCTGGCACCGGCAGAAGAGCAGGCGGCAATCGCTCACGGTGCTCTGTGCCTGACTTTGGGTACACGCATATTACGTACTGAAACTGCAGGTCTGGCTGCCGCAGCAGCCCTGCAATCGATCTGGGATGGGCTATGAAAAAGCCTACAAAAATCCGGTGCTCTGATTTTCAGTAGCTAAGGCCTCTTCTATAGTTTTCTCGTATCCAGTGCGCAAGCTGGCGCTTGGGCTACTGAGGGGATCTTTCAGCAGAAAGTTAGGGCCTGTCGCGGCTGGGAAAACCACTATAATCGAGGGCTTTCTCACTGTGACTATCCACAGCGCCCGCCATGAAAGTTTTCCGCGGACTTCCGAATGCCGATGCACGACGACCGTGCGCTCTCACCATTGGTAATTTTGATGGCGTGCATCTGGGCCATCAGGCATTACTCACTCAAGTGGGCGCAGCTGCTCGCCGCCTTGGTATTGAGTCGGCTGTCATGACATTTGAGCCTCATCCACGCGAATTTTTTGCTCAGCTCGCTGGCGACACCAGCCAGACGCCACCGCGCGTGGTTAATCTGCGCGACAAATTACAGGCTCTACAGGCAGCGAATATCAATCGCGTGATTGTTGAGCATTTCAATGCGCGTTTTGCTGCGATGAGCGCTGAAGACTTCATTCAAAAACTGCTGGTCGACGGTTTGCATGTGAAGTATTTAATTGTTGGCGATGATTTCCGCTTTGGCACTAAACGCAGCGGTGATTATCGTATGCTGGTTGAGGCCGGTAAGCAGTACGGCTTTGAGGTGAACTCTGTCGCCACAGTCATGCATCAAAGCACACGTATTTCCTCGTCAGCCGTAAGGGCTGCTTTAAAAGAGGGCGATTTCACACAAGCGAAGAACTTGTTGGGCTATGCCTATTCAATTTCAGGTCATGTACAACACGGCCGCAAGCTCGGAAGAACGCTAGGTTTTCCGACGCTTAATCTGCGCATAGGCCACCGACATCCGGTATTGAATGGCATCTTTGTGGTTCAGGTCCATGGACTAGATACCAAACCACTACCTGCAGTTGCAAGTCTGGGTGTACGTCCCACTGTTGAAGACGATGGTCGAATGCTTCTGGAAGTACATATTTTTGATTACAACGCGAATTGCTACGGCAAGCTGGTTCGTATCGAGTTTTTACAAAAACTGCGCGATGAAGAAAAATATACTGATTTAGAAGCACTAACTGATGCCATAGCCGCGGACGCTCGTGCTGCCCGCGATTTTTTTGAGATACCTTCCATCACCTGAATCCATGTCTGAAAATAGCAAAAAAACAGAAAATAAATACTCGGTCAACATGACTGAAACAACGTTTCCTATGCGTGGTGATTTAGCCAAACGAGAACCTTTATGGGTTGCGGAGTGGCAGAAAAAAAATATCTACAAGCGCATACGCAAAGCATCAGCTGGTCGTACTAAATTCATACTCCACGATGGCCCACCCTATGCCAATGGTGATATTCACATCGGCCATGCTGTCAACAAAGTACTAAAAGACATGATCGTTAAAACGCGGCAGCTGGAAGGCTTTGACGCACAGTACGTACCTGGTTGGGACTGCCACGGCATGCCGATCGAAATTCAGATAGAAAAACAATACGGTAAAAATTTACCCACAGCTGAGGTATTAAGTAAGTCGCGTGCATATGCGTCGGAGCAGATAGAGCGACAGAAAAAAGATTTTATACGTCTGGGTGTGTTGGGTGATTGGGATAATCCTTACACAACCATGAATTTTCGCAATGAGGCCGATGAAATACGCGCGCTGGGCAACATACTCGAAAAGGGTTTTGTCTATCGCGGTTTAAAACCTGTGAACTGGTGCTTTGATTGTGGATCTGCACTCGCTGAAGCCGAAGTTGAATATCAGGATAAACGCGATCCTGCCATTGATGTGGCGTTCCCTTTTGCTGAGCCTGAACGTATAGCTAGTGCGTTTGGATTAACTTCACTGCCGGCTAAAAAAGGCTACGTGGTTATCTGGACGACGACACCCTGGACTATTCCATCGAATCAGGCATTGAATGTGCATCCTGAATTCACCTATGCACTGGTTCAGGCCGACCGACAAGGTGAAAAAATTCTGTTGATACTGGCGCAGGATTTAGTCGCCAGTTGTCTCTCGCGCTATGGTTTAGAAGGCAAAGTGATCGCTACCTGTGTTGGCGAATCGCTAGCCAACATTAATTTCCATCATCCTCTGCACACCGCTGACAAAGCCTATGATCGTTTGTCACCCGTTTACCTGGGTGATTACGTCACGACTGATGCGGGTACCGGTATCGTTCACTCGGCACCTGCTTACGGTATTGAAGATTACGCCTCATGCAAAGCCCATGGGATGAAAGATGAACAGATTCTAAGCCCTGTTATGGGTGATGGCCATTTCGCTGCCTCACTAGCCTTGTTTGGTGGTATGACTATTTGGGAAGCATCGAAACCGATTTGTAGCGCCTTGGAAGCCGCGGGGAATCTTCTCAAGCTAGTGATGTTTGATCACAGCTATATGCACTGCTGGCGCCACAAGACTCCTATCGTCTACCGTGCTACCTCGCAATGGTTTGCGAGTATGGACAACAAGCCTAAACACGGAAATGCATCGCTGCGCGATACGGCTCTTGCCGCTATCGAGGCCACACGATTTTTTCCTTCATGGGGTAAAGCGCGCTTGCACGGCATGATAGTCAATCGTCCCGACTGGACGCTATCGCGTCAACGTCAGTGGGGCGTACA
>Ga0315899_10000509_pt1 | contig 46750 bp, 33 predicted proteins | sample LakEriMetagenome_2_FD_203518 | JGI IMG/M metagenome (GOLD analysis project Ga0315899, IMG submission 203518) | Freshwater fungal communities from buoy surface, Lake Erie, Ohio, United States - Buoy 4 MA112 | ecosystem: Environmental > Aquatic > Freshwater > Lake | place: USA: Lake Erie, Ohio...
GGAAGTAACATTGGACATAAGCGGGGACTCCTTAAGAGAGTTTGGATAGAAACAAGGGCGCACCTTGAATCTACCCGCTCAGAGCCCCGCGCAGGGAATCCAGATTTCAGGCCCGTGTACGCTTACGAATGACTTGCAATTCCCAATGCCAACCTAGTTACTCAAATTCATCTTCGTCCAGTGCTGCAAATACCGCATCGTAGTACTCTTCGTCGTTCTCGCGTCGGATCGAATCCAAATCCACCGCCATCAAATCAACCGATTCGCCTTCAGCATTTTGAAGATTCACGCCGTTTAGATAGTCGATGATGGATAGGACATCCAAGGGACTAACGATCCCGTCGCCGTCAGTATCCACATCGGTCGTGTTGCTTGCCATCGAAGATGACGCTTGCATCATCGAACGATTGATCCTGTCAATCAACGCTAAAACGTCCAATGGGGATATGATTCCGTCCCCATTGATATCCAGGCCATAGGATGAAACAAGAACACTTGAGGATCGATTCGCTTCCGAAACAATCTGGTGAACAGTGTTTTTCCCACCCCCTGCGAAAATTCGATTAAGATTTCCGGTAACCTCGATCGTATCGTTGCCTTGTAAGGCGTAGATCCGATTCGCTCCTCCGGCATCCTTGATCGTATTGTGTCCGGAACCCGCGTGGATGTAATCGTTGCCGATACCGGTTCGGATGATGTCCGCGGCTGAGCCTGCGAAGATCCTATTGTTTCCTGAAAGATCCTCGATCGTCGATGCCCCTCGACCGCTTTGGACATAGTCATTTCCGCGACCGGATTCGATGCGAGTTGGAATTGAGGATCCACCGACGATATTGATGAAGTCGTCTCCGTCAAAGGTGGCAACGTAGAGACTTGAAAAGTCCTTGGTCGCATATCGGGCAGTGGTCGTTTTTCCGTTGCCCAGGCGGGTTACGACGGTCGTGGTTCTGGGTTCAACGACGACCGTGATTTGATCGCGCTGGTCGGAACCGATCACTTGCAACTGCCCTGCGGAAATCCCACTCCCAACTACATAAATCTCTGTCGTTGCTGTAGACCAAAGACCGGTACTCATGTCTGTGAGCTTAATTTCGACTTGGTGCCTACCCGGCTTCGAATAAGCATGCGTTGGGTTGAATAATCGCGTTGCACCTAGTTCCATATCCTGTGGTGCGGTTCCATCGCCCCAATCGAGCGTTGCCATGTACTGGTCATTCGAGTTCGTATCCTCAAAACCGATGGTTGCTTTGGCAACCTGGCCGACGGACAACGGTGTTCGAGTCGGATCGACCGATATTTGCTCGGGTGGATTATCAACGATAGTGATTGTTTTTTGATAATCGGTAAATTCACCGCTTGGGTGCAAGACCCGGGCGTAGATGACATGCTCACCAGCTTGGTTGCTGAGAATCGGGAACGAGGGCGTGCTGCTACCATCGAGATATTTGGCTTGATCGCGAGCTTGCTTGTCCATGCTCACGAAGAATCGCAGGGCTGGACCCATGGATTCGCCGCTGGAAAGCGAGCTGCCGAGCAATGGTGATTCCCCGCTGCCTGTAGGGACGTATGGTTCACAGCTGGATAATGTCAACAGGTACGTCAGAGACTCTTTGTAGGCTTCAGAGCCATCGGACTGAGCCATGCGCATGGCATAGTAAGTATCGCAGGTCGCTTCGGGAATCGGAACAGAGACCGCCAGTTCTTTGTAGGAGCCTAGGCCCTTATACCCGCGAATCGTTTTAATCGCATCGGTTCCCGCAGTTGAAAACATAGGGGACAGAACCGTAACGGAGTATCCAGGGTCCTTTTGAAGAACATAGGGGCGAGTGTTGGACCCAACATTTGATTTGTCGTTCCATCTAGCATTTGTCGTCGTGGTCGAATAGATCAACTCTGCATAATCTTCATTCGAACCATAATCATTAGGCTCGCCAGAGTTCCAGTTGCTATACCAACCGGGTTGAGTGATTCCCGTAGTGGACTTGCCCTTGTAGAACGGTTCGGATTGCGCTGTGCCTAAATCCCAGGTCCAAGTACCTTCGGTGGTCGAATCCGTAGCGCCGATCCATACACTCTTTTGATTCTTGTTCACAAGGTATGAGATGTATTGGTTGACATCCGGTCCGTTGATCGCGCTGATCCAACCCGACTTAGCCACCGCATCCGCTTGGGCTTGTCCCCGGGTAATCGCCATTGGTTGATAGGAGAAGGTCCTTGCCCAGTCGATTGGTGCGAGGCTACCGAGAACGATTTGCCCGGCATCCTGGTTGAAAATAGGCATGTCTTCTTCGACAAGAAGCGACTTAGTGGTACTAACCCGAATATCCGCTTGTGTGGAGATGGAGTTGGTCGAGCTCATGATCGCCAATCCGCCGACGGTAAAGCGACCGTTGATTTTTCCGATATAGGGATCCGACGGGTCTCGTCCGCTATAGATCGTACTGATGATCTTTGGAAGTGAGCGGACAGGCACTGCATCGCGGAAATTAAAGACATCTGCCAGTCTGCCTTGCATTTGCAGTGATGCTTGGCCGATCGTTAAATCTCCCGTGTTCTCGATGTAGATCCCTCCGAGATAGGAACTCGCTGCTAGCAAGTCAACTTGCGTTGTGATCGGATTGGCTTTTTGTCCTACCCCGGTCCAAGCAAGCTTGGGGTTGGCGGTCGATTCGTTTTCACCACCGGCCGAGAACATCGCTTCATCCGCTACAATGTTGAGTAGCCCACCTTTGAGATTATTGATGATCTTTCCTGTACCCTGCGGCAAGCTACCATCGACACCACGGTAATCGGCAACAACCAATACAGCCTCTTGGTTGGCGATTTCGGTACCCTCTTTCTGGGTTTCGAGGGTTCCAAGGTAGACATCTCCGGTGGAGAGTAAGACGATATTCCCACCCTCGCTTGTCACTGCAGCCCCTGCGCTCATGTAAATCGTGCTGTTGTCTTGTCCGACCTGAATCGCATTGCTCTGCGTGATAAGGGTTCCGGAGCTGACGGCGATTTGGCCGGTACCAGAATTGCGCACGGTGGGTAACTGGAGCACGTAGCCGGTCATTCTGTTGCTGGCATTGTTGTCGTTCCATTTACCATCGACACCTGTCCGATGCATGACTGTCAGGTAGTCTTCATTGTTATTGAAGTTATTTGGTTCATCTTGGTTCCATTTCCCAGTGCTGATCGTAGAGTTTGGATCGTAATAGAATATATTATCAATCGTTTCATAATAGAATTCGATTCCACTGGAGTTGCCGGTCTGTTTCCCTGCTGCCGGTCCTTCGCTCCATCTCCAGCTTCCCTCTTGCTGAGCATCCGATCCACCAGCCCATACTTCCTGTACTTCCTGGACGGTTGCGAACTTCTTGAGCTCAGACTTAATCCAGTTGTTTACGCTATTGATCGCCAAGGGTGCCAACCATCCGCCACGGTTCTGGGCATCTAGCCGCGCGTCCTCAAAGGTCATAGCGCCCGGTTGGATTTGATAGATTGGTTCTAAGCGTACACCGTAGGCTCCGATGAGGTTGATATTTCCCCCATCGCCAACGATTGGGGCATCGACAATCAAGCTGAATGGGAGGTTCTTTGCGTTGTCTTCGATTGGGAAGATAAGCTGAGTATTCGTCGCAGAACCTTGGGCAGCCAATGTAAGGTTTCCGCCTCCGCTAAGTGTGACCGCCCCGGCCACAATGATGATACCACTACTGACCAGTTCCAGATCCCCATCGGTGAGCGTGAACTCGTTTACTTCGAGGTCGCCTTGGTTAAGCAGGTGAATCGATCCTCCTACGTTGTCGCCGGAAACCGATCCTACGTTTACGATCGTCAAATGTTCAACTGTTCCAACGCCACCTTCGCCATCGAATTTCAAAGTCCCAGTAATCAGGATTGGATGAGTGTCGGATTCGGACTCGGCTCGTAGATCGCCAGAACCATGGAGGGTGACTTGGTGAGTGCGACTGGTTTGTATAACGTTGCTGACTTCTACGACCACCGGGAAATCAAGGTCGATGTTTCCTGCCGCGGATAGGATTCGGTCCACCCGCAGTTTCTGTAATTCGCCGGTTGAGAAATCTTGCAAATTTGAATGAAGTTTGATGTCTCCATTGGTTTCAACTTTCAGGTATCCGTCGTTTACCATTTGTGCATCGATGGACACCAAAGGTGAATTCGCGTTGGCAGGGTTGCGGGAGGCATCAAGTCCAATGATGGTAATCCCGTTCTTTGCCGATATCAGATGAGGCATTGCGTCCTGAGTGGACGAATCATTGCCAATGCGATAGGTAATAGGGCCTGAAGTTGTGCTAGGCAATAATTCGAGGATTACCGAATCACCTATCAATCGCTCGATACCAGAATAGCTCGAGGAGTCCGCGGGTAGTTCCGCACGAACGGAGAGCGTAACTGCTTTTTTGGAGTCAGCATTCAAGGCACTACCAATGTACTGAGATTGATTTAGATTTATAGCGATTGGATATTTGGCCGAGTCTGCTGTGTTGTGAGTGCCGATGTCTCCGCTGGCTTGCAGGTTGACAATAGATGCCGTGATAGCAGAGCCATTCGTTGGAATGACCGTGGTGGCGATATCTCCTGCTAGATTGACGAGATTCACAAAACCACGGTTGGTGGTGAGAGAACCAGTGATCAGTAGCGTTGGCTTAGCGAGGGAATCGTCCGTCCACGTGTTTCGGATATTGATCATGCCATCCTCTGGGATCCCTGTTGTGGATCCCAAACTGAAACCATTAGAAATTCCTGCCGGTAGGATAGGTGTGATGATTGGTTGGCTTACAATGATACTTTTAGTGAGCACAGAGTAATCAATCGAGCCGATTTGCAGGTCAAGCTTAGAACTATTTTCGATATCTACTTCAGCTAGACCGCCATAAGTACTCGAACCCCTGAGTTCCACACTACCACTGGAGTTCGGGCTTGAGGTATTTCCTGTAATCGGTTGGAGTTCATTGATGTTGAAATTCAATTCCTGTTGGCTACCCGAGAAGCGACCTACGGATTGAACTACAATAGGTTGATTGTCTGGTAGCTTATCACCCTGTTGAAATCCACCGGATAGAACCACGCCGTTGATGGTTTGGATGATTTGATCCTCATCGACCGATAGGCCTTGTTTGTAGCCCTTCCATGTTCTCGCATTCCAATCAATCTTTCTTTGAGGATTGACGGTGATGCTGGTCGTTGTATGTTTGGCCGTGAGTGCCTCGACGCTGATATCTTCGGGCGCGATAGATTGGTTCGTATTGACATCGATTCGGTCAGCGACAATCGTAGCGCTGTCCTCAGAATGAACCGTGGTTGTGGTAGCGATCAAAAGACTTGCGTCCGCTCTGGATTCGAGTCCAGTTCCGGTCCTGGCCTTTGATCGCAAATCGATATTTTCTTGGGATGCCGTTACACGAACCGTATCACCGATAATCCAAGCATCATCCAAGATATTCACAGCGAGCGTATCATCGGTAATCGAGATGTCTGAGCGTGACTTTCGCGGAAGCCCGATCCCTCCACCCTTGGAATAGATGTTTGGTTCCTTGTCTGTTTTCAGTCCTAACCCCGATGCGAGCAGCGTCACGTTCGAACCCCTCAAGGTCGCATCGCCAATCTCGACTTTCGTCGTATTGGTCATTTCGGAATTCTTTACGAAATGAATGCCAGAGTCATCGTCTCGATTTGCTTTCGAGTTTCCAAAAGCGGCCCCTGCCTTTGTTGTGGCAGAGATTTGACCTCCGAAGGCTCGATAAGCGTTGAGTGAAAGGTTTTCCGTCGCAGTTAGATTAGCGCCGTCTGCGATAACAATCGATGAATCGAAACTATTTGATATTTTTGAATTCGCATCGGAAAATGCGAGAACGGCAGCATAGCTTGAGGTGTCCGCATGGCTTTCAGCATCATCAGAAACTTTGGTTTCGACGATTAAATCCCTCGAGGCAAAGATATCCCCTTTTAGAACAATTTTTGCAGAATGCTCTAAATACGTGCTTGCGGACGCACTGGAGTCCGAGACCAAAACGGACCCCCCATAAGCTTCCGATTTCGTGCTCGCATTTCCCGCTGCCTTAGCAGTGATGTCCAGGTCATTGGCAACCAAGCTTGACCCAGCTTGGCTCGAGATCAAGACCTGCGGTTTCGAGTAGCTTGTTGCATTGGGCAATAGAAAGCTACCCACGAGCGAAGCTCCAACCGCATGGGAAACACTGCTTGCTTTTCCGGTGGATGTTGGAGCAGGTGCATTCGTTGCTTTTTGATAGATCAATTGATTGGTGGTACTGGTCGAGGATGATGAAATATCAAAAACAAATTCCTGCTTACCTGATCCCATCGAAGTCAGGTCGATGCCCAAGGTTCCAAGATAACTTCCATTGCCAATGACCACTCCAGTGAGGTCGTCTGTGTTTACTAGGTTCTCTATAGCAATTCCATGACTAGCATCCTCACGGCTCGCTGCTAGTTTGAATTGATCATCACTCGTTCGAATCACATAGTAGGTTTGGCCGGAAACGAGTCCACCTATAGGTTGCTGATCCACTTTTAGTAGACTCTGGTTGATCTTTTCAGGTACTCCTTGTCCGCTTATCGTTAATAAATCTCCTTTACCTCCAGATTCTGTCAGCGAGTAGAGTTTGATGGATTGCTGGTGCGACGAATCATTTTGAATTTTTTCCAGCCAATATCGCGCCCCATCGACAAGCCCATTGATCGTTGCATTGTTGGAAGCGCCAAGCCACGCGTTTCCTTTTCCGGAGAGCAGGTTTTTTACGACGTCGTTGTCGGAGCTGGAGCCCACGGTTGCGATCCATCCACCGCGGGAATTTGCATCGGATTTCGCCTGCTGATAAGTACCTTTGTAGGCAATAACCTCGTACTTTGGATATTCGACCAAATAGGAGAGTTTCTCGTCGTCTCGATCCAGATCATTCCAGAGACCACTTTCGTACATCATCAATGCATCTTCGCTTGAAAATGCGCCTCCATCATTCGGCTCACCGGAAGCCCATGGTGGTGAGAACGACCTTGTCTCAGAGCCCTTTTTATTTCCTTGCCAAAATTGCTGGTATGCAATCGGATCGTTGGGTGTGTCCCAGATCCATCGATCTTCTTTATCGTGGTCGCTGCCGCCTAACCAGACCGAGCGCCCGCCCGCGGCATCTTTAGCGGTTTGCCACTCCTGATCGCTGTCGATTGATGCTAACCAACCTCCCAAGCTACTGGCTTGGTTTTTCGCGTCCACCCAAGTCCTCGCATCATCGTATCGGACGAACTGAGGGCGTTCTAAAACGTAGTAATTGAGTTCTTGTTTTTGGGTTTCTGACGACCAAGTTCCATCGGTGGAGATGAAGGCGCTGGAAGTCTGCGGTTGATATTGGAGTTTGAAACCCCGAACTTTTTGAGTCGATGTACTACCGCCATAGGAACCGGTAAAGCCGATGTAGGCTACGTTGGTTCCAAGTGCATTCGCCAGGTCGACACTATAAACATGTTGGTAGCTCTGGGTCGATCCATCTGGATATTTTTCAACCAATTGCTCCGATAGCGTCTTCTCTATAGCATTGTACTCGAGTGTCACAGCGATCGGATTGCCCGATTTGATATTCACAGGTGTATTGCTGAGGTAGGAAGTTGCACTATTTGCCACTGTAACGTTCGTTCCGACGATCTTAGGCGAGGCGTTGTAGAGATTCATCAAATACGCTGCTTTGTTGCCTGAGATACCTGAATAGCCAAGCCCTCCACCGGTATCGCCGATCGCATCGATGCCTTGGTTTTGAAAAACCAGGGCAATCCCGTCAGCAGCTTTATTTCCAGAAGCTTGGTAAGTGAACTCAATTGAAAAATCGGAGTCCATCGGCATGCGTTTTTGCAACCAAGCGGCCGATTTAGAGATATCCGTCGAAGTAGATGATGTTTTCTCTGTCAGTGTGATTTCTGATTTTGAGTCATCCAGTCGTGAACCTACTAGCGCAAAATCTGCGAATCCAATCACCGATCCATTGTCAAAGATCGGTTGGTCCTTGGACCAATTCGAGTAGTTTCCTCCAACGGCTTGTCCTGAATTGTCTACGGTTGAGTTCGTCCAGAATTGAACACCCTTGAGTTGAGTGGCTCCTGGAGTGGTTTGGTCCGGTCCCTCCGTCCAGTACCAATCACCTGGATTGGAATCCGAGTCGTAAATGACGGGGCCATCCACTAAAAAATCGTCAATCCGATCCCCGATGTAAATCGTGTTGGGGTTGGTCGTGTCCGAGGAGAAACTCCCGTCGGAGTTCGTCATCTGATTAACCGATGTGGATGTAAATGAAACACCATTGGCAGCTTTGTAGGTAACGTTCTGTAGATTTGAAAAGCCGTGGCTTGGAATCGTCAAAGATCCTGCGGGGTCTATAGCGTTTCCATCGAATGCCTGGGGTTTGTTGGGGATGTGCCGTGAATCAACGAGCATGACACTATTACCGTCCATGCGGTTAATGTAATACGATCCGCCATCGACCAATCCTTCGATCGATTCCGCCCCGATTTGTCTGTAGACCAGTTTGTCCCAGCTGGTGGGATTCCAGTCCTTCAGGTCAAATGGACCTTTCAGATAGCCAGTCTGACTGCCGAAATATAGTTTGTCATTTGCAAGATCGATCGGCGCAAGATCGCTATCGATGGCTACGCCCAAGGCGACTTTCTTGGCATTGACCCATAGGACTGGATAATCCCTTTGATCTTCCAGTCCTGTTACTACAATTCCGCCAGTTCCCATTAGGTACTTAACGACATCTCCTGATTGCAATCGATGATTATCTGAAAACGCGATCGTATCGTAGTCGGAATCGACATCGGTATGGGTATCAAAGTCCGTTGGCCTTTCGCCCTGATCAATTCCACCAAGTCCCTGGATTTCAATCCCTCCGTGTACCGATTTGATCCTGGCTTTGGATCGAATTAATACATGCAGATCCGGTTCGACCGTTGCGTTTGCGTAGGGATTGAGGATCGTTGCAATCACGGAACCTCCATTGTTTCCATTCTCCGCCAATGCATCGATGGTGGATCTTGCGAGAATCCCGACGTTCCCTTGGGCTAAAAGGATGGTGGTATTGGATCCAAAACTCTCTTCGCTACCAATAGAAACATTGATTGCAGGCTTGACGTTGACATCTAGCGTGAGCCCAGAGCCGGCAAAGCCCAATCCGTAAGTGGATTGCTTTGTCATGCCATGTGCGAATCCAGATGCGTTGGCAGCTATTTGAATTTTCCCAGCGGATTCGAACTCGGTTCGACCGTAAATATCAACGCCGATCGTTGGCGAGTTATCCATAGTCATTCGAACTGTGTTGACCGCTAAAAGACCAACGCTAATGCTTCCTGAGCGGACGGTTGATAGTGCCGTGCCATTGAAATCGGAAAAGACCAGGATGTCTCCTTTGTTGGTTTTCAACGACAAAGGAAAGGTTGTTTCCCCTCCAGAAATCTTTGAATTCAACGACGATTTCATGATCGATTTGATATGGGACGTGCTTTCAGAGGCTGCAAGTCCCAGAGATGCAGACCATACAACACCCTCTGAGCGGATGCTAGCATCGGATTGGCTCAGGACTTGGATATTTCCTTCTTGGGATCGGACCTCGTACGAAGAAAATTCATTTCTGGGCATCGATCCTGAAGTTGTGTTGATGCTCGCGCTGAGATGATTTTCTTGCTCTTGATAGATCAGCGGAATGGACGCGGCAAAGGCTACGACGCCAATAGCTACGGAAGTATCCCGGATATTCCCGTCCATCGATGTGTGATCCATGCTGATGACTTCGACATTCATTTTTGCATCGATTGAGCTATCAGTAATCTGAGCAGCGACTACATTCGCAGACGTTGCGTCAACATCACTACGTACGATGGTTGCTGAAAATGAGACGGGAATTCCAAATTCAGCAATGACACCAAGGGCAAACGACACGCCAACGCTATGGACATCGGAAAAGATGCTGTTGCCAATAGCAACTTGAGGGAAGTGAATCTTGGAATGGTCTGGTAGTCGCGTTGCAGATGGAAGATCTACGGATGCATGGACTCTGACATCTCCAAGTTCGGTAGCAACAGCCGATTTTTGAATATCTGCTAGAACGTCGTCTTGGAGGATTGTTTTTGATTTCGCTTCTCCATAGACTGCCGCTGCAGCAAATCCATTTGCAGAAATTGCTGCTTGAAGATCTACCTCCCATAATTTCGAGTAGATCCATGGGACGCTCGATGCTGTAACGGAGAGGCTTCCTGCGTGAACTTCCGAATCGCTCAGTTCCGCGTGCGTATTCGATGGATAGTCCTTTCCATCCTCGGAAACCATGGAAAGATTATTTCTGACGACGGTATCCGCGGTGGAGAGACTAGCCGAAACCCCCTCGCTTGTTCTGGTGAAACCAAGACTGACCGCCACGACATGGCTCGCCAAATTCGTTTGCTTCAATGCGGAAATCGAAACTTCGTTTTCCGCGTAAATTTTTGTACCATTTTTTGCAAACGCTTGGACGTCAGTTGCAACATCGTTGTTAGCAATTTGGGTCAATGCACCGACGGATACTACAACGGATCCACCCCACTCGATAGCGATCAAACCACCGATCCCCTTTGCGATCACCGTCCTAGTGTCGGTCGCATTGATCGATACCGAATCGGATTTGTTCGTTTCTGTTGCGATGGTACTGGAATCGACCCATGCTTTTGTTGAGGATCGAATGTCATTCGAGGACCAAACACCGATCCAATTGGCTGCTATATTTCCGCTCGATTTTCCAATTCCTATTTGCAGAGCGATATTGTCAGCGTGTGAAATGATTTCGCTGGCCGATGATGCAAGGACATCTAATGAATCACTGATCAGTAGATCAGTGTTTTTTACAAAGCTTAAAGTATCTGTGGTGATTTCATTACTCGTCACCCCGAGCCCTACGGTTACTTCGAAAAGGTTTTCACCGGCCCAGCTTACCTGGCCGCTTATGATGCGGCTCTGTATACCCGTTTGATTAATCGATTCGATGGATAGCGTATCGGTGCTAATTGACGAGTCACAAATCGAAGCGATTGTATCCCCACCGATGGAATTGACGGCAATCGCCCCAGCGATATTTCCAGACACTTTTGATTCCGTCGTAAGAATCCCAATGGATGCTGTTAGCGCTTGGATATCCGCATCGCTTTTTGCTTTGATCTGGACATCTACTTCGTCCGCTCCATTTGAAAGAACCCTCGCGTCCGATATCGAAGCCTTGAGCATCGAATTGTCCGAGTTTTCATTGCTGCTCCAAGCGAAACCGACCGTACCTGCAAGTGCTCCCTTGGTATGGTAAGACCAAGACGCCGAACCGCTGAGTGTCCATATTTTGGATTCATCAGATGCGTCGATTTCTAATGATTTTGTGATGGATAAGTGTGTTGCAAACTCTTCGTCAGAATCCTCTTCTTGTCCTAAAATGGCTTTGATACTGCGGCGGATTGTATTTTGGGACCCAGATTCCGTAATTGCGATACCGGTAGCCAAAGCTCCGGCAATTGTTACAGCAAGGATTTTGGACGCATCTTTTGCGACAATTTCAACCGATTCGGCCTCGATATCCGTATCGCCAGATATGTTCGAAAGAATCTCATAGTTATCGGAATCGGATTCTCCAAATTGGTTGAACGCATTCGACCCGCCGATAGCCACTCCGTACCCGTCGCCCCCCCTTTTCTTTGCTATCGCAAAACCACCTGCGTCTGCGGTCAAGAAATGATTGTTTCTTGCGTCGACGATCACCTCACCGGTACCTGTCGTTTCTTTTCCAACAACGATTTTCGAATCTTCGATGATTGCCTTGGTTCTACCCGTAACTTGATTGTTTGCCATGGAGTAGAATCCCGAAATCGCAACTCCTTTCCTTGTCGCGACACCTAAACATGCTGCTGCTGCAAATAGTGAAACACCCGTCGAATCCGTAGGATCCTGATCGGATTGGGAGTTCGATTCAGATCCGGCATCTGCTCGGATTTCGAGATTGCCATCGACATGCAAAACAACAGGATGATCGGTGGTTGTCGATGAGTTAACCAGCAAGGCATGTGTATCCCAGTCCGCCCGATTGACGGCAAAGGAGCCTGAAAGTGCGACCGACACCCCTTTTTGATCGGTGTCTGTTTTCGCAATAGCCATAGCGCCAGCCAACGCCCAAGAGCGCGATTGATTGCGGCTATCGATTTCAAGGTTGCCGCCTACATGTAGGACCGAAAAACCTTGAAGATCCAATTTCGAGAGAGTGTTGTCCTCGAGATTATTAAACGCTGCGTCGCCAGCAATACTGATAGAAACCCTCTTTTTCTCTTTTCCTAAGGCGGGCTGCCCATCCTCCGCCTCGTTTGCGTGAGGTTGGTTCGCATTGGCATCAGCTTTTTTCGGTTTAGCAAATCGGAATGTTGGAATCGCACCTACAAGGGCGACGTTCCAGGCACCGCCTGAATTCAATGCGGATAGTTCCATCGCTGTAACATCGAGCGATCCTCCGTCTTTGGTTTCACGGTAGTCATCGTTCTTGATGTATCTGTCGGATTCCGGGATTCTCCCGACGATTGCTTGTGTGAAACGCTTTGCGTCGACATAACCATAGCTGACCCCAATTCCGACCGTGCCGCTTGCTAATAGCCCACCCGAACCCAGGACGTGGCCAGAGTCGCTGCTTGCATCGAGGGCAAGTTCGCCACCTGTAATTACTGCACCAGGAGCAACATGCGCGATGGTTGTGCTCTCTTGAATCGATTGGTTGAAACTTAAACCTATCGCTACAACATCAGACTCGCTTCCGGCCTGGGCAAACAGGTTTTTTCTTCCGTATTCGTGGGCGACGATTTCCGTTTTGCCACGGTTGCCGGAATGGACCATCGCCCCGCCTTCGATGCGCGCGATCGTCTCGGATCTCGATCCAAGATAGAGTTCGCTCAATCCAATCCCAAGTTGCTTACCTTTGGTTCCAAACAAACTGAATTGGGAACGTACTTCTCCTCTTAGTCCACCCGAATCCCACTTTTCCCCCGGGAAAAGATTGGCGAGCTTAATAAAAGGAATTTTGAGCAACTCAATAAAGTTCGGGTTCAATTGAATTTGACCAGCGAAGTCAACGGACTCCATGGACGTGCTTGATTCGATGAAAACGGTTTGCGTATCGGATTGGAACTCTGGTTTTTGATTCACACGGGCGCCATCTTTAATCACGGCAATCGAAGAGTTTTCGTAGTTAGCTATCGCAAATGATCCTGCGATCGCTACCTTGCTCCTCTTTTTTTCATACAAATCGTCTCCCCCCTGCTTATCATCCCTACTGAATACCGTACTGTTGGAGTACAGGTTCATGAACCCCAGTAGTCCGAGCGAAGTCGATAGACTCGAGAAGTAACTCGGTAACTCGCCTAGACCTGCAAAAAATTCGCTAATGTTTCCATCCATTGACGGGAATTTAGGAAAAGTGCCGCGAGGATAAACCAACTCCGACGCGATGGAAGTATCTCCTGCAGCGTCGAGTTGGGCGGATGGTTCGATGACGGTTGCGACGTTATTAATGAAGAACTGGTTGGCAAAAGATGCGGCAATCGCAACGGTTTTTGCCATACCTGTCAGCCCGCTCCATCCGACAGTTTTTGTATTATGCAGAATTTCGGAATCGATTGAAATGTCACCAAGTGATTCCAGGGTGCCGCTGACGATGGTTTTGACGGTGTGATCGGAATATGCACCCGCGAAAGCTGCAGCAACTCCGAGAGAATCCCTACTACCTTTCCCAGGGTTGATTTTACTAGGTGTGAAAACCGCTTTCCATGAGTTCTTGTTAAATCTCACTTCCGGATTCATCAAGATATCCTTGAATGCAACCTTTCCGCCCAACTTAGGTTGCGATTCGGAATTGCTATTGGCATGCAAAACGCTTTCAATCTCGATACCAAAGACTTCAGGTTGATTCAATTGAACACTTGTTGTGTCACCCCAATTCGTGGTGTCGAATGCAAGTGCGGTTGTTAGCAGTGCATCGAGCAAGGAGGGGGCTAGCCTTAACGAGTTTGGTCCGTCGACAACCGCAAAATAAGTGACATCGGAAATCAATCCAATGATTGGAGAATCACCCATCGTGTAGGTAGAATCGGTCTCGAGGCCGTGTTCGTTACCGGTTGCTCCCGTTCCTAAAGCAAGGGGGCCTCCGTCAGCCGATTGGCTCAGTTGCAGGTGATCTGCATCCACTCGAAGTACAAAGTAGGATTGACCGTTGACCAATCCAGGAATGGGATTTCCTGCGCCCGACAAATAGGTTACTTTTTGCCCGGTTGAGTATCCGTGGCCAGGAATTCGTATTTGGTTGCTGCTAACAGTTTTTGTCGCGCCCGGATCGAAAGAAACCGTTTCCATTTCATCGTCGAGGGTTTGATTTCCCGGATGGATTTGCAAAACGTGCAATCCGAGTGAGGAAGTTCCTGCAGAGGTGATATCGATCGCCAGTGAAGCTGACGCATTGCTGCTCGATGATGCAAATTGAATCAGGTCACTTCCCTTAGCGATTACGTAGTAATCCTGTCCATTGACCAAACCTCCGATTGGTGTGTTCGCACCAGATAAGTAAGTGACCCGCAAGCCGGTCGTCCAAGCTTCGCCTGTTTCACGCACGAATTGCAGCGAGTTGTTTTGTATGTCGACTAGATCTGTCGTTCGGCTTGCATCGAACGTCTGGACCGTGGTCGAAACGTCGAAGTACTGCGCGGTACCAGTTCCGAGTGCTAGTAGATCGATGTAGTTCTGTGTATTGCTTGCACCGAGGTTTTCGGCGAGCCGGATGCGGTTTTCGTCTAATCGGATAACATAGTAGTCGGAATCCGATCGTAGCCCTCCAACCGCATCACCATCACCTTGATCATAGTGCACCATCTGCCCCGTTCTCAAATCGTGATTCGGAGTGATGATCCAATCGTTGATCAGATCGGTATTGGAAGCAACGAAGGATTGGAGGTTACCCGAACCAGATGTTGGACCCGTGCCAAGATCAACAGCCTTTCTTGCATAGCAGTCATCGAGACTCGCTGCCAATTGAATCATCGTTGGATTCAATAGGATTGCGTAATAGTCTTGTCCGGCAACCAGGTTCCCAATTGGCAGATTCCCTGTGCCAGGTTGGTAAGTTAGACGCTGAGCATTAACCAGGGCGTGCCCCTCGGGAAAGGCGAGTGTATTTTGAATTGAATCAAGAGCGGGAATAGTCGCGTTTGCAGTCGGATCAAAGGTTAGCGTTTTGTTTGGAGCAACAAAAGCGAGTTGCCCGCTCTCTGGTTTATGGAACGAAATCTTTTTTAGCCCGATAGCATCGGCAGAGGAAACCGCGATTTGAATCCGATCCGCATCGACAACAATCGCATAAAACGTTGTGCCATCAATCAAATCTCCTTGTTCAACGCTTGTCATTGTATCGCCGGAGTAGTAGCGATAAACCAATGGGTCCCCCGTCTTTAGTCCATGGTTTGAAAAAATGAATATGTCATTGGTCAAATCAAAGACGGATTTATCGAGCGTCAATGTCTCGGTGGGATCAAACTGAAGAATAGAATCATTCGGTAGAAATGTTGCCGAGCGGACCATGGGTTTCTGGACTTCAATCTCCGGATCAACTCGATAGACCAACTGTGTACCTATGCTTAGACCAGTCGTGTCAACATTGAAAGTATTTGTCTCTGGATCTAAGTCTGCCTGCGGATTGAATGTGATGCTGCGCCCAACATACTCAAATGCATGGGGGCTTCCTTGGCCAACTCCACTCATCACAATCGAATTTCTCGATTGAGCATCTTCCAGGGACTTGGCCAGTTGGAAATGATCGCTATCGATCCGAACCACGAAATAGGAATCGCCATCGAAGAGCCCTTCGATGGGTTGGGGCGATTGATCCTCATCTCCAGGACTTGAGTCCCCGGTACCTATGGCTGAGTACTTGACCTCTTGCCAGTCCGTGAATCCGTGGTTTGGGATATTGAAAGTGCTCCCCTGGAGCGTCAGCTTGGGGTCGAAATCCTTTTGGGTTACGACATCGAAAATTTGAGTGGATGGGTTATCTGTGCTCTTACCAATCGGTTTATCCAAGTCCAATTCCATTTGGTAAGCGAGTTTCAGACTGGTATCCGTCTTTCCGACTATTCGATAGGTGTTGTCGTGGATTAGCCCTTGGACAGGTTCTCCTTTCGTCGAGTCGAAACCACTGACCGTATAGAGGACTTCGTCGCCTCGGTCCCAACTGCCGATCAGGTCTAACGAATTTTGATCGCCAACGCGAATGCTATCGGACGTGAAGTTTGTGGAATTGAGCGTAAGGGATTCCGGGAGAGCACCGACTGCAGTGACAGTACCTTTTATCTCTGTCTGGATGGTTGCGTTATCGGTTCCAAGGGCAAAGGTGATTCCCACGAAACCGTCTCCGTAGGAACGGGTTCCGGATTTTGCACTCGCTTTTGTACCTCCTTCGGACATGATTTTCAGGTTTGCGCCTGAATTCAAGACCACTTCAGAATCGATGAGGGTCTTGATCGTCAATTCGTTCTGGGCCATTGAAAAGGCGATCATGGTCGCATCAGCTTTGGCGTTGTTGCCCTCGACCGATTGCTCCTCAGAATTCAGACCGCCCAGCGAAGCGAGGGTTCTTGAAGCCATGACCGCTTCGGCTTCCCCTGTGGAACTTATGCTAATATCCCCCTTTTGAGTCGAGAGATGCGATTTTCCATCAATGGTCGTCTTGGAGGTTCCTTTAGCACTTCCATAGCTGACGGCCGATTCAAATCCATTGCCTCCTATGAATGGTTTTGTCTGGACTGATTCACCTTCAGATTTTGTGATCGCCTCGCTCTGGATGTCGATGGATTCCTCCGCCTCAAGGGTTGAATCAGTGATTGTTACCTCAGCATCTGTCGCACGGATAAAGACTGACACCGGAGGCCATTGAACCAAGGTCCCGAATCCTTGCTCTAGTTTTTCGCCCCCTTTTTCCTCCAGCAGATGATCTAGAAGTCCGTCCAACAAGCCACCTGTGATCATCGATCCGTACCACTCATACTGTCCGTCGAAAAACCCTATGCCATCATCCGCAATCGCTTCGATCGTGATCGATTCCCCTGCGATTTCCGAATCCTTGATCGTCACGGAAACCGTATTTGTATCTACACCTACAATCTGCCTACGAAATTTCCTATTATGCTTCTCCACCTTGATCTCGATTTCCCCACCACGTAGATGTGCACCCACTAGGTTTACGGATCGATCATCAGGGCCAGAATCGATTATGTTCGAACTGTCGTTACTTGTGAGAAGTATTTCTCCTGGGACCGATGTTTCGATATCCGTGGTAGGCTCTGCGGCTGTGATCAATGATCCATAGACATCCACCGACCAGTGAGTCTGGAGTTTGATGTCGCCAGCTTGACCATTGAGGGTAGTATCGATCGTCGCATCATGCGCAACGATCAAATCGACACGAAAGTTCTCTTCGTCTGAGACGACGAGGTTGTGTCCGCCGGTTGTGATGCTTCCAAATACGATGGGGATGCGTCCACCACCGCCTGTGAAGTACAACTCTCGGTCAAGGGTGGTTTTTTGGAGTGGTTTCCAATTCGTCAGTTCTGATACGAGGGTATCAATGTAGGACCGCTCGGAATAAACTGCTTCGAGGTAGTTCGTATCTGGCCTCTGCCGGATCCAAATAGCACCGCTCTCTCCGAATACCGTTCCAATTTCTCCATTGTCTAGATGGATCTTCCATTTGTTTCCATCGTCATCTACGTTGATTTTGATCGAACTGATACCGCTATCGTCTAGGGTGACCGAATCGTAGGCCATGAGCGAGCGATCTTCGAGGGTTTCGTAGGCAAGCAGTCGGCGTTTGATCCGTTTGCTTCGTTGGAGTTGCCTTTGAGACGCTTGATGGATTCGTTGTAGGTAGAATGCACGTTGCATGATAAAGCTCTTTGGTTTGCCAACTGGGAGGTTTGTCTAGTGTCCCATCGGGAGCTTGGAAATCCGATTCCAGGCTCCTGAAATTTTCTTAGAGAGCGGGTCCAGAGAATAGACCGAGAGGGGATGTTTTTTGTATCCTATTGTATCCTGGAGCAGGATAGGAGCGGGTAAGTATTGCGTCGATCGCGTTTTTGATACACACTCCGTTTGGTAGCGGATTGCGGTCTTGTTTTTTGCGTTTCGCTTGTTTTTGTGTGGTGGTTTTGCGTAGTGAGCCAGAGCCGATGGCAAAAGTAATGCTTGTGGAGGATGACAAAAAGCTCGCTCGTGTCGTTAGCGACTACCTTGTCGAGCATGGTTACGAGATTGCTGTCGAGCGGTATGGCGATGTGGCAGTCGGTCGTATACGCGATGAGAATCCTGATGCGGTGATTTTGGATGTCAATCTTCCTGAGATGGATGGTTTTGCAGTCTGTCGGAAGGTCCGTGGTTGGTATGCAGGCGCGATTATCATGCTGACGGCTCGTTCGGGCGACATCGACGAGGTGCTTGGGCTGGAGCTAGGGGCTGATGATTATTTAACCAAGCCGGTGCGACCGACGGTATTGCTGGCGCGATTGGGCTTGCACCTGCGGCGAGGTGCCGTTGGACGGGTTGTGGCGGCTGAGGAGGTCATTGAGTTGACCGGAATGAAGCTATACCCGAAGCGCAGGTTGGTGGAACGGCATGGAAAAGCAATCGACTTAAAGCCAGCGGAGTTTGATGTTCTTTTGGTTTTTGCAAGATCGCCTGGTAAGGTGATCACAAGGGCGGAGCTTTTTGGTCAATGCAATCCTGGAGAGCGATATGATTTTAGGGATCGATCGATCGATTTGAGAGTTTCACGTTTAAGAAAAAAGCTCCAGCTAGATATGACTCAGCCCAACATCATTCAATCGGTTCGAGGCATCGGGTATCTGCTGGTAGACGCTAAATGACCTGGTCATTTCTGAAATTTTCGCTTGTTACGATCCTGCTTGGATTCCTATGCATTTGGACGGTATACACCCTGCTGAGCACTCAGGTTTTTACCGACCGGCAGCGCGTTGTATCTGGTACGACCGAGGTGCAAATTAGAGGGCTCCGCGGTCTTGCTTCCGAACTTCGGGGGGGCGATGAGCAAGAACGTCAACAGCGATGGGAAGCGATCCAACAGGATTTTCAATCGCCATTAGAGATCCGTCCCACCAGCGAGCTTACTGACTTGCAGCGACGAAGCCTCAATAAGGATGGGTTTATTTATCAATACAGCAATGGGATGATCGACTTTCTAGGTGTCCCTTTAGAAGGGGATCGTTATCTGAGGCTAGGACCTATAGGAAATCGGATCGGAATTGCGGTTGAAGCCGAGATTGCCGATTGGTTTAGGGAGTCGAAGCGTAGGATAGCGCGGTCCGAGAATATCGATTTGGCGTTAAAGCAACTTTCGAGCGAATATCGATTCGGGTTCCAATTCGTGTCCGAAGGGGAGGTGCCTGTAGGAGCCATGGAGCGGATCCGAGGTGGTGCGGAGTTAGCCTTTTTTCCACTTGGCCAGAACTACTATATCGTCGGTCCGATGAAGGACCGATCCGATTTACTTCAAATGGGTCCAATACCGAAATTCAAAGACATGGCAGACAATACGGTCAACACAGCCTTTGGTTTGTGGTTGGTCAGCATCCTGGTGGCGATCGGCTGGCTTGTAAACAACTTGGCCAATAAATTCAAACGGATTGAACGAGCAGCGATCGAAATCTCCGAGGGGCGATTTGACACTCGGGTCAATGAGGCCGGAGCGGGTGAATCGGCCGTCCTGGCCAGGGCGTTTAATCTGATGGCTTCAAAGACCGAGAATTCCATAAGAGCCAAAAGCGAACTGCTCCAAGTGGTTTCGCATGAATTGAGGACTCCGATCACCAGATTACGATTTGCAGTAGAGTTATTGGATGTATCCAAGGATGAGACACTGAAGCGGTCGCGGATGACGATCATCCGGCAATCGATCGAAAACCTCGACGCGATTGTCGACGAGGTACTCGAGTACGTCCGTAATGAGGAAGAAGATCCAGCCAAGTTGCGGGAGAAGATTGAGATCAAGCCGAGTCTCGTGCCGATGATCCAGGTCTTTGAATTGGAGCATCCGAAGATCAAAACCCAATGGAGAATCAGTGCCAAGAATGAGAGTTTGGAGGTGTATGCAGAACGGATCGCATTCAATCGTGCAGTAGGCAACCTGCTCTCTAACGCATATCGGTTCGCTCAGAAAAGAGTGCTGATCCATATAACATCAGACTCTCAAAACGTGTGCATCGATGTAGAGGATGATGGACCAGGAATCCCCGAGGATAAGCGGGTTGCGATCTTGGCACCTTTTGTTCGATTGGCCGAACGCAGAATTGAGGCAAGGGAGTCGGAAGATGGGGGCGAGGAACAGGAGGAAGATTGCAGCGGTTTGGGGCTTGGATTGGCAATCGTTGATCGGATTCTCAAGCAACATGGAGGATCGATCAAGATCGATCAAGGTGAGCTTGGGGGCTGCTTAGCGCGCACCACCTGGCCAAAGCAACTGTAGATCCACCAAAGCATTGTCGCTAATTTCTACGAAATCACCGCTCCCAACCCAAAAAACACACACGCAAGAGGAGCAAGTCTCATCAAAGTACCACAGACTTACGCGTGTCCAATTCTTTGCTGTTATGACACTTCAGCGATAATACAGTATCCTGATTCATCGAAATGGAGCCTGTAGGATTGTCCCTGTTTTTATGGTTTGAGATTCCGGACCGAACTCTTGAAAGCTTTCGCGATGTTCAAAACGATCTATGATGCCCTCAAGCAATTACGACTTGGGATAGGACTGTTGATTGCCGCTGGGGCGATCCTGCTGATGCTCGATTTAAACTCCCGGAATCCTGGGCTCAGAAAAAGTAGCAAAGGGATCCCAAGGGTTGCAATCGTTCAGCACGCGTCGATTAAAGCGATTGATGATGGACGTATCGGCTTGCTCGAGCAATTCAAATCCCGGGGATTTACTGAGCCGGACAATGTCAGTATCAAGGTTTTCAATGCCGAGGGAGATATCGGGACGGCCAACGCGATCGCCAAAGATGTCGTCTCAGGGGCTTATGATTTGATCATCACCATCAGCACTCCTTCCTTGCAGACAGTCGCAAGCGCAAACAAATCCGCGTCGCAGATCAATCACGTTTTTGGGTTGGTAACGGACCCGTATGCTGCAGGAGTCGGTATCGATCCTTCGGACCACACCAAGCATCCGGCTTATATGACGGGATTTGGCAGTATGCAGCCGATCGAATCGCTGTTTGTTCGGATCAAGGAGATGAGGGCTGAGGCCAAGCGGATCGGGCTTGTTTGGAACCCCGCAGAGTCCAATTCGTTTGCACAGACGAAATTAGCGCGTGAGTTGTGCAAGAAGATGGATTTGGAGTTGATCGAGGGGAGCGTTGAGAACGCGGCCGCGGTTCAGGAGGCTGTCAATTCGGTGATATCGCGAGGTGTTGACCTTATTTGGATCAGCGGAGATATCACGGTTTCCTCGGCGTCTTCGGTGGTCATTCGTGCGGCGAGCAACGCGGGTATCCCTGTTTTTAGTTCGCTTCCTTCGTCGGTGATGCAGGGTAGTCTTCTGGATCTTGGAGCTGATTATGTAACGATTGGTAGAACGCTCGGCCAAATGGCTTGCGACGTTCTCGAGGGAAAAAGTCCTGCGAGTATCCCAGTGGAGAATCAAACGGCGGAGATACTTCTGTACAACGAAACGGTATTGTCTGCGTTGAAAGAGCGCTGGACAGTCACTTCATCGATCAAGGAGCGGGCCGATGGATGGATTACTGCCACGGAAAACAAGATCCCGCCTCAGCTCGTACCTAAAAAATGACCAGTCAATCCCGTTTCATTTGAACACACAGATCAAGCGATCTAGAGCACCATGGAAATCAAATCGCAGCATGTCGGTGATCACTTTATCCTTTCGCTCGATGGGCGATTTGATGCCAGTTGGTCGGAGTACGTTGGTTCGGCAATCGAGACGGCGATCCAGCGCGGCGAGCATCACATTGAAATCGATCTTGGAAACGTCCATTACATGAGTTCCGCCGGGATCGGCGTATTGCTCAAGTATCGCAAGCGGTTGGCGGGGGTCGGTGGTTCATTGCGGGTGATCAATCCAGTTGACGATGTTCTATCGGTGCTGCGTTTGATGAAGCTCGAGGAGTTGCTCTTGGGTGAGCGCAGTTCGAAGTCTGGATTGGGGGTTGCATCCTCTACGGCCGTAACTGAAAGAAAGCTTGAGCTAAATGGAGTTCAGTTTGAGTCCTATCATCTTGAGCAGAAGCATCCGTTGCGATGCGAGTGGTTCGGGTATCCAGATCGATTGACATCAGGGACGCTGGATCCGGAGGATGCATTCAAGTTAAGTTTGAGCGAGGATCGGGTCGTGATTGGGCTTGGTTCCCTGGGTCAAGAGTTGCAGGCTCAAGCTAGCCAAGACGGATCTTTATGTCGATTTGGGGAATCGTTGGCTGTATCTGGGATTGGGATTGAGCAACCGACGGATGGTAGTAGGGTTCCTGACTTTCAGATTTCTCGAGGAGATATGATTCCCGATTTGCAGTTGCTTTATGGGATCAGCATGCGGGGGGATTTCGCGCACTTGATCCGGTTTGAGGCTGGAAGGAGTCAGCGAGGCTCGTTTCCTTTGTCTGGTTTTATTCAGGGCCTGCTCGATGCATTCGAGTGCAAGCAAGGTGCGTTTGCTTTGGTGGTCGAGGCCGCAACGGTGGTGGGAGCTTCGCTGATACAATCGCCGACACGGGCCGATGGCAAGTCACCGTGGATGTTTCCTGCGATTCGGAATTGGATATCGTTTACCAGTGAGCAGAACGAAGATCGCATGCTCGCATTGATTGTCGGGATCGCATGTAAGGACAGTGACGAAGAGTTGCGGCCTTTCGTGCGGCCACTCAAGGAGGGCGGGTCGGTTCAGGGGCATTTTCATGCTGCGGTGTTTCCATACCGTCCGTTAGCCAAGGGTTTGTTGCCTTTGCATCAGACGATTCATGATTTATTCAAGCATGACACGCCCAAGAGTGTGTTGCATTTGTTATCGGACGATAGACCGATTGAAGGGGTAGGGCAAACCGAATTGATGCGTGGTGCCTGTTGGTTTGGTTCCATAGTTGACTGCGGGGAGATGGTGTAGCGGAATGTTATTATTGATAAGTGCTTTGAATTTTGGTTTGGTATTCGCCTTGCTAGCGTTGGGTGTTTATATCAGTTTCCGCATCTTTCATTTTGCCGACATTACTGCCGATGGATCTTTTGCATTGGGTGGGGCAGCGACGACCGCGATGCTCCTATCTGGATGGAGTCCGCTGCTGGCGACGTTGGGTGGATTTTTTGCTGGGATGCTTGCGGGCGCTAGCACAGGGATATTGCATACGACGTTCAAGATCCATGGATTGCTCTCTGGGATATTGGTGACAACGGCTTTGTATTCGATCAATTTGCGGGTACTCGGGCGGAGCAACGTATCGCTTACCGACAGTCCGACGTTATCTAAGACTTGGGCTGGATTTGGCAAATCGATCTTTGGTGATCAGCAGCGGCACAACCTTTTTGGATGGATGGTCGGGGCGCAGGATCTTGCGAACCTAGTGTTTTTGACCATGTTGGTAGCGGTGTTGGGGATTGTGTTATTTGTGTTTCTCAAGACGAATTTAGGCGCGGCCATGCGAGCCGCTGGCGACAATGCGCAGATGATCCGCGCACTTGGAGCTAGCGACAAAGTGTTATTGATATTCGGGCTTGCGTTGGCCAACGGATTGATTGCTCTTTCTGGGGCGCTGCTTGCTCAAAGTCAGGAATTTGCGGATGTTCAGATGGGGATCGGGATGGTCGTCTGGGGGCTTGCGAGTGTGATTATCGGAGAGTCGCTTGTCGGTTCTTCTCGTTTTGGAGTCTTGATTGCCGGGACGGTGATCGGGTCGATTCTGTTTCGCATGATGATTGCCATAGCACTGCGATGTGGGCTCAATCCGAACGACCTGAAGCTCATAACGGCGGTGTTTGTTTTCCTAGCGTTGGTTGCACCGCGATGGTTTAAGACGCTCAAGTCGAAGTTCAATCCAGGCGCGGTTGGGGAGGCTGAACATGCTCAAGGTATCTGAGGTTGTAAAAACATTTTATCCTGGGACGCCCAATGAGGTTCGCTCTTTGCGAGGCGTGTCGTTTACGATGGAGCCAGGTTCATTCACGAACATTATCGGAACGAATGGGTCTGGTAAATCGACGATGCTCAATGCGGTAGCTGGGGTGTTTTTGGTTGACTCAGGCCGGGTGGAATTGGCCGGAGATGACATCACAAGATGGACTGAGCATCAGCGGGCACGCAGGATCGGACGAGTTTTTCAGAATCCGTTTTCAGGCAGTGCGCCGACAATGACGGTTGCGGAGAATTTGGCGTTGGCGGCGCGAAGGGGCATGAGTCGTGGCCTTGGATGGTCGTTGTCATCAGCATTGCGTGAGCAGATTGCTGATCGGCTCAGGTCCCTGAAGATGGGACTTGAGGATCGCCTCGACAATCCGATCGGCAACTTGTCCGGTGGTCAGCGTCAGGCGATCACGTTGCTGATGGCGACCTGGCACAAGCCGGATTTACTGTTGCTCGACGAACACACAGCAGCATTGGATCCAAGATCGGCGGATCAGGTGATTCGTTTAACGCATGAGATCGTCGAGCAGGATCAGTTGACTACGTTGATGGTAACGCATTCGATGCAGCAAGCGGTGAATTTGGGTGATCGTATTTTGATGATGCACAAGGGTGAGGTTGTTGCGGACTTGAGTGGTTCGCAAAAGGCGAGGTTGCGTCCAGAGGACTTGCTTGGCCGTTTTGATGAGTTGCGAAGGCGCGATCAATTGACGCCAGCCGTTGGGGAGATGTTAGAGAAATATTATGTTTGAGACGGTGCACACTCCCTGACCCGTTGGCAGAGTCGGAGAGGTGTTTTGGCTCAACGCAAGTAACGTCTTTGAGTGGAAAGCGTTTCAACCCCGTTTCGACTTGACCAGAAAGTTGCTCGAGTCTCATTCGACGGGCGTAGCGAATGGAATCGCGCATCGCCACTCAGATAGCTTCCATCTAATCACTCTGCTCAGTCAGATCACGTAGCTCGGCTATCGATAACTCTCTGAAGAGTCTTCTCGATGCACTCGGGCACGGAAGTGCCTATCACGACGATAGCCAAATCATCCACCTAGACACCTGGAAACGCGAGTCGCGAAAATGAGGGAACAACGGTAACGATTCTGTTGCCACGAGAAAGTCAGTAGGGTTTCACGATGAAAGCACTTGTTGTTGAAGACGATCCAACGATTGTCGAAATGGTCGAGGATGTTTTGTTTTCATTGGGCCATGAATTCGAGGTGGCCACCAATCAGCAAGACGCCCAGCAGCTTTTGAAGAGCATGGACTTCGATTACGTCCTGCTCGATTTGCAGATCCCCGCGAAGGCGAATCGTGGGGGAGCCGACAAACAGTACGGCATCAATTTGCTCAAAGACATCCAGCGGATGAAAGCACCGAGCCCACCACCGGTGATCATGATGACCGCCCATTTAGCCGACGGCGTCAATCTCTCGAGCGAGTTGCAACGCAACGGAGTTCGAGAATGCATTGCCAAACCGTTCTCGGACGCAGCACGTCCCCTATCGAGCGTGATTCTCGCAGTGGTCGGAGAGTATGGTCCGAAGGCCAAAACCATCGAGACACCTAAGCCAGCACCAAACGTGATCGTTCGGGAATCTCCGGTGATTGAAACCAAGCGATTCTCTGGAGGCGAATTGGTATTCAAGCACGACCGGATCACCCTCTGTGGTCAGACCATCTTTTACTATTCCAGGTCCAAGCAAACGACACGGATTCTCGAAGCCCTCAACGTCAAGACACAGACCGGCACTTGGATCGCCAAGAGCGGTCCGGAACTGGTACACGAGCTTGGCAATGCATCGGGACAAAACTCGATCACCTGTTCGATTCGAGCGTTTCGAGACTCCGCGATCGATCTACTCAAGACACAGTTGGGGCTGATCTGCGGAAAGCAGGACATCATTTCCAGTGGTGGGCGAGGCTACCGATTCAACGATTGGATCACGATTCGAGACACCAGGAAGGCCGAGACCGATCCAGTTGAGATCGAGGACACGCCAGCGAGTCGGCGTCTGCGGATCTTGGAATTGCTCGGCGATGGCGGGAAGCTGCGATCCACCTGCATTGCGAATCACCTGGGCTGCAGCCTCAAGACCGTCAAACGCGAGCTCGAAACCCTCCGCTTGGCCGGAAAGATCGAGTTCATCGGCCCGAGCAAAACTGGGACGTATCAGCTGGTGGGAACGTGAATGCGATGTTGGACTTGCTACAATTCCATCATCGTTCGAACGAACTGATGGCTAATAGCAGAAGTCATTTAGATAATCCAAAGCAAATACTTCATGTTCCAATCGATATGTAAAGGTGTTATTGCTGTATCACTTTGGCTTGGTGTTGGGGCCAGTATCTCTAGCGCTCAGCCGCCCAAAGAGATCACCAACAGCATCGGGATGAAACTGGTGCTGATCCCCAAGGGTACATTCATGATGGGCTCACCCGAGAGCGAGAAGGGCCGTAATGAGAACGAAACCCAGCACGAGGTGACGATCAGCAAGGACTACTACCTAGGTGTGTACGAAGTAACGCAGGCACAGTATGAAAAGGTGATCGGCAAGAATCCGAGTCGCTTTCAAGGAGCCATAGTTGGTAACGAGAATGCAGATCTCCCTGTAGATAATGTTTCGTGGGACGATGCAGTCGCATTTTGCAAAAAACTATCGGACTTGCCCGAGGAGAAAAAAGCAGGTCTTGTGTATCGACTGCCGACCGAGGCCCAGTGGGAATACGCGTGTCGCGCTGGTAGCAAGACAGCTTATTCATTTGATGATGAAGAGGGTTTGCTGCCCGAACACGGTTGGTTTAATCGCAACAGTTCTAACCGGACACATACGGTTGGCCTTTTGGAGCCGAATGCCTGGGGTCTTTACGACATGCATGGGAATGTTTGGGAATGGTGCAGCGACTGGTACGAAGAATATCCAAAGGGTGCAGTCAGCGATCCGACTGGCCCAAAAGAGGGCTCTTCCCGCGTGTACCGAGGCGGCAGTTGGAACAACCTTGCCGCGCTTTGCCAGTCGGCGCTCCGTTCCGGGAACAACCCGTCGCTCCGGATCAACTACCTCGGCTTCCGCGTTGCCCTGAGTCCATCCGGAATCCCGCAGTCGCCGGAGGCGGACAAGTAGAGCTTCCAAATTGAAAACGATCAGTGTCATTGTTCGCTTGACCCTGTAAATCGAAATCGTGACCCTGTAAATTCTCAGGGGTTTTTTATGTGACCCTGTAAATGACCCTGTAAACGAAAAATCGTGACCCTGTAAATTTGGATCGGTCTTGAAATCGTGACCCTGTAAATCGGGTTGCAAAGAAGTTGCAAGTTGGTCGCGATGGATGGTGTTTCGAGTCGTCTCAAACAATGAAATCGGCGCGCGTCGTATTTCGCGTCGCGCGTGGTGTCGAAGTGCGAGTTTCCCAGGGAATTTGTAGGTTGTTCGGTTCCTGTCCTCTCCGCTGCAAAACCCTGGTTTTCCCAGGGTTTTTCGCATTTCTGGCCAATTGCGTGTCCTATCTACTCTCAACTTTCTACGCTCTACTCACTGACGGCCCCTGGTGAGTCGTCCAGTGAGTCGCCAGAGTCGCCTCAGAACCCTCGTTTTTGGAGGGAAAACAGGTGGTTTTGCAGTAGAGGGGGTAGGATTCGAACTATGCTTCTAATGATTGCTCGGCTCGCAAGTGACTGATATCATTCAACTTCGGACGAGGCTAGCTTGCGTGATAGGCTACATTGGTGCGGCCTACAGGGTTTGGGCTGATCGGCCAAGATGCAAGTTATGCAATTGTCGACCATATCCCAAATTCCAAACTTCGTTCCATGGACAGATTCAAAGTCGCCCTGATCAAATTGACGAATCGGATTGAGTTCATAATGAACAAGCATCCGATTTGTGAGGACACGGGCGTTCGTGACCGGATTTGTGACATCCTGCAAAAGTCACTGATCGCAGGAAACGCGAATCAACGTCCGCACTGGTTCTACGGCGCGTTCAATCCAATTGCTGAAGTTCGTATTTGGCGAGCGCTATCGACCTTCCTTCGAGACCCTGCTGTTACGCAATTCATCAAAGATCACGATGATAACCGTCGACTTGAGCTAATCAAGGCAATGATAGCCGATGGATCCGCCGTCTCGGCGACCGGCCAAACTCTTGATGATCATCTGGGTGAATGGGCATAAATCGGGTAAGGATGCCCGTTTCCGGGCACCCTCCCCACACCACCTAGCATGCGGGTCCGCACTAGGCGGTTCCACGAAGATGAGCAAGTTCTGCCCAGAGGGTTTTCAGACTCAAGACACCCTGCGAAGCTAACCAATCATTCGTCATCCCGACACCACTTGCGATCGTCTTGGCCATATGCCAAGGTCCTTTGCGACTCTTGCCGTGTCGGATAACGATGGACCGATGCAAAGACTCGTTCTGCGCTGCGCTTTGTCCTCGTGAAGATCACGAAATCATCCGCATAACGCACGAAGCGAAGTCCTCGGTTCTCCAGCTCTTTGTCCAGGTCACCCAAGAGGATGTTGGCTAGGAGAGGAGACGCGGGGCCGCCTTGCGGCGTTCCCTCGGTCGTTGCTTGGAAATGCCCGTCGACCATAACACCTGCTCGCAGGTAGCGTCCTATCAATTGTAGGACCGTTTTGTCGCGGACTTTCCTGGCAACGCGGGCCATGAGAACATCATGCCCGACGCGGTCAAAGAACTTGGAGAGATCCATGTCCACGGCATAGCGATAAGTGCCGTCGAGAAGCTGTTGTCGAATAGCGTTCCAACGGGGACGAAACCAGGTTGGGAATTCCGTGATGGTGATGCCGTCAGGGCCAGGGGCCCCCCGGTTGGTCTTCACGTTCTTCCAAGCGAGTTCGATGTTGGCTTCTTCGACTAACGCCTCAGTGAGAGACATCGGGAATAAACTCAAGGCTGGTTTCTCAAGTAACGCTGACGCGGCATCATCCGGTCGGACTGTTGAACCTGTAGTCCTTATGCTTACGGAGTCCGGTAAACTCGGCTCTCCTGGCATGAGGGGGTTCCCTCGCGACAAGTCACTTGATGGCTCTTCCTTGTTCTTCATGGTTCAGCCCTTCCTGGGTTCCATTGGGATTGGAAATCCAGTACTACGGCCTCTGCTGTCCAATATGCCAAAGAGTAGTATCTAGAGGCGGGTAAACAGAAGGCGATCCACGAAGAGCGAGACCGTAAGGTTGAGGTAGCCCGAGAAGATCGAGCAAAAATTCGCGCACAGCAGGCTGCCACAAGGTATGCTAAGAGGTCTCGACCTGAGGATAGGGCAATGCTGGGAAGCAACCCCCTGGCAGAATCATCACCGCGCCGAGTCGATGCCGAAGGCAAGTGCAATGGGCGTGGAGGCCGAGAGTCTCCCGCCCGGCACCTGCCACTTGCATTTGGCCACAATGCGATAAATCCCGGGGGTTTGGGGGCAGAGCCCCCAAGAACGCCCAGCATCTTTTGTTCATTCATTTACTAAACTAAACCTAACCAACGTTTACGCTACTTACGCTGAGCCAAAACATCACTGCGAATCAGGCAAGCAGCAACAGACCGAAAACGGCACCAAGTTGCAGTCATTCACTTTTCACACGGCGGCCAATTGTATCCTATTGTGTCCGAAGCTTGCTTGGGCTTGCGTCTACCTGTAGGCTCATTAATGGTTCATGGAGGAACGGTTAGTGAAGCGAAGGCTCGCATCGATGAATTCTTTTTTTTGAAAAGGGGATGTGTTCCATGAGTGCACAAGGCAACGAGCGTAGAGATGCTCGATTCGATTCCAGGAATGTTCTTTCGATGAGATGCTTTCATTTGTTTCATGGGCGTTGGACAAGCTCGCGAGTTTTGAGTGTTGCCGCAGGTGCCTTGGCAACGGTGGCTAGCATGGCCGCCCCGAGCCAAGCCGGCACGATCACGTTCGGCTCTGGTGGTAACACGTTCAACATGGAGTTTGTCACGATCGGCAATGCGGGCAATGCTGCGGATACGGATACCAATGCCAAGCCCCTAAACGCAGGTGCCGTCGGTTACACCTACGGCATCGGCAAGTTCGAAGTCAGCGAGGATATGATCGACAAGTACAATACGAACTTCGGCACAGCTAATTCGCTTGTGATCACCAAGGACACGCGTGATCCGAACAAACCCGCAACCAGTGTCACTTGGAACGAAGCGGCCCGGTTCGTCAACTGGCTCAATACTAGCACGGGGAACCAAGCGGCGTATAAATTCACCACCACCGGCGTCAACGACAACATCGCTTTGTGGGCCTCTGGCGATGCCGGATACGATCCATCGAACCCGTATCGCAATAGTTTGGCGAAGTACGTTTTGCCTAGCTACAACGAGTGGTACAAGGCGGCTTACTACAATCCTAACGACAGCACCTATTACGACTTCCCAAATGGCAGCAACACAGCACCGACGGCGGTCGCAAGTGGCACGACCGCAGGTACGGCAGTCTATAATGCAGGATCGGTCACTGGCCCAGCGAATGTGGACCAAGCCGGTGGTTTGAGTCCTTATGGCGTGATGGGCCTAGGTGGCAACGTTCTTGAATGGGAAGAGAGTTCCTTAGACTTGGCTAATAGTAGCGGTTCTTCTTTTCGGGGGCGCCGCGGCGGCGGCTGGAACAACATCTCCAGCGGCCTGTCGTCGTCGTTTCGCCTCAACCTCGGCCCTAACGGCGAGACCAGCATCGACGGTTTTCGTGTCGCAAGTGTGACTCCATCCTCCCCACCTGCAGTGCCTGAGCCGAGCATGATGGTGATAGGGACGCTGTTTGGTTTAGGCGGGCTCATGGCGAAGAGGCGGATGAAGAAGTAACCCTTTTTCCTTTTGCTCTTTTACCCTTTTTCCTTCTTTCTGCGCGCCGCCCTTGGGCGGCGCGCGATTTTTTTAACGAGCAAGAGACCGGGAGACTGCGCGTCGTCATTCATCGGATTTGGTGAGATCTTTGAATCGCTGGACTTTTGACATCGGAAAGCCATGACACGTCGCAGCGACCCACCGGTCGTGCGAGTGAGATGGCATGATTTCACCGTGTGGTTGTTTGGTCACCCCTCACACCACCACCTTCGCCACGCCTGCCGCCTTAGCAAAATCATCCTCGGTAACCAGCAAGTAACTCTGCTGTGCGATGCGAGGCGAGTTGCCAAGCCAGGAGCAGACCACGTGTAGCGGGAACTCGCGCTGCAGTTCCGTCTGCCGGCTAGCCCGCATCGAATGGAACAATCGTGGCCAACCCGAGACTCCGGCGCGGCGCAGCAGTCGCGTCATTTCGGTCCGTAGGTTCGAGTTCTTCCAGCCCATCGCTGTATTGGCTGCCGCTCGATACTGCGGAGCTGCAACCACGTATTCGCTCTTATCGCCGAAGATCTCGAAGGCTTCGTCGAGGATCGGTCGCAGCTCGGGGAATATCGGGCAGCTACGAATACCACGGCCTTCGTGATGCTCGACCTTTGGCTCTGGAATGCTCATCCGATTCATTTCCCAGTCGATGTCCTCCCAACGCAGCGAGAGCGTTTCCGAAGGTGTGCGAAGCCCACCGTAGCGACTCGCCACCACCTGTTTCTAAACCGCGACTGTGGCCTGCGTGCGACCCTTACCTTACTATGGCGTTTGCTGTAGGCAGGGTAGCGCACCCGTTTTATACTTGTCCGGGGGGGCGTACTGGATTCGGTTGGAATTGTCTTGCTTTTGTGAGTAATCCTCGATGCAACTTTTCCAGAAACTAAAAACACTGGTCTTTGAAGAGCGCTACGTTATCGGACAGCATGCCTCCGAACGTTTAGAAGAGCGTGGTATAATGGAATGGCAGGCTGTCGTTGGCTTGGCAAACGGAGTTCTTTTAAAGGAGCGTCTAGATGCCCACCCAAACCCGGTTATCGAGGTTTCACAAATCCTTGAAGTTTGATGAGGAGTAGAAACCGATGCGAATACCAGGCAAAAGGATCAAACGAATCAAGCTCATTCAATCAGAAAAGTACGTGGTTGCGGTGGAGATCGAAATGGTAATCCCGGATGAGGATACAAGCGAGCCTTGTTTAGAGTCCGAAGTGGTCGAATTCCTCAAGCAGGTAAAGTTGCATGCAGAGAACGGAGATGTTGCTTGGCTTACTCAGCATGGAAAAGTCTACGAAGCCAAAGAGGCTGCCTAATCTTTGCTATTCGTTATTTGTCTTTTCAGCCAGTGTGACGCCTTTAGTGGCTTTCGAACTCTCAAAAAACATTGGAAAAACATCGAAAAGTTCGGTCCCTGTCCTCTCCGCTGCAAAACCAAAGGTTTTCCCAGGGTTTTTCGCATTTCTGGCCAATTGCGTGTCCTATCTACTCTCAACTTTCTACGCTCTACTCACTGACGGCCCCTGGTGAGTCGTCCAGTGAGTCGTCAGAGTCGCCTCAGAACCCTCGTTTTTCCAGGGAAAACAGGTGGTTTTGCAGCAGAGGGGGTAGGATTCGAACGACCTGAGTGACCTATTGATACAAAGAGATTTTGAGAACAGGCCAAAACAGCGTAACATACCGATCCAATCACAGTAGTAAACTCGGCTTAGCGAAGAAAGAACGCTTCAACGAGATGAATGTTTCGCGGAAAAACCCACTCCATCTCAGCACTCTGCTGATTGTTGCCGGGACTGCATTTGCGCTGCTGCTGATCTTGGTTCCTGGTGAGACTGACGATCGCTACTACGCTCGCGACTTTCAACAGCAATCGCATGGTTGGCCATGGGTTCATCCCTAGATTACAAAAAGCTCGCTTGCGGGGATAAGAAAATCGAAGGCCTGATCTTCTTCGATCGATGGCGCCAATTGGCCGTCATAAATCAAGACGGTTCGAATCGATTGATTCTTCGGCAGTTTAATCGCACCGATTTTGCGGTCGACTTCCTGAATGACTGAGGTGCTGATCTGGCTTTTGAATTTGATTTCACACAGATAAACGGATCGCTTGGTTTGGATCAGAAGATCGATCTGACATCCCTGCTGGCGCAGAGTTTTGCTCTGGCGATAAGGGCCGGCGTAAAGAACTGCATGGTGGGGAATCCGAAGTTGTTTAAAGATCACCCCCAGGTTCTCCATGACAAGATTCTCGAATTGAAGGCCCATGATCGTGTCCCACTGGTCGAGTCGTTCTAAGGCGGTTGACTTAAAACGACCTTTGATGATCTGGGCGCGATGGGGCTCGACGTACTTCAGATAAAAACGAAGGTAATTATCCGATAGACGGTAACGCAATTGACGCGATGAAGAGCTTTTGGAATTGGTGAGCCCCTCGGATAACCTTGGTGAAACATCTTTTGCAACAAAGCCAGCACTGACAAGTTCAAGGATTGCTTGGCTGAGGCTGCCTCCCCGCTCTCGACCGACCTTCTGACTGATTTCATCGACTCCTTTGGAACCGTCAACCAAAGCGCGTACGATTTCACGATAAGTGGGAGCTCGGCGGTGGAAGATATCGCTGAAGATGTTGTCGAACTCATTGAAGAGTATCCCGCTGGGATGGAAGCAAAGCCTAGCGATATTCTGCTCAGCCGTTTTCTTGGGATCTAGTTCCTCCAGGTAACGAGGGACGCCACCTGTGACCGCTAAGAAACGAAGCTTTTCGGTGGTACTGATCCTCGCTGCAGATCTTCCCCAGAATTGCTGGCACTCGGATAATGCGAGAGGTGTCAAGTGGAACTGCCAAGAGCATCTACCTACGAACCCAGTGTTATTGAGAATGTTCTCTTCGATCCACGAAGATACCGATCCGCAAAGAACGACCACGGTTCGGTCCCGACGTGAAAACAAGCTATCCCATGCATTCTTGAGGTAGCCCGCGAAATCAGGTTCACCAATGCCCATCCATGAGATCTCATCGAACAAAACGACGACGGTTCCTTTCGAGGGTAGTTGACTTGCTAGAAGCTGAAAGGCAGTTGACCAGTTATCCAAGGGCAATTGCGGTGCCTTGGACTGTTTCGAGAGTTGCTCGGAAAATGACGTCAACTGCTCTTTTTTGGTTAGACCCGGACGTGGTGGAAGGCCCGAGAATTCAAAGAAGGCGTTTGCCTGTTTGGCGCACTGCTGAATGAATCGACTTTTTCCGATCCGTCGTCGCCCGTGGCATGTCACTAGCGAACTGTTTTTCTTCGCAAGGAGTTCACGAAACTCCGCTTGCTCCCGATCCCTGCCGATAAAGGTGTTCATGTCGATTCGGTGCCTAAAAACAAGCTATTCGTCTTGGCACATTTTCGCCATCTTGTCGTTTTCGTGCCATCATCAAAAAACGTGATTCTGGCACCGAAGCGACATTTCGTCAATAACCTAAGACCAGTCACGGAAGTATCGCGTGCATTCCTCAACGTCATTCGGATATTGCAGCCGTATTTCGAACCGCTTCACTAAACATTGTCTTGTGATGCCACACCAAAAAGCTGACGCAATCGGGTAAGGATGCCCGTTGCCGGGCACCCTCCCCACACCACCGATTCACTCACAACATCACCTTTGCCACGCCGGCCGCCCTGGCAAAATCATCCTCGGTCACTAGCAGATAACTCTGCTGAGCGATGCGTGGTGAGTTGCCAAGCCAGGAGCAGACCACGTGCAGCGGGAACTCTCGCTGCAATTCCGTTTGCCGGCTGGCACGCATCGAATGGAACAATCGTGGCCAACCCGATACGCGGGGTCCAAAGTAGCAGGCACACTCCGCTGGGCCGTCAGCCAGGTATCGATGTGCAACTGATTAAATCTTCTGAACGGCACATGGAATGTGCCTACTACCTTATGCGGCGAAAACGTTTCCGAGGGCGTGCGAAGCCCACCGTAGCGACTCAGGCCCAGGATCACTTTCCAGACCGAATTTGCTTTCTTCATCAGTTTGTCGACCACTTCGCGGGGTACAAACTCGTTGACCTTGACGGTGCTTCGCTGCGTTCGAACCTTGGAAAAAGGGTTCTCATCGATGATCTTCCAATCGACCGCCTCGTGCATGAACTGCTTCGCGAATTGGATCCATTTTCGCCTTTGGTAGAATTCGATGGTATGGATTTTGTGTTTGTCGACCAATGCCGAGACGGGGACTCCATCGATTAGATGCTCCCTTGAAATCGCGACCTTTTGCGCAGGCGTTAAAAACTCACGGTTTGACATAGCGCTACTTCCTTTCGAAAAGCCGCTACAATCCAGCAAACGTTTTGTACGCTACTTCAAATCACGCAAAACAGGATCTTTCCCCGTGATTATCTGTGTTGATCCTGAGCGACCGTACCAACTAACTTCCGTCAAGAACCAATCTTCGAAATGTCTATCCCCTACTACCAAGTTGACACCTTCACCAATCGCCTCTTTGCGGGCAATCCAGCCGGCGTATGCCTGCTTGCTCAATGGCTCGAGGATTCTCTCCTACAGAAAATCGCAGCGGAGAATAACTTAGCCGAGACGGCATTCGTGGTTCAACGATACCCTGGTTTCGATCTTCGTTGGTTTACCCCAACGATGGAAGTCGATCTTTGTGGGCATGCAACCCTGGCCCCAGCTCATGTCATTTTTACACACTTGGGATATCAAGGCTCAGAGATCCGCTTCAATACCAAGGCGGGTGAACTGACCGTCTCTCGTAAAGCCGATCTCTTGGAATTAGACTTCCCTTCGCGACCACCCGCCGTTTGCTCCTTACCCCCAACCCTCGAACAAGCCTTGGGGATCGCCCCGAGTTTCGTCGGCAAATCTCGCGACTACTTGGCTCTCTTTGATAGTGAAAGGATCGTGCGGGAACTGCAACCAGACATGGTGGCATTGATGCAACTCGACTCACTAGGTCTGATCGTCACCGCACCAGGCACAGATTGCGATTTTGTTTCGCGATTCTTCGCACCCAAAGCCGGCGTTCCCGAAGATCCAGTGACCGGCTCAGCCCATAGCACGCTGATTCCATTTTGGGCGCATCGACTCGGAAAAACCCACCTCCATGCCAAACAGATCTCCGCAAGGGGTGGCGAATTGCTCTGTGAAGATCGCGGCCAACGTGTCGGTATCGCTGGCCGCGCTGTGACTTATTCCATGGGATACTTGCTCATTACTGATCAAGATCGCGAATGATCTCACTGCCGTTGCGCGAGATCATACCCGCATAGACTCGAACGTCGATGTTCGAACTCAAGTACTTCGCGCTCCCGTCGACAAACACCGCCGTAATCCCGCTACCATGGAATGCATAAGCTTGCCCAGTTCCATCGACTCCAAAGAATGGATCCGGATAGGTTGAACCCAATGCAATTCCGTTGGTCGTGTTGATCACGTTCGGTCCAGGATACGAAGCCCCATCGGCATCGGCGTTCGCTACTGTCGACGACCAGTTCTTCTTCAAATCGATGCGCTGATACAAAGACTGTTGCTCGATATGGGGAAGTATGTAAGTTGCCCACCGGACTCGCACGGTCGATACCGCATCGGGCCGTATATTGCTCGGGAAATACTTGTTGGCACTGTGGAAGTTATGGAACGCCAATTCGATTTGTCGAATGTTGTTCGAGCAAGACATCCGTCGTGCAGCTTCTCTGGCGGCTTGTACGGCCGGCAAAAGCAGCCCAACCAAAATACCGATAATTGCAATGACAACCAACAACTCTACCAGCGTGAATGCACTGCGTCTCGACCCGTTTTTTCGTGACTGATATTTCATGATTTCTTTCTATTATTTGCTATTAGCGAACTTTGAAGGGATCCAAAACATTCGGGCCCTTACTCAACTGAATCTCGATTCCAGAACCGGACTCGGATGCTAGTTCTGGGGACAAGTGGTTCGTGGGCGCTTGGTCAGGATTGTCCCTGAACCATTGCTCAATGGTCACCTTGTACTTGCCAACCGGTGCTCCGTCGGCTGTGTCGTAAGTCGACAACTGAAATTTGCCTTGGACATCGGTTGTCCCTCGCGGCTTGGGGAACTTCAACGAACTATCCGTGGGATGGAAAATCACGGTCGCCCGCTCTAAAGGCTTGCCGTCTTGACCAAGCACCGTCCCTTCGACAGGCGTCGTAGAATCGCGATCGTTGCGGGAACAACCCACAACAAGAAAAGTGGTTGCCAACCAAAAAACAACCGTGGCTCGTACCAACCCAGAAAAACGTCGGGACATAAGACCCTTTCAGCTCTTCAAGCCCTGCCGAGGAACTCCAGTGTCTTGGTAGATCCACAGCCAACGAACAAAAAAGCCTTCCGGGGTCGGATCAGCTACAATCTAGCTTGTGCTAGCACTCGAACTATTTCGAAAACGACGCTTCTCGGTACGGTCGATCTGAACGACCGCACCGTCATGGATCACAATGGTGACTTGCCCATAACGCAATCCCTCGAGCGCCCCGTAGAGAAGCGCCCAGCGGATATTCGGGAGGGTTACTTTGAGAAACGTTTGCCAAGCACTTGCACCCAACGATACCGCTGCCCACTCTTGCTCGCTGCCTTGCTCTTGCATGACCGGAATAAGCTCTCTTGCAACAAATGGAACCGTTACGAACATCGTCGCCAGTACGACTCCTGGAACAGCAAAGATGACTTGCAAACCCATGCTCTGGAGCATGGCTCCAAACCATCCGTTGATTCCATAAAGCAAAATCAACATCAGCCCGGCAATCACCGGGGAAATCGCAAACGGTAAATCGATGATCGATATAAGCAACGACTTACCCCAAAAAGAGTACTTGGTGGTCATCCATGCGGCCGCAAGCCCAAAGAGCATATTGATCGGAACGGAAATCGCTGTTGCAAGGACAGTCAGGCCAATGGCACTTCGGGCATTGCGGTCTGTCAGTGCCAGCGTATAGGTCTTAAACCCCTTGCGCAAGGCTTCCCAAAAGATCACCCCGAGAGGTAGGATCAAAAGGAGGCTTATAAACCCAATCGTTACTGCAATGAGAATCCACTGCACCCATCTTGGGTCACGGCTTGCTTGGCTCATATTGCTAGCTTGGGACATCGAAGCTACCTAGGTGTTTCTTCCGGTCTTGCGTTGGATCCACCAACCAAAGGTTTGGATCAGCAGCAGCAACCCGAAGGTTGCCGAGAGGGATCGTTCGACGTGTGATTTATGTCGAAAGGAGTGGCAAGGCATCCACCGAGCCGTTGGACCTAACCTGCAGCGTTTCTCGGTGGAGTGATCTACATAAGTGGGCTCAGACCGCATCGCTCTTAGAGCAAGCCAGTCCTAAGCGAAGCGGAAAACTAGCTTGGATCTCGACCGCCGAACAAAGCGGTGGACTTGTCGCTATAGGCCTCAAACTCGGGAATCCGAGTTTTCCGACTGGTGATGGTTTGCATTTGGGGATCGCGGTCTTCGAAATCGAACATGCTCGCTCGATGCAAACGGACAGCAAAGAACTCCTTACTCAGCTTGCACCACCCCTAGCATTCTACTTGCAAAAACTCCTTGCGCAGAAGACTCCGCATCCATCGCTCGAACAAAACTCGACAGAGGATCAAGACCAAAGTGAATCGATCGTCGGCACAGGGCAAGGGCTCAAGAAGGTCATGGAGCGTGTTGGGTTGGTATCCAATTCCGACATGCCTGTGCTGATTCTTGGAGACACCGGAACGGGTAAGGAAGTCATCGCAAGGGCGATTCACGCACGCTCGCCCAGGGCGAGTAAACCATTTTTGCGAGTCAACTGCGGTGCGATACCACCAGAACTCATCGACTCGCAACTCTTTGGCCATGAACGAGGCAGTTTTACAGGTGCATCGGATCAGCGTAAAGGATGGTTCGAGAGGGCAAGCGGTGGGACTTTGTTTCTGGATGAAGTCGGCGAGTTACCTTTGGCCGCCCAAGTCCGTTTGCTGAGAGTATTGCAGGAGCATCAGATCGAGCGGGTTGGTGGGGAGAAGACGATCGATGTCGATGTGCGGATTGTGGCAGCCACTCACCGCGATTTAGCCTCGATGGTCCACGAGCGAACATTCCGGGAAGATCTTTGGTATCGAATCAATCTTTTTCCGATCCTGTTGCCGAGGCTCTGCGAGGCGCAGCGAGGATACTTCAAATCAACCCCCACACACTCAGAGCCAAGATGCGTAAGCTTGGGATTCGCTGGGCCGACTACCGTCAAGACACCGACGACGATTATCGGTAGAGATCGCCAGGAATCGCCGAGTTCTCGAACGCATCTTTCAAGGATGTCTTGCAGCGCCGAAGCGCTGCTACTTATTGAAAAACCGTTAAACTCTAAAGCGGTGTCTATCACGCAAGTCCAAAAGTTTCAAAATCCATGTCGCGATCCTCGGGGTCTGAATCCAAGCCGTTTGCGCCACAAGTCCTAAGCTGCAAGCTTTTGATCGATGGCTACAACTTGATGTATGCCATCGGATACGCTCAAGCGGGAGACACACGGCCCAAGGCGCTTGAGTCTGGGCGAAATCGATTGATAGAATTGCTCGCTGAGCATCTTGGCCCTGGGGCCAATCAAACCTGCATCGTTTTCGATGCCGGGGATGTCGCCCCGAAAGGACTGCCGAAATTCTACCAACAGCGGTCCATCCACCTTTTGTTTTCTTCCGACTACCTCAGCGCCGATGAGTGCATTCGGGAGATCTTACAAGTTCACAGCAACCCGAAACGCCTCGTTTTGCTTTCGTCGGATCATAGTGTGCAACGCAAAGGAACCGCTCGGGGAGCCACGATTCGAGACAGTGAGGACTGGAAGCAAGCGATTGAACTATTGACGCTTCGCACACACAGCGACACACCGTCAGCCGAGGAAGTTTTGGATCCTTCCAAACAAAACCCAAGTATTTCGGCAAGCGATCGCGAGCAATGGCTTCGCGAATTCGGTTTCTAGCGATCCCGAAATTGGCCCACGGCCATTTGCTCGAAATGCCTCGGCGATCCAGGGAGGAGAAAGATCGTAGTCCGTCTTGCCAATCGCTTCACTTACCGTCCCAAGTGAGTAGTCCAGCTGAAACGTTCGATTCACACGCAGATACCGCCCCAGAGCATCCTTGATCCAAAACTGCACCTCTTGCAAACAATCCAATAACAAAAGGGACTCTGTAAGATCCAAGTCCGAAAGCAGCTTTGTGATTTCTTTCTCTCGATGTCTATAGTCTGGACGTTTCTGTTTGGGATTCATGATAACAAGTATACCTACGGACACTCGCGGAGGCGACTAAGTTCATCGTACGAAGCGGGCGATCAGAGGACGAACACACTTCCTCACAGCCATTACGACTACAGCCCCGGCTGCGTTGAATCTAAATTTCCAAATTGAAGCTTAGTTGCTCAACGAACTGCTCTGGCAGGTTTGGCCGGCAACCAGAATCATCATTTGGAATCAACTTGGTTACCTCGTCCTGTCCCATCACAATGCGGAACCACTGTTCCCGGTCCCGCATTACGCGAAACTGTCGTTCGTCGGATGCACCAGCAACATAAGGCAAGTAAACATGAATCGAATGGCGATTCTCCGCCTTGCAGCCAAGGCGATCGACGCGACCGGTTCGCTGTTCAATCTGGCTGGGGTTCCAAGCTAAATCATGATGAATCACATATCGGCAGTAACGATGCAAGTCGACTCCCTCTCCCATCACTTCGCTGCAAACCAGGATATCCGGAAAAAACGGCGTGTTGAACGCTCTCATGAGACGTGTACGCTGGTCGCGATCCGTCTGGCCGGTCGCCTCTTGGACATTGGCGAGCGTCTTAGTAAGTTCATCCCTCTCATCAGATGAACTGGTTGCTGAAAGCCCATCGATTTTGACGTAGATTGCACCGGTTGTTGTGCGGCTTGTCGCATCAAGAAATCCTTCCCTCTCTGCACTCGAACACCGATGGACAAAGAAGTCGATGAAGTTTCCGAATTTCTCACGCCATGAGACCTGCGAGCCATCCACGTGATCAAGCATCAGTTGTACTGCTCGCTCAGGTGAAATGTCTTCATGCTGATTTACTGGAAACGCTCTCACTAAAGTGGTCCACACTCGCAAGAAACGACGCATGATGTCGACAAGATTTTCGATGATGAAGGCCGGAATCGCCTCGCTACGATTCTCTGCAAGTTTAGCATTAACTAACCGGGACAATTCCTCATCCAATGCTTGTCGGCCGGTTGTCTTCACGTCGTTGAAGTAACTCCGCTGGACTTTGGCCACGAGCTCGTCGATCGCTTCATCGCCTACACCTGTTTGTCCGGCGTCCGCGAGCCGACGCCGAGCTAGCGCATAGCTACGTCTGTCAATTTCTTTACTGATATGTATCCGCAGTGCACGGCAAGTTTGCCGATAGAAGGCAAAAACAAGAACCTTCTCCCCCTGTTCCCATAAATCCACAACTCGCGTCACCGTTGCTGCAATCTTCGGATGAACCGCCCCCGTGACAGACTCTAATCACGACAACCGTAGAGAACGGCGTGCTGAAGATTGAATTCAAGGGCTCTGTGCAACCAACCCAAGGCGTTAAAATCCGTTTAGCGGGCACACCCTTGCGTCGCTTCTCCCTGGCGGGGTCGGGCAGCTTCACCACCAAACAGGTCGATGCCGAGCAGTTCGAGTTCTCCGTTGCAGGAGCCGGCAGCGGAAAGCTGTCAGGGCAAACGAAACAGTTATCTATCCAAGTTTCCGGGGCAGGTAAAGTTGTAGCTCCCGCATTGGTGGCTGACGCGGCCACCATCGAAATCTCCGGGGCGGGTTCGGCCGACGTGCACGCCGTCACGACCCTGAAGGTCAGCGTATCGGGTGCCGGTACCGTCACTTACTCGGGTAACCCACAAATTTCCAAAATGATTTCGGGAGCCGGCGACGTGCGACCGGTGCAACGAGAAAATCCACTCGCAGAAAAACAGGAAGGACAGCCCAACGGACAGTTGGACTGACGACACGCAATTGCGGGCTGTCTCCTGATGTGAATCAGACCTGTCGTTCGCTAAGAGCGAAAATTCCTAAGCCACCAGAGAAAGAAGAAAATTTTCATGCGTCGCCTCAGGAAACCTTGGAATTTACGAGCTAAATGCAGTGAGAAATTGGATATAATCCTAGAAGTAGGGTTTTGGGAAATTCCCAAAATTCCTGGTTGAGAGGTGGGGAGGCAACCACGTGAAGTTCGGATTTCGCAAACCATCGCTGAAGAAAAGAATCGCGGCGCGCACGTCCCTAAAGAGAGTGATTCGGCATCGCATGGGACTCAAAGCGCCCAGGGGCTGGGGATGGCTTACCAATCCCCGTAAGGCCGCCTACAACCGCGTGTACAACAGAACGACTCGCGGTTGTTTGGTTCTGATTACGGCAGTCGGCGCAGTGACGATTTCACCACTGGTCTCGTTGACGATTTGGTTGATTCGCTGAAGAGATTGGCGAAAGAGGGGGGGGGACCGACCATCATTAGCCACTAGTCGAATCACTACAATCAAATTAGGCGCGATCCGATTTTTGGACCGCATATTGGTTCGTGTGCTTGTAGGCAAATCGAATGAAACGCATGACAATGATTTTTCTCTCAGTAACGGCGATCTTCGTTTTCGCTAGCATTTTCGCTTGGAACACCATGGCAAGGGCTGCCTACGAGTCTGCGGAATACAAGGTTGTCGAATCCGACGGCAAGTTCGAAGTCCGCCAGTACCCTGATCTGATGCTTGTCGCCACCACGACCAAGCTCGACGCACAAGGTCGAGACGGCAGCTTTATGAAGCTGTTTCGCTACATCAGTGGAGCGAACGAGTCGGACAAAAAGATCTCGATGACAACTCCGGTCTTCATGGAGAACAACAAAGCCGATTCGGCTGTGCAAATGGGATTCGTGATGCCTAAGGAAATCGCCGTTGGAGGTGTCCCAGCGCCAACCGGCGAGGGTGTCGACGTTCGCAAACGAGTCGGAGGTCGCTTTGCCGTTTTGCGATTCTCGGGCCAACTCAACACCAAGTCAGCCAAAGAAGCCGAAGCAAAGCTTCGAACCTGGATGGCAACCAAAGGTCTCGTCGCCGACGACTCGATTGAATCCAGCGGCGTAGAAACTGCGGGCTACGATCCGCCCTTCACTCCAGGACCACTCAGACGCAACGAAGTCCTGATTCGTCTGAAGTAACTGGATGCAACAGATTGCATCTTTTACTCCAAATTTTAGTGGAAAATCTGATCAATCACGGCTTTCTAAAGCGGCCACCAATGCGTGGACAAGTGGGCTGCCGCAAGTGCAGCCTCGACTGGTTTCTTTGATCGCAGGCCGGCTTACTAGACCCAAAATAGATCTGTTATTACTTTCAATTTGCAGCAACTGCTCTGCATTGAGTCGTCTAATTCGGGCAAGTTCTTCGGCGTCCCGATCTCGATGTGTCGATCTGTTTGAAACATGATCGGTTGATTGACGATTCACTGGCAGGAGGCGTCCTTCGTGTACGGTGCCCCATACGGAAACATCCTTGACCACCATGGGGTCACAGGTGATTGGGTTATCTCCAAGGATCGTAAAATTGGCCAGTTTGCCTGACACGATGCTTCCAATCTCCTTTTCCATCTTCAATGAGTACGCGGCATCAAGCGTCACGGCGCGCAGCGCGCCTTGGCGACTGATTTTCTGAGCTTCGCCTGCCACACGTCCTGAGGTTGTAATGCGATTGATGCCACACCACATTAGAAAGAGGGGATCGGTTGGAGCCATTGGCATGTCCGAATGGAGCGAGTACGAAATCCCGGCACGCTCCACATCTCCCAGTCGTACCATTTCGTCGGCACGCTCGGGCCCTAAACCGACCCGACTGTAGTTGTCCGCCAACGCGCGAACGTAGTAGGAGTTGGCACTGACCACGCAGCCAAGCTTCTTGATGCGTTCGACCTGGTCCTTTGCGCTCACGGCGAAATGCACGATCGTTGTTCGGTGATCGTAGCGCGGATTTCTACGAAGGTTCTCTTCTAACGTGTTCAAGAGCCGATCCAGTCCAGCGTCTCCATTAACGTGAATATGGATTTGATAGCCTGCGTCCCAATAGATTCGGAATGCTCGTTGGAAAACATCGAGGTCAGTCATCCACTCGCCCTTGTGACCATCGAGATAGGGATCGCGGACTTGCATCAACTGTGAATAGATCGCACCATCCGAGAATAGCTTGACCATTTTCGGCGACTGGCTGGTCATGCCAACATACCACGACTTCAATCGCTCCGATTCTTCTATCACCTGTGCATCGTCTTTGTATTTGTCTGCCATGGTCTTACCATCAACCATAAAGGTCCATCGGAAAGGCATGGAGGGCTGGGAGAATACTTGATTAACGCCATCCTGAATCGATTTCACCAGGATTCCGCCCGGTTCATTCCCAATGGTAATTCCCTTGGCATGCATATAGTCTCGGGCTAACTCCAGGCCGCTTTCAAGTTTCTGCTTCGTTGCGATGAGCGTTGCGATACGCGTTGCAAGTACAGCAAACATTCCTTGTTCCCAAAAATGGCCTTCGTCGAGGTTGAACTGTTCTTGCGCCGATGCACTCCATCCTGCGACCAATTCCTCGGTAACATTGCCGGTCTTAAGCGCTGCCGTATTCAAAAAGAACTCGTGACATGACCGTCCCCAGACAACGATGGGTCGCTTGGTACTGATCTTGTCGAGTTCAGCACGAGTCAGTTTGCCGAAAAAACTCGGGTGGTATCCCCAAGTAACAAGTGGTTCCGATGGGTCTTTCAGTCTCTTTTCGGCTGCTATGAGACGCTTAAAAAAATCGTCCTTGTCTTTCACGGCGGGTATGGTTCCAGAAGGAAGAACCCAGTCTTCAATTGACAAAACTTCCGACGCCATCGTCAGCGCGGTTAATACGGGGTGGTCGTGTTGTGCAACAAACCCTGGAACAATTACCTTGTCTACGAATGTGTTATCGATCGAGTACTTTTGGTCGCCAGCAGCGGTCTTCAACTCAGCCAGCGTTCCTGTCGCGAGTATACGATCCCCGACAACGGCGACCGCTTGTGCCGTAGGCTTCGCTGGGTCAAGCGTGACGATCTCCTTGGCAGTGTAGATCTTTATTTCTGGCAGCGTAATCTCGGATGCCCTACCTCCGATGTCCTGGAGAGTTGGTGATTGCCCCAAGGCCAAACAAGGCACTAAAAGTAGAAAGGGAAGGCAACCCAGGAGTCTATTTATAATTCTCATGCGAAACTCGTCTCGGTTAACACGTATCAAATAACTTGTTTACAAGGTTTTGCTTTACGGATTCTTCAGGAATTATTGTGGCTAAGAGCCCAGGGGACCTCAACGGTTTTCACGACACACTTTGTGCAATTGCAGCGTGGAACCCGGGCCTTGAGAACTGTTTCAAACTGCATTGTATCTAGGTTTTGGAAGCAATCAAACGTGATAAACTAGCCGCAAACACAAAGCTTGGTTAGTTAGAAAAAGTACGAGGTACTTTCAAGGGTGACCCCGATTTCGAGGAGATTGTTCGGCTAGGTAAGGAACACAACCGCGCGGTGACTTGTGCGAGATGCAAAGTCGAGGATACCAAGCCAGCAATGGTGACGATCAAATCCAATTTTTTCGCAGCAGCCAGATCTTCACGGAGTGGGTCTCCTCCCCTCAACTACGCCGGCTTCGAGCACTAGCAGGGACTTTTCCAGCAGGATGATGTCAGCCGACTCTTTCGCGATGTCGACCGCAGAATCCACACTGATGCCAACATCGGCGGTACGGAGTGCTGGCGCATCGTTGATGCCGTCCCCCATAAATCCGACGGTGTGCTTGCGAGACTGCAACGCTCGGATAATCCGCTGCTTGTGCGAAGGCGAGACCCGTGCAAACAAAGTGGTGTCGAGGCAGGCATCAGCAAGTTGGTCGTCATTCATTGCCTCCACCTCGGTCCCAAGTAGCACTCGATCGGTCGCCAGGCCCACCTCTTTGCAGATCTTCTTCGCCACCAAGTCGTTGTCGCCCGTGATCACCTTAACCCTTACTCCGCGCTCCTCGAGGGCCTCGATCGCCAACTTGGCGGTTTCCTTGGGCGGATCGAGGAACGCCACATAGCCGTTGAGAATCAGCTCAGACTCATCTGCCTTTGAGTAGGGAGTCGAGCTGACTGGGGCTAGCTGGCGTGGTGGAACATCCTTGCTTGCAATGGCCAGCACACGAAATCCGTCAGCGGACAGACGCTCGTACTCCAATTTCAGTTGGTCGATATGAGCGTGATCCATGGGATAAAGCTGCCCGTCGAGCTCAAAGCTTCCGCAACATGGAAAAACGGCTTCCGGAGCGCCTTTACTAATGATGCGGTCTCGCCCCTCTGGCGTGCGCACCACCACTGACATCATCCGGCGTTGAAAATCGAACGGAATCTCATCGACCTTGGCATATTCCGGGATCTTGGCGTGAGTATGCGTTTCGGCGTGAGCCAACACGGCTCGGTCGAGCACGTTCTTCAGGCCCGTCTGAAAGTGGCTGTTCATGGTAAGCGTACACGGGCCTGAAATCTGGATTCCCTGCGCGGGGCTCTGAGCGGGTAGATTCAAGGTGCGCCCTTGTTTCTATCCAAACTCTCTTAAGGAGTCCCCGCTTATGTCCAATGTTACTTCCT
>Ga0315899_10000510_pt1 | contig 46744 bp, 43 predicted proteins | sample LakEriMetagenome_2_FD_203518 | JGI IMG/M metagenome (GOLD analysis project Ga0315899, IMG submission 203518) | Freshwater fungal communities from buoy surface, Lake Erie, Ohio, United States - Buoy 4 MA112 | ecosystem: Environmental > Aquatic > Freshwater > Lake | place: USA: Lake Erie, Ohio...
GCAGTGGAATGCGGATGCCGCGGCGCAGGCAGTCGTAGAAGGTGGTGCCCTGCAGTCGCCTCAGCACCAGGTAGCGATCACAGGCGTGAAAGCACTGGGAGAAGGCCGGATGGCGACCGATGCGGCGATATACCTCCGCCTCCTGCTCCAGCCCCGGTCGCCCGGGTGCATAGATCTTCACCACCAGGCGCGGATGCTGCGGATGGTGCAGCACGGCGGCGTAGTTGCCGCAGCCGACGGTCCGCCAGGGCTGTGGCAGCTTCAGTACCCGCACCGGATCGTGGGGGTCGGCGCTGTGCAGCCGCAGCCCCGGCAGCAGCTGGCGCTCGATCCGTGTCAGCAGGTCCGGCAGGTCGTGGGGGGCGTCCAGGCTCATCCGCCGCAGCGGGCGCTGCCTCAAGGCTGGCGCGGCGGGCCAGGCTCGGCAACGGGGGGCTGCACCAGCAGCAACAGACGATTGCCCTCCGGATCCAGCAGCCAGGCTTCGGCGCCGAACGGCTCCAGCCGGGCCCCCTCCAGCGGGGTGGCGCCCTGCGCCAGCGCCGCCGCGATCCAGCTTTCCAGGCAGGCGGCTGCGCCGGCATCACCGGCCTGCCGCTGCAGGCACAGCGCCAGCCGCCCCTGCTGCCGTGGCTGGGGCCGCTGCCGCGAGGGCGCATAGATCTCCAGCCAGCCCCCGGCCGGCCAGGGCAGGCGCCAGTGCCGCTCGCTCATTCCCGGCTGCGGCCGTTCCGCCAGCAGGGCGCCGTAGAAGCGGGCCAGGGCGGCCGGATCATCGGCGGCGAGCACCATAGACCCGCTCGTGGTGGCCATCGGCGCCTGCAGCAGCAGCCTGGATCCTCGCCGCAGCCGAGCCGTGGTGCGCAGCCGACCCAACGACACGTTTGATGTCGCACCACCCCAGCCCCTTAAGCAATCCTTTAGACCGGGGGATCTCCGGGGCTGCCGATGGCAAGCACCATCTCCCTGCTCTGCGGCGTCTGCCTGCTGGGGTTCAGCCTGATCCAGCTGCTGTTCACCGTGCTGAGCTGAACCCGGCCGCTCGCCCCATCGCCCATGGCCAGCCGCCGCACGCTCAACGCCGCCAACCTGCAGACCCTCGGTGCGCCGGCCCTGGCGGAGCTGTTGATCGAGCTGAGCAGCGGCAGCGCCGTGATGCAGCGCCGGCTGCGCCTGGCCCTGGCTGCGGCAGATGGGGTGGAGACGGCAGCGCAGGAGGTGCGCAAGCGCCTGGCGGCGATCGCCCGCTCCAGCACGTTCGTGGGCTCGCGCCAGCGGGCCGCCCTGCTGGCTGATCTGGAGGCGCAGCGCCAGATGATCGCCGGCCCGATCGCGGCCGCCGCACCGGCTCTGGCGCTGGAGCTGCTGCTGCGCTTTCTGGAGCTGGCCGATCCGGTGCTGGCCCGCTCCTCCGACAGCACCGGCAGCGTGTTCGCCGTATTCGAGCAGGCGCTCACCGAGCTCGCGCCGCTGGCAGCAGCGGCCCGGTTGCCCGCCACGGCGCTGGCCGAGCAGGTGGCCGATCTGCTCAGCGGCAACGCCCACGGCCAGTTCGATGGCCTGATTCCCGGCCTGGCTGAGGCCCTCGGTGAGACCGGCCTGCTCTGGTTGCAGGAGCATCTGCAGCAGCACGGCGGCCCGGAGGCGGCCTGGGCCCTGCTGCAGATCGCCGAGGCCCGCGGTGATGTGGAGGCCTACCTGGCCCAGTTCGATGCCAGCCAGTTGAGCCGGCCCACCACGGCCGCGGCGGTGGCGCTGCAGCTGCTGGCGGCTGAGCGCGCCGGCCAGGCGCTGCAGATCCTCGATGGCGCCGCCGCTGCGGCCGCCCGCTGGCCGGTGCCGGAGTGGGAGGACGCCAGGATCCGGGTGCTGGAGCAGCTGGGTCGCCTGGAGGAAGCGCAGCAGCAGCGCTGGCTCTGGTTCAGCCGCACCCTGGCCACCGCTCCGCTCAGGGCCTACCTGCAGCGGCTGGAGGCGTTTGAGGATGTGGAGGCCGAGGAGCGGGCCCTGCAGCTGGCGGAGGGCCACGGCCAGCCGCTGCTGGCGCTGCAGTTTTTGGTGGCCTGGCCTTCCCTGGCGCGGGCGGCTCGCCTGGTGCTGCGTCATCGGCAGCACTGGGATGGCGAGGCCTACGGGATCCAGAGCGATGCGGCGGAGCGCCTCAGCGCCGACCATCCCCTGGCGGCCACCGTGCTGCTGCGGCCGATGGTGGTGTTCGCCCTGGCGATGGGCCGCAGCCGCCGCTATCGCCATGCCGCCGGGCACCTGCGCAGCTGCGAGGAGCTGGCTGCCCGGATCGACGACTGGCAGGGCCTCGAGAGCCACAGCACCTTTCTGGGGCGACTGCGTGAGACCTACGCCCGCGATACGAGCTTCTGGCGCCTGGTGGAGCGCTGAATCCCGCCCTGACGATCACAGCTGCCTGATGCCACGCATATCCCTTAGCCTTGCCACATCCCAGGATCGGCAGGGGCGTGAGTCAGCGACAGGAACAGAAAGATGTCGCGCTGGCCTATGCACTCTGGTGTCTGTCCCTGGTGGGGCTGTGCGGTGTTCAGCGCCTCTATCTCGGCCAGGTGGGCTATGGCCTGATCCTGCTGCTCACCTTCGGCTTCTGTGGTGTCGCCCAGCTGCTGGATCTGATCCTGCTGCCGGATGCGGTGGGTCAGTCGAACCGCGCCAAAGCGATCCGGGCGCTGGCTCCCCGGCCCAGCGCGACGCCGGTTCGTGCTGCGACGCCGGCCCCGGCCCGATCTGCTGCTCCTGCTCCGCCGCCGGCCCGCCCCGCCGCCAGCACCCCAGCTGCGCGCGGCGCCCAGGATGACGACCTCGATTCCCTGCTGCGCGAAGCCCAGCGATCAATCGAGCGCACCGATCAGCGGGCTGAGCCTTGACCTGCCGACCCTTCTTCTGGCCCTGCGATGGAATCGGACAAGCTGTACGAGTCGGTGAAGTTTCTGCTGCGCAGCGTGCGGCAGCTCAGCGATCGCTTCGTTGAAAACAACGACAAGCTCAGCCGCAGCTTCGAAGCGGTGCGCGAGGACATCAACGATCTCTGCCAGCGGCTGACGGCGATCGAGCAGGACCTGGAGGCCTTCCGCGACCGTGAGCTGCTGGCGGCTGAAGCGCCCGCCCCGCCGATCAGCCTGCCGGTGCCAGCGGGCCAGGAGGGTCGCCTGATCCCGGCCCTGAATCTGCCGCTGGAGGGTCTGCTGGATGCCTACCGCTCCTCGCCGGCGCTGCTGCAGCCGTTTGCGCGGCCCTGCAGCGTCAGCGGCCGCAGCCTCAGCGGTGAACTGAAGGAGGTGGAGCTGGAGGCCTTCGCCCAGGGCTCCACCTGGATGATCGAACTGCAGGACGGCAGCTGGCAGCTGCTGCCCCGGCCGGGTGTGCTCAGCCGCTCCACCCAGCTACAGAGCCTGGAGCGCTTCTTTGAGATCAGCGGCAGCGCCGAGCTACCGGTCGAGCTGGACCTGCTGCAGCCGGCAGTTGCCACCAGCGTGGAGCACGGCCGCCGCTGGCTGCTCACCGCCAGGGGCCGGATCGGTGCGGCGGCCGACCCGTTGCAGCGCAGCCTGGAGCAACGGCTCAGCACCCTGGAGCGGAGTCTGGCGATGCTGCAGCAACGGCAACCCTGAGCTGCCGGAGCCCCGACTCGGGACTCCGGCACACCGTTCAGGGAATCGCCACGCGGCCGAGGGTTTCAACGGCCCAGAGATTGCCCTCCTGCCGCAGCAGCGCCGGTTCGATCAACTGGGGGCTGCTGATGATCTGTTTTTCATAGCTGTAGAGGCCCTTGTTGGGCTGCACCGAGAGGAAGCCCCTGAGGGTGAGCTCGGTGGGGAACAACCAGGCCTGATCGCCGATCACCGCCAGCCAGTAACTGCCGCCGACGCTGACTGTCTCCAGCTGCGTGCGCTGGGAGCGGCCCATGGCCAGGGCGTTTTCGGAGTCGCTGGTGATGTTGAGCTGGGCGGTGGTGTGCTCCCGCACCGCCTGACGATCACCATTGTTCAGCGCCTGGATCAGCATCGGCCGGCTGATCAGGATCTGATTGCTGATCGGCTGTTCGCTGACGGGCGGTGCCGGTCGAGGGGGCTCGGGCTGGGTCTTTGCAGCCTCCACTGCGGCGGCTGTCCGGTTGATCTCAGCTGCCCACTCCAGTCCACCGGGCTGAACGGGTGAGACCCAGTCGCGCCACTGCGGCTCCGCTGCCTCAGGTGCTGTGGACGCGCTGCCCCGCAGGCTCGTCAGCTCGCCGGCGAGCGCGTTCAGCTCCCCCTTCAGGTCGTTGACCTGTTTGTTCAATTTGTTGTGGCTGCGCCGCAGCTGCAGATAGACGGTGATGCCCATCAGCAGAGCCAGGCCACTGAGCACGATGCCCGCTGCTGAGAGCGGCAGGAGGTAGGGGGGCAGTTCCGCAGCGGTGGCCTGAGCTGGCGCCGGAGGAATGTCGATGCGCTCCTCTGGAATCGGCGCCGGATCTGCGGGCGCGGCCTGCTCACGCATCGGCGGCGTGGTCACCGGATCCTGAACGGGCGTCTCGGCCGGTGCAGCGGTGGATTCAGGGGCGGGTGCGGTTTGGGGTTGGGTGCGTGCTGGCATGGTGTCGATTCCTCAGAAGCGTTCCGCCCAGGCGCGACCCAGGCAGTTGGTGAGGGCCCGCAGGCCGAGGATGAAGCCCGGCTCCGGTTCGAGATCGGAGGCTTCCTGGCCCACTTTGGCCAGGCAGAGCGAGCGGGCTTCCGTTTCCACCTCTCCCCAGAGCTGATCGAGATCACACAGTTGTCGGATCGGCAGCAGGGTGCGGATGCGCAGCTCGGCGATGCTGGCGTCGTAATGCTCCACGAAGGCCTTGATCGCGTCGAGATCCTTGAGTTCGTAGCGCTCGATCTGGCGCAGCTGGTGGGGGATCTCTACCCGCTCGTTCGCCGAGAAGCTGAGCGTGTTGATCTGCAGATTGGCACCGCAGACCATCACATCATCGCGGGGGTCGAAATCACCGCTCAGGTTGACGCCGGTGCTGATCAGGCCGCAGGCGGCTTCATTCTTGTAGGCATCGGAGAGGGAGGTGCCGCCGCCGCCGCTGTCGCAGCCGGCTGCCTTCACCTGCAGCAGCTCCATCAGCCGGTCCGGATCGCCACCCTTCTGGAAGCGGGAGGCAGCATCGATCCAGTTGATCAGGCGTCCGCCATTGCCGCCGAGGTAGACGGGGGTCGGCGTGGGCCGGCTGAGGCGACCCTCCTGCCGCAGCACCGCATGCACCTGGCCGAGGTAGTGATAGAGGCCGCCCAAGTTAACGGCGATCAGGCTCAGGAACTGCTGCAGCGGCAGCTGCAGCGGTGAAGTCTGATTGGCCAGCATATCGAGGCGGCCGGCCAGCAATTCACTGGAGCCGTAGCGCATGATGTTGTCGAGGCGGCTGTTGAAGTTTCGGTCCTCACGCGCCCGCGCTTCATCGTCGTTGATATCCGCAGTCAGGCTTGGCGGGAACAGCGACTTCAGGAACGACGGTTTGCGTTGCAGCAGCTTCGAGCAGATGTCGCGGCCGGCATAGGGAATCGACACCTGATGGATCAGGCGGTTCTCCTGCCAGATCGAGATGTCGGTGGTGCCGCCGCCCACATCCATGCAGGAGGTGTGCACCATCTGCCGGTTCTGGAAGTTGCCGAAGTAGCTGGCGAAGGCCACCGCCTCGGTCTGTAGCCCGCCTTCGCCGCCCTGCTGATGCAGCAGGTGGATCAGGCCCGTGAGCTGGGTGAGCTCCTCGCACAGCTCGATCCACACCCGCCGGTAGCGGGCCACCTCATTGGCGGAGAAGGCGCTCGGGTACGACACCGACCAGCTGATTTCCCTGGCACCGCTGGCCGCGGCATTGGCGCTGATCAGCAGGGTCAGCTCCTTGAGGAAGGGCTGCTGGTATTGCAGCTGCTCCCACTTGATGCCGGTGCGCAGCTCAGGACCCCCAAATTCGCCGGGGCTCGGCACGCGCAGGCGGGCTTCATGGAAGAGTTCGGGCACCTGGCCCAGCACCTCCTGCCAGCCGCGCAGGCTGATGGCCGTGGCGGTGGGGGGATTGCCGCCGTAATCGGCAGCGGGGATCATCTCCTCGGGGATGAAGTACTGATTCAGCAGGCGCTGGCGCTGATCCTTCTGCGACAGCGTCAGCGAGACGACCCGGGTTTCCAGCTGGTGGCGGCGCGGACCGCCGCCGTCGTCCACGAAGAAGTTGGTGAAGGAGGTGCCGAAATCGAATCCCACCCGCCAGTTCATGCCCTGCTCCTGGTTGGCCGGGGGCGGGGTCACCGGCAGCAGGCCGCGATCCTGGCCCCGCTCGCTCATGCGCACCAGATCGGGGAAGTGGCGGCTGGTGAAATACTTCACCGCCTGCTGGCCGTCGCGGCCGAGCTTGCGGTCGTAATCGGCGAAGCCATCAACGGTGAGGCCGTTGCTGCTGTCTTCGCAGAACAGATAGAACAGGCTCCACTGCTGATCGCTGACGTAGGGCCAGAGGCTGATCACCGGCAGATCCTCGGCCACGAGGTTCTGCTCCTTGAGCGGATAGGTGCGGCTGATCACGTACTCCTCGCGCTGCCCGAGCAGCGGCAGGCTCAGGCGCACCTCCAGCTGGCTGCTGACGCTGGTCTGCAGCACCCGCAGCTGGATGCGCTCCTGCAGTTCGCGGCTGCTGAACAGGGCGCGCACCCTGGGCTTCAGCGGCAGCAGCGGTGTGACCGGATCACCGTTGACCAGAGGCATCCCCTCCAGGCGGCTGTCGAGCCAGGAGTGCATCAGGGCCCGCTCGCCGGCCACCAGATACAGCTCATCGAGGAAGAGATCATCGGGCGTGATCACCTCGATCTCCTGGCCGTACTGGCGCTCCAGCTGGGCCGGCTCAAAGCCGATCGCCTCCAGGGTGGCTGATTTGTACAGGCAGATGTCCGCCGCGCGCACCCCGAGCTTGTTGGGCATCTCGGCATCCACCAGCACCACCGGCCGATCGATCGGCGTTTCGGCGAGGGGCACCTTGCGCCGATCGCCCAGATCCAGGGTGGCCTGGCTGGCGCTGACACCGCCCTTGGCGGGCCGGGCCAGCAGCGCCACGGCCACGGGGTTGGCGGGCAGATTGGCGACGCGCCCGCCGGTCGAGAGCGTCGGGGTGCCGAGGCGGCCGCCGGTCAGCCTGTTGATCCAGAGGTCGAACACGCCGGCCATCTGGCCAGCGGTGGTCTGGCTGTTGAGGTCCCTGGCATTGAGCATGCCGTTGCGCACATGGCTGAACCAATCGGCCAGGGCCTGCCGCTGTGGGGTGCTCAGAAACTCCAGCGGGCTGCTGAACTTGCCATCGGCACTCCAGCCCATGCCGCGGATCGGCTGGGCCAGATGCACGGCCGGGCAGAACAGGGTGCTCGGCGAGCTGAAGCCGATCACATTGCCTTCGAGGCTGAACACATAGATCACCTCCCAGGGATTGCGGCCCTCGGGGTGGGCGGAGAGCGCGGTGCTGCCATCGGGCAGGGAGCTGGCCAGGCTGCGCGAGAACGGACCGACCGCATCGTCCTGCAGGTCGGTCTGCTCCAGCAGGGCCACTCGCTGAGCCTCCACCCGCAGACCGAACATCTCCCAGAGGCCGAGGCAGGCCATGCCACCGAACAGCTCCTCCAGCAGGGCATCGCGGGTGGGATAGCGGGAGTTGAGCACGGCCTGCTCGAACTGCAGCGCCCGCGACCAGGGCGACGGCAGTGCGTTCACCCGCGTGGTGGATACCTCATAGACGAGGTTCTTGGCGATCGTGCCCAGGCTCTGCTGATCACGGGGCTGCCATTCACCGGCCCGGGCCCCACCGGCCAACGGTGGATCGGTCTTCGGAAACCAGGGAATCTGAACGATGTCCTGGGGTTGCGAGGAGGTCATGGCGTCGGGGTGTGGTCAGAACTGCGGCGAGGTCGTGGGGTCGGTGAGACGCGGCGGTGGCCTAGAGCACGAGCTTCCAGAGGCAATCGGCCAGGCCGGCCATGCCGCGATGGCTGATTGCATTGCCACCGAGGCGATCCATCCGCACCTTGATGCGCTCCACCGTGTCGGCCGAACCGGAGCGGTTTGGCCTTGCCTTGCCCTGCACCACGGTGTTGAGGGCGTTGACGTAGTAGTCCGTCACCTTCAGCTGGGATGGGGTGAACAGCTCCTGGCGGAAATTGCTGCCGCCGAGATTGCTGGAGAGCTGATTCAGCCACTGCAGCAGCGTGTCGCAGTACTGATCAATGGCGTTCTGAATCGAGAGTTCCTCCTTGGCGCGGATCGCCGGCCGGCCGCCGCGGCTGTTGGCGTTGGCGGTGGCCCTGGTGGAGAAGAAGCGCCGGGCCCAGGGGGCACCGCTGAGGAACGTCGGCATCGACACCTTCTGGGCATCGTTGATCTCGCGGCTGAAGTTGTTGCGCCAGGCCACGGCGAAACGGGCACCGCGGGCCAGGCCGGCGCCGACGATTTCGTTGTCGGGAATGTCCTCCCAGCCGATCATCTGTGCGTCGGCCCGGCTGAGCACATGGGCATAGCCCGGTGAGCTGCTGCCGGGGTGGCGCAGGGCCAGGGCGGCCAGCAGTTCCACCAGGTGGGCGGCGTTCGACTGGGACACACCGCCGATGCTGAAGTCGTAGCGGGCCTTGATGTCGCTGCCGATCAGATAGACGCGATCAAAGCAGGCCTTGCCGCTGGTGCGCAGGTATTGCAGGGCGGCATCGGTGTTGAGCTGGAAGTTGCGCGATTCGGCATGCACGCCGGTGTCCTGATCGGCCATGCCATCGAAATCGAAGTAGGGCAGCAGCAGCGAGGCCTGCACCTGCACGCTGTTGAGCCCCTGGCGCTTCAGCCAGTTCTTCAGCAGTTGCCCGAGCGAGGGAACGCCTGAGGCGCCGGTGCCGCCGAAGACGCTGCCGAACAGGTGGATGATCGGCGGTTCACCACTGCCGGCGGCGGTCTGGATGTCGCTGAGCATCTGCTGCCACTGGCCCACCTGGGCTTCCTTCTCCAGGCTGATGCGGCTCATCACGGCGGAGCCGATCGGCGGCCGGCCGCGGAAGCCCACCTCAAGGTCGGCGCTCTGCTCCTCGGGCGGGAACAGGCAGTCGAACAGGGCCGCCAGCCCGGCGGACTGAGTGCGCAGCACCGCCTTGGGGAACACCTGATCGAGGCTCATCGCGCCGGAGGCGGAGCTGAGCGGACTCCACTGGCCGTAGTCGCGCAGTTCACCGCGGGCGAATGCATCGCTGCCGGAGCCGATCTGGCGACGCATCGCCACGTAGCGGCCAACGGCCGTCTGGGCGCGGTTGAGCAGGGCGCTCTGCTGATCGGGTTCCACCAGGAACACCCCGAGCCGCGCCGGTGTGCCGTCGCTGTCCGCCAGCAGACCGCAGGCATGCAGATGGGTCACCGCCTCGATGCACTTGGCACCGGTGCCGCCCACGCCGATCGCAAAAATGTGCTTCATCGCTCAACGACCTCCAAGCAGGGTGACGGCGCCCGGCACCACCAGGCGATAGTTGCGGGGTGAGGCCAGCAGGGTGGGCAGCCAGAACAGGATCACCACATCCAGCAGGACGAAACCGGCCAGCAGCAGCCAGCCGCCGGGTGGCAGCGGGTAGTAGTTCATGCCACTGCCGTCCACGGGGCTGAGGCCGCGCACCTGCCAGGTGAACACGGTGAACCAGCCCTGGCAGAGCCAGCCGAAGACGCACAACACGATCGCGGCGATCCACCACATCGGTTGCATCACTCGCGTCTGGCTGGAGCTACGCGGCCTGGCCGTCCAGGTGACGCCGATCCAGATCAGCAGGGCGGAGATGCAGCCGGCCCAGAGCACGGTGAAGGCCGGGCTGCTGCCGGTCTGGAGATAGTTGCTGAGATCCATGCCCAGACCCGGACCCACCAGCAGACCGGCGAACAGGTTGAGGAAGATCCAGTTCTGGGCGATGAAGATCCAGACCACGCCCAGCGCCACGCAGGCGAGGAGCAGAAACCACTGAGTTGTCTTCATGGGTTGGGAGCGTGTCAGCCGTGATTGAAGGCAAGGCAGAGGGCGGCGGCCGGGGTTGTTCCCGGGGCCACCTGCAACTTGCTGAGGCTCGTGAGCAGGAGCAGCAGGCCATCACTCTGCTCCCGGGCGTTGGGCGCCGAGGCCGTCTGGCGATTCCAGCTGATCCACCAGGCCTCCGGCAGCTGGCCGCGGGGCACCGAGGCCCGCAGGGCGGTGCTGGGGGCATCCTGGGGAATGGTGATCGTCAGGGCCAGTTCCTGATTGCCGAGCTGAAAACTCTGCACAGCGATTCCGGGGGCGAGGCTGCTGAGCTGCCCAGCCACGGGCAGGCTCTCGAGCTGGGCGATGGCCATGTCCGGTAGCGGTGCACCGCCGATGGCGCCCTCACGGCGGCTGTTGAGGATCACGGCGCTGGTCCGCTGCGAGAGTTTCGCCAGCTGGTACTCGTTCTGCCCAGGGCCGTAGACGGCTCCGCCCAGTTGCACCGGCAGCCCGCTGCTGATCGAGTTGGTCGGCACACCCTTGACGCTGCGGGCCAGGAGGGTGGGTGCGTTGGCCTGGTCCTCCAAGAAGGTGAGCTGCATCGAGGCCGTCGGCACGCCGCCCAGCGCCGCCTTGGCGCGGATGTCGGTCATCAGGGTGTGCAACTGGTTGCGCGGGCCGGTGGCGAGCAGGTAGATCGGGCGCTGGGCGGCGCCGGTGTGGATCACCTGGCCGTCACTGTTGAACACCCGGCCCTGGAACGGCACCTTGATCGCCAGCACCGCGACCGTGGCACCACTGCGCACATGGGGCTCGATCGCCGCCACCAGCTTGGCGATGTCGCCGTTGTTCACCTCCAGGTCGCTGATGGCCAGGCGCAGGGGGACCGTCCGCGTGCTGAGGCCCGGGGCCGTCCAGAGGGCATCCAGGCTGGAGCTCACGGGTGCGTGGTCGCCGCAGCCCTGGAAGAAGCAGGCGTCGGCCGCCTGCATGGCATTGCCGATCGGCTGCGTGGTACCCCCGCCGACGCGGCTCGCTTCGACGGCGGCACCACTGCCCGCCGCCGCCAGGGTGACGGCCCGCAGCACCGATTTCCAGCTGGCGCTGGCCTGGGCAGAGCCTGTGAGGCCGAGCATCGAGCCGCTGCCATCCACGGCCAGCTGCAGGGTCTGTGCTGGTCTGGCCTTTGCCCAGAGCGATTGCTGAGCTGGGGTCGGTGCTTGGGTGCCGCTGACGCAGCTTGGCAACTGTTGAATGGGTGAGCATGCGCCGAGCAGAGCTGCGGCTCCCACGGCCCAGCCGAGGGGGATGAATCTGCTCCTGGTGATCATCCCTCTCAAGCCCTGTTCACGGGTTTGACCCTACCCGAGCTGGACGCATCGGGTCTACCCCCCGATCGGGTGATCTCCACCGATGGGATTACAGCAAAGCCAGCGCACATAACGCACGTGTACTTCATGCGATTGGGCACGTCGGTCTTCGTTGCAACTTTGATCGAGGAGTCTCTGCATGCAATGATGGAATATCTCCACTGCGCTGCTCGTCCAGCTCCCTTGTTCAGGTCGCGATGAAGAAGACTCACATTGCTTTGCTTGCGGTCGCTGCGGCTGGCACGGTCGTGGCCGGTGCTGTCGTTGCCGCTGGCATTGTCGTGCTCACTGCGAAGCGCGAAGTCTCGCTTTACAGCTGTGGCTCTGGCAAGCCGGTTGAATTTGTGCTGGCCTCGGGTTCTGAGTATCTGATCGTCAATCCCAGCAATGACTGGAGCCGCAACAGCTTCCTGGTGAGCAAGGAAACAGCCTCGATTCCAAGGAACTGGCTTTATCTTGGTATTCCCATCAGCTCCGTCAACGCCGATGGATTCAGTCTGGTAGCCAGCCAGGCCAGGCCATTCATTAAAAGCCTCTCCTTTGATGCCAAGGCCAGGACGTTGGTGATCAACTACGGAGTGCAGAACAAACAAAGTGAAACCTTGACGTGTAAGCCGAGCCGCGATCTGGTGAGGGTGCAGGCGGCTGCCAATAATGTGCCTGTGGAATATCTGCTCAACAGGAACAGTGCGGTCCCATTCCTGAACCCCAGTCTTGGCCAGCGCGACTTCAATATTGCCCTGTACAACGTCGTCAAATCAAAGAACCATTCCACCTATGCGATCTATCAGCTCCTGTCTGGCATGCCCGGGGCTCAGCTGAAAGGGCAGGAAGGGCTGATCATGGCGGATGCCAAGCGAGAGTTGGTCAAGCAGAATTCAAGCCAGATCAGTATCTGGGAGTTTGGTGGCACCTACAGGTATTCATGGGAATACGCCAATGAGCAGAATGAGGCCAATATCAACGCTGGCAACTGGTGTCGAAGCCAGAACACCACGGCCTTGTCTGAGTACACAACCAACGGCTACCGGGTGGAGAGCTCCTCGCCTGAGGTTCGCTCCACCAACGGCTGGGTGAAGCAGGACTATCCGGATGGGCGTTTCAGTGGCTACGTCAAGTACCAGGCTCAGTGCGATGGCACGCTCTACTCGCTTCTGAAGGAAGGTTCGGTCGATAACGAGATCGAGAACTCGCTTGATTACTACGATTGATCCTGTGAGGTCGGCTCGTCGGGCTCAGCCGATGCTGGTGGCCGACGGTCGCTCATTCGTTCTCCTCTGAGGCCCTGCGGATCAGCGCAATCAGTGCGGCTCCGATGGCCACGGCGGCGACGACGCCAAGGCTGAGGCCCAGCAGGGCCACCGCTGGGCCGGCGTCGGTGGGCTGAGTGGGCGCCGGGGAGCTGGGTTGTGGCGGCGGTGTGGGGGCCGGCGTGACGGGTGGAGATACCGGGGCCGCCGGCGGGGACTGGCTGCCGTTTTCGCCCGGCAGGCGGAAGCCGTAGGCATAGCCCTGCTCGAAGGCCTGCTGGCGTTCTGCCGGCGTGCCGTGGTGGTCGTGGCTGTAGACGTTGTGATCGCCGACGGCGGCAAAGGTTGCCCGCGCTTCGTTGAGATCACCGGCCTCCAGTGCGCCCTGGGCTTCCGCGAAGCGAGCGAAGCCGCCGGCGAACCTGTCGGCGGCCAGTTCTCCCTGTTTGCCCGTGGGATGGCGGTTGAGTTGACTCATCACGGCATGACCGAATTCGTGGGCGAGAATCGAAAGTGCTCCGAAATCGCCATAGCGTGCATCGATGGCATCACCGAGCCTTGTCTCCAGATAAACGGTGTGATCGCCAGGGCAATAGGAGGGTGCCGTGATGCCACTGTCTGGGCATGCACGGGAGTAGGCCGTGCCCGTGTAGATGATCACCCTCGGCGGAGTCACACGCGCTGCCTGCGGCAGGCTCTGCATGTAGCGCTTCAGCAGGTCTTCAACCGCTGCGGCATGGTTCAGATCCCAGGCGGCGTGGGCTCCCGCTGGTGCCAGGACCGGCAACAGTGCGGCAGCTGCCCTCAGGCCAATGGAAACTTCGGCACCTGGGTTAATCTTGGCGCAGTGTTCACCCGGTCGAGCTGGCGTTATGTCCTTCACTGCCTCCAAGGCGTTTCGTGAGGGTTGGGCTGCATTCAATCGTAACGCAGTCACCCTGGTGGGATTCTCGGTTCTTGCCTTCTTGGTGCTCGGTCTGCTGCAGGCCGTGCAGCTGCTGATCAGCACCACCGTTCTCAGCAGCAGCGACGCCAGCCCCGGCTTCGCCGTGGTTCTGGTTGGGCTGTCGTTGTTGCAGGCGATTCTCGGTCTGGTGATCTCGATCGGCCTGCTTGATGGGTCGCTGCGTTCCGTGCGTGGTGAGCGGGTGTCGCTGCTGGCGTTGTTCCGCCGCAGTTCCGAGGTGCCCAACTGGCTCGGCCTGCAGTTGTTCTCCTTTGTCGCCGTCACGCTCGGTACCCTCGCCTTCGTGCTCCCCGGTATCTATCTGGCGATCGCCTATGTGTTCGCTGGCCTGGCGCTGGTTGATGGCCCTCGATCCTTCACCGATGCGTTGATTCTCAGTCGGCGCCTGGTGACGCCCCACTGGTTTGATCTCGCCCTGTTCCTGGCGGTGAACGCTGCCCTTGCTGCGGTCGGTTCCCTGGCCTGCGGCGTTGGCCTGTTCGTCAGTGTCCCCGTGGCTTCGTGTGTGTCCGCTGCTGCCTATCAGCAGCTGTTGGAGCTGAGTGGTGCTGCTGACGCGTCGACTGAGCGCTTCTGAAGCCATGATCCATTCCTTTGCATTGCGACGCCTCTCACGCCGTTCCCGCTTGCGTCGTGATGCTGGTTTCACGAATCAGCAGGCCATCTTTGTGCTGCTGCTGTTCTTTCCGATTGGCCTGATCGGCATCGGCCTGGTGGTGATGTTGCTGCGCCGCGGTCCCGTGCAGCTGCCTCCGCAGGCGTCTGCGCCCTCGGCTCCGCAGGCGGCTGCACCGATCCCGATTCCTCCCAGTTCCCCGGCCACCCCTTCGTTTTCCGGGCTGAACGAAGCGCAGGCGCGCAGCGTGGTGGAGCAATGGCTGGCGGTGAAGTCGCAGATCTTCGCGCCGCCCTTCGATACCAACGTGGCCGATCGCATCGTGGCTGAAGGACCGCTGTGGACCGATCTGACCAAGACCAATGGCTCGATTGACTGGCTGAAGACCAACAACAGCTACTACACATTCAACTCGGTGCGCGTGAACAATGTGATTCGCTTCACGCCGTCGCCAACGATGCCTTCGCTGTTAGTTTCCATCAGTGAGGATCTCGTTCTTCACTCCCCCAATGGCAGTGAGCCGAAGGTGAGCACCAATAATTACCTCTACACCCTCAAGCAGGAAGGTGGTGTCTGGAAGGTCTGGGATTACCGTAAGCAATAGCTTGCGTCGCTGTTCCTGATGCGTCTTCGTCCGGTCCTGCTGGCGCTGCTGCTGTTGCCGCTCGCCGGATGCGATTCCATCGGTGGCTGGCTGCCCTGGGGCCCCCGCCAGCCTCAGCCTTCAGCTCCAGGCCCTGGCGGCGTCAAGACGCCTACGGAGGCCGATCCGGGGCCGCCTCCCGTGCTGCTCGAGCCTGTGCCCTCCGGGCTCAAGGTCGAGTCCGCCGCTGCCGTGGCTCGCTGCCGGCAGCTGCTGGGGTTGCCGGCGGAGCGCCGCACCCCTGCCCATGAGACCAACTACGGCTCCCGCACCGATCGTGATGTCTGGGGGCGGCGTCTCATCGCCAAGCCTCAGCTGATCGTGCTGCATGAAACCGTGCTTGGCGAGCCCGACACCGTGGCCCTGTTCAGCACCGCCCATCCCCGTGATCAGGATCAGCTCAGCTATCACATGCTGGTGGGCCGCGATGGTGCGCTGTTGCGCGTCGTGCCCGATGGCAAGCGTGCCTACGGCTCCGGCATGTCCGCCTTCGGTGATGTGACGCAGCGCACCAAGCCGGGTCAGGTGGGCTCGATCAACAACATCGCCCTGCACATCAGCCTGATCACACCGCCGGATGGTCGTGATGACCGTGGTGCCCACAGCGGCTACAGCGATCAGCAGTACCGCAGCCTCGCGGGCCAGGTGCTGCTCTGGCAGGGGGCCCATGGCATTCCGTTGACGCGCCTGACCACCCACGCCGCCGTGGATCGCAGCCACAGCCGCTACGACCCGCGCAGCTTCCGCTGGGATCGTTTCGACCTTTTCTATCAGGAGGCCGCCGAGCGCTGCGGTTGGCAGCGCTTCAACAATCAGCAGGCAGGGCTCTGATCAATCCCGCCCTTCAGCGCGCGTCGCCTCCGCGATCAGTCGCTGCACCCGCTCCAGCACCGATTCGTTGCTCATGCGGCTGTTGAGCCGCTCCACCAGCAGCGGAAATGCCAGCGGGCCCGGCCGGGCCGTTCGTTGCAGCAGCCAGTGGCTGGCGGCCAGGCGTTCCAGGGCCGCCTGCAGGCGGGGGCGCTCCAGCTGCTCCTCCAGCACCTCGCGGCGGGCCTGCTCCAGCAGCAGGTGGTCGGGTTCGTGTTTGCTGAACACATCGAACAGCAGCGCCGCGCTGATCTGCAGCTGGCCGCCGCTCTTGTTCTGGCCCGGCATCGCCTGATTGATCAGGCCGCTCACCTGGGCGATGGCGCGGAAGCGGCGCCGGCACAGCTCCGAGAGGTTCACCGCCTGCTGCAGGTCGGCATCGAGCTCGGAGATGTCGAGCAGTTCATCGCCATGCAGCTCCAGCAGCTCCTCGAAGGGGTAGCCCTTCGGGGCCAGCAGCTCGAAGCCGTAGTCGTTCACCGACACCGTGACCGTGCTGCGGCGATGGCGGGCCAGGCGCCAGGCCCAGAGGAAGCCCAGCCCCTCATGCACGAACCGCCCCTCAAACGGATACACGAACAGATGGCTGCCCTCGCGGCTGCGGCACACCTCCAGCAGCAGTTGATCGCGGCGTGGCATTGCCGAGAGGTCCGCCTGGCGTTGCAGCAATGGCTCCAGGGCTCGCAGTTCCGGCGTGTCGAGGTCGTCCTCACCCGCCAGGGCCCGGGCGCAGCGGTCCACCTCGGCGCGCAGGTGGCCGCTGAGCAGATCAGAGAGGGCCATCTGGCCGCCGGCCCAGGCCGGCACGGTCGTGCTCTTTTTGGTGCTCGCCTTCACCTGGGCCGTCATCTCCCGCAGCCGCACGAACTCCAGCTGGCGGCCGGCGAAGAAGAACACATCGCCGGGTTTGAGCCGGGCGATGAACGCCTCCTCCACATGGCCGATCACCGCACCGCGCACGAAGCGCACTGTGATGCTGCGGTCGGCCGTGATCGTGCCGATGTTGAAGCGATGCAGCCGGGCGATCGCCTTGTCGAGCACCCGGTAGCGCCAGGGGCCGGTGTCGTCGTGGATCGGTTCACCGTCTGCGCCGCAGCGCAGCAGCTTGCGGTAGCGCGGATAGGCCCCCAGGCAGCGGCCGCCGTGCTCGAGAAACTCCAGGCACCATTGCCAGTCGTCGTCGCTGAGCGTGCGGAAGCTCCAGCTGCACCGCACCGCCGCCAGCTCCTGCTCCGGTTCGAAGCCCGGTCCGCAGGCCAGGCTGATCAGGTGCTGCAGCAGCACATCGAGGGCCAGCTGCGGCGGCCGACGCGTTTCCACCAGGCCCTCCGCCAGGCCGCGCCGCATCGCGCTCACCTCCAGCAGTTCCAGGGCATTGGTGGGCATGAACAGCACCTGGGAGGTGCCGCCGGGGCAGTGGGCGCTGCGGCCGGCTCGCTGCAGCAGCCGCGCCAGGTTCTTGGCGCTGCCGATCTGCACCACCCGCTCCACCGGCTGGAAATCCACCCCCAGATCGAGGGAGCTGGTGCACACCACCCAGCGCAGCTCCCCCGCCTTGACCCGAGCCTCGATCGCCTCGCGCTCGGTCCGGTCGATGGCGCTGTGGTGCAACGCCAGGGTGTCCTCCATCTCCGGGCAGGCGAAGCGCAGGCACTGGTGCCAGCGCTCGGCCTGGTTGCGGGTGTTGGTGAACAGCAGCGTGCTCACTCCGGGGTCAAGACCCGCCACCAGCTGCTCGTACATGCGCAGCCCCAGGTGGCCGCCCCACGGGAAGCCGTCGATCGTTTCGGGCAGCAGTGAGCGGATCGCCGTGGCGCGCGTGATGGCGGCGGTGATGATCCGCGGTGCGGCGGCCGCAGGGCCAGCCTCCGCTTCCACCGGCAGCCCCACCGCCGCCCGGGCGGCCTCCTCCAGGTTGCCGATCGTGGCGCTGATCGCCCAGGTGCGCAGGCCCGGCCGCAGCTGCCGCAGCCAGCTCAGGCACAGCTCCGCCTGCACGCCCCGCTTGCTGCCCATCAGCTCGTGCCATTCATCGAGCACCACCGCCTGCAGGTCGCCGAACAGCTCCGGCGCCCTGGCGTTGGCCAGCAGCACGCTCAGGGATTCGGGGGTGGTGATCAGGATCTGGGGCGGTGTGCGCAGCTGCTTGCCGCGTTCATGACTGCTGGTGTCGCCATTGCGGATCCCCAGGCGCAGCGGCCAGCCCATCGCCTCGATCGGCGCCTGGATCGCCAGGGCCAGATCGCGGTTAAGGGCCCGCAGGGGCGTGAGATACAGCAGGCGCAGACCCCTGGGCGGGGTGCCGGGCTGCGCCGGGCTCCAGCCGGCTTCAGCCAGCAGCTCGGCGATCGGCCCCATCACGGCGGCGTAGGTCTTGCCGGAGCCGGTGGGCACCTGAATCAGGCCGCTCTCGCCTGCCAGGTAGGCGTTCCAGGTCTGCCGCTGGAATGGCATCGGCGTCCAGCCCTGGCGCTTGAACCAGGCCTCGATCGGAGCTAGCCGCGCCCTTGCGCCGCCGCTGGTTGGCCTGGCCCCACTCATGGCGTCTGCTCCAGCAGCGCCAGGGCACTGGCCAGGCTGTCGGCCTCGGCGGCCGGTTTGTCGCGCCGCCAGCGGCTGATGCGCGGGAAGCGCACGGCGATGCCGCACTTGTGGCGGCGTGAGCGCTGCAGCCCTTCAAACGCCAGCTCGAACACCTGCAGCGGCTCCACGGCGCGCACCGGCCCGAAGCGCTCGGTGGTGTGGGCGCGGATCCAGCGATCCAGCTCGCGGATCTCGCCATCGTCGAGGCCGGAGTAGGCCTTGGCGAAGGTCACCAGCACGCCGCCCGCCGCTGGGTCGCCATTCCACAGCCCGAAGCTGTAGTCGGTGTAGAGATTGGCGCGGCGGCCGCTGCCGGCCTGGGCGTAGAGCAGCACCGCATCCAGCCGCAGCGGCTCCAGCTTGTGCTTCCACCAGCTGCCGCGCCGGCGGCCCACCTGATAGGGCGAGTCGAGCGCCTTGAGCATCAGCCCCTCGGCGCCGCGTGCGCGGGCCTGATCACGCCGCGGATCGAGCTGCTGCCAATCGTGCAGCGCCTGGCACTCCGACAGCCGCAGGCGCGCGTGATCGTCTCCTGTCTGGAGCCAGTGGTGGTGCAACGTCTCCAGCCGCTGGCGGCGCTGCCGCAGCGGCTGGGCCCGCAGGTCCTCGCCCGCCTGCTCGAGCAGGTCGTAGGCGATGAAGCAGGCCGGACATTGCTTCTGCAGCGCCGCACTCGGCGCCTTGCGCCCCAGCCTGCGCTGCAGGCTGGCGAAGCTCTCGGGGCGGTCCTGCCCGGCCGGCCAGACGATCACCTCACCATCGAGCACCGTGCCCACCGGCAGGCCTTCAGCCAGTTGGATCAGTTCGGGGAAGGCCTCGTTGATCAGCTCCTCGCCGCGGCTCCAGAGGCTGCTGCCGCCGGCGCGATGGATCAGCTGGCCGCGGATGCCATCCCACTTCCACTCCAGCTGCCAGTCGGCCGGTGCCGTGGCCGCCAGCTGCTGCGGCTCCAGGCTGCTGGCCAGGAAGAACGGGTAGGGCCGCAGGCTCAGTTCCTGGCCCTGCTCGTCCGCTTGCAGCAGCGCCTGGAACGCCTCTGCACCTGGCGTGAAGCCGCCCATCAGCCGATGGGCCAGCAGCGCCTCCTCCAGCCCGGCGCTGCGCGCCAGGGCCCGGGTCACCAGACCCGTGGACACCCCCACCCGGAAGCCGCCGCTGAGCAGCTTGTTCACCAGCAGCAGCTGGCCTGGATCGAGGGCCGCCCAGCAGGCGCGCACCGCCGCGGCCTGGGCCTCCCCCTGCAGGGCCGCCAGCTGCGGCAGCCGCTGCTCCATCCAGTGGTGCAGCGGCTCCGTTTCAGCCGGGGCGGCGCTCGCGACCGGGCCGGCCTGCGCGGCCTGGCTCCAGAGCAGGGCCACGGTTTCAGCCGAATCGCCCACCTGGCTGTGGCAGGCCTCGAACAGCCAGTCCGGCAGGCCGGTGGCCTGCAGGCAGATCTCCCGCAGCCGCCGGCCGGTGATCCGCCGCCGGCGCCGCTTGCCCAGCAGCAGCGCCAGGGCCCAGGCCGCATCGGCGGGGTCGGCGCTGCGGAAATAGGCCTCCAGGGCCTCCACCCTGGCGTTGGTGCCGGTGCTGCCATCGAGCTGATCGAACAGGGCGCTGAAGCGGTTCATGCCGCCTCACCCCCATCCGGATCGCCCGGTTTTCCCTCCGGATCGCCATCACCGCCGTGGCGCTCCGCCTCGAAGACCCCCTCCAGCGGTGCGGCGCTGATGCCCTCCTGCTCCCGTAGGTAGCGGGCCAGCACGCTGCTCTGCCCGTGGGTCACGTACACCTGGCGGGCGCCGCTGTCGCGCACCGTGCGCAGCAGCCCCGGCCAGTCGGCGTGGTCGCTGAGCACGAAGCCCCGGCCGGTGCCGCGCCGCCGCCGCGCGCCCCGCACCGCCATCCAGCCGCTCACGAAGGCGCTCTGGGCCTGGGCCAGGCCCCGCAGCCCCCGGCCCCGCACCGCCCCCGGCGGCGCGATCACCAGGCGCCCCGCCAGGCTCTCGCCCCGCGCCAGCTCCGCCAGGGGGCGCGTGGGTGGCATCGCCACGCCGGCCTGGCGGTAGGGCTCCATCAGCCGCTGCACCGATCCGTGCAGCAGCACCTCCTGCTGCACCCCCAGCCGCGCCAGCTCCGCCAGCACCCGCTGGGCCTTACCGAAGGCGTAGCAGAGCAGCAGCGAGGGGCGATCCGGTGCTCCCTGCCACCAGTCGCGGATCTCGCCGGCCACGGTGGCGCCGCTGCGCCAGCGGTAGATCGGCAACCCGAAGGTGGCTTCGCTGATCAGCACATCGGCGCGCACCGGCTCGAACGGGCTGCAACTGGGGTCGGGGCAGCGCTTGTAGTCGCCGCTCACCAGCCAGCTCTCGCCGCCGGCCTCCAGCCTGATCTGAGCGCTGCCGAGCACGTGGCCGGCCGAATGGAACGACACCCGCGCTGCGCCGATGCGGTGCAGCTGGCCGTACTCCACCGGCAGCAGGCGGATGCCGGCCCCGAGCCGCTCGCGCAGGATGCCCTCGCTGCTGGCCAGGGCCCAGTATTCGCCGCAGCCCGGCCGGGCGTGGTCGGCGTGGGCGTGGGTGATCAGCGCCCGCGGCACCGGCCGCCAGGGATCGATCCAGGCCGCCGCCGCCCGGCAGTAGAGGCCCTCGGGCGTGAGGGTGAGCAGCGAATCCGGCGGCAGCATGCACGGGGCTGGGGTGGGGCGATTGTGGCGAGCGGGCGCCGCCGGCGTTGACGCGCCGCCCGGGCGTACCTAGCCAGGAGGTTGCACGCCAGCCCGGCCGCCATGTCCCTGGACGACGTTCGCGAGGAGCTGATCGCCACGGCCGAGGCCCTGGCCCGTCCTGGCACCGGCCTGCTGGCGGCTGATGAATCCACCGGCACGATCGGCAAGCGCTTCGCGGCGATCGGCCTGGAGAACAGCGAGGCCAACCGCCGCGCCTACCGCACCCTGCTGGCCACGGCGCCGGAGCTCGGCGAGGCCATCTCCGGGGTGATTCTCTTTGAGGAAACCCTGGTTCAGGACGCCGATCCGGCGGTGGCCGCGGCCGCCGGCGCCGACGGGGCAGGCGAGGCCACCTCGATCGTGGAGCTGTTCCAGCGCCAGGGGATCCTTCCCGGCATCAAGGTGGATCAGGGGGTTGCACCCCTGGCCGGCGGCCTGAGCGGTGAGAGCTGGTGCACCGGCCTGCAGGGGCTGGCGGAGCGGGCCGCCGGCTACTACGCCCGCGGCGCCCGCTTCGCCAAGTGGCGCGCCGTGCTGCAGATCGATGCCGCCGGCTGCCCCTCGGAGCTGGCGGTGCGCGAGAACGCCTGGGGTCTGGCCCGCTATGCCCGCACCGTGCAGGAGCAGGGGCTGGTGCCGATCGTGGAGCCGGAGATCCTGATGGATGGCGACCACGACATCACCACCACCGCCGCGGTGCAGGAGTGGGTGCTGCGCCTGGTGTACGAGGCCCTGGCCCTGAACGGCGTGCTACTGGAGGGCAGTCTGCTCAAGCCCTCGATGACCCTGGCCGGGGCCGCCTGCGCCCAGGCCCCCAGCGCCGCCGAGGTGGGCGCCTTCACCTGGCGCACCCTCAGCCGCACGGTGCCTGCCGCCGTGCCGGCGATTCTGTTCCTCAGCGGCGGCCTCAGCGAGGAGGATGCGAGCCTCTGCCTCTCGGCGATCAACCAGGCGGCGGGCGGCGGCGCCCCGTGGCATCTGGGCTTTTCGTTCGGGCGGGCGCTGCAGCACTCCTGCCTGCAGCACTGGGCTGGCCACGACGTGGCGGCCGGCCAGGCGGCCCTGCTGGCGCGGGTGCGGGCCAATGGCGCCGCCAGCCTCGGTGCCTACGCGCCGGGGTCAGAGCCCTCCAGCGACGCCAGCCTGTTCGTGGCCGGCTACAGCTACTGAGCCGGAGCGGAGGCGGCCCGGCCGGGGGTGCGGCTCAGCGGCTCATCGCCAGCATCTTCTCGATCGGCGCCAGGGCCCGGCGGCGCAGCTCCTCCTCCAGCACGATCTCGGGTTGCATCGTCGCCAGGCAGTGCCACAGCTTCTCGAGCGTGTTCAGGCGCATGTAGGGGCAGGCATTGCAGCTGCAGCCATCGGCGCCCGGCACCTCGAAGAACTGCTTGTGCGGCACCGCCTTGCGCATCTGGTGCAGGATGCCCGGCTCGGTGAGCACGATGAAGCTGTCAGCGGGGCTGGCCTCGGCCCGGTGCAGCAGCTTGCTGGTGGAGCCGATGAAGTCCGCCAGATCCAGCAGGTGCTGCTGGCATTCGGGGTGGGCCAGCACCTCGGCGCCGGGGTGCTCCAGCTTCAGCTGCAGCAGCGCCTGCTCGCTGAAGGTTTCGTGCACGATGCAGCTGCCGGGCCAGAGGGTGAGCTCGCGGCCGCTCTGGCGCTGCACCCAGCGGCCCAGGTTCTGATCCGGTGCGAACAGGATCGGTCGATCGGCCGGCAGCTGCTTCACCAGATCCACGGCGTTGCTGCTGGTGCAGATCAGGTCGCTCTGGGCCTTCACCGCCGCCGAGCAGTTGATGTAGCTCACCACCAGGTGCTCCGGATGGTCGGCCCGAAAGCTGGCGAAGGCATCGGCGGGGCAGGCGTCCGCCAGGGTGCAGCCGGCGTCGAGATCGGGCAGCAGCACGGTCTTGTCCGGGCTGAGGATCTTGGCGGTCTCGGCCATGAAGTGCACGCCGCAGAACACGATCACCTCGGCGTCGGTGGCGGCCGCCTTGCGTGAGAGCTCCAGGGAATCGCCGATGAAATCAGCGATGTCCTGGATCTCGGGCTCCTGGTAGTAGTGCGCCAGGATCACGGCCTTGCGCTGGCGCCGCAGGGCATCGATGGCGGCCGGAAGGTCGGCCGCAGCGGGGGTGGGCCCGGCGGCGCTGTCATCGGCGGCACCGGGGCCTGTGTGGTGCGCTGCCGCGAAAACCAAGGCCGACCCCCATGTGTTGCAGGATGGGGGGAGCCTAGGCATTGGCGATGGCAGAGCTCCGCATCGCCATCGCCGGTGATCTGCACGGTCAGTGGGACCACACCGATGAGCAGCTGCTCGCGCTGCTCGCCCCTGATGCCCTGCTGGTGGTGGGCGACCTCAGCGATGGCAGCGGCCGCATCCCGGCGCGGCTGGCGGCGCTGCCGCTGCCGCTGGCCTGTGTGCTCGGCAACCACGACAGCGGCCGGGACCCCAGCGGCCAGACCCTGCGGCGCCAGCTGGACCGCCTCGGTGATCGCCATTGCGGCTGGGGCCTGCGCGAGCTGCGGCCACCCGGCCTGTCGGTGGTGGGTGGCCGGCCGGCGTCCGCCGGGGGGGGCTTCCAGCTCAACCGCGGCGCCCAGGCGGTGTTCGGGCCGGTGGAGCTGGAGGAATCGGTGCGGCGGATCACGGCGGCGGCCCTGGCGGCCGATACGGCTCTGCCGCTGATCCTGCTGGCCCACTGCGGCCCCACCGGCCTCGGCAGCGGCGCCGCCGATCTCTGCGGCCGCGACTGGAAACCACCGGCCTGCGACTGGGGTGATCAGGACCTGGCCATGGCGATCGATCGCATCCGCCGCCAGCGCCCGCTGCCCCTGGTGGTGTTCGGCCACATGCATCACCAGCTGCGGCGCGGCCAGGGGGAGCGGCGCAGCTTCTGCGTGGATCGCGCCGGCACCGCCTACCTCAATGCCGCCTCTGTGCCCCGCCATGGCCAGGATCCGCAGGGGCGGGCCCTGCGCCATTTCAGCTGGGTTGAGCTGCGCGACGGCGTGGTGCAGGAGGTGAGCCATCGCTGGTACGGCAGCGGCGGTGAGCTGCTCTACCGCCAGACCCTGCACCGGGTGCAGGAGCCGCAGCCGTGCTGATCGTGGCCTGCGTCAGCGGCCATGGCTACGGCCATGGCTCCCGGGTGGCGGCCGTGCTCACGGCCCTGCATCGCCTTGAGCCCGACTGGCGGCTGGTGCTCGCCACCGCGCTGCCGCAGGCGTTCCTGGAGCTGGCCTTCGGGTCGGTGCCGTTCGAGCGGCGGCCGGGCCGCTGGGATGTGGGCGTGATCCAGGCCGATGCCCTCGGCGCCGACGGGCCGGCCACCCTGGCGGCCCTGGAGCAGCTGGAGCTGGAGCTGCCGGAGCAGCTGCAGCGCGAGGCCGACTGGATCCGTTCCCAGGGCCAACCGGTGCTGCTGCTTGGCGATGTGCCGCCGGCCGCAGCGCAGTTGGCGCAGCGGTTGCAGGCGCCGCTGGTGTGGATGGGCAATTTCGGCTGGGATGCGATCTACCGGCCGATGGGCGGACCATTCGTGGCCGAGGCCGATCGCGCCCTGGCGGCCTACCGGCAGGGCACGGCCCTGATCCGCTGCCCGCTGGCGCTGTCGATGCCCTGGGGCCTGCCCACCACGGCGGTGGGGCTCACCGCCGGCCGGCCGCGGCATCAGCCGGAGCAGCTGCGCCAGCGTCTGGGCCTGATCACGCCGCCGCAGCGCACGGTGATGGTGGCCTTCGGCGGGCTGGGGCTGAGTCTCGATCCAGCCCTGTTCGGCCGCTGGCCCGATCACCACTTCCTGGTGAGCGATGCCGCCGTGGCGGCGGCCGCCGCCAATACCACCCTGATCCCGGTGGACCTGCGGCCCCTGGAGCTGTTGCCGCTCTGCGGCCGGGTGATCACCAAGCCGGGCTACAGCACCTTCTGCGAAGCCCTCAGCCAGGGCACGGGCCTGCATCTGGTGCGGCGCGAGGGCTTTGCCGAGGCGCCGTTGCTGGAGGCCGAGCTGCAGCGCCACGGCTGGCATCGCCTGCTGGAGCGGCAGCAGCTGGAGGTGGGCGACTGGCAGTTGGACCAGCCGCTGCTGGCCCCCTCGGCGGGGCCGATCGCGGCGGATGGTGCCGAGCAGGCGGCGCGGCTGCTGCAGCGCCTTGCCGCGCAAGCGGTGCAGCCAAGGTTGTGTTAACGAGCACAGAACTGTGCAAACTTCGCTGTCAGGAACTGTGTTCCGCGATTTTGCTAGTGGTGGACAGTTGTGTGACTGTCACTGAATCTATTTCCTCTGCACAGTTGTTTGACACAATAGCGCCAACCAAAGCCGCATTCGCTCTTCAAATTCCCTGTATCTAGGGGCTGACTGCAGTTCTGGTTGTCCAATCCTGCGCTGTCTGTTCCTGTTTCGCCTGATTGCTCCACTGAACGCCCGCAGGATCTGTGGACGTTTGTTTGGCATTCGGCGAAGGCCTGGCCGGCTCTGCCGGTGTGGCCACCCCTGTTGTTCGTCTGATCCGGTTTGCTGGCTTCCGTCCGTCGCTCCCTGACCCCCTCCCGCGCTGGTCGCACAGCCCTGGTGCTGGTCGCAGCCCCTCTGGCCTGGCTGAGCGCCACCGACCCCGTCCGCGCCGAACAGCCTTCCGCCCTGCTCGCCTCCGCCAGCTCCGGCACCGCACCCGCCGCCGAGGCCCTGGAGGCCGGCCCGCACTCCCGCCGCCTCAGCCTGGCCCTGCTCGATAGTGGCCTGGCTCCGGCGGCCGGTGCCGGCGGCGCCTACGCGATCACACCGGAGCGTCGCGCCCTGCTGAACACGATCCGCTTCGCCGAGGGCACCTGGGCTCGCGGTGAGGACATCGGCTACCGGATCATGTTCGGCGGCGGCCTGATGGCCAGCCTTGAGCGCCATCCCGACCGCGTCAACTACTCCGGCGGCTACGCCAGCGCCGCCGCCGGTGCCTATCAGTTCATGCCCTTCACCTGGGCCCGGGCCAGCCGCGCCCTGCAGCTGCAGGGCTTCGGCCCGCAGGTGCAGGATCAGGCCGCCCTGTTCCTGGTGGAGCGCCGCGGTGCCCTGGCCCTGGCTGATCAGGGTGTGTTCAGCGTTGATCTCGCTGCACGTCTGGCGCCGGAGTGGGCCTCCTTCCCCACCCGGGCCGGCGCCAGCTACTACGGCCAGCCCGTGCAGCGCTTCAACGTGCTGCGCAGCTTCTACGAACGCAACCTGGCCGAGCTGCGCGCTGCCGTCGCCCCGGCCCAGGAGGTGGCGCGCAAACCGGCCTGTGAGCCGGTTGATTCGCTGCGTTGCCGGATCGAGGCCCTCGATGCGATCGGCCCGCGCGCCCGGGCCGCCACCAACTGAGCCCTTCCCTTCAGCCCTCGCTGTCCTTGAGCCGCGCCTTGCCCACCGTGGCCTGGGCCACGAGGTAGGCCGCGGCGATCGCCCCCACGAAGCCGAGGGCATTGCGCAGCAGCGGCAGCAGATCGGGGGTGCGGGTCACGATCGGCGCGATGCCGAACACGCCGAACAGGATCACCCACAGGGGTGAGAGCAGCAGCACCCAGGCCCACTCCACGGTGTGCTCGGGCTTGCGGGGGTAGGCGGCGAAGCCCACGATGATGCCGCCGAGGATTGAGGTGGCCAGCGTCAGCACCCACTGCTCCTGGGGCAGGCCCGGCACCACCTGGCAGCCGCCGATCTCCAGGCAGCCCTTCACCGTGTGCAGCGAATCGAGGATCGCGGCGTCCTGGCCGTTGTCGCGCACGTAGTACACGTTGCCGAAGCGCGTCTGCAGCTCCACCCAGTAGGTGCGCGGCATCAGGGCGAACAGGGCATCGCCCACGTTGAAATTGAGCAGGTTGCCGCCGCGTTCATCGGCGATCAGCAGCAGCGAGCGCTCATCGAGGCCCCAGAAGTCCTTCACCGCCAGGCCGGGGGTGCGGTCGTACTGGGTGAGCACCCGCAGCTTCCAGCCGCTCACCTTCTCGAAGTCCTCCAGTTCTGCCTCCAGGGCGGCGCGCTGCGGGTCGGTGAGGATCTTCGCCAGGTCGATCACCGGCGTGGGGTGATCGGGGAGCAGGTCCGGGTTGTCGTAGGCCTGGGCAGGCGCCGCCGGCGCCAGGGCGATCACGAGCGCCAGCAGGGGGGCCAGGAGCAGGCCCGGGGCCCAGCTGCCGATCCAGGCCATCGCTCGGCGGAGTGGCGTCATGGCGCTGCGGGGCTGCTTCAGTGGCGAGCATTCTCCCTGAGCCGATCCCACGCCCGTGAGCCTCGCCGCCAGCCCCGAATCCGCCGTTCCCGCCTGGCTGGTGGAGCGCCTGCGGGCCGCTGGCGGTGCCGTGCCCTTCCGGCTCTACATGGACTGGGCCCTGCATGATCCCCAGCATGGGGCCTACGGATCCGGCCGGCTGCAGGTGGGCCCAGGCGGTGATTTCGTCACCTCCCCTTCCCTTGGCCCCGATTTCGCCGCCCTGCTGGCGCCGCAGCTCGCCCAGTGGCTGGCGCAGCAACCGCCGGATGCGCCGCTGGCCCTGGTGGAAACCGGCCCCGGTGAAGGCAGCCTCGCCCTGCAGCTGGCCACGGCGCTGGCCGAGCGCTGGCCGGAACTGGCGGCCCGCACCACGCTGCTTCTGGTGGAACCCAACGCCGGTATGGCCGCACGTCAGCGCCGGCTGCTGGAGGGCTGCCCGCTGCCCTGCCGCTGGCTGAGCTTTGCGGAGCTGCAAGCCCGGCCCGTGCGCGGCGTGATGCTGGCCCATGAGGTGCTCGATGCCCTGGCGGTGGAGCGGATCGTCTGGGACGGGGCCCTCTGGCGCCAGCAGCTGGTGGCCCTGCACGAGGGGGCGGAGGCCCGGCCCTCGCTGCGGCTGGAGCCCGGCGCACCGCTGCCGCCGCCGGCGCTGGCGTCGCTCGAACCTCTGGGGTTGCTGCAGCCGGGCCCGCAGCGCAGCGCGGGGTTCACCACGGAGCTGCATCCCGCCCTGGCCCCCTGGCTGGCGGAGGCCGCCGCTGGCCTGGCAGCCGGCCAGTTGCTGGTGATCGACTACGCCCATGAGGCCTGGCGTTATTACGCCCCCCAGCGCCGCAACGGCACCCTGATGGCCTACCGCCGCCAGCGGGCCACGGATGATCCGCTGCTGGAGCCCGGCCACTGGGACCTCACGGCCCACCTCTGCCTCGAGAGCCTGCACAGCGCCGCCGAGGCCGCCGGCTGGACCCTGCTCGGTCAGCGCCGCCAGGGGGAGGCCCTGCTGGCCCTGGGCCTGGCCCAGCGGTTGCATGGGCTGCAGCAGGGCAGCGGCGCCGAGCTGCCGCAGCTGCTCAGCCGCCGCGAGGCCCTGCTGCGCCTCGTGGATCCGATCACCCTCGGCGATTTCCGCTGGGTGGCCCTGGCGCGGGGCGAGGGTGCCGGCGATCAGGCCCCAGCGCCGCAGCCGCTGTTCCTGCAGGATCCACCGATCGGCTGACCTGGCGGCCCGCAGTGCATTGCAGCCGGTGACGAATCCGCCCACAACCGCAACCTGCGGCAAGCGTGAGACATCTTGCACCGCGTTCCGATGCAGGTCTCGCCGTCGTTGCAGCGACTGGCACGCCAGATCCACCGTGCGCTCACGCCGATGCTGCTGCTGCCGATCCTGATCACCGCCCTCACCGGCTCCTTCTTCCCCATGCTTGAGGCGTTGGGTGTTCCGGAGGAGCAGATCAAGTGGATGATCCGCATCCACTCGGGCAATTTCTATCTGGTGGACCTCAAGCCCGTCTATCCGGCTCTGGTGGGTCTGAGCACGGTGGTGCTGGCGCTCACGGGGCTGACGATGTATCTGCGCAGTGCGCGCCGCCAGCCCGTGGCCTGAGCCTCAGGCGCTCGCCAGCCACTGGGCCAGCGGCATGGCGGGCTGGTCGCTGTCGCTGGTGATCTCGATGATCCGGCCCACCGCCTCCGGAGCGGCCACCGCATCGAGGCAGACGCGGGCCACCAGCCGGCGCGGAATGCTGTTGCTCTCCTGCTGATCGGGGCCGCTGAACACCACGCCCTCGCGCTCGGCGCGGCTGTCGTCCTCGCTGAGGCCGCCGGGCCGCACGATCGTCCAGTCGAGGCCGCTCTGCGCCAGCCACTGCTCGCCCAGCCCCTTCCACACCAGGATCAGGCCGAACAGGTTGAGCGGATGCAGCCAGCGGCCGGCGCAGAGTGAACTCACCAGCACCACACGCTTCACACCCGCCGTGCGGCAGGCGGCGATCTGATCGCGGATCGCCAGGGCATCCACCTTGAGCGGTCCGCTGAGATCCACCGAGGGGCGCGCGCCGGTGGCGATCACCAGGGCCTCGCAGCCCTGCAGCGCCGCGCTCAGCGCCTTCTGATCGCCCAGGGCCAGCCGGATCACCTCAACGCGACCCTCCAGTTCGGTCGGCAGGGTCGAGCCGGGCCGGAGGATCGCCCGCACGCTCTGGCCGCGGCGCAGGGCTTCATCGGCAACGCGCCAGCCGGTTTTGCCCGAGGCACCGGTGATGGCCAGGGTCATGGCGGATCGAGGGGATGCGAAGCCGGCATTGTGGCGGCCGGATCAGGACAGTGTCGTGAGCACCTGCCGGATCGTGGCGGCGTCGACGTCGTTGCGGATCACCACCGAGCCGATGCCGGTGGGCAGCACGAAGCGCACCTTGCCATCGATCACCTTCTTGTCGCCCTGCAGGCAGGTGAGCACGGCCTCCGGATCGAGGGCCGGCATCGCCAGGGGCAGGCCGGCCGCCTGCACCAGCGCCCGCTGGCGCCGCTGCTCCTCGGGGCTCCAGAGGCCCATGGCGCAGGCGATCTCACCGGCCGCCAGCATGCCGATGCCCACGGCCTCGCCGTGCAGATAGGTGCCATAGCCGCACAGCGCCTCCACCACGTGGCCGAGGGTGTGGCCGTAGTTCAGGATCGCCCGCAGGCCGCCTTCCCGTTCATCGGCCGCCACCACCCGCGCCTTGGCCGCGGCGGAGCGCTCCAGCAGGCGCTGCAGCAGCGCCGGCCCCACGGCCGCCTGGCAGGCCAGGCCACCGCTGCCATCAGCGGCGGCGGCCTGCTCCAGCTCGGCGAACAGCGGTGCATCGCCGATCACGCCGTATTTGATCACCTCGGCCATGCCGGCCCGGAATTCCCGCTCCGGCAGGGTGGCGAGGGTGGTGGGATCGATCAGCACCAGCCGCGGCTGATGGAAGGCGCCGATCAGGTTCTTGCCGCCGGGATGGTTCACGCCCGTTTTGCCGCCGATAGCGGCATCGACCATCGCCAGCAGGGTGGTGGGCACCTGCACCACGGCGATGCCCCGCAGCCAGGTGGCGGCGGCGAAGCCGGCCATGTCGCCGACCACGCCGCCACCGAGGGCCACGATCAGCGAACCGCGCTCCAGCCTGCGGGCAAAGGCGGCGTCATGGATCAGGGCGACGCTGGCGGGGGTCTTCTGGTCTTCCCCGGCCTCAAGCACCAGGGTGTTGGCGTCGAAGCCGGCATCCCGCAGGCTGTTGAGGGCCACGGTGCCGTAGTGCTCCTGCACCACCGGGTTGGTCACCACCAACACCTTGGTGCCCGCCTTGATGCCCTGGGCCAGGATCTGCTCCCCGAGCTGCCCGAGCGCGCCGGCGCCGATCACCACCGGATAGGGGTTGGCGCTGAGCTCCACGCGGATGGTGCGCAGCGCGGTCGGCGTGGCGGTCATGGGGCGGTCGGCGTTGGGGCGAGGCTAGGGCGCACCTGGCGCGTGGCCGTGTTCTTGTGTCGCGATGGATCCATCTCCGCCTGTGCACCGCTGCTCCAGGGCTGCGCCAGGAGGGTTATGACCTGAGTGATCGCTTGGTTGAGAGCGTTCTGCAACAGGTTGGCGCGTGTTGAGGGCCTGAGCTATTCGACGGGGGGCCCTGTACTGACTTAATGGCTCGGCGGACAAGCCATCGAAGCCTGTTCCAGCTGTCTGCCATCTCCGCTATCTGGCTCAGCCCCGGTCACCGATTCACCACCCCGATCTTCTTGGTGGGATCGCCAAATGCGTTCGCCCAGACCACGCCATCGGCGAAGGTGGCCCCTTGCCAGTTGCAGAACACGGCCTGGGGGCTGGACTGCGTGATCCGTTTGCTGACGGCTGGTGTGAACACCCGCGTATAACTCTTCAGCAATGCGGCGGCGCTGTTGATGGTCTCGCGGCTGCCGCCGTTCACCGTCAGGGGGTAGCTCATCAGGCGGGCAACGGCTGGTCTGTCACCGGCGGCCACGGCCTTCTGCAGCTGGCTGAACAGGCGCACCATGTCGTCGTAGGAGCCTGCCTCAGGGCTGCACCACGACTCGGACATTTTCTCGCCTCGTTGATCAAACACCGAGACCCTCTCGCCTGCCGTTCCCTGGGAGATCTCACGGACCACCGTGACCTTGCCACCGCCTGCAAGCGGGATGGTGCGCTCGGCTTGCGGCGTCTGCGCGCTGGAGTGCTCTGTGCAGGCCTGGAGCAGCAGCACAACCCACGTAGCCAGGCCGATCGTGCCGGCCACAACACTGTTGGATCGCATCTTCATCTCCATCAAGGGGCCTGGATCGCCTTGCACTGATAGGAGCCTCCACGCTGGTAGATGGCCGTGTCGCCCTTCACCCAGAAGGTCTGACTGCCATCGCCGTAGCGGGCGCCACTGCCCGAACGCTGCTGAAACAGCCGCACAGCACCGGCCTGGCCGTTCTCATACAACAGCACCACCTCTGCCGGTGGTTCGTTGAAGAACAGGGCCGTCAGCTGACGATGATCGGACTCCCCATGGCACGCGAATTGCACCAGGCGCTCGCTCGGCAGCTCTTCAGCCCGGACGATCGAGCCAGGCAGCGAGCCTGCAGCCAGGGCGGCGGCCAGGCCGGCGAGGGTGGCTCGCGCCACGATCTTCAGCGCGTGGATCATGAGCTGGCTCAGCGCGACTGATCACCCAAACGATGCCAGCGCTGGTTGCTGCTGTCAGCAGCCTTGTCTCAGCCCGCTGCCGCCAGCACCTCCAGCAGCGCCTCGCCGTAGCGCTCCAGCTTGGCGGCGCCGATGCCGCCGATGCTCCCCAGCGCATCGAGGCTGGCCGGGCGGCGGGCGGCCAGTTCCACCAGCGTGCGGTCGTGGAACACGACATAGGGGGGCACGCCCTGCTGGCGGGCCTGCTCGCGCCGCCAGCCCTTGAGGGCATCGAGCAGCCCCGCATCAACGCTGTCCGGATCGATCAGGTCGGCGGCGCCGCTGCGGGCACGACCGGCGCTGCTGCCCAGGCCGCCGCCACTCCGGCTGCGCTGCTCCTTCTGCGGGGGGGGCAGCGTGAGTTCCAGTTGGATTTCGCCCCGCAGCAGCGGCCGCACCAGCTCCTCGGCGCCGAAGCAGAGGCCACCGCGCGCTTCCGCCGGTGACTCCAGGTAGCCGAGGCTGGTGAGCTGGCGCAGCACGGCGCGCCACTGGCCCCGGTCCAGTTCGCGGCCGATGCCGTACACGCTCAGCTGATCGTGGCCGAGGGAGCGGATCCGCTCGGTGTTGGCGCCCAGGAGCACATCCACCACGTGGCCGCCGCCGAAGCGCTGGCCGGTGCGATACACCGCCGAGAGCGCCTTGCGGGCCGCCTCGGTGGCATCGCTGCGCGGCTGCGGATCGAGGCAGCCGTCGCAGTTGCCACAATCCGCCTCCAGGTCCTCACCGAAGTGGCGCAGCAGCAACCGCCGCCGGCAGCCCGGCGCCTCGGTGTAGCCGATCAGGGCATCGAGCTTGCCGTGCTCGATCCGCTTCTGCGCATCGGCGGCGCCGGAGTCGTCGATGAAGCGGCGCAGCTGCGCCACATCGCCGCCGCCGTGCACCATCCAGGCCACCGCCGGCAGGCCATCGCGGCCCGCCCGGCCCGTTTCCTGGTAGTAGGCCTCCAGGCTCTTGGGCAGATCCACGTGCGCCACGAAGCGCACATCGGGTTTGTCGATGCCCATGCCGAAGGCGATCGTGGCCACCACCACCACATCGCTGCCGAGGCGGAAGCGCTGCAGGGCCTGGCGCCGCTGCTCGGCCTCCAGGCCGGCGTGATAGGCGATCGCCTCGAATCCGGCCGCCTGCAGCTCGGCGCAGAGCCGATCCACCCGCGACCGCGAGCGGGCGTAGACGATGCCCGCCTCACCGCGATGGCTGTCCAGAAACGGCAGCAGCTGCCGGCGCAGGTTGTCGAGCGGCTGCACCTGGTAGCGGATGTTCGGCCGATCGAAGCTGGCCAGGAACACCGGGTCGTCTCCCAGCCCGAGCCGTTCGCGGATGTCCTCGCGGGTGCGTGGATCGGCGGTGGCGGTCAGCGCCAGCCGCGGCACCTGCGGGAAGCGGTTGATCAGCTGATCGAGCTGGCGGTATTCAGGGCGGAAGTCGTGCCCCCACTGCGACACGCAGTGGGCCTCATCGATCGCGAACAGGCTGATCGCTGCGCTGGCGGCCAGCTGCTCGAGCAGATCACCGCTGAGCAGCCGCTCCGGCGACACGTACAGCAGCTTCAGCTCGCCCTGCCGCAGCTGTCGCCATAGGGCGCTCACCTCCGCGGCCTCGAGGGCCGAATGCAGCGCCGCGGCGGCCACCCCCGCCTGCTGCAGCGCCTCCACCTGGTCCTGCATCAGGGCGATCAGCGGCGACACCACCACCGCCAGGCCCGGCAGGCACAGGGCCGGCACCTGATAGCAGAGGGATTTGCCGCCGCCGGTGGGCATCAGCACCAGGCCGGAGCCGCCGCCGATCACATGGCGCACGATCTGCTGCTGCGGCCCCCGGAAGCTGCTGTACCCGAACACCTGGCGCAGCACGGCGCTGGGGTCGGGTGCGGCCTGATCGGAGTGGCTGGAGCTGGAGGCGATCACGGCGATGCGGTGGGATGCGGCGAGGGGGCGGGCGCCGTCTGGCGCGGGACCAGGACCCGGACCGGCGCACTGGATCCCCCCTGCAGATCTCCCACAATGGCGCCACCAGCGGCGGGCACGCCGCCCGTCCGCCCGTCGATGTCCGATTCCTCCGAAACCAGCGGCCTCGCCGTCCGCCCCGCCACGGCCTGGGGCTTCCTGGCCCCCGGCCTGGTGCTGCTCACCCTCTCGGTGCTGATCCCGGCGGCCCTGGCCCTGGTGATCAGCTTCAGCCGCAGCGGCCTCGATGTGAGCGAGCCGCTGCAGTTCATCGGCCTGGCCAACATCCGCCGCCTGCTGGCCGATCCGATGTTCTTCCGGGTGCTGGGCACCACCCTGTTGTATCTGGTGGGGGTCGTGCCGCCGGTGGTGCTGGGCTCCCTGGCCCTGGCGGTGCTGGTGAACCGCCAGCTGCCTGGCATCCACTGGTTCCGCGCCGCCTTCTACACGCCGGTGCTCGTGTCGATCGTGGTGGCGGCGATCGCCTTCCGCTGGCTCTACGCCGAAACCGGCCTGATCAATGGTTGGCTCAGCGCGCTGCTGGGCCCCTCGTTCAGTCCGATCGGCTTCCTCACCAACCCCCTGCTGGCCCTGCCCGCCGTGATGCTCGTGACCCTCTGGAAGGGGCTCGGTTATTACATGGTGATCTTCGTGGCCGGGCTGCAGGGGATTCCCGCCGATCTCTACGAGGCCGCCGAGCTCGATGGCAGCGAAGGCTGGCGCAAGCACCGCGACATCACCCTGCCGCTGCTGCGCCCCTACGTGACCCTGGTGGCCGTGATCTCCGCCATCGCCGCCACCAAGGTGTTCGAGGAGGTGTTCCTGATGACCCAGGGGGGGCCCGCCGACTCGACCCGCACCCTCGTCTATTACGTCTACGACCAGGCCTTCGCCGAGCTGGAGATCAGCTACGCCTGCACGGTCGGTCTGGCCCTGTTCGTGATCGTGTTGCTGCTCAGCGCCGTGCGCTACGCCTTCGCCGCCGAGGAGCGCGGCCTGAACTGAGCCGGAGCGGCCCCGGAGATGCCACAGTGGCCGATTGACCCTGACAGGCGCATGGGCCCTGCGGCGGCAATCGGGATCGTGGGCGGCGGCCAGCTGGCCTGGATGCTCGCTCAGGCGGCACAGCGCCAGGGGGTGGAGCTGCACGTGCAGACCCCTGGCGCCCAGGATCCGGCCGTGGCCCTGGCCGCCAGCGTGGTGCAGGCGGATGTGCGCGATGTGGCCGGCACGGCCGAGCTGGCCCGCCGCTGCGGTGCGATCAGCTTCGAGAACGAGTGGATCGATCTCGATGGCCTCGCTCCCCTGGCGGCATCGGGGGTGCGTTTCGTGCCCGGCCTAGAGGCGCTGCGGCCCCTGGTGTGCAAGCGCAGCCAGCGGGAGCTGCTGCAGCGCCTGAACCTGCCCTCGCCGCGCTGGTTCCCGCTCGAGCGGGTGCAGCAGCCAGCCAGCGCCGACAACGCCGCCGCGGAGGGCCGGGTGTCGCCCGTCGCCGCGACCGAAACCCCTGCTGCGGCCCTGCCCCTGCGCCTGCCGGACGGGTTCCGCTATCCCCTGATGGCCAAGGCCGCCAGCGGTGGCTACGACGGCCGCGGCACCGAGGTGCTGCGCGATGACGCCGGCCTGGAGGCGCTGCTGGAGCGGGTCAACCCGGCCGAGTGGATCGTCGAGGAGTTCGTGAGCTTCGAGCAGGAGCTGGCCGTGGTGGCCGCCCGCGACAGCCAGGGCGAGGTGGTGGTGTTCCCGCTGGTGCAGACCCATCAGCACGGCCAGGTGTGCGACTGGGTGCTGGCACCGCTGGAGGCCAGCCATGCCCTGCAGCAGGCGGTGCGCAACATGGCCGCCTCCCTGCTCACCTCGCTGCAGTACGTGGGGGTGTTGGCGATCGAGTTCTTCTACGGCCCCGGCGGCCTGCTGATCAACGAACTGGCGCCACGCACCCACAACTCCGGCCACTACACGATCGAGGCCTGCAACCTCAGCCAGTTCGATCAGCAGCTGCGCGTGGTGGCCGGCCAGCAGGCCCTTGAGCCCGGGCTGGTGGTGCCCGGTGCCCTGATGGTGAACCTGCTCGGCTTCGAGGAGCGTCCCGCGACCGATCCGGCTGCGGATTCCGCCGCCTACGGCGAGCAGCGCCGCGCCCTGGCCGCCCTGCCGGAGGCGCAGCTGCACTGGTACGGCAAGGCCGGCTGCTCGATCGGCCGCAAGCTCGGCCACATCACCCTGCTGCTGCGCCAGCACGAACCGGCGGCGCGGCGCCAGGAGGCGATGGAGCGTCTGGCCCAGGTGCGGCAGATCTGGCCCCTGCCGCCAGGGCCGCAAGCGGCGCACTGGGCTTAGGATCGGCGCGGACTGCTGTGTTGGTGACTGCCTTCTACAGTTTTCTGATCTGACTCCCTTTTCGACTTGGGGCGTCTGTCGCGACAGTGCCGTAGACCGGCCTCGTAGCCGGAAACGAAGCTTCGCTTTGACTCCCCTTCTGGTTCATCCAGGTCGGAATCTGGGGCAGAACGGCACAGCGGTTCACCCTTTGCAGGCCGGCTCCCTTCAGCGGCTGATCACGCCGTTGACGAGCTCCTCAAGGTCGCCGGCGGCCAGTGCGGTGACCACGAACACCTCCTGGGCCGAGCTGCCGCGGCGGGCCACCAGTTTCCAGCCACCGGTGATCGGCGTCGACACCCGCAGCCGCAGCTCCGGCGCCCGGCCCCGCACCCGGCAGATCACCGCCGGCGTGATCGTTTCAATGCGCGGATCGCGGGCCAGGCGCTTCAGCACCGGGATCAACCCCTCCACGTAGGTGCTGTGGGTGATCACGACCCGGCCCATCGGCCCCTGGTTCGGCAGCGACAACCTTAAGGACATCCCCGCATCCGCCGGTGCTGCCCGCGCAGCGGCGGCCCAGGTTCAGCAGCGCTCTACCGGCGCCATCGTCAGCCCCTCGGCGGCCAGTTGCTGGTGGTAGAGCTCCGCCTGCTCCAGCGGACCGCTCCACACCTCGGCCGAGCCCTGGCCATCGATGCGGTGGGCCAGATCCCAGGCCCGATCCGGCGTCATGCCGGGGATGTGGCGCACCAGCACCTCCACCACGTGCTGAAAGGTGTTGTGGTCGTCGTCGAGCACGATCACGCGGCCGTTGGGATAAGGCGCCCGCACCTTCTGGCGCTCCATCACGGCCTGCCCCCCGGGCTGGGCCGCTGCGGCATGAATCGCGGACATCAGACGACAGAGCTGCAACGAGCCCCAGTCTGGAGCCTGGTGCTGGGTACACTGCGCCCACAAACACGCATCAAGGCCATGCTGATCACCGTGGGCTGGGCTGCTCTCGCCGCCACCTTCACCTTCTCGATCGCCATGGTCGTCTGGGGCCGCAACGGCGACGGCACCCTCAACTTCTGAGGCCCGAGCACACCGCCCCTGCGCTGATGGACGCCGGCCAGGCCCTCTTCGGCCTCACCCTCAACAATGTGCTGGCCATTGCGGCAGCGGCCCTGCTGGTGTTCGTGAGCGGCGGTGTCCTGTACCTCTCCACGATCGAGTGGCGTGATCGTCGCCGGCGCCAGCAGCCCGTCGGATCGTCCGTGCGGCAGCGGCGGTGAGCAGCGGCCATCCCGCCCTGGCGGGCTGGTCCTGGCTGGAGGCCGGCCAGGTGTTGATCCCTGCCCGAGCTGCGGCCCGGATCGACCCAACCGATCAGCCAGCCGCCTGGGATGGCGCCCAGCAGAGTGCGCTTGATGCCGCCCTGGCCGTCGATCCCGCCAGTCCTGCCAGCTGGGAGCTGGCCCTGCAGCTGCTGCACCAGCCGCCCTCGCCCCAGCTGCGCGAGCAGGCTGATCAGCTGCGTCGCTCCCTGGCGGGCGACACGGTCACTTACGTGGTGAACCGCAACCTCAACGTCAGCAACCACTGCGTCAAGCACTGCAGCTTCTGCGCCTTCCGCCGCGACCCCGGTCAGGATGGTGCCTATTGGCATAGCCGCGACACCCTGCAGCAGCGGGCCGCAGAGGCCCATGCGGTCGGGGCGACCGAGCTGTGCATCCAGGGAGGGTTGAATCCGGCCGCCCGCCAGGACGGCTCGGCCCTCGCTTATCACGCCCAGCTGCTGCGTGACCTGGCGGCCGCGGCGCCGGGGGTGCACCTGCATGCCTTCTCCCCCCAGGAGCTGCTGTTCATCGCCGAGCAGGACGGCTGCAGCCTGGCCCAGGTGCTGGCGGGGTTGCAGGCGGCCGGCCTGGGCTCGGTGCCCGGCACCGCCGCCGAGGTGCTGAGCGAGCCGCTGCGCCGGCGCCTCTGTCCCGAGAAGCTCACCGCTCGCCAGTGGTGTGCCGTGATCCTGGAGGTGCATGCAGCCGGCCTTGCCAGTACGGCCACCCTGCTGGCGGGCCATGTGGAAACGCCGGCCGATCGCGCTGCCCATCTGCTGACCCTGGTGGCCCTGCAGCAGCGGGCCTGGCAGCATCGCCGCAGCGGCTTCAGTGAGTTCGTGCTGCTCCCCTTCATCGCGGCGGGCGCCCCGGCCGTGCTGCGCCACCAGGTGGCCCGCGATCAGCCCGATCTGCAGGCGATGCTCGCCCTCAGCGCCCAGGCGCGTCTGTTGCTGGGGCGCTGGTTTCCCAACCATCAACCCAGCTGGGTCAAGCTCACGCTCGCCGGCGCCGCCGAGGCGCTGCGCTGGGGCTGCAACGACCTCGGCGGCACGCTGATGGAGGAGACGATCACGCGCATGGCCGGTGCCAGCGGTGGCGTTGCCCAGACGCCGCAGGCTCTGGCGGCGGCAGCCACGGCCCTCGGCCGGCCCGTGCGTCAGCGCACCACTCTCTATGGCGAGGCCCTCGCATGCGTCTGAGCGTCCAGAGCCTGCGCCTGCCGCGCCTGCGCCCGCCCCTGCCGCTCACGGGTCTGACCGTGGCGGTTCTGCTCGTCCTGCCCTCCATCCTGCTGCTGGCCTTCCCGCGCCGCAGCGCCACCGGCCTGGAGCGGCTGATTCCCTCCGCTGCGCTGCTGCAGAGCTTCCCGGCCCAACCGGCCGCCGTCCCGCCACCCCTCTGGCGGCAGCGGCTCGGTCCCGATCTCGCTGAGCGGCTCTGGTTGCGGCAGCGGCGCCTCTGGTGGCAGTTCTGGGGCGCCCACGGCGATGCCGGCGCCTATCTCGTGCTCAGCGCACCCCCCTCCCAGCCGTTGCCGCCGCTGGCCATCCGCGTCGACGACCTGATCGTGGTGGCCCCGGATCCCCTGGCGCGGCAGCTGCTGCAGCAGGAGCTCAAGGTGCGCCGCCGCTCGCCGCGGGGCCTGACCCTGCGCTGCACCCAGCAGCTGCAGGAGCGTGAGGCGGTGCACTGGAACGCGGCTGCCCTCACCCAGATGCTGGGGCCGCTGGCGCCCTTTGCCCAGGGGCAGCAGCAGGGGTGTCTGGTGCTCACGGTCGAGGGTCGCGGCCTGCTCTGGCGCGGTGAGGCGGAAGCCACCGATGGTGCCCTGGCCGAGCCGCCGCCACCTCTGGAGCTGCCACCGGCCGAGGCGTTCGATCCGGCCCAGCTGCTGGAGCTGCGCGGCCGCCGCCTCGATCTTGTGCTCCAGGGGCCGCTGAACAGCCCGGTGCTGCGCGATGCCCTGGCCCGCACCTACGGGCTCAGCCCGACCGTGCTGCAGGCGTTGAAGCGCAGTGGCTTTCAGTTGCGGTTGCGCAGTCTGCAGCGTGGTCCCTTCCTCGCTGCCCTGGAGCTCCAGCTCGACGGCACCGCAGCCGCAGGCCGCACACTCGAGCGCTGGCTGCTCGACCTCAGCCGTGCCCTCAGCGATCAGGGCCTCACCAGCAGTCAGCCGATCCTGGGTCTCACGGCCTGGAGCCGGGAGGACGGCACCGTCGTCGGCGGCTGGCGCTGGCTGCCGCAGCGGCAGCTGGTGCTGTTCCTGGGACCGGTGCCCAGCCGGATTCCCGCCAGCCCGGCCTTGATCGGAGCGGAGTGGCGCCTGCGGCTGCGCCCTGCCGCGATGGCCAGCGCCGGCCTGCTCCCCAGCAACCTGCCAGCGGTGCTGCGCCGCGCCGAACAGCTCGACCTGCTCGGTCAGCCGGTTGGGCTGCGCTCCGGCGAGCGCCAGAGCGCCCTGGTGGGGCGACTCACGCTGCCCTGAGCGCGCCGGCTCAGGCCTCGCTGCCAGCGGCGGCGCCGGCCTGGCGCTCCTGCTCGGCCCGCTCGCGGCGGCGGCGCTCGGCGGCCACGGTTTCCTCCATCAGTTCCACGGCCTGGCTCATCTTCTCGATGTTGCCGGCGTAGAGGCTGAGGTCCTTGTCCACCCGGTCCTTGATCAGGCCCATCGCCTCACCGATCTCATGGGCGGCACTGCGCAGGGCGGCCGGTTCGATCGCGTCGCTGCCCTGGGCGCTCTGCAGCAGGCTGAGCAGGCCCACGGCCACCAGCCGTGAGTAGTGGAAATCCGGTCGCTGCACGCCCTGGAGCAGGGCGGCGATCGGCGCCGGTGCCCCCTCGCCCCGGTTGGTGAGCCAGCCCTTCACCTCCTCAATGCCGTGGTGGCCCACGTCCTGGCGGGCCTGCTGCGCCTGGGCCCGCAGGGCCGGGCCGTCGAAGCCGTTGGCGCTGCAGAGGGCGTTGAACAGCGGTTCGCGCTGGGCTTCAGGGCGGTAGCCGTTGGAGAAGCTGTCGAACACCTGGGTCAGGCCCACGGCGAACAGGCCATCGGCCTGGAAACCGCGCTGGTGGCTGAGCAGGTGCAGCTCCACCAGCAGCTCATCCACCAGCCGGCGGTAGAGCGGGGCGATCACATGGGGGAAGGCGGTGTGAAAGGCCCGCTTGCTGTCAGCAACGGTGAGGCTGGCGCTCACGCTCAGGGGATCAAGGTGGGTGGACCCTAGCTCGCTGGGAACGGCTGGACCGGCTCAGGCTCAGCCTCAGTAGGATCCTTCAAGCTGCTGCCCCGCCCGTGTCGATGATCCCGATCGTGATCGAAGAGTCGGGCCGGGGTGAGCGTGCGTTCGACATCTATTCACGGCTGCTGCGTGAGCGGATCATCTTTCTGGGTGAGCCGGTCACTGCTGAGTCCGCCAACCGGATCGTGGCCCAGCTGCTGTTCCTTGAGGCCGAGGATCCCGAGAAGGACATCTTTCTCTATATCAACTCGCCCGGAGGTTCGGTGTACGACGGCCTCGGCATCTTCGACACGATGCAGCACATCAAACCGGATGTGCAGACCGTGTGTGTCGGCCTGGCTGCCTCGATGGGGGCCTTTCTGCTTTGCGCCGGCGCCAAGGGCAAGCGCAGCAGCCTGACCCATTCACGGATCATGATTCACCAGCCGCTGGGTGGGGCCCGCGGCCAGGCCAGCGACATCCGCATCCAGGCCGATGAGATTCTTTATCTGAAAAAGAAGCTGAACCAGGAGCTCTCCGATCGCACCGGCCAGCCCCTGCCCCGCATCGAGGAAGACACCGATCGCGACTTCTTCATGTCGCCCGCCGAGGCGGTCGAGTATGGCCTGATCGACAAGGTGATCGACAAGCGCCCTGTGCGTCCGGTCTGAGCTGGCGCGGATGGGACGGCAGCGCGATCGCGACGCATCCTCATCCCCTGCAATCCGGCCGGGCGGAAAAGGGGTGCCCCCCAGCCTGCGCCCCGAGAAGGTCTGCCCTGTGTGCGGCAGGCCTTTTTCATGGCGCAGGAAGTGGGCAGCTGTTTGGGATGAGGTGATCTATTGCTCCGAGCGCTGTAGGAATCGGCGCTGAGAGCTGGCTGGCTGGGATGCGGGCCGAGCCCATGCACCAGTCCAAGGCTGCTGTTTGAGACACAATCCAGACAAACCACTGGCTAGTTACAGCAGAAAGCATCTGCTGCTTACAGGCAGGGCAACAGCTGAGGCCTGCCCTGTACTCCCTGATACGCAGATCTACAGAATCCATACCGATTCAGCCCAGTGACGCTGACTATGTTGTGATAAGCAGCCCCTCTGTTGCAGGGTTGAATGCTACGGCTGGTGTGCCGTTGATCAGGCTCCACCAAAACAGCTTCACGTTGATTGACCATGTCAAGTCAGTCTTTGAACGATGGCCCATCCCTGATGGGGCAACCGCGACGGATCCCTGGCCCAGGGCCGGCGGCACATAACGACAGCCGCCATGACTGGGGATATGAGAAACCACTCAACGACCCTGCCATTGCTGAGATCTGGTGTTATACGCCGCGCTATAGCTATCGCGCCGGCGAGGTGATCGACCTGCACGTGCACAGCACACGGCCAGCGTTTGAATTGGAGGTTGTGCGCGATGGTCCCAACCCAGAGCGAGTGCTCCTGAAAACCGGGATTGCTGCAACGGCTGTCCACACACCTGCACGAGCCCATGTGCACGGCTGCGACTGGCCGGTGGCGTACCGATTCGCGGTGGATCCTGCCTGGCGCTCGGGGTTTTATGTGCTGGTGGTGCGGCTGCGGGAACCCGACGGTGAGGTGTTCGAACGCGAACACTTCGTTGTGGTGAAGCCATCGCAGCCGGCCATGGCCAGCTCGATCGCCTTCGTGGTGTCCACCTGCACCATGAACGCCTACAACGACTGGGGTGGCGGCAACAGCTACCACGATGAAGACGGCACGCCCCGCTTCAAGCAGGCCAATGCCCGCACGTCGCTGCGGCGGCCCTGGAGCCGGGGCCTGGTGAAGTTGCCGGTGGGAGCCCCCCGGGCGGTCTCCACCGCTGAGTTGCCGCCATTCGCGGTGCCCCAGCTGCCGTCTCACCCCTGGGCACGGCATTACGGCTACGCCCGCGACTACGCCGATGCCAGCTGGGCCCTCTACGGCAAGCTGTTCATCGAGTGGGCCGAGGCCAATGGCTACACGCTCGATTACTACAGCCAGCACGATCTGCACGAGGATCCGCAGACGCTGGTTCCCTACCGGCTGTCGGTGATCGTCGGCCACGACGAATACAGCAGCTGGCCGATGCGCGAAGCGATCGAACACCAGCTGGCAGCTGGCGGCAATCACGCCCGCTTCGCCGGCAACAACATCTGCCAGGTGCGCTACGAAGACGACGGCCGCACCTTCGTGAACCACAAGGACGAGACCACCGACCCGCTGCTGGGCACCGACCAGGAGCGTTTCGTGAGCAATGCCTGGGATCTGCCGACCACCGGCTGGCCGCTCGCCAAAACATTTGGCTTGACAGGATCCAACGTGATCCATTGCATGTTCGGCGGCGCGGCTCCCCGGGCCAGCGGTGGCTTCACGGTGTATCGCCCCTGGCACTGGAGTCTGGAGGGTAGCGATCTCTATTTCGGCGACGTGATCGGTGGCCGGCCCGATTGCATTGCCGCCTATGAGATCGACGGCTGCGACTTCACCATGCGCGATGGACTGCCCTACCCAACGGGCAAGGATGGCGCTCCGGACAACCTCGCGATCGTGGCGATGGCTCCGGCGATCCTGCACGAGGAGGATCACTTCCAGGCCAGCACCGCCAGCCAGATGAACTCGGTCTCCACGCCGGCGATCAAGGGCGATGGCAGTGCACTGCCCCTCCTCGAGGAGCACGAAGGCGTCAAACACCCCCGCTATGGCGCCGGCATGATCGCCAGCCACGACCGCGGCGTCGGCCCCGGTGACGGCACCGTGTTCGTGGCCGGCAGCACCGACTGGGTGGTGGGCCTGCAGCGGCGCAACTGGTTTGTGGAACGCATCACCCGCACCGTGTTGGATCGGCTGTCGGGACCAAGGCCCACGGCGCAGGGTCCGGCTTGATCGATCTCGAGGGCCGTCGGACTTCGCTCGCGGCTCCCCCTGAAGTGTTCTCAGCTGAGGGCATCAGAGCATCGGACAGCCACCATCATCACCAAATGTTCAGTTCCAACCCGCAACCCCCTTCTGACCAGTCGTGAGCATCCAGTTCACCCCCAAGACAACTGCCGAGCGCCAGGCCTTCCTCCAGCAGGCTGATGCCGAGAAGGCCGAGGCTGACCGCGAAGAGCAACGGCTCCGGCGCGACTGGTTGCCCACGCTCACCTATCCCTTTCAGGAGCCGATCAGCCACCCCGAGATCGTGGTGGAGCGGGCGATGGTGCCCATGCGCGATGGCGTGGCCCTGCGCACCCACATCTACAGGCCCGTGGCGGAGGGGCGTTACCCCGTGCTGCTGATGCGCGGGCCTTACGACATGAACGCCACCGTCGACAAGGCCCCCACGCTGCTGCGGGAACTGGCCCGCCGCGGCTATGTGGGCGTGGCCCAGGATGTGCGCGGTCGTTTCGGCTCCGAGGGCGAGTTCATCGCGATTGTGCATGAACACGACGACAGCTTTGATGCGGTGGAGTGGTGCGCGGCCCAGAGCTGGTCCAACGGTCGCGTTGGGCTCACGGGCATCTCCTATCTGGGCTTCACCAGTTACTGCGCCGCAGTCGCCAAGCCCCGTGGGCTGGTGGCCGTGATGCCCTCGGTCACGAAGTATGGGAATGAACAACTCAGCAAGGTGCCAGCTCTGGCGGCCATGTGCACCTGGTTCATGTGGGCGGGCCAACCCACATCCACCCTGCAGAATTTCCGCCGCATCGACTGGCTGCATCTGCCGCTGAATCAGATCGGCGCTGAGGCGGGCCTCGACCATCCCAATGCCACGATGCAGCTGGAGGAGCGGGGATCCCCTGGCAGCCACAGCGCCGCAGAGATCACCCGACGACTCCAATCCATCGAGGTGCCGAGCCAGATCATCTGTGCCTGGTACGACGAATTCATCATGGAAAGTCTGCTCCACTACCAACGCCAGGCCCAGGGCGGGGGCGATGTGCGCCTGGTGATCGGCCCCTGGCACCACAACCTGGAAGATCAGACCGAGCCGCGGCTCGGCAAGGTCGCGATCCCGGAGCCACCGGTAAACCGCTATTACGCCGAGATGGAGCGCTTCTTCGGCCACTACCTCAAGGCCGGTGCCACCACGCCGCTGGAGGCTCCAGGCCGTGTGCTGTTGTATGTGCTGGGCAGCAACCAGTGGCGCTACGAACAGGAGTGGCCCCTCAGCCGCGCCGTGACGACGCCGCTCTATCTGAACTCCGGCGGCCATGCCAATACCGATCAGGGTGACGGGATGCTGAGCTGGGAGCCGTCCGCGGCAGAATCCGCGGATCACTACAGCTACAACCCGCTCGATCCGGTGCGCTCGGTGGAGGGGATGGGCGCCTGGAACCTGTTCACCGTGGGCAAACTGGGTGACCGGGCAGCGATCGAATCCCGCAGCGATGTGCTGGTCTACTCCACGCCCGTGCTGGAGCACGATATTGAGGTGATCGGCACGATCGAGGTCGTCCTGCATGCCGCCTCCAGCGCTCCCGACACCGACTTCGTGGTCAACCTGATCGATGTCTACCCCGGCGGGCACACGCAGTATCTCTGCAACGGCATCATCCGGGTCACCTACCGCGACGGCTTGGAGGAGCGCAAGCTGATCGAATCCGGCCGGATCTATGCGTATCGCTTTGCGCTGCGGCCTACCAGCAACTGCTTCCTCAAGGGCCACCGCATTCGCATCGAGATCACCTCCAGCGACATGGACCGCTACGCCCGCAACCAGAACGTGGCCGATGCCCCTGGCACCACCGCCAACGTGGCGATCGCCGCGCAGACGATTCACCACGGTGGGGTCATGTTGTCGCGGCTGGAGCTACCGGTGATCCCGGCGACCTGACGGCTCACCACCAGCCCGGGATCACGCGGCGTTGCGGCAGGGGTGTGAGCAGGCGAGTGGCCAACCAGTAGAGCAGGATCAGATCGCCCGCTTGCACCAGCAGCAGCAAGAGGGAAGCGCCACTGGATAACATCAACCCGTGGCGTATCACGATGGCACTGACGATGCTGATCCCGCACCCCAGCCACCACAGCTGACGCAGCTGCCTCTGCGGCAGGTCACGCCGGACGATCAGATTCACCCAGATCTGCTGAGCGGCGAGCATGATCACGTAGCCGATCCACAATCTCGGCTCCAATACGCTCTCGTAGCTCCTGGCTGCTTCCAGCTCGGGACGCCCGGACACGAGAAACAACCAGGGCTTGGCGTAGGTAGTGAGCCACCAACCCCAGGCCACATCCATCGCCGTGACCAGGATCGGCATCACCAGAGGTTTGAGGCGATGTGCCGTCATATTGCAGCCCATGATCGGCAGGCGATCCACGCCAACTGCACCTTAGCGACAAGCCGAGAGTTCACGCCAGAGCCTCCGCAATCCTGGGGTTGGAGTACCAGCTGTAGGGCCCTTCACGCACCGGTTCGATGCCGAGTTCCCTGCGTAACTCCTCAAGGTTCTGGCCCATCCGCTCCTCCCAGATCACGGGGAACAAGGGCCTGGCTCGGATGCCCATTTCCATGCCCTGGGTGATCAGGTCGTAGGTGTAGCCGATGCTGCCGGCATACTCCCCCGCTGTCGCGAAATCTTCGTCGGCCTGAGCGGTGTCAAAGAAATTCAGCATCAGCCCCATCAGGTTCAGAAACGAGAAGCCTGGAAAGCTGAACTGACCTACGCTGATGCTGATCACACCGGTTTCACCGAAGTTGTCGAGGCTGTAGCCACTGATGATGTGATGGATGTCGTGGGTCGCATAAACGCGATAGTTCACATAATCAGCATCGCTCTCAAGGTTGTTATAGAAAGCAGGATCGGGGAAGAAGTCGATGTCGTACCCCATGGCCTCCATCACTGTGGCGTAGGTGTGACCAAGACTGCCCCTCGGTAACACTTTCATGGCAGTCACGTCATAGGGTGCGCAGAGCTGGCGCGACTGGATCAACGCCGCAGCAGCAGGATCACGCTGAAGCCGCCGCAGACAGCGCTTCATC